>ERZ1740070.880-NODE-880-length-19554-cov-5.737012_pt1 | contig 19554 bp, 19 predicted proteins | sample MGYA00581734_ERZ1740070 | MGnify/ENA primary metagenome ERZ1740070 (study PRJEB43018, sample SAMN04849744) | marine metagenome | isolation source: floating plastic debris | place: Pacific Ocean | collected 2008-09-01 | study: EMG produced TPA metagenomics assembly...
CCAAAAAAGGCCTCGCCACGCTCTGCATCGGCGGCGGCATGGGTGTCGCCATGTGTGTGGAACGGAATTGATTCAGGTCAAAGCGCGCACCACCGCGCGCGCGATAAAAGATTAAAAGCGTAAGGAAATCAAAATGACACGCACTGCATTGGTCACCGGCGGCAGCCGGGGCATCGGAGAAGCTATATCCAAAGCCCTGCAGGCAGATGGCTGCAATGTCGCCGCCACGTATGCCGGAAATGATGAGGCCGCGGCCAAGTTCACAGCAGAGACAGGCATCAAAACCTACAAGTGGAACGTGGGCGATTATGACAGCTCGGCCGCGGGCATCGCGCAGGTTGAGGCCGATCTTGGACCCATTGATATCGTGGTGGCGAACGCCGGCATCACCCGCGATGCGCCCTTCCACAAAATCACGCCTAAACAGTGGCATCAGGTGATTGATACGAACCTCACCGGCGTCTTCAACACCGTGCACCCCGTCTGGCCCGGCATGCGCGAACGCAAGTTCGGTCGGGTGATCGTGATCTCGTCCATCAACGGCCAGAAAGGCCAGTTCGCACAGGTCAACTATGCCGCCACGAAGGCGGGCGATCTGGGCATCGTCAAAAGCCTCGCCCAAGAGGGCGCGCGCGCAGGCATCACCGCCAACGCCGTCTGCCCCGGCTACATCGGCACCGAGATGGTCCGCGCCATCCCCGAAGAGGTGCTCAACAGCAAAATCATCCCGCAGATCCCCGCAGGTCGCCTGGGCGAACCCGAAGAAATCGCACGCTGCGTGACCTTCCTCGCCTCCGACCACGCGGGCTTCATCAACGGTTCCACCATTTCTGCCAACGGCGCTCAGTTCTTCGTCTGAGCCACCAGTCCGAACGGAAGGACACGCCATGAAAGACCACTCAAACGATATCGACCCCACCGAAAGCCAGGAATGGCAAGACGCCATCGAAGATGTCATTGAACGCGATGGTGCCAACCGCGCGCATTACCTGCTTGATAAGGCCGTGCAAACGGCGCGCGCCCACGGTGCGAACCTGCCATTCTCGGCGACAACGCCCTATCAGAACACGATCCCTGTGGATGATCAGTATGACTTCCCCGGCGATCTGACAATGGAATGGCGCATCCGCACGATCAACCGCTGGAACGCCATGGCCACCGTGGTGCGCCGCAACAAGGTCAGCTCCGAATATGGCGGGCATATCGCGTCATTCGCCTCCTCTGCGGTGATGTATGATGTGGGGCTGAACCATTTCTGGCGCTCCAAATCCGCGATCCACGGCGGCGATCTGGTCTTCTTTCAGGGCCATGTGATCCCCGGCATCTATGCCCGCTCCTTTATGGAGGGTCGCCTGACAGAACAGCAGTTGGAAAACTTCCGCTCCGAGGTCTCGGGCGAGGGGCTTTCCTCCTACCCGCACCCCTGGCTGATGCCGGATTACTGGCAATTCCCGACCGTCTCGATGGGTCTCGGCCCGCTCATGGCGATCTACCAGGCCCGGTTCATGAAATACATGAACAACCGCGGGCTTATTGACATGGCTGACCGCAAGGTCTGGTGCTTCCTCGGCGATGGTGAAATGGATGAGCCTGAAAGCCGTGGCGCGATTGACCTGGCGGTGCGCGAAGGCCTCGACAACCTCATCTTCGTCATCAACTGCAACCTGCAGCGTCTCGACGGGCCGGTGCGCGGCAACGGCAAAATTGTCCAAGAGCTTGAGGGCGATTTCCGCGGGGCAGGGTGGAATGTCTACAAACTGCTCTGGGGCAAAGGCTGGGATCAGCTTCTGGAGAAAGACACGACAGGGCGTTTGCGCCAGCTCATGGATGAAACGGTCGATGGTGATTACCAGACCTTCAAATCCAAGGACGGCGCCTATATCCGCAAGCATTTCTTCGGCACGTATCCGGAGACCGCCGCGCTGGTTGAGGACTGGACCGATGAACAAATCTGGTCGCTCAGCCGTGGTGGGCATGACCCCGAAAAGGTTTACACCGTCTTCAAAAAGGCCACTGAGGCCACGGGCAAACCCACCTGCCTTTTGGTGAAAACCGTCAAAGGTTACGGCATGGGCTCGGCCGGTGAGGGGCAAAACACCACCCACCAGCAAAAGAAAATGGCCGAGGATCAGCTCCGCGCGTTCCGCGACCGCTTTGATATTCCGGTGTCAGACGAAGACCTGCCCAAAGCGCCGTTCGTGTCGCTCAACAATGCGCAAAAGGCCTATCTGGAGGACAAGCGCAACGCTTTGGGTGGCGCATTCCCCAAACGCTTTTCGGATGCGCCGTCGCTCAAGATCCCCGAGCTGGATAAATTCAGCGCCCAACTCAAAGGCACGGGCGAGCGGGAAATCTCAACCACCATGGCCTTTGTCCGCGTGCTCACCACGCTTTTGCGCGACAAGGAGATCGGCAAACAAGTCGTCCCCATTGTGCCGGACGAAAGCCGCACTTTCGGGATGGAGGGGCTGTTCCGCTCGGTGGGGATCTACAACCCGCTGGGGCAGAATTACACGCCCGAGGATGCCGACCAGATGATGTTCTACAAAGAAAGCGAGACCGGTCAGGTCCTGCAGGAAGGCATCAATGAGGCCGGCGCCATGGCCGATTGGATCGCGGCGGCGACGTCATACTCCAACCACGGCGTGCCGATGATCCCCTTCTTCATCTACTACTCTATGTTTGGCTTCCAACGGATCGGCGATCTGGCCTGGGCCGCAGGCGACAGCCGGGCACGCGGCTTCATGCTGGGCGGCACCGCCGGGCGCACCACGCTCAACGGCGAAGGCCTGCAGCATGAGGATGGCCACAGCCACATCCTTGCCGGCACCATCCCCAACTGCATCAGCTATGACCCGACTTTCCAGTACGAGGTCGCGGTGATCATCCGACACGGCCTCAAACGGATGTATGAGGATCAAGAAGACGTCTATTTCTACCTCACCTTGATGAATGAAAACTACACCCATCCCGACATGCCCATGGGCGTGGAGGATGACATCATTCGCGGGCTTTACCGGCTCAAGAAGACGGCCAAGCCCGGCAAGAAACACGTCAACCTCATGGGCTCCGGCACGATCCTCATTCAGGCGATGAAAGCCGCCGAGATGCTTGAAGAAGACTTCGGTGTCACGTCGGACATCTGGTCGGCCACCTCCTTTAATGAGCTGGGCCGCAACTGTCAGGATGCCGCGCGCCACAACCGCCTCAACCCGCTGGAGGACCCGCACGTGCCCTTTGTGGCCCAACAGCTCAAAGGCGCGAAAGGCCCGGTGATTGCGGCCACGGATTACATGAAATCCTATGCCGAACAGATCCGGCCTTGCGTGCCCGGTCGCTACACGGTGCTCGGCACCGATGGCTATGGCCGCTCGGACAGCCGCGTCAACCTGCGCCGCTTCTTTGAGGTGGACGCAAACCACATCGCCGCTGCCGCCATGGTCGATCTCTTCCGCGACGGGGCGATCACCAAGGCGATGCTCAGCAAAGCCCTCACAAAATACGACATCGACGGTGCCAAGCCCAACCCGCGGCTGGTCTGACCCTCAAGGGACAAGGAGAATACGAAATGGGTATCGAAGTGAAAGTTCCCGACATTGGCGATTTCAGCAATGTCCCGGTGGTCAGCATTCTGGTGGGCGTGGGTGACACGGTCTCGCAAGAGGACCCGCTGATCGAATTGGAAAGCGACAAGGCCACGATGGAGGTGCCAAGCCCCATCGCTGGCACCATCACCGAGGTGAAGGTGGCCGAAGGCGATGAGGTCTCCGAAGGCTCGCTGATCCTGATGGTCGAGGCCACCGGCGGTGCGCCTGCGCCAAAACCTGATGCAGGGGGGCAACCGACTGCCGAGGCGCCACCCGCCCCGGTCTCCGAACCGGGGCCTCCCGTTGCCGTTGAAGCAGCGCCTTCCGTGGTCACAGATGCAGGCTTCGGCAAAGCCCATGCCTCACCATCTGTGCGCGCCTTCGCCCGTCAGCTCGACATCGATCTGGCCAAGGTGAATGGCTCAGGCCGCAAAGGCCGCATCCTGCGCGAAGACGTCACCGCCTTCCTGAAAACCACAACCGCCCCCGCACCTGCGGCTGCGCAGTCCGGCACGAATGCTTTTGGTGGCATCCCGCCGATCCCTGTGATCGACTTCTCCAAGTTCGGCCCGGTCGAAGACGTGGAAATGCCCCGGATCAAAAAGATCTCCGGCCCCGCGCTGCACCGCTCCTGGCTCAACGTGCCCCATGTCACCCACAATGATGAGGCCGACATCACCGAGCTGGACAAGTACCGCAAAGAGATGGACACCGCCGCCAAGGAAGAGGGCTACCGCGTCACGCTGCTCAGCTTCGTGGTCAAGGCCTCCGTCTCTGCGCTTAAGCAGCATTGGGAGTTCAACTCCTCGATCCATCCTGACGGCGACAAGCTGATCAAGAAGGATTACTACAATATCGGCTTTGCCGCCGACACGCCGGGCGGTCTGATGGTTCCGGTGATCAAAGATGCCGATCGCAAAGGTCTGGTCGAGATTTCCAAAGACCTGATGGCGCTGTCGGCCAAAGCCCGCGCGGGCGAGCTTAAAGGCCCTGACATGCAAGGCGCCACCTTCACGATCTCGTCGCTCGGCGGCATCGGGGGCACGCATTTCACCCCCATCGTGAACGCGCCCGAAGTGGCGATCCTCGGGCTGACACGCTCCAAGATGGCGCCTGTCTGGAACGGTGAGGATTTCACGCCGCGCCTGATGCAACCCATGTCGCTCAGCTATGACCACCGCGCGGTGGACGGCGCTTTGGCCGCACGCTTCTGCGTGACGCTCAAGACGCTGATGGGCGATATGCGCAAACTGATGTGGTGACGCGGAGCCTGCCCAAGCAAAAGTGGATACCGGTTTTGCGGCTCGGGGCAGGCGACCCCTAATAAAGGAAAACAAAGATGGATGTAAAAGTACCTGATATCGGCGATTTCTCCGATGTGCCCGTGATCTCGATCCTCGTGGCCGTGGGCGATGAAGTCGCCGCAGAAGACCCGCTGATCGAACTGGAATCCGACAAAGCCACGATGGAAGTGCCGTGCCCCACTGCGGGCAAGGTCACCGCCATTACGGTGGCAGAAGGCGACACGGTTTCCGAAGGGTCCGTGATCCTGACGCTGGAAGCCACCACGGCCGAGACTGCAGCGCCAGCTGCGGACGAGGCACCCGCGCCAGCTGCGATTGATGCACCAGCGCCACTGCCCGAAACGGTCGCCGCCACCGGCACCGCAACAGGCCCCGGCGATGAACATGCCGACGTGGTCGTTCTGGGCTCCGGCCCGGGTGGCTACACCGCCGCCTTCCGCGCCGCCGATCTGGGCAAGAAGATCATTCTCATTGAGAAAAACCCCACCCTCGGCGGGGTCTGCCTCAATGTGGGCTGCATCCCCTCCAAGGCGCTGCTCCACGTGGCCAAGGTCATCACCGAGGCCGAAGAGATGGGCGCCCACGGCGTCAGTTTCGGCAAGCCGAATATCGACCTCGATGAGCTGCGCGCCTTCAAGGACAGCGTGGTCAAGCAGCTCACCGGCGGGCTTGATGGCCTCTCGAAGGGGCGCAAGGTCAAGGTCGTGCGCGGCACCGGACAGTTCACCGGCCCGAACATGATCGCCGTCACCCATGAGGGCGAAACCACCAATGTCAGCTTTGATCACTGCATCATCGCGGCAGGGTCCGAGCCTGTGAACCTGCCCTTTGTCCCCGAAGATGACCGCATCATCGACTCGACCGGCGCGCTTGAGCTTAGGGATGTGCCCGACCGCATGCTCATCCTCGGCGGTGGCATCATCGGGCTGGAAATGGCCTGTGTCTATGACGCGCTCGGCTCCAAGATCACCGTAGTCGAACTGATGGATCAGATCATCCCCGGCGCGGACAAAGACATCGTCAAGCCGCTGCACAAGCGGATCGAAGGGCGGTATGACGAAATCAAGCTCAAGACCAAAGTCACGGCTGTCGAGGCCCTCGACGAAGGTTTGAACGTCACCTTTGAGGATGACAAGGGCGAGACGTCGGTCGAGATGTTTGACAAGATACTCGTCGCCGTGGGCCGCAAACCCAATGGCAAACTGATTGCGGCCGAGGCGGCAGGCGTGGCCGTCGATGACCGCGGCTTCATCGCCGTCGACAGCCAGCAGCGCACCGGCAAAGGGCATATTTTCGCCATCGGGGACGTCGTGGGCCAACCCATGCTCGCCCACAAGGCCGTGCACGAAGGCAAGGTCGCCGCCGAAGTCATCGCGGGCAAGAACCGCCATTTCGATGCGCGTCTCATTCCGTCCGTGGCCTATACCGACCCCGAGGTCGCATGGTGCGGCGTCACCGAAACGGAGGCCAAGGCCAAAGGCCTCAAGATCGAAAAGGGCGTCTTCCCGTGGGCGGCGTCTGGCAAGGCGCTCTCCAATGGCCGGTCCGAGGGCATCACAAAACTCATTTTCGATCCCGATGATGACCGCGTGATCGGCGCCTGCATCGTGGGCACCAGCGCCGGTGATCTGATCGCCGAGGCCGCACTGGCCATCGAAATGGGGGCCGATGCCGTCGATCTCGGTCACACGATCCACGCCCATCCCACGCTCTCTGAGACGGTGAATTTCGCCGCCGAGATGTTTGAGGGCACGATCACCGATCTCATGCCGCCCAAAAAGAAGCGGTAAAGGATGCGCCCCCGCGATCTTAAAATCCCGTCTGAGCGGCACCCCGAAAAGGCGCGCCGCCCAGACACGCCACGGCTGAAAAAACCCAGCTGGATCCGGGTCCGCGCGCCGGGCGGGGCGGCCTATGAGGAGACCCGTCGCATCATGCGCGACAACGCCCTAACCACCGTCTGCGAAGAGGCCGCTTGCCCCAATGCGGGCGAATGCTGGTCCCAAGGTCACGCCACCATGATGATCATGGGCGATATCTGCACCCGGGGCTGCACGTTTTGCAACATCGCCACGGGACGGCCCGACGCGCTCGATCAGTTTGAGCCCGGTCGCGTGGCGCAGGCGGTTGCTAAACTGGGTCTCAATCACGTCGTCATCACATCTGTGGATCGGGATGATCTGGGCGATGGGGGAGCTGCGCATTTTGCCCAGACCATACGCGCTGTGCGTCACCGCTCCCCCATGACCACCATCGAGATCCTGACGCCGGATTTCATCAAATGCGGGCCCGAGGCGCTGGAAACGGTCGTGGAGGCGCGCCCGGATGTCTTCAACCACAACCTCGAAACCGTGCCAGGGCTCTACACCCGGGTGCGTCCCGGCGCGCGCTACTTTCATTCCTTGCGGCTGTTACAACGGGTGAAAGAGCTCGATGCCTCCATTTTCACAAAATCCGGGTTGATGGTCGGGCTTGGGGAACAGCGCCACGAGGTGCTGCAGGTCATGGATGACATGCGCGCCGCCGAGATCGATTTCCTGACCATCGGGCAATATCTTCAACCCACACCCAAACACCACGCGGTTGCCCGGTTCGTGACCCCGGACGAATTCAAAGCCTATCAGGTGGCGGGGCAAGGCAAGGGCTTTTCCATGGTCTCCGCCACGCCGCTGACCCGGTCCTCGTATCACGCGGGCGATGATTTTGAACGGCTGCGCGCGGCACGACACGCCCGCATGGCAGCGCAGTAAATTCGCAGTAAATTCAGTGGCTCACCAAGGGCAGGGCCGTCACACCAATGGGCGCCTCCCCACCGGTCCAGTCCGCGCCCCGTATGCCCTTCGTCCCGTGCGCCTGACCACCCGATCCTCACAGGCCAAGGATTTGGCCACCAAAGGCTCAGCCTTGCACGTCATGCATACCCGCTTGTTTTTGCCGTTTGTTGATCCAGCGCAAATTCTTCTACCGCTCCCAATGGTAAAGTAATTTTACCTAATCGACGAGGGTCAGCCTTGGTCGAGATGGGTTCACCAGGCAACGTGCCAATCCAGCCTGGTGGGCGCTCGTCCTGATTGGACCGAAAAGGCAACACTATGAACCGCCCTGAAACCATAACAACCGCAAGCGATGATGACTTCCTGCCGGCCGACCTTTCGGATTTGCTGCCCTTTGCAAATCTGACGGTTGACCAAACGCAGGAGCTCTTGAGCCTCGCAACCATCCGTCGTGTGCGGCCCAACAAGGCCTATTTCGACGAAGGCGAAAGCGCCAAGAATTTCTACGTTCTGCTTGATGGCTTTCTCAAGATCGTACGCACCACCAAGGACGGCGATCAGGTGGTGATCTTGCACATCGCGCCGGGTCAGATGTTCGGCATCGCCAAGGCGTTTGAAAGTGACAACTACACCACAACGGCCCGCGCGGCCTCTGACGGGATCGCGTTGTCCTGGCCGTCCGAGCTTTGGGACAGGTTTGTCCAGGACTATCCCGGGTTTGAAACCGCCTCGCGCAAAGCCGTCGGTGCCCGTGTTTGCGAACTTCAGGACAAACTGGTCGGTATGGCGACCCAGCAGGTCGAACAACGCATCGCGCGCGCCGTGTTGCGGCTGGTCGAGCAGGCAGGCAAGCCCACCGAACAAGGGATCGAGATCGACTTCCCCCTGACCCGTCAGGATATCTCCGAGATGACCGGCACAACCCTTCATTCGGTCAGCCGATGCCTGAGCAAGTGGCAAAAAAGCGGGATCGTGCGCAGCCGCCGCCGCCGGGTGGTGGTCTGTCAACCCGACGCCTTGCCGGTTTAGGCCAAAATCTTCCGCGCTCACGAAGGATGGAAAAACAGGGCGTAGCCGCTGTCCTGCGACGTTTTGTCAGAAACGCGGGGTGACCCGGCCTCAATTTGCTTGCGATATTGCAAAGCACCGAATGCCCTCCTGGTATATTCAATCATAACGGGAGATTTTTTTGATCATGCGACACCAGCATATTTCCTGCGTGCGTTTTCGCGCGAAAGTGCATCTGCGTGAGCTTCAATCGTGGCTCCTTAACCCAAGCTATGCCAAGATTTTGGCACCGGTCGTTGGGTGTGACCGGCATGAGTGACGCGTCGATCTCTTCACAGATCAGGACAGCCCAAGAGCCTGAGCTCTGCGCCAATTGCAACATTCGCCACAGCAGCCTGTGTGGCGCGCTCTCCAGCGAAGAAATCAATGACCTCAACAACATTGCACGTCGCAAAACACTCGACCCCGGCCAGCCCCATGTGATGGAGGGGGACGCATCGCGCGATTTCGCCAATGTCACGTCCGGCGTGGCCAAGCTTGTGCGCGGTGCCGAAGATGGGCGCAGTCAAATCGTGGGTCTGCTGTTTCCATCTGATTTCATCTGTGGGTCCTTGGGCACGTCAAAACCCAAATCCGCGCCTCATTCCATCGAAGCCGTCAGCGCGCTGGAGCTGTGTATTTTCCCCCACATGCAATTCGAAGAGCTGCTGCATGATCACCCCTCGCTTGAGTTCAAACTGCTGAACCGCACCTTGGATGAGTTGCAGATCGCGCGCGATTGGATGGTGCTGTTGGGGCGCAAAACGGCCGAAGAACGGGTCGCCAATTTCTTTCTCTACGTGACGCAAAAGATGGCCACTTTGGGCTGCCAAGGGCAAACCAGTTTTGATTTGCCTTTGGGCCGGGCGGATATCGCCGACTATATCGGCCTCACACTGGAAACCGTCAGCCGTCAGATCACCCGCTTGAAAAAAGACGGGGTGATTGCATTCGAAGGCACCAAACATTTGGTCCATGTCGATGAAGAGGAGCTGACACGCCGCGCCGGTTTTTGACGACGCGGCAGGCCCGGCTCAGGTGGCTTGGCTCAGGCGGCTCAGATCAGAGGTTTCAGGTCATGCCCTTGGCATGCCGCGGCAACAAATTCAGCGCAATTTCATTGAGATCATCCGCGGTCAAACGCCGGGTCGCCAGCGGCAAGAGGACCTTGGTTTCCCAAGAGGTGTTGCGCCGGAGCACGTTGAAAAACCCACGCAGGGCATAGCCCAAAGCCTCGGGCCCAATCGTGCATCTGTCGGCGGTCAACGCCTCTTCCAAAAGGTCGTTGAGCTCTGTCAAACGACAGGCTTCGTCTTCGAAATCCTCTTGCAGACGCCGCAACGTGTCTTCGCAGTCCAACTCACCCGCGATGCGCCGCAACAGGATCGGCATCAATACGGTCAGAACGTCTTGATAGTGGCCGGGGATGACCGAATTGCACATGCGCTTGGCCTCTCTCCAGACCGGGGCCGGGCGGCGCGGCAAATCATCGGCCAACGCCTCAAGAAGGTCGCACATCTGGTTCACGCGATCGGCGTGTTCGGCCACATAATCGAGCGGCGTGCGCTCATATGTGTTCGGGGCAGTGGGGTCGTCCAGCATGGTCATTGCATCCTTTGCTGCACTACGATGTGCAGCGCTTGATTGCGGTATCCCCGTCGAGATTGAGCGCCACGTACATGCGCTCTCACGGGCATTACATTCGCCCTTCTCCCTGACACCACTGTGACGCTGTCGCGCCTGTCGGTCCTTGATTCAGATCAACACGCGGCCTTCGTTGAGAAAAAACACCAAAAACTCTTGGTCCTCAGGCGCATCACGCATCCTCATCCAAAAGAACCCGCGCCGCATCGCCCTCCATATCGTCATACTGACGCGCCCGGATGGTCCAGATGAATGCAACAAGCGCCCCTAGCCCGAGCTTCAGTGAACACGGCACCAAGACAACCAAGATTTGCATCGCTGAAACCCTCTTACTGCGTTCACCACCACTGTGATCGAACTGGTGGACATGGCAACCGCCGCGGCCAGGGGGGTGGCAAAGCCCAGCACGGCGATGGGCACGGCCACGGAGTTATACGCCGCCGCGATGCCGAAATTCTGTTTCATGCGGCGACAGGCGGCGCGGCTGGTTCGGATCGCATCGGGGATCTGCGCCATGTCGCCTGCAACCAGGATGATGTCTGCTGCATTGCGCGTGGCGTCCAGTGCAGAGCCCGGCGCGATTGAGACATCGGCGGCACTGATCGCGGCATGATCATTCAGCCCGTCCCCCACCATCAAGACCCGCAGGCCGTCGGCCTTCAGCCCCTCGATGATGTCCAGTTTGCGCTCCGCCCGCTCCCCCGACCAGACCCGATCAATGCCGACATCACCGGCCATGCGCGTTGCGTTTTCGGGGCTGTCCCCGGTCAACATCGCGGTTTTCAACCCGAGGGCGCGCAACCCGGCCACCGCCGGTATCGCCGATGGCACCAGGGTTTCCCGCGCGGGCAAAAGCACCTCATCCGCGCCGATCCTTAGCACCACAGCCGCATCAGTGGGCGTGCGCCGGCCCAGGAAGACAGCCTGATCCTTCCAGACCGCGCGCACGCCCTCGCCCGTCTCTTCGTGGATGTCGCGCAGCGGGGCAGGGGACACATCCTGCAACCCAGACAACAGCCCACGACAGAGCGGGTGATCCGAGGCCTCTGACAAAGACCGCAAGACGGCGCGCGCCGCGTCGGTCATATCCGCCGGAACGGTCAGGCGCCGCTCTGTCAGCGTGCCGGTCTTGTCAAAGACAACCATGTCGACCCCGGCAAGCCGCTCAAGCGCGGTGTCCGAGGTCAGTAAAAGCCCACGGCGATAAAGCTGCGACGTGGCCGCGACCGCCACCGCCGGCACCGCCAGCCCAAGCGCGCAAGGGCAGGTGATGATCAGCGTCGCAATCGCCACGTTCAGCGCCATGCGCATATCGCCGGTCACGATCAGCCAGCCCAGAAACGCCGCCGCTGAAATGATGTGAACCGCCGGGGTATAAATCGCCGCCGCCCGATCCGCGAGCGATCTGAAATGCCCGCGCGACACCTCTGCGGTGGCCACAAGCTGTGCGATGCGGCGCAAGGTCGTGTCTTCGCCCACCGCCGTGGCGCGCAAGGTCACAGGGCCCGACAGGATCACCTCACCTGCATAAAGCGCCTCGCCCGCTTGCCGGGTGACCGGGTCGCTTTCGCCCGTGAGGAAACTGCAATCCACCTGCGTCTCACCGGCCTCAAGCACCGCATCCACAGGCACGCGCGCGCCCGCGGTGATCCAAAGCCTGTCGCCCACGGCAATCTCTGCCACCGGCCGGTTGATCCGCGCGTCCCCTTCGATCCGCGTCGTGCGTGCAGGTTCCAAGGCGGCCAGATCATCGGCGGCAGAGCGCGCCCTGCGCCGCAGCCGTTGATCCAGAACGCGCCCGATCAACAGGAAAAACGTCAGCGCCAAAGCGGCGTCAAACCACGCATGCGCCCCGCCATGCATCACCTCATAGACCGACATCCCGCAGGCCAGAATGATCGCAAGCGAGATCGGCACATCCATGTTCAGCCGCCCAACCCGCAGCGCGCTCCAGGCATGTCGGAAAAACGGCTGCGCGGAAAAGGCCGTCGCGGGCAGGGCAATCGCCGCGCTGATCCAGTGCAGAAAGTCCCGCGTGCTGTCGACCGCCCCAGACCACACCGCCACCGACAGCAGCATCACATTCATCATCGCAAACCCGGCCACGCCCAAGGGCAACAGCAGGTCATCGCCTTGACGCTCTTCCGGCGCGCCAGCCTCAAAGGCGTCAAAACCTGCCCGGCTCAACGCCACGATCCATGGCGTTGGGTCCGTTCCCGGCTCCGACACGATGCTCACCCGGCGTTTGGTCAGGTTCACCCGCGCGGCACGAATAGCGGGCTGTTGCAGCAATGCGGCCTCCACCGTGCTGATGCATCCCGCACAGTGAATGCCCGGCAAAACCAGATGATGGGTCGGCACATCAATCGCGCCCCGCCGCCCGCCAACGGGCGCTGTCGCGCATCCGGGGCAGGCGGTGACGCTCATTTCTTCACACGCAGGACAATGCGCTGTTGAAAGCGTGTCCCGTCCTCGGCCACCGCCGCCAGTCGCAGGTTCCAATTGCCCGGCGCAAGACCTGCCGCGCCTGCAAAATGCGCCGTGCCATCAAATTTGAAATTCAGTTCACGATCATCGCCCACATGGGTCGCACGGCCCAGCGTCGCCCGCGTGATTGTGGGCGCCACAGGGCCCAGATCATCGTCAATCTGCAGCACCAACAGATCGCGCTCCATACTGGCCGACACGGTCCAGCCAAGCGCCTGTTGCGCCGTGCGGTCGCGGTCAAAGCTTTGGCTGGCCACGTAAGAGTTTTTCACCTCAAGGCCCGGGAACGTGCGCACCGCTGACACCGCCAGCGTGATGTTGACCGCGATGATGATGCCAAACATCGTGCAAAAGAGGGCCAGCACATGCCATCCTGTCAATCCGCGCTTGGTCATTGTGGTCCCTTTCCGTTGAATAGGCTGTCTTGATAGGCCCGCTCACCCGACACTGCATCCTGCACCCAAAACCGCAGCTCGGTGCGTTCGGCATTGGCCGGGACAGAGCCCTTGGGCGCGACCACATAGACCCGCTGCAACAGCGTGTCGTCGGCAGGCACCAGCGTGGTGAGGCCGGGTTTCCCCTCAAGGCGCAGCGTGAACGCGCCCTCCGTCGCCAGATGAAACTCAAAGGCCCGCGCCTCACCATGCTTGTTGCGCAGCCGAACGTCATAGGCATTGCGGATCGCCCCATCCGACAAGGTGACAAATTGCGGGTTGCGCACCGGCGCCACCGTGATGTCAATCGCGGGCCGGATGAACAGCGCATAAAGCAAGACCACTCCGCACAAGGCCCAGGCGGCAGAATAGATCATCGTGCGCAGCCGCAGTATATGAAACCACGCTGAGCGGGGCGCATGTCCCTCACGCTCGCGCCCCTCATCGGACAGCGCGAGATAGTCAATCAATCCCCGGTCGCGGCCCAGCTTTTCCATGATCTCGTCGCAGGCATCGATGCACAGCGCGCAGGTGATGCATTCCATCTGCTGGCCGTCGCGGATGTCGATGCCCGTCGGGCACACATTCACGCAGGCATTGCAATCCACGCAATCCCCCACCAGCGATGGGGCCGTGTCATTCGCCTTGGACGCCTTGCCGCGCGGTTCGCCCCGCCAATGGCGATAGGCCACAGTCAGCGTGTCATCATCCATCATCGCGCCCTGGATGCGTGGCCAGGGGCACATGTAGATGCACACCTGCTCTCGCATGAAGCCGCCAAAGACAAAGGTCGTGGCCGTCAGGATCGCCACAGTGGAATAGGCCACGGGCGCGGCCTGCAAGGTGAACAGGTCGACAAACAAGGTCGGTGCATCGGCAAAGTAGAACACCCACGCCCCGCCTGTCGCCACGGCAATCAGCAACCACAAGGTCCATTTCGTCAGACGCAGGCGGATCTTGCGCAAGGTCCATTTGGATTTGAGCAAGCGCAGCTGATTGTTGCGGTCGCCCTCGACCTTGCGTTCCACCAGCAAAAACAGATCGGTCCAGACGGTCTGCGGGCAGGTATAGCCGCACCACACACGCCCCAGGGCCGAGGTGAAGAGGAAAAGGCCCAGCCCCGCCATGATCAATAGCCCCGCCACGAAGTAGAACTCATGTGGCCAGATCTCGATCCAGAAAAAGTAAAACCGCCGATTGGCCAGATCGACCAGAACCGCCTGATCTGGCAGGTTCGGTCCCCGGTCCCATCTGAGCCAAGGGGTGATGTAGTAAATGCCCAAGGTCACGGCCAGAATCGCCCATTTCAGGCGTCTGAACTTACCTTTCACATCACGCGGGAAAATTGGTTCTCTGGCGACATACAGGCTGGTGTTCGCCGGCTCGGTCATCTCGGTATCGGAACCCCCAAAGGTGTATGGTCAGCGGGCCATCTCATTGGCCGCCTCCCAGCTGATGGATGTAAAGCGTGACCGCTTTCACATCCTCTTCCGACAGGCGCAGACCCCAGGCGGGCATGACGCCAAAGCGGGCGTTGATGATCGAATACTCTATGTCTTCACGTGTCCCGCCATAAAGCCAGATCGCATCCGCCAGGTTGGGCGCGCCAATAGACGGATCGCCCAAAGCGGCATCCCCGTGGCATGTGGCGCAGTTCTCTGCAAAAACGGGGGCGCCTTCCGCCGCCAGCGCCGCATCATGATCCTGCCCTGACAGCGACAGCACGTATTCCGTCGTGGCCGCGGTCACCTCATCGGGAAAAATATCGCCAAAGGCGGGCATTTCAGACCAATGCGCATCTGGGTCCTGGTCGTTGCGAATGCCGTGGCGCACGGTGTATTCGATTTGATCTAAGGTCCCACCCCAAAGCCAGGCATCATCGAGCAGGTTGGGATAGCCCTCGGCCCCCGCAGCACCGGCCCCGTGACATTGCGAACAATGGGCGCGAAACACGGCCGCGCCCCCTGAGACGCCAAACTGGTAGGCCGGATCGTCGCGCGACAGCGTGGAAAGGTCGGCACTGGCCAGGGTCGCGGAAATCTCGGCGTTTTGCGCATCGACCCGCGCGATGTCTTCGGCCACTTCGGCCCGGGTGGAATACCCAATGACACCTTGCGTCGCGCCTGAAATCAGCGGCCAGGCCGGGTAGGCGATGGTATAACCAATCCCCCAAATGATGGTCAGGTAGAGCGTCCAAAGCCACCAGCGGGGCAGGGGCGTGTTCAGCTCGGTGATCCCGTCCCAATCATGGCCGGTGGTCTCGGTCCCGGTGACCGGATCGTGCTGAGAGGGTTGATCGGCCATCACTTGGCCTCCTTTTTTAGGCGCGCGGCGCGGTCAGACGGGTCATAGGCATCATCGCGCAGCGGAATTTGGGCAATTTCGTCGTGGGTTGCGCGCGATCCGGGCCGAAATGCCCAAGCACACACGCCGAGGTAAAACAGGGTCATCGCCAGCAGAAACCAGCTGTCAGCGAAGGCGCGCAAAAGGGTGTAAAGCTCCATATCGTGCTCCTATCGGCTGGCGTCAGGCGTGAAGGTCGAGAAATCCACCAACGTGCCCAGCATCTGCATATAAGCGATCAGCGCATCCATTTCGGTCAGCTGCGGTTGGCCGTCAAAATTGGATATGGCTGCGCCGGGATAGCGCTCCAGCATGTCGTCCCAATCGCCATCGGGATCGGCCTGCACGCGCAGGTCATCTTCGGCCTGCTCGATCATCTCATCGGTATAGGGCACGCCCACAAACCGATGCGTCGCCAGCAGATCAGAGATGTACTCGGTCTTCAGCTCCGTCCTCATCAGGAAGGCGTATTTCGGCATCACGCTTTCGGGCACGACCGATTGCGGGTCCATGAAATGATCCACATGCCAGGCATCGGAATAGCGCCCGCCGACCCGCGCCAGATCGGGCCCGGTGCGTTTTGATCCCCATTGGAACGGGTGGTCGTATTTGCTTTCGGCGGCCAGGGAATAGTGCCCGTAGCGCTCCACCTCGTCGCGCATCGGGCGGATCATCTGGCTGTGACAGACATAGCAGCCTTCGCGAATGTAGACATCGCGCCCCGCCAGCTCCAGCGGCGAATAGGGGCGCACGCCCTCCACATCCTCGATGGTATTTTCGAGGTAAAAGAGCGGCGTGATCTCAACGATGCCACCGATGGTCACGACCGCCAGCGACAGGCCCAAAAGCAGCGTCGGACTGCGTTCCAGGATGGCATGGCCTTTGAGAAAGCGGTTGGTGAAGGATCCGTCACTCATTCTGCGGGCACTCCTGCTTGGGCGGGCACGCGTTGGCCGGCCCGAATTGTCATCCACATGTTCCAGCCCATGATCAGCGCACCGGTGAGGTACATCGCCCCACCCAATCCGCGCAGGACATACATCGGAAGTTTGGCATCGACCGTGTCGGCGAAGCTGTTCACGAGGAAGCCATTGGCATCCACCTCGCGCCACATCAGGCCTTCCATGATGCCTGTGACCCACATCGACGCGGCGTAGAGAACGATGCCGATTGTCGCGAGCCAGAAATGCCAGTTGATCGCGGCCATGGAATGCATCTGTGCGCGGCCCCACAGGCGCGGCGTCAGGAAGTAGAGCGCGCCAAAGGTGATCAGGCCGTTCCAGCCAAGCGCGCCGGAATGCACGTGCCCAATGGTCCAGTCGGTATAGTGGCTGAGCGAGTTGACCGCCCGGATCGACATCATCGGCCCTTCAAAGGTGGACATGCCGTAGAAGGCGAGGCTCATCACGAACATGCGGATGATCGGATCGGTGCGGATCTTGTCCCATGCGCCTTGCAGCGTCATCAGACCGTTGATCATGCCGCCCCAGCTTGGCATCCACAGGATGATCGAAAACACCATCCCCAGGGTCGACGCCCAGTCAGGCAGCGCCGTGTAATGCAGGTGGTGCGGCCCGGCCCAGATATACAGAAAGATCAGCGCCCAGAAGTGAATGATGCTGAGCTTGTAGCTATAAACCGGCCGCCCGGCCTGCTTGGGCACGAAGTAGTACATCATGCCCAGGAACCCGGCCGTCAGGAAGAAGCCCACCGCGTTGTGGCCATACCACCACTGCGTCATCGCATCCTGCACGCCCGAAAAGACCTGCACCGATTTTGATCCCCAAAGCGAAACCGGGATCGACAGGTTGTTGACGATATGCAGCATCGCCACGGTGATGATGAAGCTAAGCAGGAACCAGTTAGCGACATAGATGTGCTTTTCCTGCCGCTTGAAAATGGTGCCCATGTAGACGGCAAGGACCGCGACCCAGACGACGGTCAGCCAGATATCGACGTACCATTCGGGTTCTGCATATTCCTTGGATTGCGTGGCCCCCAGCAGATAGCCCGTGGCGGCCAGCACGATGAACAACTGGTATCCCCAGAACACGAACCACGCGAGGTTGCCGCCCCAAAGGCGCGCACCGCACGTCCGCTGCACGATGTAGAATGACGACATGATCAGTGCATTGCCCCCGAACGCGAAAATCACCGCGCTGGTGTGCAGCGGGCGCAAGCGTCCGAAATTGGTGAAAGGCTGCCCCCAATCGAAATTCAGCGCCGGAAAGGCAAGCTGAAACGCGATGAAGACGCCGACGAGAAAGCCGACGACACCCCAGAACCCGGTCGCAATGACCCCGGCCCGTATGACCCCGTCCATATAGCCCGAGGTATCGAGCTGGGCGTCGGTGTCCATATGGCGCAATTGCCAGATGAACATGCCGGCCGCGACCAACATGATCAGCGCGGCATGTACCTGATAGGCCAGATCGTGCCCCCAATCCGCGGCAATCGCGGCAATCAGGGCAATCAGACCAAAGGAGATGAGTTTAATGTAATCCCACATAGTGCTTCCTTTGCAGTTCTGCGCTGTCCCCGCGGGGACAACACACCTGTTCGCAGTCTGGGTGATAGGGATTTGGCAAAACGCCCGCGTTGATCTGGATCAAGCGGTTCGATTTAGCGGATCACATGCACGGCGCAGTCCGCATGGCGCACGACCCACGCGGCGGTCGATCCCAGCAGAATGTCAGAAAAAACAGGGCGATGAGACGCAATGACAATACAGTCGGCCCCGTTTTGCGACGCCCAGTCGGTGATGCTGCGCCCGGTCGGCCCGTCAATCAGCGCCATACGGCCATTGGGCACATCCGCGCTGATCTCGTGCAACCGCTCGCGCACCTTTTCGCGGGTGCCCTGCAGCAGGTCGGCAGGCACATACTCTCCCGCATATGACGGCAACGGCTCGAGAACATGCAGAAAGGTGATGTTGGCATCGGGTCCGGAAATGCGCTTGGCAATCTCAATGGCGCCCGCAACGTCGCGGTCTTCTTCAAATGAAACCGGAATCAAAATATTGGTATACATGTCCTTGCTCCGTCTTGCTGTGCAATACGGGGATAGAACAAGGCGCCCGGGGGCGCGTTGACCTGGATCAAGCCGGGCTGGTGGCCTAGATCAGCGGGCCGCCATCGCTGTCGTCGCCGGTTTCCATCAGCAACGCCTCGAGATCGGGAATGCGCACCACGCGGTTGCCATCAAGCGCGATCACGCCGTCCTTGCGCAACCCGGTGAACTGGCGGCTGACGGTCTCGATCGTCAACCCGAGAAAGTTCGCCATGGTTTCGCGGCTGATCGGCAATTCCAGCCGGGATGGGTTGCCCAAGACCTTGCCGTCCGGATGCATCGTGCGCTTTGCGATCAGCATCAGCAGGCTGGCGATCTTCTCACGTGCCGTCTTGCGGCCCAGCAGCAGCATCCAGTCGCGTGCCGCGTCCAGCTCATCCAGCGCCATCTCGAGCAGGCGTTCCTGAATATGCGGGATCTCGATCAACAGCGCCTCGAACGGTCGCCGCTGAAAACAGCACAGGGTCACATCCGAAACGGCCGTCACATCATATTGCAACGTGCCGCGCCCGGGCCGCCCGATAAAGTCCGATGGCAGCAACAGGCCCACCATCTGCGTGCGCCCATCCTCGATCGCGCGCTCCAGCGTCGCAGTGCCCGCCACAACCGAGGCCACGACATCCAGCGCGTCGCCGCGCATCGCAATGGTCTGGCCCGCGGAATAGGATTTGTAGAACTTGATCCTGTTCAGTTCGGCAAGTTCATCCTCGTCACAGCGTGCGCACACGGCACGGTGGCGGATCGGACAATTGGAACAGTCAGGCGCAACTGCAAGGTTATCCATCAACGTGCCGTTCTTTGATCTGGGTCAAGGCAACCCGTCATCGGGATGGGTAATTTCGCTTCATGAAACATGTGTCCGACC
>ERZ1740070.881-NODE-881-length-19543-cov-5.797568_pt1 | contig 19543 bp, 20 predicted proteins | sample MGYA00581734_ERZ1740070 | MGnify/ENA primary metagenome ERZ1740070 (study PRJEB43018, sample SAMN04849744) | marine metagenome | isolation source: floating plastic debris | place: Pacific Ocean | collected 2008-09-01 | study: EMG produced TPA metagenomics assembly...
CCCGTCTACTCCCTTAGCAGGGGAGCGCCTTCGACCACTCGGCCACGTCTCCACCTGCTCGTTTATCTGGAGCCGCAGATGGGAACAAGGGGTTTTGCACCTGCGGCCTACGCATTCACCATGCGGGCCAAGCGGCGTTCGCGAAAAAACGTATAAAGACCCGTGATCAGGATCAGGGATGCGCCGCACAAGGTCAGGACGTCAGGACGTTCGCGGAACACGATGACGGCCACAATCAGTGAAAACAAAAGGCGCGTGTAGCGAAACGGCGTGATCACGGCGGATGGGGCGATGCGCGTGGCCGTGATCAGCGCGTAATAGGCCAAGGCCCCGGCCACAATGGCGGCGGCGAGAAACTTGACTTCCACCACGCTCACCGGGCCCGGCGTGGCGTTTGCGATCAGAAGCAAAACGGCGCCCGCAGGCACCATGACAGCGAACCCCTGAAACGCCAGAACGGACGTGGCCAGCTGCGCATCCATGCGCCGCGTGATCAGGTCACGGGCCGTGATGGCCACCACCGTGATCAGCACGAAAAGCGCATTAGGATCAAACCCGGCAAGACCTGGCCGAATGATCAGCAGCACCCCCATGAACCCGATCAAAACCGCGGTCCAGCGGCGCCAGCCAACCTCTTCGCCCAAGATCAGCGCGGCCCCCATGATGATAACCAAAGGCGTGGCCTGAAAGACCGCGGCAAACACGGCAAAATCCACAAGCCACAAAGCGGTGGTGAGGGAGACAGCAGCGGTGGCCTCAGCCGCCATGCGCCAAAGGGCAAGTGCACTCCAAGCACGCCGTTCTAGCAGGCTATGACCATTGTAGACCACCACACACAGCAAAAGCACGGACGCCCCGAACCCCAAGAGCACCAGGATTTGCCCGACAGATAGCGTGACCGAGAGTTGCTTGATCAGCATGTCCTCGACCGTGAAACCCGCCATGGCGAGAACCATCAAAAGAATGCCACGTGTGTTCTGCATTGCGCCGCCTCAAAATAAGAGAACCCCGCGCAAGGCGGGGTCCATCATCGCGTTATCGCCTGTCACCTTACATGCGTGAGGCGACGTTTTCCCAGTTCACGAGGCTGCTCAGGAAGTTATCGAGATAGGCCGGACGCTTGTTGCGGAAGTCGATGTAGTAGGAATGCTCCCACACATCGCAGCCCAAAAGCGCTGTTTGACCAAAACAAAGCGGGTTCACACCGTTTTCCGTCTTGGTCACCTTCAGGCTGCCATCGCTGTCTTTGACAAGCCATGCCCAGCCGGAGCCGAACTGACCCGCGCCCGCGGCGGCAAATTGGGATTTAAACTCATCCACTGTGCCAAAGCTTTCCTTGAGTGCGGCTTCAAGCTCACCCGGCATGGCGGTGCCACCGGGGGCCATCATTTCCCAGAACTGATTGTGGTTCCACAGCTGAGAGATGTTGTTGAAGATGCCGTTTTGCGCCACCGCAGAGCTGTCATAGGTGCCGGTGATGATCTCTTCCATCGACTTGCCGTCCCACTCGGTCCCGGCGATCAGTTTGTTGCCGTTGTCGACATAGGCCTTGTGGTGAATGTCGTGATGGTATTCCAGGGTTTCCTTCGACATGCCGTGCCCCTCAAGGGCGTCATGGGCGTAGGGAAGGTCAGGAAGTTCGAAAGCCATTTGGGGGGCTCCTTTTTGATGCAGGTCGGTCTCCCCTCTAATGAAAGCCGGGGCGGGGGAAGGTCAAGGGCAAAGGGGAATTTTGCGGATCACCGTTGACCAAAGAACAGGCGTTTGAGAGGCCCGTATTGACTGATGCCCACGCCAGACAGGATGAGTGCCATGGCCAACAACAAGCTTGATGGCAACGGCTCGGCTAGGACAGTGATGCCGAAAATCACCGACCAGACCGGCACCATGTAGTTCACCAGCCCCATAAAGACGGGCCCGGCATCCTTGATCACTTGGATCAGAACGATTTGCGCGATGCCTGTCGGCAAAAGCCCAAGATAGACCAGCGCCCAAAGGCTGCGACCCTCGGGCCAGACGGGCCAGCCCTCTTTGAAAAGGGCATAGGGCGTGAAAAGGATCGCAGCCACAAGGAGTGTCGCCGCCGCCAGCTCCAACAGGTCTGTTTTCGGGCTGAGGCGGGTACAAATGGATCCCATGGCGTAACAACAGGCTGCGCCAACACAGGCCAGTCGGGCCAGCAATTCGAAATCCGCACCCGTGGTTGCAAACGCGCCTGGGCCGATGAGCACGATCACCCCCACAGTCCCAGTTGCAAACCCCACCACACGGCGCCAGGTCATCCGCTCCCCCGCGACAAGCAGATGCGCAAGCGGCAAGGTAAAGAGCGGCACGACGGCCATACACACCCCGGCAAAGCCTGAGGCGACATGCTGTTGCCCCCAACTGAGGAGGGCAAACGGCACGGCATTCGACAGCAAGGCCATACCGCAGATAAACGCCCAAAGCCGCCCTGCCCCACGCCGTGCCGGTATGGATTTGCCACGCGAAAGGTTCAGCGTCAGAAGGAATGCCGCCCCAAGACACAGCCGTACCGCCACCAAGGTGAGCGGGCCCGTCCCTTCCAGCGCAATGGTGGTCGACATGAACGCCGCGCCCCAGATCACGCCTAGCGCGGAGATGCGCAGCCAGTTTACCGCGGCGATGTCATTCATGGTTTGGCCTTCAAAGAAAAAGGGCACCCAACGCGGGGCGCCCTCTCTCTAGATACCATCGCGCAACGCGTCACAAGCGGGGATCAGTTCTTTTCCTGATCGACCAATTTGCCGGCGGAAATCCAGGGCATCATACCGCGGAGTTTCTCACCCACTTCTTCGATCTGGTGGGCGTCGTTCATGCGGCGTGTGCCTTTGAAAAACGGCTGGCCAACGGCGGTTTCCTGCATGAAATCACGCACGAATTTACCCGTCTGGATGTCGCGCAGAATGGCCTTCATCTCTGCTTTGGTCTGATCGTAGGGCAGGACCCGCGGACCAGAGACATACTCACCATACTCTGCCGTATTGGAGATGGAGTAGTTCATGTTGGCAATGCCGCCTTCATAGATCAGGTCGACGATCAGCTTCACCTCATGCAGACACTCGAAATAGGCCATCTCGGGCGCGTAACCCGCCTCGACCAGCGTCTCAAAGCCCATGCGGATCAACTCCACCAGACCACCGCAAAGCACGGCCTGTTCGCCGAAGAGGTCGGTTTCGCATTCTTCGCGGAAATTCGTCTCGATGATGCCCGAACGCCCGCCCCCGATGGCAGAGCAATAGCTCAGACCGATCTCAAGCGCGCGGCCTGAGGCGTCATTGTTCACGGCCACAAGGCAAGGCACGCCGCCGCCTTTGACGTATTCGCCGCGCACGGTGTGCCCAGGGCCTTTGGGGGCCATCATGATCACATCGACGGTGTCTTTCGGCTCAATCAGGCCGAAATGCACGTTGAGGCCATGGGCGAATGCCATAGCGGCCCCGTCCTTGAGATTGTCATGGACGTATTTCTTGTAGGTCTCAGCCTGCAATTCATCGGGCATTGTAAACATGATCAGGTCACACCAGGCCGCAGCCTCGGCAATGCCCATGACTTTCAGCCCTTCCCCTTCGGCTTTCTTGGCAGAGGGCGAGCCTTCGCGCAGTGCGACCACCACGTTCTTGGCACCCGAGTCGCGCAGGTTGAGCGCGTGAGCGTGGCCTTGGCTGCCGTAGCCCAAGATGGCCACGTTCATGTCTTTGATCAGGTTGATGTCGCAATCGCGGTCGTAATAAACGCGCATGATGGTCTCCTCGCAGTTTGATTTGAGGCGGAGCATACGGCGCATCACGTAAAAAGAGCCACTAATCACGCTTATTGCAGATATTTCTTGGAGTATTTATACGCAATTTCTAGCAAAGATGGTTTTTTCATGCTCGACGACACCGACAGGCGGCTTTTGCGCCACTATCAACACGGGCCGGATTTGGCGCTTGCCGAACTGGCGGATCAGGCTGGTCTGACACCGGGCACCTGCGCGCGGCGCCTGGAGCGGTTGCGCGATGCGGGGATCATTCGCGCCAATCGTGCCGTGATCGACTGGCGCGCGCTTGGCTATGAGGTCGAAGTGTCGTTGCGCATCACGTTGGAAAAGTCGGAGCCGCGCGCCTTTGATGATTTCCTCGCCGCCGCGCGGGACGTGCCAGAGGTCGTGGAAATCCAAACCTTCCTTGGCCGCGTGGATGTGCGTCTGTCGGTCATTGCGCGCGATATGGGCCACTATCAAGAGATCTATCGCAGCGCGATTCTGGCAATGCCACATATCGCCGATATCGAAGCGCTGATGCATGTGGCGCGCATCAAAAGCGATGAGGTCTTGCCCATATGATCGAGTTGGACACCACTGATCGCGCCCTGCTGCGCCTCTTGGTCGAAGATGCAACCCAGACCGCCAGTGCATTGGGCCGCCACTTGGGCCTGTCACAGCCCGCGACCTGGCGACGGATGCGCAGATTGCAAGACGCAGGCGTGATCAAATCCCAGCGGCTCGATCTCGACGCAGAGGCCCTCGGGTTTGGCGTGACGGTGTTCCTTGGTGTGAAACTCGCCACCAAGGGCCGCGTCAGCATCGCGGATTTTGAACGTGCGGTCTCAGCAATTCCAGAGGTGCAGACGGTGGAGCATATCCTCGGCCTCTATGACTATCGCTTGCGGGTCGTGGCGCGCGATATCTCGGATTTCGAACGCGTGCTTCGGCGGCGCATTATGATGTTGCCCGGTGTGGGCGATGTGGAAGCCAATGTTCTCTTGAGCGAGGAACGTCGCGCAGGGCCCATTGGCTAGACGCTTTGGGATGGTGCTTTGCCACAAAAGCGTTACAGTTCGTCTTGCGCCACGTGGCACGATAAGGACTGGCTTGATGAACAAGACGCCGACAAAAGACGCCTATACCCTGATCCTGGAGGCCATTGATGGCGGGGATTTTCGACCCGGCGATCGGCTGGTCGAAAGCGATCTGGCGGATCGATTTGGGGTCTCTCGCACGCCCATTCGCGAAGCGTTGCAGCGGCTGGAAACACAGAGCTTGCTGACACGCGATGGCCGCAGCCTGATCGTGGCGTCGCTCGATCACAACCAACTGGCCGAGCTTTACGTGGTGCGCGCTGAGCTAGAGGGTCTGGCTGCGGGGCTGGCCGCCCGCCACGCCACACCCGAAGAAGTGCGCGTGCTCAAAGATATGGTGGAGGATGATCATAAACTGATCGGCAAGCCACAGGCGATGGCGCGGGCCAACAGGCGCTTTCACAAGCAGATTCATCTGAGTTCCCACAACCGGTTTTTGGTGCAGCAACTCGACCTTGTGCACCGCTCCATGGCGTTGATGGCGACGACATCTTTGGCGGCTGTCGGGCGCGATGAGGATGCACTGAAAGAGCATCACGCCATCGTATCCGCGATCGAAGTGGGTGATGTCCCGACCGCGTCCGAGGCGCTACGCTCTCATATCTCAAAGGCGTTTGTCACCCGGCTAAAGCTCGACTCCGGTGAAGTCGAAAGCACGGTCTAGATCCTGTCAGGACCGATGAATTTCAGACTGCCGACCGCGTGGTTTCACCGGGTCGGTGGTTGAAAAACCATGTTGTGTCTTGTCCCAAAAGAACGGTTTGAACGCGAGTTCGTAGAGCGCCTTATAGGCGGCCACAGCACCCAGTGGGGTGTAGAAATGCATAGTCGGCGTCCAAGGTAACAAGTGGCGGTGGCGCGGGCCGGCCACCGCACTGGCGTAGATCGTGATATTGATCACCTCAATGACCAAAAAGGCAGACCCAAGCCCGATCATCACCTCGCGCGATACATATGGGTCGAGCGGATGCGGCAGGCCAAACAAGACAAGCCAAAAAGACCAAAGCACCGGCGCCAGCAGAAATTGCGACAAGGCGGTGACGAAATGGGCCTGAAAGCCCAAAAACTTCCAAAGCCCCAACTGCCGCAGCAACAGAAGCGGACTGCGCATATGCACGATATACGTCGTCATATATCCTTTGAGCCAACGAGACCTCTGCCGGATCCACGCCCAGGGGCGGCAATTGGCCTCTTCCTCAGTCACCGTGGCCAACATCTCTGTGCGGTAGCCATGCCGCGCCAAGCGAAAGCCAAGATCCGCGTCCTCCGTCACATTATGGGCATCCCACCCGCCGAGATGCTCCAGCACGTTGCGCCGAAAGAAAAGCGTGGTGCCGCCCAGGGGTATCGCCCACCCCAATTGCGACACGCCGGGCAGGATCATGCGGAACCAGGTGGCATATTCGATGGTAAAACAACGTGACAGCCAGTTTTGGCGCGGATTGTAATAGTCCAGCACGCCCTGGATGCAGGCCACGTCTGACGGAAGCTCCTGAAAACGTCGTGCCACTTGTGTGATTTGATCGGGTTCGGGGGCGTCTTCGGCATCATAGACCCCGATGATATCACCTTCGCAGAAATCCAGCGCGTAATTCATCGCCCTTGGCTTGGTCCGGGGTTGGCCGTCGGGGACAACAACGGGCTTTATCCACGAGGGGAGATCGATTGTGGCCAGCATGTTGCGCGTCGTTTCATCCGCCTCTTCAATCACCAAGAGCACGTCGAGAACGCATTTGGGGTAAGTCAACCGGCTGAGGCGCGCCACAAGCGCATGAAGCACCTCCGTCTCTTTGTAGAGCGGCACAAGGATCGACACTTTGGGAAGGGCCTTGTCACTGGTCTTCAACGTGACATCGCGGTCCGGCTCTGCGGTCTTGTGGGCGACAAAAGCAATCGTCTTGAACACAGCCGACACAACTAGAGTAAAGATCGCCCAGAGCCCCAGACCGGAAAAGACAAGTGCCGGGAACGCCCATGTGGCACAGATCAGCACAGCCATCGCGGTGGCAAGCATGGTCAGGCGCAACGCCTTGGACCGGCTCCAATTGCGACAACTTTCGATCTCAGGGACACGGGTACAAGCTGCATCTGTCAGCTGCTGGCGGTTGAACGCAGCAATGCGCGCTTGAATGGCCTCTCGCGGTGCCAAAAGAATGCGGGCGCGGCTAAGCTCTTCGGGTATCAGATCGCCAAGTTTGGCCACTACAGCCGGATCTTCCACCACCAAAGCGGTTGAGCCATCTCGATCAATCACAGGCATCACCGCATGTGTCAGCAGCAAAGACGGTGCAAGATTGGTCTGAACAAAAGGAAGGCGGCGCAGCTCGTCTGCTGTCAATTGACGCGATTTGCAGGATTTAGCGTGGACATCCAAAAGAGCTTGGCGGCTGGCCAGACCTTCGGTGAGCAAAATTCGGTCAAGGGAGGCATTGCAGTTGCGCTGAACCGTGCGGGCAAGCGCCATATCATCCGGTGTGGTGGCACCGTAGCGCAAAAGCTCATGCGCTCTGCGTATATCTGGCCCCGCAACCGGGTCCTCAGCGGTCGGATCAGCCTGACCAAGCTGACGTAGTTCGGTAATACCCATGACCATTTCCCCTGTACCTTCTGTACATCGCGCGGGACTCACCATGGACCGGGATAGTTAATGAAGCGTAAATTATTGGTTAATTAACAATTTGTTAACCGGTATTAAGGTTCGGTTAACATGCGTCGAAAACGCGTTAATCTACGTTACTTTACGCTGTCTGCCATGGAGGCTGCGAAACGCTCAAACAGGTAAAAACTGTCCTGTGGGCCGGGGCTGGCTTCGGGGTGATGCTGAACCGAAAAAACCGGTTTATCGGCCACTCTGATCCCGCAATTTGACCCGTCAAACAAGGAAACATGGGTTTCCACCACGCCCTTTGGCAGGGTCTGGCTGTCCACGGCAAAACCGTGGTTCATCGACGTGATCTCGACCTTGCCGGTCTCCATCTCTTTCACAGGGTGATTGGCCCCGTGATGGCCGTGGTTCATTTTGACCGTATTGGCCCCCAGTGCGAGGGCCAGCATCTGATGGCCGAGGCAAATGCCGAAAATTGGAACTTCTTTCTGCAACACGCCTTGGATCATCGGCACGGCGTATTCGCCCGTTGCCGCCGGATCCCCCGGCCCGTTGGACAGGAACACACCATCCGGGTTGTGCGCCATCACGTCCTCTGTCGTCGCAGTGGCGGGCAGAACCGTCACATCACACCCTGCACTGGCCAAACAGCGCAGGATATTGCGTTTGGCGCCGTAATCGACAGCCACGACCTTGTACTTCGGATCGGTCTGGCGCGTGTAGCCCTCAGGCCAGGCCCAGCGCATTTCATCCCAACGGTAGGACTGCGCACAGGTCACATCCTTGGCCAGGTCAAGACCTTCGAGGCCGACAAACCCACGTGCTGCGGCAACCAAGGCCTCGACATCGAAACTCCCATCCGGATCGTGTGCCAAAGCCACGTGCGGCGCACCCTGTTGCCGGATCGCCCGGGTGAGCCGCCGCGTATCAATCCCGCCAATGGCCACCCGACCCCGACGCGCCAACCAATCGGCCAGACGTTCGGATGCGCGCCAATTGCTGGGCTCCGTGGGGTCCCATTTGACCACCATCCCTTCGGCAACCGGATCGGCAGTTTCATCATCATCGGGGTTCACGCCGACATTGCCGATATGCGGGAAAGTAAAGGTCACCACCTGGCCCGCATAGGACGGATCGGTCATGATCTCTTGGTAGCCGGTCATCGCGGTGTTGAAACACAGCTCTGCCGTGACTTGGCCCGCGGCGCCAAACCCGTGCCCGTAAAACAATGACCCATCCGCCAGCGCAAGACATGCGGTGGGGCGCGACGGGATCATAGGGGCCATGGGACAGCTCGCTTGTTTTAGGGTCTGGTCAGCAGGGTCTGATCGGCAAATTGTCGGAGGTGTATGCAGCCGGGCGGCAGGGGTCAAGGGGCAATCTGAAGTGGTGACAAACGGTTGTCAGCCAGCCCGCTTTCCGATAGGCATCGCGCCTCAATCGTAGCAGCAAGAGACCTGAGATCATGGCACTCACAGAGCGGATCAACGAGGCCCTCAAACGGGCAATGAAAGACAAGGACAAACTGCGTCTTGGCACGCTGAGGCTCATCAATGCCGTCATCAAGGATCAGGCCATCGCCCGGCGCGGAGAAGGCAAAGACGCCGAGATGACCGACGATGAGATCCTCGCCCTTCTGGGCAAGATGACCAAACAACGCCAGGAAAGCATGCGCGCCTATGAGGAGGGCGGGCGCGTCGATCTGGCCGAGCGCGAAAAACAGGAGATCGGTATCATTGCCGAGTTTTTGCCGCGCCAGCTAAAGGATGATGAGGTTTCAGACGCCATTGCCGCCGCGATTGAGGCCACCGGCGCGACCTCTATCCGCGATATGGGCAAGGTGATGGGCGAGTTGAAAGCGAATTACACCGGGCAGATGGATTTCGGCGCCGTGGGCCCCAAGGTCAAAGACAAGCTCTCAGGTTGATCCCCGACGCGCGATGGTGAAGAGCTTGTCTGTGAGCTCATCAAACAGCGAGACCCGTTCGTCCTCAGACAGAAACGCACCAATCTCGACCTCGCGGCCTTTGCCTGACAGTGTCACATAGTTGGGCACGGGGCCGCCGGTTTCATGCATCTGCGCGCGGGCCCAGTAACTTTCACATTCCCATTCCTGCATGCGCCCATTGGGGCTGATCCGCGTGAGGTGAATTTCCTGGGCGTCGATGGTCAGCTCTTCATGCAGGCGCCCATCGCGATACGATCGCTCCAGAGCATACCAGATGCCGCCCACCGACAGCATCAAAAATGGCAAGACACCCCACAGCACGACCGTGCCCAAAAGCGGATAGAGCGGCACCGAAATCATGGCCGAGGTGATCAGAATGAACCCCGCAAAGCCACGCCGCGACAGTGACCGGTGTGGCCACAGGTGGAGCGTTTGCACAGCATCTGAGGATGCATCAGAGGCAGACCATTCATAGGGCATGAGGATACCCTACCCGATTCCCAAAAGATGCAAAGGATTGAAACCGCTGCATTATGTCTCAACCCAGATCGTCACGGGACCGTCATTTATGAGCGAAACCTGCATGTCAGCACCAAACTGGCCCGTGGCAACAGCGATCCCTTGCTGTTCAAGTGCTTTGGCAAAGTGAAGATACAAACGTTCCCCGTCCTCCGGGGGTGCTGCAGCAGAAAACCCGGGGCGATTGCCACGAGATGTGTCGGCGGCCAGCGTGAACTGACTGATCACCAGCGCCCCTCCGCTCGTGTCCATGACAGAGCGGTTCGTTTTACCCGCGTCGTCTTTGAAAATGCGCAGCTTGGAGATTTTGGCGGCGAGTTGATCCGCCTGCTGGTCCGTATCGCCCTGCATGGCGCAGACAAGGATCAAAAGCCCAGGCCCGGTTTCCCCCAGTTTCGCCCCATCGACGTGAACGGACGCCTCAGACACTCTTTGCAATAACGCACGCATGGCCCTGAAATAGTGCGCCGATGAAATGATCCAGAGCGACCTCGGAAAATTCCAATTTTCTGCGAAATTTTCTCAGAGGAAAATTTGGCTCAGCGGCCAAGGATATCGCGTAAAATCCGCTCCACCGCCGTCTCTCGCTGCTGCTGGGGCTGCGTGCGGGTCTGGGGACGAGGATCGACATCTTCGACCACGCGGTCCTGAATGCCGCGCGACATGGGCAGCGGGCTTGGCTGTAGCCCTTCATTCACCCGCACCATGGTTTCGCGCCAGATATCCGTGGGCAGGCTGCCCCCGGTGACATCGGTCAGCGGGCTGTTGTCATCGTACCCCATCCAGACGCCGGTCACGTAATCAGACGTAAATCCGATAAACCATGCATCCCGCGCGGCCTGCGTGGTGCCGGTCTTGCCCGCGACTTCCCAACCATCCAAACGGGCGCGACGCGCGGTGCCTTCGGCGACGACTTTTTGCATCATGTAGGTCAGCTGCCGCGCGGCCTCTTCGCGGATGACACGCTCTCCGATACCGCCTGCGGTGCCCATCAAGGGCGTCTCTTCACCCAGCAATGACAGTTCTTCCAAGCCATAAGGCGTCACAGACGAGCCGCCATTCAAAATGCCCGCATAGGCCCCGGTCATCTCCAACAGCGTGCTTTCAGACGCACCAAGGGCAAGCGCGGGTCCATCCGCCAGATCACTGACGATCCCGAAATCCTCGGCCACTTTACGCACCAGATCACGGCCCACCGCCTCGGAGACCTTCACAGCCGGGATATTCAGGGAGAATTTCAACGCCTCAGTCAGGGTGACCCGCCCTCGATAATCCTTTTGGTAGTTTTGAGGGCACCACCGGCCCGACCCGGGGATATCCTGACAATAAGGTTCGTCCACAACCGTGGCGTTCGGACCGTAACCAAGCTCCAACGCCGTGGCATAAACAAACGGTTTGAACGCAGAGCCGGTTTGACGATTGGCCATGGTCGCGCGGTTGAACGCGCCTGTCACTTTGCTTTCGCGCCCGCCCACCATAGCGCGCACAGCACCATCGGCTGACATCACAACAATCGCGGCTTGTGCCTGACTGCCCTCGCGGACCTTTTCATCGAATATCACCGCCAGCGCCTCTTCGGCCGCGCGTTGGATGCGTTGATCAAGCGTCGTGCGGATGATCACATCTTCGGTCGTATCGCGTGTGAAAAAATCCGGGCCGGACTCCATAACCCAATCCGCAAAATACCCGCCGGTTTGGGCCTCGGCGGCCTCCGACAGGGTCGCGGGGTTGGCTGCCGCGCGCGAGCGCTCTTGCGCGGTCAGATAATCCTGCTCTTCCATCAAGCGCAGAATGGTCGCCGCCCGTTCTTGGGATCGTTCGAGATTGGAGGTCGGCGCCAACCGGGTGGGCGCGGTCAAAAGCCCGGCCAGCATTGCCCCTTCCTGTGGGCTGAGCGCGGCCGCCGGCTTACCAAAGTAGCGCTGCGCGGCCGCCTCTGCACCATAAGCGCCAGCACCCATGTAAGCGCGGTTGAGATAGATCGACAGGATTTCATCCTTGGAATACTTCGCCTCCATCGCCAGAGCATAGATCGCCTCTTTGGCTTTCCGGCTCAGTGATCCACGGCGGCAATCGCGCACATAATCGGCCTCACTGTCCCAAGCGTCCTTGTCATACTCCACACCCAAACACAGCAGTTTGGCCGTCTGTTGCGTGATGGTGGATCCGCCATGGCCCTGAAGCGGCCCACGCCCTTCGCGCATATTGATCCGAATGGCACTGGCCACGCCGCGGGGGCTGATCCCGAAATGGCGGTAAAATCGCTTGTCCTCTGTCGCCACAACCGCGTTCTTGAGATGCGGGCTGACGCTTTCGGCCGTGACGACGCCGCCAAACTGATCCCCGCGCCACGCAAATACGTCGCCTTCCCGATCCAGCAGGGTCACCGACCCGCGCGCCCGTCCATCCAGCAACTCCCGCACATCTGGCAACGTTGTGTAGGTGTAAAACACAGCACCCAGGATCAGAACGGCCACGACAGCGCTCACCCGCCACGAGATCACCCAGATCAGACGAAAGACAAAGCCAAAGATGCGGCCAAAAAACCCGCGGATCCGGCCCTTCGAGGATGCCTTGGTCGGCCTGCGTTTTTTCGGCGCAGCTTTCTTTGCGGGCGATTTGCGCACGGGCTTCGACGCGCGCTTTTTGAACAGGCTCCAGACGCCTTTCTTCTTGGCAGGCTTTTTGCGCCGCTTATCGGCCACCAAACGTGGCTTGCTCCGACCGGAATTGCTCATACGTGTCCTCTAAGGGATTCTGCTCTGTCTTTTTTTGCCAAGATACTCTCGATTCGCAGAAAATTGACCCCTAATCGCAGTTATCTGAATGATTAAATGATAGGCGAAATCAATTTTTTGCACATTTTTTAATCATTAACCTTCCTAACACCGCCCCTCGCCCCGCGTCGCACCTTCCAGCCGGGGCGGTGCTTGGGTTTTTTCGCCCGTGCAAACCCGTCGTGGGGACCAATTTGAAAGGGGTGTCTAGTGAAACTCATCGTTGCAACCATCAAGCCGTTCAAGCTTGAAGATGTCCGCGAAGCGCTGACCAATATCGGCGTACGCGGCATGATGGTGACTGAGATCAAGGGGTTCGGTGCACAATCGGGCCACACCGAAATCTATCGCGGTGCCGAATATGCCGTGAATTTTGTTCCGAAAATCAAACTGGAGATCGCAGTCGCCGATGGCGTGGCCGATCAAGTGGTCGAGACGATCACATCCACGGCCCGCACCGGCAAGATCGGTGACGGTAAGATTTTTGTGATGGACCTTGAACAAGCCACGCGCGTGCGCACCGGCGAAACCAACGAAGACGCGCTGTAACGCCGCGCACATAAGGGGAAAACGAATGAAATTTTCATTGAAAACGGCTCTTGCCGCAGGGGTGATCGGGATGCTTCCGACCCTCGCACTGGCGCAGGACGAACCGGCAACCGTGGCCGCGGACGAATTTGTCTGGATCATGAACTCACTGCTGTTCTTGATCGGCGGCTTCCTGGTGTTCTTCATGGCCGCGGGCTTTGCCATGCTCGAAGGTGGCCTGGTGCGGTCCAAGAACGCCTCCATGCAGATGACCAAAAACGTGGCGCTCTTTTCCATCGCCGCGATCATGTATTGGCTGATCGGCTATAACCTGATGTACCCGCTGGGCGATTGGGCGATTGAGGGTTACTTCTCCGCGCTCTTCCCATCTGTGGGTGTGCTCGAAGCGGTTGGTGTCGACCTCGCAGGTGCCGACGATGCCGCCTACGCTTCCACCGGGTCTGACTATATCTTCCAGCTGATGTTCTGTGCCGCCACCGCGTCTATCGTGTCCGGTGCTCTGGCAGAGCGGATCAAGCTTTGGCCCTTCCTGATCTTTGCAGCCATCCTGACAGGCTTCATCTACCCGCTCACCGCCTCTTGGCAGTGGGGTGGTGGCTGGCTCTCCGAGGCAGGCTTCTCCGACTTCGCTGGCTCCACCGTGGTGCACGCCTGTGGTGCCGCAGCAGCTCTGGCCGGTGCCATCGTGCTCGGCCCGCGGATTGGCAAGTACAAAGACGGCAAAGTTGTTCCTATGCCGGGCTCCAACCTGCCGCTCGCCACACTGGGTATGTTCATCCTGTGGCTGGGTTGGTTTGGCTTCAACGGCGGTTCGCAGTTGGCCATGGGCTCTGTCGGTGACATCGCTGACGTGTCGCGGATCTTCTCCAACACCAACATGGCCGCTGCCTCTGGTGCCGTGGCCGCGTTGATCCTGACGCAGATCCTCTACAAGAAGCCGGACCTTACCATGGTGCTGAACGGCGCTTTGGCGGGCCTCGTGTCCATCACGGCTGAGCCTCTGGCACCGACTCTGTTTGGTGCAATGTGGATCGGTGCCATCGGTGGTGTGATCGTGGTCCTGACGGTTCCGATGCTCGACAAGCTCAAGATCGACGACGTCGTGGGCGCCATTCCAGTGCACGGGTTCGCCGGCATCTGGGGCACCTTCGCGGTGGTTTTCTACGGTGACGCAGCCGTCGGCACTCAGGTGCTCGGTATGGTTGCCATCATTGGTGCCACCTTCGTGATGTCCCTGGTCGTGTGGTTCATCCTCAAGGCCGTGATTGGCATCCGGGTCAGCGAAGAGGCAGAGATCACAGGTCTCGACGTCTCCGAACTGGGCATGGAAGCTTATCCTGAGTTCTCCAAGTCCTAATACGACTTTCCTTCCTGGAGTGACTGACCCCCGGGCTTCGGCTCGGGGGTTTTTTCATGGGCTGGCCCTTGTTTTGAAACGAGATTGCTGTGTTTCGAATCGAGGCCTGACATGCTACTTCTAGTGGCATGAACGAAATCACCCCCAATATAGGCCAATCCGCACCCGTTATACGCCAACTGGACGAGGCAGCGATCAATCGCATCGCTGCAGGCGAAGTGGTGGAGCGTCCGGCCTCAGCCGTCAAAGAGCTGGTGGAAAACGCCCTCGACGCAGGCGCGCGCCGGATCGAGGTGTCTTACGCCCAAGGGGGCAAGGGTCTTATCCGCGTCGTGGATGATGGATGTGGCATGGCCGGTCATGATCTGCCTCTCGCGCTAAGCCGCCACGCGACCTCGAAAATTGACGGCACGGACCTGCTCAACATCCAGAGCTTTGGCTTTCGTGGTGAGGCATTGCCCTCGCTGGGCGCCGTGGGTCGGTTGTCGATTGTCACGCGTGCCGCAGGGCAGGAAGGCGCCGAGATCACAGTGTCTGGCGGCCAGATGTCGGCCGTCAAACCGGCCGCCTTGAACGCGGGCACCACCGTCACGCTTAAGGATCTTTTCTACGCCACGCCAGCCCGGCTGAAATTCATGCGCTCTGACCGGGCGGAGGCGCAGGCGATCGGCGATGTGGTGAAGCGGCTGGCGATGTCTGAACCTTATGTGAGCTTCGTCTTGCGCGATGTCTCGGACGGGGGCGAAGGGCGCGTGATCTTTCGCGCAGATGCGGAAACGGGCGACATGTTCGACGCGCTGCATGGCCGTTTGGGGCGCATCCTCGGGGCGCAGTTTGCTGAAAATGCCCTGCCCATCGACGCCGAGCGCGAGGGCATTCACATGACCGGCTATGCCGCGCTGCCCACCTATTCGCGCGGCACTGCCGTGGCGCAGTATCTGTTCGTGAATGGCCGACCTGTGCGCGACAAGATGCTCTACGGTGCGTTGCGCGCGGCCTATCGCGATCTGTTGTCGCGTGACCGCCACCCGGCCGCCGCCCTTTTCATCGAATGCGATCCGGTGCTTGTGGACGTGAACGTCCATCCCGCGAAATCAGAGGTCCGCTTTCGCGATCCGGCCAACGTGCGCGGGCTCATTGTATCCGGCCTGCGCCACGCCTTGGCAGAGGCAGGTCACCGCGCCTCATCCACAGTCGCGGATGCTGCACTCGGCGCGATGCGGCTTGAGCCCACCAATCCACGCGTCTACCAGATGGACAGGGGCCCTGCCCCGGCCCCGCGCGCCACAGGTTTTGCAGAACTTCAAAACACCTACAGCGCCCGGGTAGAGCCCGGCGAAAGCGAGACGCGCCCGCAAGGAAGCGACGAGCAACCCCCGCCCATTGGCCAAGCCCCCCTCGGTGCCGCCCGCGCGCAAATGCATGAGAACTACATTTTCGCCCAAACCGAAGATGGGATGATCATCGTTGATCAGCATGCCGCCCACGAACGGCTGGTCTATGAAGGGCTCAAGGCCCAGATGGCCGAAAACGGCGTCGCCGCGCAGGCCCTTTTGATCCCTGACATAGTGGAGATGAGTGAGGTTGACGCCGCCCGCCTCTTGGACGAAACAGAGGCTTTGAAAGACCTGGGCTTTACCATTGAGGCCTTCGGCCCCGGCGCCATCGCCGTGCGTGAAACCCCCGCCATTCTTGGGCCCGTCGACGCAACCCGGCTGTTGCGCGATGTGTTGGATGAACTCACCGACCAAGGCGAAAGCGCCACCATCCGCACCAAGATCGAGGCGATCTTGTCGCGCATCGCCTGTCACGGGTCTATTCGCTCCGGTCGCCGCATGAGCGCAGAGGAAATGAATGCGCTCTTGCGCCAGATGGAGGCCACGCCCCATTCCGGCCAATGCAACCACGGACGCCCGACCTATATTGAGCTGAAATTGTCCGACATTGAAAAACTCTTTGACCGCACATGATTGAGCTGGGCGATCTCACACTTGATCTGAGCGATCCGGTGGTCCTGGCCAGTCTCATCGCCGGATTGGTTCTGTTTATCATCTTGTGGCTCGTGATCGGCACCAACCGCACAGCGGCGCGCTCCGCCCGCATGGCCGAGCCGATGATCCACCAAATGAATGATCTCACCACCCGCGTGCAATCCCTCAGCGACGGGCAAAACCAGCTGGCAGGCGGGCTCAATCACGTGTCAGAGGCACAAGCGCAATCCCAGGCCAGCATGCTGCAACTGATGGAACGCCGCCTGGCCCAGGTGCAGGAACAAATGAATGAAAACCTGCATGGCTCCGCCCGACGCACGGCGCAGTCGCTCGGCGAGTTGCAACAGCGCCTCACCGCGATCGACAAGGCCCAGGACAACATCACCAAGCTTTCGGGCGATGTCCTAAGCCTACAAGACATCCTGAGCAACAAACAAACACGCGGCGCCTTTGGCGAAATCCAACTCACCGATATCGTGTCAAAGGCACTGCCTTCAGACAGCTACACGCTGCAACACACGCTGTCGAACGGCAAACGAGCGGACTGCTTGATCCACCTGCCGAACCCGCCGGGGCCCATCTGCATTGACAGCAAGTTTCCCCTTGAGGCCTATGAGGCCCTGCGCCGCGCCACCACGGATTGGGAATTGAATGAAGCCGCCAAATTCCTGCGCGCGTCCGTGAAAAAACACATCAAAGACATTTCCGAGAAATACATTCTCGATGGCGAAACCGCCGATGGGGCGCTGATGTTTCTGCCGTCCGAGGCTGTTTACGCCGAACTTCACGCCAATTTCCCCGAGCTGGTGCGCGAGGGTTTTGCGGCGCGGGTCTGGATTGTCTCGCCCACCACCTGCATGGCCACGCTCAACACGATGCGCGCCATCCTCAAAGACGCCCGCATGCGCGAACAGGCAGGTGCCATTCGCAGCGAGTTGGGCAAGCTGTTCGCCGATGTGGAGCGCCTTGGCACCCGCGTCGAAAACCTGGACCGGCATTTCAACCAGGCCTCCAAGGATATCTCGGACATCAAGATCTCTGCCGATAAGGCGGGACGACGGGCCAAGCGCCTGGACAACTTTGACTTTGAGGAACTGGCACCAGAACCTGATGAAACCGTGGTGAAGCTGACCAAGGACAACTGAGTGTCAGTGCCGCGTCACGTTCGACAATGCCGCGCAATCTCTCGATCCAACAGGCCGGTTTCCACCAACAGACACCGATCCCGCGCCTCGTAATAGTACCCGCGCGCGTACCACATCACGGCGCGGTCCAGATCCCCGTCTGACACCATCCATGCCCCGCGCAGATACTTGACCGCCCAGATCAGATTGGTTTCCGCATCCAGCAGGTCTTCGTTCTTGCCTTGAAATCCAATGCCCCGCGCCGTGGCAGGCAGGATCTGCATCATGCCGTAATACGGGCCGTTGCGGGCACGCGGGCGATAATCACTTTCGCGCTGCACCACTTTGTGGACCAACAAGCGTGGCACCTCATAAAAATCCGCGTATTTGTTGATCAGCACCCGTAGTTCCGGCGTCTCATTGGGAAAGAGCGCGAAATCCTGCTGCACCGGCTCTTCGACCTTGGCGCAGGCCGCAATCAACAGACACAGGAGGGCGGTCGCGAGCCTGCGCATCACATCGTATCCAGGCAATGCCTGCGGAAGGCCCGTTTGAGCATATCAAGCTCTTCGCGCAACAGCGTCACCTCCGCTCGAATATCATAGCTAAGCTCTTCTCCCGCGACGAGGCAGAACTGCCCCAAGGTTGTGCCAGTGTCCGCGTCATTGATCAAAAACGTCTGCACACCATCGGCAATCGCATGGGACGGCACCGGCACCCGCAAAGTCCACCCTCGCCCGTCACTCATCTTCTCAACCTGCACATCCTCAATACGCTCAAGCTGCCAGGTCACCTCAATATTCGGCGTTTCCCCCGCACCTCCCTGACGATAGAGCGCACCTTCCCAAACTCCTTCGAGAAGGCGCGTCTTGGTCAGGGTCAAATCGCTCATTGTCGTATCCTTCAGAATTCGGTGCGCAAACGGCGGCTCATGGTCAGATCGCGGATCGTAACCTGGCTCATCTGCGGGTTTTCAAAAATCAGATCAATCCAGGCCCGCTCCACCCGCTTTTCGTTGATCTTGGAATAGGCCAAATCAAATTCCACCATCAGTTGCTCTTCGTGCAAGGGCAATTCGCGCACCAATTGTTCGGTGTTTGGCCCGTGCTTGACGTTGAGCCGGATGAAAATCTCAAGAGGTTTTTCCAACTCCACAATCGTGTCGAGGCGCACAAGATGGCTGCGGTTGATATCTTGCACCGCGCCTTGCGGCAGGTCGAGGACCAGCGACAGGAAAGACCCATCAAAATTGAACACGTCCATCCGCAAACCAAAGGGGGCAAGATCGGCCTCTCTCAGGTTGCGGATCTGGCGCAAGGTGAGTTCCGATCGTTCACAATCGTGAAACAATACCACCTCTTCTCCAAGCGCCGTATTGCTCAGCGCCGAAGAACTGCCTGGCACGTCCAGCGGACGACGCCAAAGATTCGGCCGCCAGGACCAATCCGTGCCATGAGGCTTTTCAAACGCGTTGGAGCCGATCACCGGAAGCGCGAGACGGTTGTCCGCGGCGGCGATGATCTCATTGAGATGATAGCGTAATTTGCGCGCAACAGAGCGTTCTTGCTGCAAACTTTTCAGATCAAGACTGTTCACATTGCGCGACAGGTGCCGCCACCGTTTCCAGGCGCGGCGTTTGACCACCCAATCCAGAACGCTGCCTCTCACTGCCACTGTAATTGTCCCAAGCTGTTCAAAACCCGAACAGTTTCGCCGGGCTGCGTTGCCATAGCATTAACTTGAATCTGGAAACAATCCACCCAAAAGCGCGCCCAGCGATCCCGGCGGCGGAGCGCTTGTTTCCTCTGCGGTG
>ERZ1740070.882-NODE-882-length-19534-cov-7.339032_pt1 | contig 19534 bp, 21 predicted proteins | sample MGYA00581734_ERZ1740070 | MGnify/ENA primary metagenome ERZ1740070 (study PRJEB43018, sample SAMN04849744) | marine metagenome | isolation source: floating plastic debris | place: Pacific Ocean | collected 2008-09-01 | study: EMG produced TPA metagenomics assembly...
GGTTTCCGTTATGGAATCTATCGGTTAAAAGAAAGTAGATGTTGGCTCCTTCCCAAACGAAAGGAACCTGTTTTTCCTGCTCGGGTTCTATCGTTACAACTTCTTCCTTTTTTTCAGCTTTTTTTGTCTTTTTACAACCCAGGACAAAGGAAAAAAGAGACATAACGATAAGCAGTTTTTTCATTAAGGAGGTATTTTGCCTAAAACTATAAAATGAATACGGAAATTTAAAATTTATTTAAGAAGTCAAACGTACTTCTGGTAGGATTTTATTTCCGATTTAGGACTTTGTATTCTTCGTAACAACTGGATATGGCATCCAGAATTTGAAGGTCGTTGGCTGTTCTAATGAAGGACCTAGAATAGTTGCAATTGTTCAAAATATCCTCAATATCAACCTTTTCCAGTTGCAAAAGTTCCTTTAGGGTCTCACGGTCGAATTTGGAGGCTAAAAGATTTCGGATGTCTTCATCCTCTTTCATTTTCCGCAGTTTCCGCATTTGTTTGGGTTTTTTACCAAAAAGGTTCCGCAGTAAATCTGCAGGATTGAGAATAGCACCGAGTACTTTGGTTACTGCACTTGGGTTCTTATTTCCGGCTTCATAGCTCCTACCCAATCCCGAAATGCTGTATTGGTACGCATTGTTTATCGGTAGGTTTTTGACATCAATCTCTAGGTATCCCGTAAGCTGATAGGGGCGTACGATGACTTCTTCTAAGGCATAAGCTAACTCTGTCAAAGCGATCTCGGTACCCTCGAACTTAAACATATCGTTGGTGACACGAACTTTTTGGGATTTGAATCCTAAGAAAGAGAGAAAAAGTGTGTCGTGCACCTCAGCAGGAATCTTAACCTTTCCTTCTTGATTGGCAATGGTGCCCACCACCTGGTTCAAGTTGATGACGTGAACACTTTCCATAGCAAAACCGGTTTGAGCATTCACTACGGTCGCCGTAATGTCGCGCGGCATGACATCAGTCTCTTCGGTCTGCGCCAGACACACGAAAGAAAACAACAAAATGGTGCAGACGATATATGGTTTCATGAACTCAGGATACCTTAAAAATACGAAACAACGTAAAATTAAGGTTTAGGCATTTCGGTTTAATAAAGAATTAACGAAAAGAACCCCGGATGTTTCCCTCCTTTTGAACGGCCGCGGCCTCCTTTTTTTCCCTTTTTCGAATAGGAGCGATCACCTCCACCCTTTTTGAATTTGGACCTTCTGTCACCTCGGTTACGCTTCTTCCCTGAACCGCTACCGGGTTTAGTAGAAACTTCCACATTGATAAAACGCCCTTTCATTTTAAAATCTGTGAAGGTTTGCAAAATGGATTCGGTTAAGGAAGCATCTGTATTAAAGAAGGAAAAACTTCCTTTTGTGTCCACGTTGAAAACATCTTCTTTTTCAAGGTTCAAAGTGTCCCTTAGGAAATCTTTCAAGCTCATCCAATCATAGCCATCTCTTTCACCAATATTGATGAAGTAGCGCACAGAACCACCACCTGAATCCCTCCGTTCAGAACGTTCCTTGGAAGGTTCAGAAGTATTGAGGTCTTTGGTTTTGCTATAGTAGTTATAAAAACGGGTAAACTCTACAGAAACAATTTTTTTGATGAGTTCTTCGCGGTCTAAGCCATCGAGAACATCATGAATGGCAGGTAAATACCCATCAATTTCGGTATTGACTTCCGTTTCCTTGATTTTATTGGCCAAATGATACAACTGAATCTCACAGATTTCAATTCCTGTTGGGATTTTCTTAGAAATGAAATCTTGTTTGATTTTCTTTTCAATGGCATGGATTTTCCGCATTTCAGAACGGGTCACGATGACCATTGAAATACCGGATTTCCCAGCACGCCCTGTACGACCGCTTCGGTGGGTATAGGTTTCTATTTCATCAGGAAGCTGGTAATTGATGACATGGGTGATGTCATCAACGTCAATACCCCTGGCGGCAACATCGGTAGCTACCAACATTTGAACCTGCTTTTTGCGAAAAGCGTTCATCACCAAATCCCGTTGGTTTTGACTTAAATCGCCATGCAAAGCACCTGCGTTATAGCCATCTTCAATTAATTTTTCAGCAACTTTTTGTGTATCTCTTTTGGTACGACAGAAAATCACGGAAAAGATTCCAGGGTTTGCATCTGCCAAGCGTTTTAGTGCCGCGTAGCGGTCACGTCCACCCACAGTATAATACTCATGTTGTACGGTACTGGCTCCAGCATTCTTGGTCCCCACTGTAATCTCTTGGGGCTTATGCATGAACTTTTTGGCAATCTGGGCTACCTCCTTAGGCATCGTTGCTGAGAACAACCAGGTAAATTTCTCTTCAGGAGTGTTGGACAAAATATCCTTGATATCCTCATAGAAACCCATGTTGAGCATCTCATCTGCCTCATCCAGTACGCAATAATCGATTTTGGAAATGTCTACCATTCGACGACCAATCATGTCTTTCATTCGTCCTGGCGTAGCGACCACGATTTGCGCGCCTTTTTTGATTTGACGTGCTTGTTCGGTGATACTTGCCCCACCATAAATAGCAACAGTTCTCAAACCTTTTACGTATTTGGAGTAGAGTTGCAACTCATTGGTAATCTGGAGACAAAGCTCACGGGTAGGAGAGAGGATAAGTCCCTGTGTGGTACGGCTATCCGCCTGTATTTTTTGAATCATGGGAAAACCAAAAGCGGCGGTCTTTCCAGTTCCTGTTTGCGCTAAGGCAACCAGGTCCGTTTCATTTTCTAACAAAACGGGAATCGCTTTTTCCTGTACTTCAGAGGGTTTCTCAAATCCCAAATCGGAAATAGCATTTAGAAGCGGTTGGGACAAGCCCAATTCTTCAAATGGTGTCATAAGGTGTGTTTAAAATCGCAAATATGTAGTGTTGATTGAGCGATTTACCCCTTAAGCCCTTGCAACACGATGCCATACCGGCGGCGTTTTCAGCGGCAAAAGTAGTCTAATTTAAATGGAAGGGACTACAAATCAAGAACTTTTTAAAAAAGCCATCAACTTTTGAAAGGCCTTACCGCGATGACTGATTTGATTTTTGATGGACAAAGGGAGTTCAGCAAATGTTTTTTCGTAACCCTCAGGAACAAAAATGGGGTCGTACCCGAAACCCCCGTCACCTCGCTTTTCATGAATAATTTTACCATGTACTTCCCCAACAAAAGAATGGGCTTCTCCTTGCCAATTCAGGTGGATGACCGTTTGGAAATACGCACTTCGGTCAGATGCCTCTTCCAATTCCATCAAAACTTTGGCCATATTGTCTTCGGCGTTCTTTTGCGGTCCCGCGTACCTAGCCGAGTAAACACCAGGTGCTCCATGTAGTGCATTAATGAGTAAACCCGTGTCATCCGAAAAACAATTCAAACCATAGGTTTGGGTCACATGGTTGGCCTTGATGGCGGCGTTTTCAGCCAAAGTATCTCCGGTTTCAGGAATATCTTCCGTACAGCCGATATCCGTTAGGGAACGTAAAACAAATCCCAAAGGTAGGGCTGCTTTGATTTCTTCTAGTTTGTTCAAATTATGGGTAGCAAAAACGATTTCCATAACGGATGTATTTAATGGTGGTCAAAAGTAGTATTTTCACCAAAGGAGAATCTAACACATGCGAATAAAAGTATTACCTCCTTTAGTGATGTTGGCGTTTGGATTGGCGATGTACTTTTTGGCCAAGTTTTTACCTGTGGGCCAGTTTAGCTTCTTTGGTCAGGATGGATTGATGTGGTTTTTGTTGGGAGCTGCTGTTTTAGTGATGTTTTTGGCCATCTTTCAATTCAGAAAAGCCAAAACTACTTCTAATCCAATTGATTTGACCAAAACTAGTGCTTTGGTGATGGGAGGAATTTTTCAATATACCCGAAATCCGATGTACTTGGCTATGCTGATGTTGTTGTTGGCTTGGGGACTGCGTTTGGGCAATGCCTTTAATACCCTGTTGGCAGCTGGTTTTGTATATTATATGAATCATTTTCAAATTCGATTTGAAGAAGGAGCATTGGAAAAGCAATTTGGCAAACCCTATCGCTTGTACTGTAAGAATACGCGCCGCTGGTTTTAAGGGGTTTTGAATCGATTTTCACTTTTCTCAAAGATTCTTACATTTTTTTATCATATTGTTATTTGTTGATTCCTTTTGAAAACTAGCCGTATCAGCAATAGGATTAAATTTTACTTTTATGGCTTAATTCAAAGGAAGACATGGTGGAAACCGCAAGAAAATATGTTTTCGATTTTGATAGCACCCTAACCCGTGTCGAAGCGTTGGATGTGCTTGCTGAGATTACCCTGAAGGACAAATCCAACAAAAACGAAATCATTAAGGAAATCCAAGATATTACCAATTTGGGTATTGATGGGGATATTTCGTTTACGGAATCGCTTGAACGTCGTATTGGCATGTTGGGCGCACATCAAAACGACTTGGAGCCCTTGGTAGAGGAGTTGCGACAAAAGGTTTCCAAATCCATAGCAGCCAACAAGGAGTTTTTCCAGAAGTATACGGATGATATCTATGTCATTTCCTGCGGATTCAAAGAGTTTATTGACCCTATTGTAGAAGCATACGGAATTCCTTCAGACCGGGTATATGCGAACACCTTCCGATTTGACACCACTGGAAACATCATCGGTTTTGATGAAGAAAATGTTTTAGCTTCCCATAACGGTAAGATTGAATGTTTGAAACGCTTAGACCTTGATGGTGAAGTTCAGGTTATTGGAGATGGCTACAGCGATTATGTAATGCGCGAAGCCGGAATTGCTGATAAGTTTTTTGCGTATACCGAAAATGTACACCGTGAAAAGGCTGCTGAAAATGCCGACCATGTCACGCCTAACTTAGATGAATTTTTATTTGTGAATGATTTGCCACGTAGTTTATCGTACCCTAAGAATCGTATAAAAATACTATTGCTCGAAAACGTGCATCCGGATGCTTTCGAAAATCTCTCGGAAGAAGGTTTTTCGGTAGAGTTAATAAAGCATAGTTTGACCGAGGAGGAACTTATTGAACGTATCAAAGGAGTTCATGTTTTGGGAATTCGCTCCAAAACCCAGGTGACCCAAAAGGTTTTGGATGCTGCCAATAAGCTTTTGGTGGTGGGTGCTTTTTGTATTGGCACTACCCAAATTGACTTGGAGTATTGCAAAAAGAAAGGGGTCGTGGTTTTCAATGCACCGTATAGCAATACGCGATCAGTAGTAGAGTTGGCCATTGGTCAAATCATCATGTTGATGCGTAACGTATTTACCCGAAGTACCGAAATTCATGATGGTGAATGGAATAAAACCGCCATAAACTCTAAAGAGGTTCGCGGGAAGAACCTTGGAATTGTTGGGTATGGTAACATCGGAAAACAACTATCCGTGCTTGCAGAAGCCATTGGCATGCGCGTGTACTACTACGACGTATCTGACCAATTGGCGTTGGGAAATGCCATAAAGTGTAGCTCCTTAGAAGAATTGTTGGGCCTTTCGGATGTGGTGACGCTGCACGTTGACGATAACAAAGCCAATCAAAATTTCATCTCCGCCGAAGAAATCAAACAAATGCGGGATGGGGCCTATCTCATTAATTTGTCCCGTGGTTTCGTAGTGGACATAGAAGCATTAGCCGAAGCATTAAAGAATGGGAAACTATCTGGTGTCGCAGTAGATGTTTATCCCAGTGAACCAAGGTCCAATGGAGACTTTGTAACGCCACTACAAGGCTTGACTAATGTTATTTTGACACCTCATGTTGGGGGAAGCACTGAAGAAGCGCAACGAGACATTGCTGATTTTGTGCCGAATAAAATCATGGACTACATCAATTCCGGAAATACAGTAGATGCTGTGAATTTCCCGAATATTCGTTTGCCAAAACAGAATAACGCACATAGGTTTTTACACATTCATAAAAATGTTCCGGGGATTATGGCCAAGGTCAACGAGGTGTTGGCCAAGTACGAGATGAACATCACAGGTCAATACTTATCCACCGATAATCAAGTGGGTTACGTTATTACTGATTTGGACAAAGAATACAACAAAGAGGTGATGACCGCCCTGCGCGAAATTGATCATACCATCAAGTTCAGGGTACTTTATTAATGGTTTTTGGGTGTGCGTTAACAGCGTTCACCATGGCAATTTTAGCATTCACAACATTTTTCAGGAAAAGGGAGCTTTTAAATTTAATTTGTAGGCAAATTCTTATTAAAGAAAATGCCGTTCAAAAAGCTGAAGGTTTTTAAAAAGGGATTTCGGGCCTATTATCTTTTAGTAGTCTCCATAGTCTTATTGACCATCACCATACAAACCATTACCCAATATTCATTGAATAAGCAGAGTTCATCTGCCTTGGTAGTGAATTTGGCCGGTCGGCAGCGGATGTTGAGCCAGCGACTTCTGAATGAACTATATTCCTGTCGTTACCACAATTGCGACTATGCTGATATGAAGCTCACTTTAACCAAATTGGTTCAGATGAATGGGTTCTTGCAGGATGGTAATGCCGCGTTGAAGATTGCGCCTCTGGATGATGAATACATTTTGAGTCGGTTTGACAAATTGGAACCACATTTAAATTGGTTGTATGCTGAATTAAAGGATTTCAACAACTTTGAAAGCATCTCTTTTAATGATGTCCGCTTTCGGGTAGATAGGTTTCTGGTTATCATGGACAATATCGTAACCCTTTTGCAACGAAAATCCGAAAAGGATATCAAGGCCATGATGATTATCGAGCTGGAACTGGCCATCTTTTCCATCTTTATTATAGTATTCGAGTTGCTGTTCATTGTCAATCCGATTATCAACCGAATTGTTAATCAAAAGAAGAAGTTGACGGAAATTGCATGGCATCAATCCCATGTGTTCAATTCGCACATGAAAAACATCAATGATTTACAATATGTTTTAAAGGCAGAGAAAAACCCTGAAAGACAAGGTGAAATCTTTGGCTTTATCACGGAAGAGCTCGACCAACTCAAAACAGTTTCCGACAACATGGTGCGTTCACTAGAGAAAACTGCAAATGAGGAGAAACCCCATCATTTTGTCATTAAACAAGTCGAAAACCTGTTGGAACGCTACCAAAAGAATCCGAAAACGAAACCCGTTAACGATGATGGTACGGTTCATTCCGTAGAATTGTGAAAGCCCGGTAAATTTGTTCCACTACTAAAAGCCGCACCATCTGATGCGAAAAAGTCATTTTGGAAAGGCTTATTTTTTCTTGCGCGCGTTGGTATAGTGATTCATCAAATCCGTAGGGCCCACCAATCACAAAAATCAATTGCTTCAAGCCCGAATTCATCCGTTTTTGCAGATGTTCTGAAAAATCAACGGAAGAATAGGTTTTTCCTTTTTCGTCAAATAAAATAAGGTGGTCCGAAGGTTTTACCTTCTTCAGAATCAGCTGCGATTCTTGTAGTTTTTGATTTTTTTCGGAAAGCGCCTTGGTGTTTTTGATATCGGGTAGCCATAACATTTCAAAGTTCACATAGTGACCTAAACGTTTGGCATATTCCGAAATGAGTAGGGCCAAAGCTTTGCTATCGGTTTTGCCAATGGCGATAACTTGAATGTTCATATTCAAATTAAACGAATTCTTTATGGACCACCCCTTATTTAAGGCTACAAATTTTGGGTTTTTAGTACATTCGTAAAAATGCCTCATATGATTTCAAAGGAACAGTTCCAACAGGAAATTGACCTTATTATCCAAAATGCAATTCGTGAAGATGTTGGCGATGGCGACCACAGTTCCTTGGCTTGTATTCCCCCATCAGCTGAAGGAAAGGCAAAACTTTTGGTAAAGGATGAAGGGATTCTGGCAGGAGTGGCCTTTGCACAACAGGTATTCAACTATGTAGACGAAGGCTTGTCCATGACTGTTGAAATCGAAGATGGCAGCGCTGTCAAATATGGGGATGTTGCTTTTTATGTAAGCGGTAGCTCGCAAAGTATTCTCAAAGCTGAGCGTTTGGTACTTAATGCCATGCAACGTATGAGTGCGATGGCTACAAAAACCCATCATTATGTTTCGCTTTTGGACGGTACGGGAACCCAAATTCTAGATACCCGTAAAACCACTCCGGGTATTCGGGCCTTGGAAAAATGGGCTGTAACCATTGGGGGAGGAGAAAATCATCGATTTGCGTTGTATGATATGATTATGCTCAAGGACAACCACATTGATTTTGCAGGAGGAATTCGTAACGCAATCGCCAAAACCAATACCTATCTAACACAAAACCATAGAAATCTAAAAATCATAGTAGAGGCCCGTAATTTGGACGAGGTAGAGCAGATTTTGCAAAGTGAAAATGTCTACCGCATCCTATTGGACAATTTCAATTATGAAGACACCCGTAAAGCGGTAGCGCTTATCGGCAAGCAATGCTTGACCGAATCTTCCGGAGGTATTAATGAAGAAACCCTCAGAAAGTATGCGGAATGTGGAGTCAATTACATTTCATCGGGTGCCTTAACCCATTCAGTTCACAATATGGACCTAAGTTTAAAAGCAGTATAGCCCATGGCCTTGACCATAGAAGAAAAGCTGGAGAAGATACCGGTGGTCAAAACCGTGGTCAAACTATTGAAACGTTTTAAGCTAAAGGCGTTTGAGGGGCTTTCGCTGTACGATTTGATTGAAATGTATTTGGTGGGAATCGTCAAAGGAACCCTTTCCAGTAGGGCTAGTTCCATTGCATTCAGCCTATTTATGGCACTATTCCCTTTGCTCATCTTCTTGATTACCTTATTGCCTTTTATCATTCCGTATGCCAGTGTCGGAAACGAGAATTTTGATGCGCAATTTTTATTGTTCTTAGAGTCTTTTCTGCCTTCTGCTACGAGTGATTACTTTGGAGATATTTATCAGCAAATCAAAGACCAACGTCGTGGGGGGTTGTTGTCCTCAGCTTTTGTCCTTTCTATTTTTTTGGTCGCTAATGGTGTGAATGCCATTTTCGGAGGATTTGAAAACTCCTATCACGTTGATTTGACGCGAAACTTCTTTCGCCAGTATGCATACGCGCTCATGGTGGGTGTAATCCTTTCCATCCTTTTGATAATTGCGGCGGTGCTCTACGTGTATTTTGAATTCTACATTGTGGAATATACGAGCGAATATCTAGGCAAAACGCTGGGGTATGACCAAGAGAAGGGCGATACTTTGGGGATTCAAGTCACCAAATTGATTTTCTTCACCAGTTTATCGTATTTAACCACGTCCATTTTGTATTATTTCGGCACGGCTGAAGGCAAACAGGCTAGGTTTTTCTCATCCGGGGCTTTAATGACGACCTTGCTTTTTTTGTTGACTTCATATCTTTTTGGGGTTTATGTTGAAAAATTTGCCCGTTATAATGAACTTTACGGGGCGTTGGGAGGCCTTTTAATTTTAATGGTCTTCATTTGGTTGAACTCCAATATTCTTTTGTTGGGATTTGAACTGAACGCGACCTTGAATTCACTTAAAAAAAGACATGAAAAAAGAAATGCGAAATAGGCTGGTATTAGTTGTGGGATTGGTTTCGTGTGGTTTTCAACTATCTGCCCAAACTGTTTTTGGTAAATGGAAGACCATCGATGATACCACCGGAGAGGCCAAAGCCATAGTAGAAGTGTATCAAAAAGACAATACCTTAAATGCAAAAATCCTTCAGATTTTAGAAGAGGGTAGGGAAGATGCGGTATGCATCAAATGCAAAGGGGATTTAAAAGATAAGCCAGTAAAGGGCATGCATATCATTAAAGATTTTAAACCCAATGGCACGAACGAATACAAAGGGACTTATCTGCTAGATCCTGAAAATGGTACTACCTATCGCGGAAAATTGTGGTTGGATGAAGACAATACCAACCGTTTAAAGGTCCGAGGTTACGTGGCGTTTTTGTTTCGGACACAGACTTGGCACCGAGTGAACTAAAGCAAGTGGATGCCATATTTCGTAGATGTTGTATTGCCCATTCCTTTAGAAAGGACCTTTACCTACAGCCTTACTGCTGAGGAAGTAGTACGTATCCAAATCGGAACACGAATTGCCGTTCCTTTCGGGAAATCCAAAATCTACACTGCAATCGTGCTGAAAACCCATGAGGTCGCTCCAGAAGTGTATGAAGCCAAACCCATCTATCAGGTTTTGGATGATATACCTCTGGTTACTCAAATGCAGCTCAGGCATTGGATATGGATTGCGCAATACTACATGTGCACGTTAGGTGAGGTAGTTCGAATGGCGCTACCATCAGCACTGCTGCTCGAAAGCGAGACACTGATTTTAAGGAAACCAGATGTTGAAATCAACGATACGGAGCTAAAGGATGACGAGTTTTTGGTTTACGAAGCCTTACAGCACCAATCCATGCTAAAGGTTGGCGAGATTGCCGCCATCGTTGACAAAAAAAATGTACTCCCCTTGGTTAACCGAATGGTAAAAAAAGGGTTGGTGGCTCAAAAGGAAGCGCTATACGAACAATACAAGCCGAAATGGGTCAGTTTTGTCAAACTTTCCGAAGCCTATCAAGAGGATGCTGCTTTGGAAGTTCTATTGGATGAACTAACGCGCGCGCCACAACAAAGCAAGGCTATTTTATCACTGTTTCAATTGCAATCCGAAAGTCCGAAACCAATACCCTTGCAACAACTGCTGAAAACAAGTGACGTTTCCCGAGGTGTGGTGAACGCTCTGGTAAACAAAGCTGTTTTGGAAATTTACCAACTTCAGATGGACCGTATGGGATTTGATGGAGTGGTGAATAGCTCAGAAATTCAATTGAATTCCCATCAGCAAACCGCCCTTGATGCAATTCAAGAAAGTTTTTCCGAAAATAAAGTAGCCTTGCTTCATGGGGTAACCTCCTCTGGTAAAACCGAGGTTTACATCAAGCTCTTGGAACAAATTATTGCAAAAGGACAACAAGCGCTGTATCTCGTTCCTGAGATTGCCCTTACCGCTCAGCTTGTTGGTAGGTTACGAAATCATTTTGGGGACAAAATCATGGTATATCACTCACGCTATAGCGTTCATGAGCGTGTAGAGGTTTGGGAGAATGTAAGAAAGCATACGGACAAAGCTCAAATCATCATCGGGGCAAGGTCTTCGCTTTTTCTTCCTTTTAAAAATTTGGGTTTTATTGTTATTGATGAGGAGCATGAAAGTTCTTTCAAGCAATTTGACCCGGCACCACGGTATCATGCCCGTGATGCAGCAATTGTTCTAGCGGCCTTGCAAGGCGCCTCTTGTCTCTTGGGTTCCGCTACGCCCAGCATAGAGACCATGGACAATGTGCATAAAAGCAAATATGGGTACGCCGAAATCTCCCAGCGCTATGGCAATGTGCTCATGCCTGATATTTCATTAGTTGACCTGAAGGAGGCAACCAAGCGCAAGAAAATGAACGGGCATTTTTCAGAACGATTGGTTGTAGCGATGAACGATGCTTTAGAAGAAGGCGAACAGATTATCCTGTTTCAAAATCGAAGGGGGTTTTCTCAGATTGTGGAATGTACTACTTGTGGTCATGTACCCCAGTGCCCGAATTGCGATGTGAGTTTGACCTACCACCAATACAAAAATCAATTGCGTTGCCATTATTGTGGATATCATATGGCCATGCAAAATCAATGCAGGGCGTGTGGGAGTGCAACCTTGGATAAAAAAGGATTCGGTACGGAACAAATTGAAAAAGAATGCACCATCTTGTTTCCTAAAGCAAAAGTGGGGCGTATGGATTTGGATACCACACGCGGTAAACATGCCTATGAAAAAATTATAACGGCCTTCGAACAACAAGAAATCGACATTTTGGTGGGAACCCAAATGGTGGTCAAAGGGTTGGATTTCAGGAATGTTTCCTTGGTTGGCGTTATGAATGCGGACACGCTATTGCACTATCCCGATTATCGTTCGCATGAACGTACCTTTCAAATGTTGACTCAAGTGTCGGGTAGAGCAGGACGTACGCAAACCCGAGGAAAGGTTTTGATTCAGACCTATAACCCGTTCCACCAAATTTTACAGCAGGTAACAACCTATGACTATGAACAAATGTTCCAGCAACAACGTTATGAAAGAGAACAGTTCAAATATCCTCCCAAGCTCAAAATCATTAAGATTACACTAAAGACAAAAGATTTTAATCTTTCCAATGATGCATCCCGCTGGTTCGCTAAAGCCTTAAAGAATATTCCGAATATCATTGTTTTAGGTCCAGAGGCACCAGCAATCGGAAGAATACGAAGAGATTACCTGAAAACAATTATGGTGAAAATTGGTAGGGAGCAGTCTATGGCCCAAATAAAAAATAGCATTAAAAGAATTGAACAATCCTTTAATGCTATTTCTCAATTTAAACGCGTTCGATTGGTCTATGATGTAGACCACATCTAACTTATACGTTGGCTAAAGCTTCAGCCAACTCGGTTTTCTTGTTTCTACTTAATGGTATCTGTCGTCCCCCTACTTCCACATTCTTACTGTTGAACTTTTCAATTTTCTCCAGATTTACGATGTACGACTTATGGATACGCAAAAACTTCTCAGGCGGTAACTGCTTTTCAAAAGATTTCATTGTGGAAAGAATCACAATATTGGCTTCATCAGTTACCAACTTGATATAATCACCCAAAGCTTCAATCCATTTAATATCATTAAGGATTACTTTTCGCTTCTTTAGGTTGCTTTTTACAAAAATATGTTCTTCGTCCTCATCAACCCGATTCATTTGCTCGTACTTGGTGACAGCTCTTTTTACAGAGGCCTCAAAACGTGCCATGGTTATTGGTTTGTGTAGGTAGTCGGTTACGTCATAATCAAAAGCCTTCAGTGCGTAATCAGGCTTTCCGGTAATCAAAATGACTTGAGGTGGGTTTTCCAATGCTTCCAAAAGATCAAAGCCATTGATGATGGGCATTTCTACGTCGAGGAAGATTAGGTCGATTTCGTGGTTTTTCAAACCATTTTTAGCCTCGATTGCATTACTGTACTCTGCGACCAGGGCTAAATGAGGATGATTGTTGACCAACTTCGCCACGGCCATGCGCTGCATGGAGGAGTCGTCAACGATTATACTTTTTAGTTTCATAGAATGGGGTGATTTGTAGGGTTTTAAATCATCGGCAAATTACACAAAAATGGGGTTAAGCGGCAACAAAAGATGTAAACATGGTCCATTCTGTTGTGTACTTTGCTATATACGTTATGTAGTTCCGATTGGTTCATTTTGTTAATAACTTATTAATTTAAACGAGGAAATTTCTGGGTTCTTGCATGGCGAAGGATAAATGATTACTTTTGCGCTCCTTTTAAAATATGTATATATGAACCATTACGAAACTGTTTTCATTCTAAATCCCGTTCTGTCTGAGACCCAGATAGAGGAAACAGTAAAGAAATTTGAAGATTTCTTGACTAAGAATGGTGCCAAAATGATTGCCAAAGAAAATTGGGGACTCAAAAAACTGGCCTATCCCATTCAACACAAAAAAAGTGGGTTTTACCACTTATTCGAATTTAGCGTAGAAGGTAGTGTTATCGCTCCTTATGAATTGGAATTCATTCGCGACGAGCGAATCATGCGTTTCCTTACGGTAAAGTTGGACAAGCACGCCATTGCATGGGCGGAAAAAAGAAGAACCAAATTAAAAACTAACGCTTAGGCTCATGGCATCAATAGAACAACAAGCAAAAGCAAAAAAAGATGGGGAAATCCGGTATTTGACCCCATTGAACATTGAAACGAACAAACAAAAGAAATACTGTCGTTTCAAAAAATCAGGCATCAAGTATATTGATTACAAAGACGCTGACTTTTTGATGAAATTGGTTAATGAGCAAGGAAAGCTTTTACCAAGACGATTGACAGGTACTTCTTTGAAATACCAAAGAAAGGTGGCGCAAGCAGTAAAACGTGCCCGTCATTTGGCCTTAATGCCCTACGTAGGCGATATGTTGAAATAATAAAGTACTAGAAGCATGGAAATTATTTTAAAGCAAGACGTACAAGATTTAGGGTTTAAGGATGACATCGTAACCGTTAAAAATGGTTATGGTAGAAACTATTTGATTCCTCAAGGGCTAGCGGCATTGGCTACACCTTCCGCCAAAAAGGTATTGGCTGAAAATTTGAGACAACGCGCCCATAAAGAAAAGAAGGTTATTGACGAAGCGAACCAAAAGGCAACCGCAATTAAAGGTTTGGAAATTAGAATTCCAGCCAAGGTAGGTGCGGGAGACAAATTGTTCGGTTCCGTAAATAATATTGATTTGGCTGCTGCTTTGGAAAAAGCGGGTCAAGCCGTAGACCGAAAGTTTATCGCCATCAAAGGTGGAACCATTAAAAGAGTTGGGCCGTACAATGCTCAAATCAGGTTGCACAGATCGGTAATCGTAGATTTTCCATTTGAAGTGATTGCCGAGGCAAAATAACATCAAATTACGGTTAATAACTTGTTAAGAGCTATGCGTGCATAGCTCTTTTTTTTGTCCTATGTTTGCAGGAACTCTAAAACTTATAACTAGCTCATTATGAAGAAAATTACGCCTTTGGTGGTGTTGGTTTTTGCCTTCATCGCCTCGGGTTATGCCCAGGTTACTACCTCGAATATCCGTGGTGCTGTCGCGGATGACCAGGGTGAACCCCTTTACGGTGCCAATGTGGTAGCCGTTCACACCCCTACTGGTACCCGTTATGGGGCTATTACCAACGAAGAAGGTCGTTTCAATCTGTTAAACTTAAGGATTGGTGGACCCTATGAAGTAACCATATCTTATGTAGGATTTAAATCAGATGTTCGGAATGACATCTTTCTTACGTTAGGTAAAACCTTTAACTATAGTATTCAACTTGCTTCGGATAGCCAGGCGCTTGATGAAGTGGTCGTAGTATCAGACCAATCCGGGACCTTTGGTAGTGACCGGACTGGTGCTGAAACCAGTGTAGGCCGGAGAGAGTTGACACGTTTACCCACCATTTCGAGGTCTGCCAATGACTTCATTCGTTTGGAACCGGCAGCTTCTTCCGGAGCTTCGGGACTTTCTTTCGGGGGTAGAAATGACCAGTACAACAACTTTTCCTTGGACGGAGCTATTTTCAATAACCCTTTTGGTTTGGATGCGGCGACTCCTGGGGGGCAAACTAGCGCCCAGCCGATTTCCTTGGATGCGATTGACCAAATTCAGGTGACCACTGCACCTTATGATGTTACACAATCTGGTTTTACAGGAGCTTCCGTAAACGCAGTGACCAAGAGTGGTACTAATGATTTCTACGGAACCGTCTATGGTTTCTTTAGAAATGATGACTTGACCGGTGGTAAAATCAACGGTGATGACGTAACCAAAACCGGGTTGGAACAAACACAATACGGATTAAGTATCGGTGGACCCATAGTCAAAAACAAGCTTTTCTTTTTCGTAAACTTTGAAAAGGATGACTTAACTGAGCTCGGTACCGACGGTTTTGTTCCCAATACGGGTACAGGTGGAATTAGTGAATCGCGGGTGTTGCAGTCAGATATGCAGTTAGTGGATAATATCCTCCGTCAGGTGGTTATTGGACAAGATGCTTCCGGAAATGACATTTTCTACAATCCTGGCGCTATTACGGGCTTCAACTTTGACCAAGAGAGTACAAAGGGAATCATCAAATTGGATTGGAATATCAATGATAACAACCGTTTGGCGGTGATTTATAACTTCTTGAACGCCTCCAAAGGAAAACCAGCCAACCGAGATGCCATCACCTTTAGAGGACCTAGCACACAAACCCTTCAGTTTGAAAACGCTGGTTACGAAATCAATAACAATATTCGTTCGGTACAAGTCGAATTGAACTCGACCCTGTCTTCCTCCGCAACAAATAAATTGCAGATGGGATACACCCATTTTGACGATTTTAGAAATCCATTTTCAACACCAGCACCAAGTATCGTGATTTTGGATGATACGGGAAGCTCGAACTACATCATTGCTGGACACGAACCGTTTTCCATTAACAACCGTTTGGACCAAAAGGTATTCCAGATTACGGATAACTTGAACATTTTTAAAGGAGACCATACCTACACTGTTGGTTTCTCATACGAAAGGTTCCAGTTTGACAACTCCTTCAACTTAGGGGCTTACGGCGCGCAGGGGGTTTTCTTCCCAACCAATTCCATTGCTGAATACCGCGACCCTGCCAATGAGGCTGGTTTGGTGGCCTTCTATCAAGGTGCTTTTGATGCTGCCATTGCAACCGCAAACAACAACAATCAGTTTGATGATGGTACACCAGGTGGATGGGCTTTGGCAGAGACCAATGTGGGGCAACTATCATTCTACCTACAAGACCAATGGGATGTTACCGACCGTTTAAAGCTTACCTACGGAATTCGTTTTGACCGTCCTTTATATTTCGATACGCGACAAAAAGTTGCACAAAACATTCAACGCAAAGGAGGCACGTTGGCCGAAGGAGGAACCTATGCTCCGGATATTCAATATTTCGACCCAGATACGAACGACCGTATTACCATTGATTCTGAACAATTGCCTACCAGTGATTGGTTGATTTCGCCAAGATTTGGATTCAATTGGGATATTAAGGGGAACCAAACTTTTCAGCTTCGTGGAGGTTCAGGATTGTTTACAGGACGTTTCCCATTTGTTTGGTTGGGTAACCAAGTACAGGGAACGGACTTTTTCTTCTACCAAGTAGTTGACCCTGATTTTCAATGGCAACAAGTTTGGAGAACAAACGTTGGCGTGGATAAACGTTTTGATAATGGCATCATCTTGACCGCTGATGTTTCCTATACCAAGGATATCAACGCTGCGCATGTGCAAAACTGGGGATTGGGTAATCCCTCTTCAAATTTGGTTGGGGTAGATAATCGCGAATTGTACACCAACGATGACAAAGCACAATTGTTTGGACCAAATAGCGCTTTCGTATTTACCAATTCCGATAAGGGTAGAATTTGGAATGCTACTTTAAAATTGCAAAAGACTTTCGATAATGGACTATACACCCAATTAGCATATAGCTATTTAGATGCTAAAGAAGTAAACTCCATTGATGCGGAAATTACCGGAGATGCTTTTGCAGGAAACGCCATTGTAGGTAATGCGAACCGTGATGTGTTGTCCAATTCAAGATATGGAGATACCCACAGAATCATTGGAGTGTTGTCCAAATCCTTTAAAACGGGTACTACCATTTCATCTTTCTTTGAGTATGCTCGCAGCGGAAGGTTCAATTATATCTATGGAGGGGACATCAACAATGATGGTTCTTCTATCAATGACCTCTTGTACATCCCTACTTCAGCTGAGATAGGTCAAATGACCTTTAGCGGTGCTGGGCAAGCGGAAGCCTTTGAAGCCTTTATTCAACAAGATGATTACTTGAGCGACAGACGCGGACAGTATGCTGAGCGCTACGGTGCGCTTGCTCCTTGGAGAGGAAGATGGGATGTAAAAGTACTTCAAGACATCAAAGTGAACGATAAGAACAAGTTCCAGTTAAGTTTGGATATTCTTAATGTGGGTAACCTTATCAATTCCAATTGGGGCGTTATCGAACGACAAGATTTTGACCAAGTCTTGGGGGTATCCTTCCAAGATGCTGACCCAGACCCAAATAACTTTGTTCCTGATTTTACTCAGGCTCCAATTTATACTTTTGATGAAAATCGAAATGAAACCTTCTCTGCAGATACTCGGTTGTTATCTAGATGGCAAGCGCAAGTTGGGGTACGTTATATTTTCAACTAGTAGAATAGGTAATATTTATATAAAAAGGTCGTGTGTTCCACACGGCCTTTTTTATTTTTGCGCCCATGAAATACACACGTCTCACCCAGCAACAATTAGAAGAACTCCATCCGGAATTCATTAATTTTTTGGCGACACAATCCATTACAGGTGAGGAGTGGTCCGCCTTAAAAAAAGACAAACCTGAAGTGGCGGAACAAGAACTGGATGTATTCAGTGATTTGATTTGGGAAGGGGTCTTGAATCGGGTAGAATACCTTGAAAATATTTCGGAACGGCATATGCATCTATTTTATTTGACCGAAAAAGAGATGAAACTGTTTTCAGTAAAAGTCCTCAATCCTGAAATAGATTTGCGAACCGAACTAGGCTTTTCATGGTTCAAACGAAATTTCCAGTCTGATTTTGTGGAATATTTGACGGCGGTAAAAGCCTATACCAATGATAAAAATCAAGATAAATTTGGGCTAATACAGCAAGGCGCCGTTATTACCAAAGGACAACTGTACCAATGGTTTGAACAGATTATGGAATAAGCTTGCCGAGTTAATTCAATTAAGCAGAGTATTCAACTATTCATCCTCAGGTTCTTGACTTCTTATTTCATCATCTCCTACCGTTTCATAAGCGTATAAATCATTCTCGTCTTGCATACCTATTTCCCCCTCTTCAGCAGAACAGGAAACAATCAATAGACTGGTAATAAGACTAAATATAAAAACCAAGTTGAATTTCATGTGTATTGTATTTAAAGATTACTTGTTAAGGATTGCCCTTTTTCTCATCTAGTAGTATTCTAATAGACCTATGGCAAAAAGTAATATGCCATTACTAATCATTCATCTATAGGTCCTTGGCTGCTTATTTCATCATCTTCCGTTTCGTTTATCTCAGAGAAATCACTTATTGTCATTGAAGAGCCATCAGAATAAGATAAGGTAAATGTCCCATCAAAATTATCAACAGTTGAAACTATTTTAGCTCCTCCATTCCCATCTTCAAAATCTTCAGCAGAACAGGAAACGATTAATAGACCGATAATAAGACTAAACATAAAAACTAAGTTGAATTTCATATATGTCAGGTTTAAAGATTACTTCTTAAGAATGGACCTTTTCCATTCTAATATAATTCTGATTGACCCATGGCAAAAAGTGATATAGCAAGAGCTAATCACTCGTCTATTGGTCCTTCATGACTAACTTCCTCCCCTCCACCTGTTTCAATGGCGAATAAATTATCCTCATCTTGCATGCCTATTTCGCCGTTTTCAGCAGAACAGGAAACAATCAATAGACTGGTAATAAGACTAAATATAAAAACCAAGTTGAATTTCATAGGTGTTGGATTTAGGATTACTTGTATTAAGGATAAACAGTTTCTCGCTGTTATCATGCATTGAATTGACCGATGCTTGTTTTTAATTGACAGATGTTCCAAATGAATCCATGGTTTAGTAGGTCGGCTTGTCAAATTGTGTTTGACTTTGGTCGAAAAAAGACTGATTATCGCTTGAACAAATTATAGTGTAGCTGAAAAAAATAGGCCACCTTTCGGCGGCCTCAAGAACAAAATGAAATCACTTGGGGGTGTCTTCAATAACAATGTTGGTTCAAGATTACGATGTTTCATGCACATCAACTAGGCTGAATTCACCAATGCTCAGTTTCGATTGATGAATCCTAAGTCTGAATCCATGTATATTTGCACGAGAATTTGAAATCATGCCGCAAAAACCATCCCTTCCCAAAGGAAC
>ERZ1740070.883-NODE-883-length-19529-cov-6.603831_pt1 | contig 19529 bp, 14 predicted proteins | sample MGYA00581734_ERZ1740070 | MGnify/ENA primary metagenome ERZ1740070 (study PRJEB43018, sample SAMN04849744) | marine metagenome | isolation source: floating plastic debris | place: Pacific Ocean | collected 2008-09-01 | study: EMG produced TPA metagenomics assembly...
TCAGCGTCTCGTCGTCGGACCCTGATAGCGCACGGCGACCATCCCCACTCAGCACCACAGACCTGACCAAGCTGCTATGGCCCTCAAACGTCCGCAACATCTCTCCCGTTTCTACATCCCACAGTCTCAGCGTCTCGTCGTCGGACCCTGATAGCGCACGGCGACCATCCCCACTCAGCACCACAGACCTGACCAAGCTGCTATGGCCCTCAAACGTCCGCAACATCTCTCCCGTTTCTACATCCCACAGTCTCAGCGTCTCGTCGTCGGACCCTGATAGCGCACGGCGACCATCCCCACTCAGCACTACGGACCAGACCAAGCCGCGATGGCCATCAAACGTGCGTAATAGCGGTCCGTCAGGGGGTGTCAATGTAGCTTGCTGAGGGAACAGCCAGAGGGCAGATTGTTGCGTCGCCGCCTGATCGAGTAGCATTGAAAACTCTGACTGTTCTCTGTCTCTCAGATGTCCCCATAGTCTGTTTGTAAGCTGTTCCGGTTTGGTCATCAATACATGAGCTGACAGTCGTAAGGTATTTTGCAACAGCTTTAAGGTTTTGTCATCCGTTAGCCAGTCATAGTCTGCCAGCAGGCTATTAATACCATTCGCGCTTAGCTGTGCCCACAGCCAGTCATAGCCAAACAACAATTTGCGAAGCTCACCTATCTGCCCAGCTTCCTTCAAATGCCGTGTCAGCTGTCCAAAGAAGTAACCATCTTGAGGGCAGCTGGCCCACCCCTGTTTACATTTCGCCTTGTAAGCCTCTAACCATTGCTGATGTCGTGCTGGCAAATCGTTTACTTGTTTAGTGATGTAGTCATACTGGAGGTCATGGAGAAACAGATTATATTGATCGTCTCGTCGCAATAATGACTTGGCTACCAAATCATCGACCATATCGCCGACATCTAACTCATCTAAACCATTAGGTGCCCAAAGCGTTTCCAGCACTCCCTGAGGAATACGAGCATCCTCTGGAAATATCGAAAAGTCTAAATATCTTTCTTGCAAGTCTGGTTCCAGTGCATCCACACTCACCTGCAACATTTTCAACAGATCGGGATAGTCATAATCTGGAAACTGTTGTTTGATTTTGTCCAAATCTGCCCGCTGCAACCGTTGCAACACACTATCCCAGCGTCGGCTTTTCTTTAGCATTGCCCCCGCCATCGAGAGAGCCAACGGCAAATATCCACATTCTCTAATAATCTCATTTGTCTGTGTCGGCAAATCTTCTTGGTTGCATCCAGTCCAATCTGCTAGTAGCTGCCTAGCCTGAGATAGAGACAACAAGTCTAACGAATGTTCAACCGCACCAACTCCTGTAACCACCGCACTATCACGGGTGGTGACCAACATCTGGCATCGATCACCTAATACGTCAAAAGAGCGTAAATGTTGCTCATGCCATATGTCATCTAAAACAACAAAACAGCATCGCGTTGCTAGCTGTTCTGTCAAATACTTTTTACCGCCCAACACATCACTAAAGCCTGGTGTTTTCTCTCCCAGTTCTTTCGCCAATTCCGTCTGCAATGACAGCACATTGGGTTCTTGTCCTAGCGATATCCAATACACGCCATCAGGAAATGCTTGCCGAACGTCTTCATCTCGCGCAATAGCCGCTGCTAGCGCCGACTTACCAATGCCCCCCATTCCCTGAATACTCACACCCCGACGCATGCCCGTCACCGCCACAGGTTGCTGCCTCGAGTCCAAAATCTTCTTTTTTAGGGCATCTAAATCTTCTGGTCTAGGTAAAAATTTAGGTGGCAGCCGTGGCACACTGGGCGACAGATAGCTCAGTTCCTGCGCTTCGGGTGTTGATACCGTATCTCGCCTCTCCGGGGTAGCATCTTCCAGATCCGCAGAGGCTATGAAGGGGTCGCGTGTGGTTGGGGAGGTGGGGGGAACGCCGAGAACACACGCCGGAGTGCGTGGTTTCTCTCTTTCCTTTTCGTTTTTTTTTTTTTGGGGGTTGTGGTGGTTTTTTGTGTTCATTCAATCCCCTCTACCCCACGCCGAATTCCTTGCACTACATTTACAAATGCTTCGTCTTGGTCATCCCATCGAGTCACTGGCTTTGCATCTTTGGGTAACGCCTGTAACTTCTCAAACGGGGTTCCTTTGAAGTCTACCGGTTTCAAAATAATTGGAATCACCCGAGCAGTTCCAGCTTTATGACGCTCCATTGCCCGCGACAGTTCAATATCGTGAATATAGTTTGACGCCATACACCGATGCGTCACTAATAACAAAATATTCTGCGCGGATTCTAGCTCAGACTTGATGGCATCATCCCATTCTGTTCCTGCTTCAATCGCTCTATCCTGCCAGGGCTTGATCTTTTTTTGTCGCGTTAGTGCCGACAAATGGATCTCGAGTTCTTCTTTAAGCCCTTCATCTTTGTGAGAATAGGAAATAAACACTCCTAGTGGTTCATTAGATTTTGTCATAGGAGAAGGTTTTGGTTGATTAGGCGCAGAAGTCGATACGGTTGCCGATGAACCCTCGTGTAGGGGCATTGCATGCAATGCCCCTACACGAGGTCCTTTCAACAGAACGGGCACATCATCATCCCCTATACTATTCAGCGCCATCGCTACCTTACCCGACTCAAAGGCAAACTCTAACGACTCACCCGCACCCAGCGCATCATAAAACCCTACTGCAAACTCAATTGCAGCGCGATCACCCATGGAGTCACTCATCCCAATCACATAGGGTATATGCTCCACAATCGCTTCTGCCTATGCCTGCGAGTAACATCCGTTTAGCAACACACAGTCAATTGGCGACTTTTGACCAATCAGCTTAAACAAGCCTGCTAAAGCAGAGCCCGTCACCAGCTGGCTATTACCCGATACATCCTCAAAATACAGTCCTGCATCCCCAGCACCATGCCCCGAAAAGTGCACAATCTGCGGTGATTCATCTAGCATCGCACGCTGCAAATCACGAGGCCGGACGGCCCATCGCTGCACAATCTCAAACTCATCCCGATGACTGGCCCGCTGTAAACCTTCACTAATATCCCGGACTTCTTCGCCTAATCGTAGGCGTGTAGTATCGTTCGGATTCGCCGCAAGAATCAGGATTTTAGGCATCGATAGATCATAGGGCAATTCGCTCTTAATATAGCTTGTTAGCTTTAGCCAGTCAGGCACTAGATACAGAAATTCGAAATTTCAGCCACAAAAAATCCCGTAGAGGCAACGCCTATCTACGGGATTTCACCCTTCAGAGAAGTACTACTGTAAGCAGGGTGGGTCAAACCCCGGTGCCGCTCATTTCTCTTTCGTAAACAGTCATTTTTCCATCATCATCATCATCTGGATCTTTAGGGGACTTAAACTGCTCGCTCAAACCCTTAACAACAATGTACAAAATCGGTACTACAAATAAGCTCAAAAACGTTGCTACAAACATACCGCCAAACACCGCTGTACCCAACGACTGACGGCTGCCTGCTCCGGGGCCTGTAGCAATTACCAAGGGGAAAATACTACTCAATGTCGAAATCGCTGTCATCAAAATTGGTCGCATTCTTGACTGCGCTGCCTCTAATGAGGCTTTGATGATAGGCAACCCCTGGTCTCGTAGCTGGTTGGCAAACTCCACAATCAAAATGGAGTTTTTACTGGCCAAACCAATCAACATGACTAGACCAATCTGACAGTAAACATCGTTTGGCAACCCGCGCATCGATTGGGCTAGCAATGCTCCAAATACGGCCAGCGGTACCGCAAAGAGAATAATAACCGGGTCTACATAACTCTCATACTGAGCCGCCAACACCAGGAATACAAAGATAATCCCTAGACCAAAGATAATTGGAGCTTGGTTACCTGACTCAATTTCTTCTAGAGCACTGCCGGTCCATTCATACCCTAAGCTAGCGGGTAGCGCCTGAGCCGCGACACTTTCCATGGTGGTGATGGCATCACCAGAACTAATACCCTCAGCCGCTTGGCCATTGATTTCAATAGACCGGAAGAGATTGTAGTGGTTAATCGTCTGGGCTCCAGTTGTTTCGCGTAGATTAACCAGATTACCCATAGAGATCATGACGTCGTCTTCAGATCGCACATACAGCTGGTTGATATCATCGGGTGCAGAACGATATTGCTGATCGGCCTGTACATACACTCGATACGTGCGTCCTTGTAACGTAAAGTCGTTGACGTAACGCGACCCTAAATAGGTTTGCAATGTGCCAAAGACATTATCAATATCTACATTGAGTGTCTTAGCCTTATCGCGATCTACATCGATCTCAATTAGAGGAGAATTTGCCGCATAGGTGCTAAATACAGCCTGTAGGTTGGGGTCTTGGTTAGCAGACCCAATCAGACCAAACATATTCTCAACTAGCGTATCGATGGTTAAATTACCCCGCCGATCTTGCAGCTGAAACTGGAAACCGCTAAAGCTACTCAAACCTTGAATAGAGGGTGGATTTACCGGAAATACCCGTGCTTCAGTAATGCCAGAGAATTGACCAAACAGCTGACCAATCAAACTAAATGAGGTCACACCCTGCGGGCGATCTTCCCAAGGTTCTAGGGTTGTGAAAACAACACCGTTGTTGGCAGTATTACCGCTAAAGCTAAAGCCACCGACTGCAAATGTGGCTCGCACACCGTCCTGGGCCAGAATCATGTCTTCTACCTGGCTCATGACTTTACTAGTCTGGTTTAGGGATGAACCCTCTGGTCCTTGAATAAGCGTAATAAAATAACCCTGATCTTCGTCTGGTAAAAAGGCGGACGGCACACTGTTGTATAGCCAACCGGTAAGTACGAGCGAGGCAACAAACGCGGCCAAGACAAACACTTTCAAGCGGTTAAGTGCTCTGAGAGCTTCGCCATACTTGTCCCGTAGGTTATCTAAAAATCGATTAAAGGGATTAAAGACATAGTCAAGCCAGCCATGGCTACCGGTATCTTGTCGCAACAGCAGACCCGATAGTGTGGGGGTGAGGGTAAGGGCGTTAAATGTGGAAAGTGCGATCGCAAATGCAATGGTCAGTGCAAACTGCCGATACAGTGCTCCTGTTGTTCCAGGGAAAAACGCCACCGGAATAAAGACGGCCATCAACACCAGCGATGTAGCAATGACGGCCCCCGTCAGCTCTCGCATCGCTTCAATCGCGGCGAGCTTTGGCGACATCCCTCGATTCTGAATTTTGGATGCAATATCTTCAACCACCACAATGGCGTCGTCCACCACCATCCCTGTAGCTAGAGTTAAGCCAAACAGAGTCAGGCTATTAATAGAGAAACCAAAAATTTTGACAATGGCAAAAGTACCAATCAGGGCCACTGGAATGGTAATTGCCGGGATAATTGTGGTGCGCCAATCTTGCAAAAAGATATAAATTACCAGGACCACCAGCCCAACGGCCTGGATGAGCGTCCATACTACACGGGAGAGAGACTGCTCTACAAACTCGGTCGTATCAAAGCCAATGCCGTACTCCATACCCTGGGGAAACTCTTCTGCGAGTTCCGCCATCATATCTTTGACCCCTTGGGCCACCTGCAGCGCATTACTACCCGGCAGCTGATAAATACCCAAACCAACCGACTCATTACCGCTAAATCGTAGGAATGTACTGTAGCTCTCTGCCCCTAGCTCAGCACGACCCACGTCTTTGAGCTTGACTAAAGCCCCATTCTCACCCCGTTGAACAACTAGCTCTTCAAACTCAGATACTTCCTGCAGTCGGCTCACTGCCCGCAGGTCAATCTGAAATGTCTGATCGGTTGGTGATGGTGGCTGACCAATTTGTCCGGCCCCTATCTGAATATTTTGCTCTCGTAGCGCATCAACGACGTCATCAGCCGCTAAATCTCGACTTGCCAACCGCTGTGGGTCAAGCCACAGTCGCATGGCATAGTTACGCTCACCAAAGATCACGACGTCCCCGACACCAGGCACCCGACGCAGGGCATCCACAATATAGAGATCGGCGTAGTTGCTCAAAAAGATATCGTCAAATGTATCATCCTCTGAAAACAGACTCATGGCGAGCAGAATATTACTGTTCTGCTTAGATACCACCACCCCGGTCTGACGAACCTCTTCAGGCAGCTGGGGTTCTGCTAGAGAGACCCGGTTTTGCACATCTACCGCCGCAATGTCTTTATCGCGACTAGAGTCAAATGTGACAACAATATTGCTAACGCCGTTGTTACTGCTACTAGAGGAGACGTAGCGCATCCCCTCTACGCCATTAATCTCCCGCTCCAGTACCGTAGTTACGGCTTTTTCAACGGTTTCAGCATCGGCACCAATATAGCTGGCCGTCACATTAACCTGGGTGGGGCTGATGTCAGGATATTGGGCAATCGGTAGCGTAGGAATACTTACTGCACCAATCAGGAGAAGAATAATGGCGCAGACAGTTGAAAAAACAGGTCGTTTAATAAAATAGTTGACCATAGGAGAAACCTATAGAGGTGGGGTCGGAGCAATCCTCATAGATCAAAAGAGGAATTTGCAAAACAATTATCTTGGAGCTAGCTACTAGCAAGTATCAAGGCGATACATCGGCGTCAGCAGCCTCCTCTTGTGGCGCAATGGGTGAACCATCCTGCAGGTTTAGCAGACCAGTGATAACAATTTCTTCACCCGCTGAAAGTCCGTCCAGCACTTGAAAGTTATTGCCCTGCATACCGCCTAATGTGATCGGTCGTAGCTGTGCCACCTGTCCTTCAACAGGGGGCTGTCCCTCTTCTGGAGCGGGTGCCTCTGCCGCGACATACACAAAAGACTGTCCCCCTAGACGGGTAATAGCTGTAGCCGGCACCAAAAGCCCAGGGCGTTCGTCTAAAACAACACGAACATCCACTCGCTGATTGTCCTGCAGACTTCCTGTCAGGTTAGAAAAGCGGGCTTTAGCCAAAACGGTCTGGGTTGCAATGTCCGTTTGGGGTGAAATAAAGCTGATGGACCCGGTAGCAACTGGCTCGTCACCACTAAAGGTGAGTAGCTCCACCGACATCCCTAACTGAATCTCATCAATTTGTTCAGCCGGGATATCAATTTCCAGCTCCAGCTCTTCATTTTGGGTAATCGTAGTCAGGGTAGCACCGGGCTGTACATAGTCTCCTAGCTCAATCGGAATATCACCAACCACACCAGCAATGGGAGCTGTGACTGTCTTGTCAAGCAGATCTTCACGGGTGGCCTCGGCGGTCGCCTGGGACTGCTCTAAAAAGGCTTCGGCCTGGGAGAAACTGGCTTGGGCAGCACCAATCTCTTCCCTGGCAGCATCTAAAGAAGCAATCGCAGAATCGCGATCGCGTTCCACTTCATCCAGTTCTTGCTGCGACTGAGCGCCCGCCGTCACTAACCGCTGGGTTCGTTCAAATTCAGTATTTTCGAGCTTCACATCCGCTTCAATACGAATGCGCTGAGCCACTAGCGACTGTAGCTGTGCCCGAGCATTGTCGCGGGCAGACTGAGCCGCACTTACGCTTGCTAACGCTGCACTCAGTTCAGCCTGAGAGCGATCGGCACTTAGCTCCATCACTGGGTCGCCAGCAGCTACCTGATCGCCTGATGACACATAGATACGCGTAATCCGCCCGTCAGCTTCAGGCTGTAAAACCACACCCGCCTGGGCATCCAGAGTGCCAACAAATGTGGCCTGATCGCGCAGTGTGGCAGGCTGCATTTCTTCTATGGTCACCGGCACAGGTCCACCCCCCATCATCTCTGTCGGGGGGCCGTCACCTCTACCAAACAATCGCCATATGGCAAAGCCGCCTCCGGCCAAGACAATTAAGACCGCCAGCCAGACCAGCCAGTTGCGCTGAGTTGGAGCCTGAGAGGATACAGAAGAAGACTGCATAGAGGGTGTCTCTACCACCGTTGAAGGACCAGAATGGGAAGTCATAAAACCATGCACAAGAACCAAACGCCAAGCAAACAGTAATGACCCCAATCAATAGTTCTATATTATCGAACTTTATTAAAAGCGTCTCAAAAGATAAATATTTTGGCTATGAGAGTGGCTTTATGTGCGCTTTTAGCTCAGCTATATTTCTAATGGAGAACAAGCAATATAAAAGCGCATCTGCGAGGCAACAAAGGCGTTCTCAACTGCTCTCAATTTTGTTGTTGGGGACAAAAATATCTTTTCTGGGTGGCTCCGTAGGACAAGACTGTGATTCGTGCAGGTTGAACTAATAAGAAACCTGATACATCTAGCATCAGCACTTATTACGGACCACCATAGCGCATATCCCTTTTTTTATGGGGCGTGTTTTTTGATAGATTTTCATGACTCAGATTCATAATAAGAATTGCATTTGCTCAATGCCCTAGCGTCGTAACACCCATTCCGTCGTTACAAATATTTTTTGGGCAGATGTTTAACAAACATTCGATTTAAGAGCGTAGAGTAATCAAAACCGAACTGTCCAATTCATTTTTTGAATTGAAGCGCATACCGGTGCAAAAACGTTCAAGACAGCGTTAGTCAAACTTACCTAAGCTACAAAAACTTGATTAGGTATTTCCATGACTATGGCCCCTAAGCTGACAAAGCACCCTTGGCATGAGTTTTGGGCGGGCGCGCGGCAAACTATCCCGCTCATTATCGGTGCAATTCCTTTTGGCATTATCTTTGGCACCCTGGCCCAGTCCAGCGGTCTCTCCTTTGGGGGTGCTATGGGTATGTCAGCGATTGTTTTTGCGGGCTCCTCTCAATTTATTGCTCTAGGGTTACTAGCAGCAGATACTCCCATCGGCATCATTATCCTGACGACCTGGGTAGTCAATCTGCGGCATTTGCTTTACGCAGTTAGTCTTGTTCCCTATGTCAAACACCTCAGCCAGGCGTGGAAGCTACCGCTAGGGTTTTGGCTCACTGATGAAAATTTTATGGTCGCGATCCAACGCTATCGCCAGGATGACCCATCTTCTCACAAACATTGGTTTCAGCTGGGTTCAGCCCTGGCGATGTATGCCAGCTGGCAGTTCTGTACGTTGCTCGGGCTCACCCTAGGGCAGAGTATTCCAAATGCGAGTGCTTGGGGTCTGGACTTTGCCATGGTGGCCACGTTTATTGGTATGACTATTCCCTACCTGGTTTCTCGACCAATGGTGGCCACTGTCGTGACAGCTGGCATCACCGCTTTGTTAGCTCGAGGGTTACCTCACCAATTGGGACTGCTGGTAGCTGCGATCGCAGCCATCAGCACTGGCATCTTGGTCGAAAATTATCTGGAGAAACGCCATGACTAACGAAATCTTGCTGCTCGGCGGCATGACCTTTGTCACATTTTTAGTTCGCTATCCTCTGCTGGCAGTTAGCGGTCGTATCACCCTCCCCCCCAAACTGCTACAGGCCCTAAACTATGTGCCACCAGCGGTGCTTACAGCAATTGTTGTTCCCATCGTCCTAATAGACGGAGATACTCTCTGGTTTGGCGTTGGCAATCCACGCCTTATCGGTGCTCTAGTCGCGTTAGGGATAGGGCTTTGGAAAAAGAATCTGTTGCTAACCATTTTGGTAAGCATGGGGGTCTTTTTACTGTGGCAAACTCTCTTTAGTTAGCCTAACCCATCGCTAATTTACGTCAGTGACTACCCCATCCGTTGAACACCCCTCTCGGGTAGATGTGCGATCAGCCCACTCCAACTTAACCACCTCAGCCACCCCATTTTTTACTGTCCAAAACACCCTGTAATGGCTTATCTGCATATTCCACCGCTGTCCCAGACGAGCATCCTTGCCGCGCTCATAGCCAGGTCTAGGGTCTTGTCCTAATGTTTCTTCTATTAGATGGCGTAGAGACTCAGGCTCTACATCTTCAGTTAAAACAGCCTGAGCCCCGTCGCTCCAGCTTACTGGCAAGACGTTCTCTTGCTCAACAGCCCAGGCTCCTTGAGCTGTCTCAATCGCATCTGCATAAGGGATGTAGGGTTTTATATCAACTACTGGCGTTCCATCTAAAAAATCTCCTCCCTGCACCTGCAGCCGTAATTGTCTTTTGCTGGCTATTACGGCTAACAGCTTGACAGCACTCATTCCAATCGCATTGGGTCGGTTGGGGCTGCGGGTGGCATAGACCCCAACACTTTTATTGCCACCCAGTCGAGGGGGGCGCACCAAGGGCTTAAAATTACCATATGTCTGGCCATGAAAGATAAACAACACCCATAGATGAGAGAATTCATCAATGCCACGCAGCGCTAGTTTGTTGTCTTCTGTTGCATCAAAAACAATATCTGCATAGGCTGATTTGACTAACCCTGCCTGCCGAGGAATGCCAAATCGATCTGGATAACATGATTGAATATAGGCTATGGGGGTTAACGTAACCTCAGCCATCATTAGACATAAGCATCAAAGACCCCTCAAGCATAAGTCACAAAGGCCAGCTTCACGCTCTTACCCTATGTCTGTCATAGGAAAACCACATAAAAAACCATGCCTTGTGGGGCATGGCCTATATCTCAAGTTAAAGAGCACTAATGCGCTATGTACAGCAAGGCTATACCCTGCAGAACCGGAGGCTAGCCAACCGAGTTGGCCCAGTCTCTAGCCCAGTTCAAGTGCTTGTGAACTTCCTCAAGCGTTGCCGCTTCAGAATAGAGACGCAGTACTGGCTCAGTACCACTAAAACGAATTAGCAACCAGCTGCCGTCAGCCAGGGTGAACTTGTAACCGTCAATGGACAGCACTTTACTAACGACCTTACCGGCAACTTCAGTCGGTGTAGCATTCTGCAAACTATCTAACAGCTTCGCCCGCACTTCCATATTGGCTAAAGGCAAATCAATCCGGTCATAGGCGCCTTCAAACTTAGTTTGCTGACGCAGGGCGTGATTGAGCTGGCCAAAGTCTTTACCGCTTTTGACAACAGCTTCTAGCAGGTACAGCGCTGAAAGCAGTGCATCACGCTCTGGAATATGGTGTCCGTAGCCAATGCCACCAGATTCTTCACCGCCGATTAGCACCTGGGCTTCCAACATGCGATCGGCAATATATTTGTAGCCGATGGGGGTTTCATGAACCGATAGTCCATGAAGTTCAGCCACTTTCTGCATCAGGTTAGAGCCGCTGATAGTTTTGATCACTTCACCGTCAAAACCACGACGTGCCTTGAGGTGTTCAATCAAAATAGGAATTAGCACCTGGGAGCTAAGAAACTCCCCTTGACCGTCCATACCGGCTACTCGGTCGCTATCACCATCAAAAATAATGCCAACTGTTAAGCCATCCGCACCGGACTGATAGCGCTCCTTAATTGCCTTATAAAGCTTGGGAATATATTTGGGCAACGGCTCGGGAGCCCCGCCTTCAAATAGCGGGTCGGCCTCACCATTAATTTCATGAATGGGCATTCCCAGAATTTTTTCAAATCCACCTGCCGCAGAACCGTGCATCACATCAGCAAATACGGTCAGATTACCATCGGCAATAGCGGCCCGAATAGCGTCAATGTCGACCATGCTCTGTAGTGCCTGACAGTAGCTGGGCCATGGATCAAAGGAGGTAATGGTGCCCGACTTATCAGCCGCAGGCTTACCGTTGGGGATCAGGGCCTCTACTTTTTTGGTTACATCCGGTGGCACTGAGCCGCCAAACGCACCCTTGATTTTGAGCCCGGAATAGGCGGCTGGATTGTGGCTGGCGGTAATCACAATGGCACCTAGAGCACCCTTCTCGTGAGCCGCCCAGCTAAAAGCAGGGGTGGGGGCAAAGCACTCAGACAGCAGCACATCGTAACCAGCTTGAGCAACGGCCTCAGCTGCATGACTGGCAAATTCGGGCGATAGAAAACGACGGTCGTAGCCCACAATGACGGTACGGCTGCCGTTGCTGCCATAGCACTCTTCGAGCACATTAGCGGCTAGGGCTGCAACTAGCTCTACTCGCTCAAAAGTAAAGTCTGCGGCGATCATGCCACGCCAGCCGTCTGTACCAAACTTGATTGATTTACCTACAAATACCGATGGAGATAATGCAGTTGCCATAATAATTTCAGTAATGCCACATCTAAGGAATTCACGGATGCAAAGTGAGATCCTGATTTCCTCAGCAGTTTAAACAGTGGCCTCAGCAAATACTAGAGGGGAGATCCCCATAACGCAGTATTTTTTGAACCTTACCTTACTGAAAAGACGGGTAATAAGAGTTACTTAGGGGATATAGCTAGCCCACAACGGGCGCTCGACACTATACCGATAGTCCCTCAATCGTAAAGGGGGCATCGGCAGATAGCTCGATCATGGCAATTTGGCTCATGTTTTCTAGCTTTAGAATCTGCAGCGGCAGTAAGGCTGTTTCTGAGCTTTCAGGCCACCGAAACGCTTTATCGCTATGAATTTGTAGCACCTTACCAGTAGTGCTTTCGAGCACCTTGAGCATCATTGGCTGGGTGCAGCGTCCCCACAAGCAAAATGAGTCGACAGTCTCGTCTAAAGCAACCGACAACCGATTGTCATTACCGGTGGGCATAAGCACTCGCTGCCCTACTTTAGCGACGAACCGTGGATTGGATGGGATTAGTGCGATCGCACATCCAAAACTGACCTTAGAAAACTGATTTGTCACCATCTCTAAGGGTTTCAAACATTGAAAATCAAACCCCGTAGGGACATTGGTAATGTTCAAAATGTCTGCCTCTAGTTCGTCGGCAGCAGTTGAACAGTCAATATTTAGGGCAAACACGAATTGTCTCCTAAGCGGTTATTTTTCGCTACATTGTCTGACTCAGTGATTCCTTACCTTTCAGGTTCAAATCGCAGCTTCCAATACCAGCAAGATTAATGTGCGTCAAAAACAGATGAACGATCGACACCCCTGCGCTAAGGATGCACGTATAAAGCCAAGTTGAAACGTCAGATACATAAAGAAACTAACGATATAGGGCGGTTACCTTAAAATATCGGTAAAGCCTCTGGCAATAATAGAGCATACCTCGCATTTACTACGCATTTCACCAGATTAATCTTCATCAGTATTAACCGTAAGAGCCACACTAAAACTAGTGTGATAACCTGGTTTGGTAGCAGCGGCTAACAGCGCAATGATTCAAATATAATTTGATACCATTAGCAATTGCTTAAAAGCAGCTGAAACGGGATGTAGCGCAGTTTGGTAGCGCACTTCGTTCGGGACGAAGGGGCCGCTGGTTCGAATCCAGTCATCCCGATTAGTTTTAGGGTTACTCCAACCAGCGTCCTCACAGCCGCTGGTACTCTCCGAGAAACTAGTTACGAATCCAGTCATCCCGATTAGTTTGAGAGTAATGCTCCACCAGCGTCCTCACAGCCGCTAGTACTCTTCGAGAAACTAGTTACGAATCCAGTCATCCCAATTAGTTTGAGAGTAATACTCCAACCAGCGTCCTCACAGCCGCTGGTACTCTCCGAGAAACTAGTTACGAATCCAGTCATCCCGATTAGTTTTAGGGTTACTCCAACCAGCGTCCTCACACAGCCGCTGGGTATGCTTTGGGAAGCTGATTACAAATCCAGCTATCTCAAAAACCATTCTTGATGAACCTGTAAGTTTTCAAAACACTGCTGAAGAAGCCCACTTTTAAACTGTGCATCAGCTGCGTAATGAACCTGATGTGTCCGCAGTTGTTGGATTTTGTTGATGTCGGTTGCAGAGCAACTCAAACCATTAACTGCAGTATCGCAGCTGGTCGATTAAATACTAGCAGCTGTAAATATTTCCTCACACTCATAATCAGTATCGTTACTAGATACCGACTAATCCAAATAGATTAAACCCTGATGCCTTTTATACCTGGGCAATACCCTAATGTCCCCCACATGCCTGGTAGAAGCTACGAAACTAAGTACATGTAGATAACACTAGTAAGTCAGCAACAGTAAGTGCATGTCACTAGTGAGTATTGCGCTATTAAAAGCGTCATATCATAAACTTAACATCCCTAGAATAAAAATGGGTAAGCTCTGTTACCAACCCTAACCATCATAGGTAGCGCACTCTCAAGCTCTCGGCACGCCAGTATTTTATCTACACGACAAATGGCGTACGAATATCTGCTAGGTGCCTAGCTTTAGTGACCATTGCAACAGCTGTCCTTGGTGAGTCTCACTATGGTCAATAATCTTTAGCTGCCAACGACCGTGTATTCCATGCTTCATTAATAGGCTGAGCGCTGGCGTATTTTCGAGGGTATAGGTTTTACGTAAATGAGTCTGTCTTCCTAGGGTACGTCCCTGCAGCAATACTGTTTTCCCTTGGGGAGCGAGCACCGATATGGAAAGATCACCTAAAAACCCATGGCGTATCTCTACATAGACCTGAATATCTTGTAACTGACCATGCTGGTTCAGGGTGATACCAGCCTGCTGCATCGCTGTTCTGTCTGCTGGAATATCTAACGTTACTGCGCTGGTTTGCTCAATGGTTTTACTTAGCCTTCGAGTCGCTAGATATCGCTCTTGAGAGGCTTTTACGGCCTTATAAGCATTGACTTTACCGTGACCAAACCATAGAGAATGACCCCGATTATCGTAACGGCCATAGGCTAACCCTAGCTGGGGATCAGGACTAGCATCTTCAATTTTATCGGCGGTATCTTGCAAAATTTGTTTGACTTCACTCGCCTCTAAATCCGGATTAGCCGATAGCATCAAACCAACCACTCCAGCCACCACAGGGCAAGCACTCGATGTGCCGCCAAAGCTACTGGTATAGTCAGTACGGCTGTAGCCTGTGCCGCCTGTGCGGTCAGCCGTTGTCATACCCAACCCCTCAAACAATCCTTTGACGACAGGTCCGGTCTCAACCTGTCCAACATTTGGCAGTGCCATACTCGGGGGGCCATTATTGCTGGGAGCAGCCACAGATACATGCTTACCCCAGTTGCTATAGACAGCTTTACGGCTCAAGCTCGTGCTAGCTGACACAGTGATCACGTCTGGATGCATGGCAAATCCCCCCAGCCACTGAGTCACACCGCGCAAAGCGTTTTTGGGCCAGCCTAGCTCTCGGACTTTGCCATTTAAAGGTCGATTGGCGTTACCTGCCGAAAACAGCACAACACACCCTTTCCCATTGCGTCCTTTTGTCGCTGCTCGATTGATGGCACTGCGCTGGCGCAGCGACAGCGGGAAGTAGACAGCTGCAGGTGACCAGCTACAGGAAATTACCGCCGCTCCCTGTTCAACTGTCCAATCAAATAATTGCTCGATAGACTCGTCATCTAAATAGCCGGTGGTTTGAATTGGCATAAAGCTGCAGCCTGGAGCCACGCCGACAACGCCATCACCGGTTTCTTCTGCCACAGCTAAACCAGCCACTGCCGTGCCGTGGTTCTCATGCTCCTGACTAGGCATCGGCAGCCCATCTCGGTTCTTTAGATCCCGTGGGCCCACCAGTTTGCCCATACCTTGCAAATCAGCGTGGTTGAGGTCAAAAGCATCATCGGTTATGGCGATTACAATCGAACGGCTACCTCGGGTAATATCCCAAGCTTTCTCAGCATCAATATGGGAGTTAACGGCTAAATTACGTCCTCCTTGATGGTGTAGGTGCCATTGTTGGCTGTAAAGCGGCTCTTTGGGTCGATATAGAGGCGCCGTCGACACAACTATATTTGGCTCCGCAACTAACACCTCGGCATGGCGCATTAGTCGGTTAGCTAGCTTGATTGGGTTTTCTACCGCTGTCTTTTTGTCTACCTGAAATACGTAGGTACGCTCAGCGCCCTCCAATCCTTTTTCTCGAATCAGCCCCAGCGCTGTTGTTAGCTCATCAATCGCTCTTAAGGGAAAGCCGACTGTAAATTGCACCGTCAGCTGATCTAACAAGTAAAGATATGTATTGGGACTAGCATCTAACTCATAGACATGGCTGGCAAAGCGCACGCTGTCCATCTGGCGGGCAGTTTGCAAACAAGACTCTAACTGCGTGCGGTTAACCTTAAAGGCGACTAGTTGACCACGAGCAACCGGTCGGATTGATAGGGGACGCCACTGTTTCTTAAGTTGTGCAAGCAGTGTGGACTGCTCTTCTAACGACTCAAACCGAACCGTCAGCCAGTTGGGAACTTTATAAAGCTTGAGTTCCTCACCGCCGCGTTGCAAAATCACGCCTGCTTGCTCTGGACTAACACCCTGTAGGCTTTCTCCTGGGATCATTTCAGATATTCCAAAGATTCCATCCACTTTGACAATAGGCACAATGCCTGGAAATGTAAGATTTATGCATTGGTAATCTCTGTAACGATATATTAGGGTTCTAAAACTAGAGCTCTTTTATGGAGCAAATCGTTACGCTTTGTCATTCTGCCTTGTCATCAATTTAGTTGGCTCTATGGTTTCCTTATCACACATCGTCCAACCCGGAGCACTCTCTCTCTTGGGAGCAGTTGCGAGTATTGCGCTTATAGCTCCTGCAGCTCCTGCAACAGAAACCGCCGAAACTCAAGTTCTAGAGCAAACCCATCTGGCCCAAGCTGAACTCAATGATGGGTTGGGACTCGGAGCAGGCGAAAATCTGATAGCGGAAGCAGAAGCTGCCATTGTCAGTCAAGATTATGATTTGGCGATCAGCAAACTCCAGGCCGCCAGAGACAATCTTAACGAAACGTCTAACAGCTATCAGAATATTGCCTCTGCCTTTACCGGTATTGATGCTGAAATCAGCGGCAGTTTACGGACAAAAGCACGTGATGCGGCTCAAATGAGAGACCGAGCAACGCTGCGCCAGGCACTTATTTATCGCGCCCAAGGTCAGGCAGCCCTAGCGGTACCTTTGCTAGTGGAGATTGTACAAAGTCAGGGACCGGCTCGTGACCTAGGTTTAGATTCGTATCAACAGCTGTTTGAGCTGGGTTTTGTCAGCCGTCCCTATCGGCGTACAGGGTCTGAAGATCCGAGTACAGCGGTTGCCGATGTGGCCCGTCCCCTCAATCAAGAGGATAGCCCCACCGGGATTAGAGCCGCTGAACTGCTGATAGAAGAAGCTGAGAGTGCTTATGCAGCGGCGGATTATGCTACGTCTATTGCTCGCTTGCAGACAGCTAGAGACACCCTGAATACATCATCCGGCTATTACCAGAGCCTGTTTACTACATTTACAGGTATCGACAGTCGGGTGAGCAGCGAGATGCGCGAAAAGGCCTTAGAAGCCGCTGAACTTAGGGATGAAGCGACATTACGGCAAGCCCAGGCTCATCAGGCTCAACAACAGCCTAATTTGGCCATTCCCTTGCTGGTGGAGGTCCTTAGCAGCCAAAATCCAACTCGTGCCCTTGGTCAACAGGCCTATGACCAGCTGCTCGAAATCGGGTTTGTGGCTCAGCCCTTCGTTGTCAACGATGAAACAGCCACCTCCGTCGAGCCATAGGTGGCTCTTATAAACAGGACAACCAATTTCAGCATCCGTCGAGCCATAGGTGGCTCTTATAAACAGGACAACCAATATTCAGCATCCGTCGAGCCATAGGCGGCTACTTGTAAACGGTAGGACAAACCAATTTCAGTATTAGAGTAGTGTTGAAACAGGTCCTCCTTTAAAGAGGAGGACACTTGTCACTTATATCGGGCTCAGAACTTTTTCCTCACGCTTTTCCTATGATTCCTGCAGACCAAGTAGAAAAATTGATCAAATCCAAGCTGCCCGATGCTCAGGTTACTATCCAAGACCTGACGGGTACCCAAGACCATTATCAGGCGACGATTATCTCTATATCTTTTGAAGGTCTCAACCTGGTGAAACAGCATCAGTTGGTTTACGGCAGTGTGAATGCTGCTATGACGTCTGGTGACCTCCATGCGCTGACCCTTAAAACATTTACACCTGAGGAATGGGGTCAACAACCCTGATCCACTCCGCAGTTTAATCAGAATCGCATAGAATAATTGGCGTTGCTGCTAATGGAAAAACTAAGTCTAAAAGGGCTTAGCGCACCTCTGACCAGTTTATTGTCTAGAGCAGCAACAAATAACAAATAGCTTAATCACTGAGTGCTACAGCCATGTCTCCAGAAGTAAAAGAAAAAATTGACAGCTTAGTCGCATCCAATAAAGTGCTTGTGTTTATGAAGGGCACCAAGCTAATGCCCCAATGTGGGTTTTCTAACAATGTTGCCCAAATCCTTAACTCCCTGGGTGCTCCTTACGAAACCATCGATGTCTTAGCGGACTATGACGTCCGTCAGGGAATTAAGGAATATTCCAACTGGCCAACTATTCCACAGGTGTATATTGACGGTGAGTTTATCGGTGGCTCAGACATCATGATTGAGCTGTACCAAAACGGCAAGCTTCAGGAAATGGTAGAGGTAGCCCTCGCGTCCTAAGCGCTACGGTTTAGATCCAAGCATAGATAGTTTAAGGGGCACCCCAAATGGGGTGCCCCTTAAACGTTAGATAACCAAAATTTAGCGATAGTCGGGCTCAGGCTGAGGTTGAGCCGTCGAAAAGTTCGACGAATCAAACATAAATCGGCTGACTTCATCCTCTAATCGATGCACCAGATAGGGCTCCAATATATCGGAATGACGTAGCGCAGCTAGATAACCAGCCACGTAGCGCCGTAGATCATCAACGCGATAACCACGATCCCACTGGTCCACTAAGGCGTCTGTAATTCTTTGGTAATAGCGAATAGTTTTTGCGTCTTGAAGCATAAGATGTGAGCCTCCTTTGAACCGCTGTATCGGAACCTATTTACCGCTCAGGATTAATGAAAATAATGGGTTTTTGTGGGTTAAGTTTCTGCTAAATAACCAACATTTAAGGTGGGGGCAAAACTAGGTATGGTGACGAAAAAACAGGTGTATGGACAAGAATTTAAAGGGGGGCAGATACAGTAGATACAACTATTACAACTATATTTATTCTTGCACTAATTATTCTCGCACTCAGACTTATGTAAACTTTTTTTGTTTTTTCAGTATTGTTTCTAAGATTTTATCAGCTCACCTACGGACAATTGTTCTTTTTTTTGGAAGTTACATCAGATCGCGTAGTAGATCCACGCTGATGGGATGTACTTAATGACATAAAGCATTTATACAAAGACTGAACAGAAATACGGATCCGTCGTCAGCCCCGTAGCCGCAACTACAAAATATTTTTAGGGTCTTTGATAGTCTTCTACGAGAGTGTTATGAAGCCTGGGCTTCTTGAATAGCTGTGGCCTCTACGTGTATTCAGATTATTGAGGGTAACCCCCACTTGCGATCGCTACTTAGTTGGCATCTTCAGCAGGCAGGTTATCGAGTGAATCAGTCTGCTGACATCATGCGGGCTAAAGAAACATTTCAAACAGCGCAACCTAGCCTGGTGATCATGGAAACTGAGCTGTCAGACGGCAGTGGACTGGATCTATGCCAGTGGCTACAGCAGCGGGGATGTCCCTTGGTGATGATTTTGTCAGCCAAAGCGGGTGAGCCAGATGTGGTAGCAGGACTGCAGGCGGGTGCCGACGACTACTTGAAAAAGCCGTTTGGCATGCAGGAATTTTTGGCCCGCGTCGAGGCGTTAACCCGACGTAATCGCAAGATAACGGCCC
>ERZ1740070.885-NODE-885-length-19527-cov-12.776551_pt1 | contig 19527 bp, 19 predicted proteins | sample MGYA00581734_ERZ1740070 | MGnify/ENA primary metagenome ERZ1740070 (study PRJEB43018, sample SAMN04849744) | marine metagenome | isolation source: floating plastic debris | place: Pacific Ocean | collected 2008-09-01 | study: EMG produced TPA metagenomics...
GGTCAGAGTCGAAGGGGACAAAATCAATTTCCCGGTCCAGATGGTAGGCGATGGCGGTTCTACATACGAAGGACTTTCCGACGCCGCCCTTCTCGCCGCCAAACAAATGAATATCGGCCATAGCTCAAACCCAAAAACTCAAGAGGGCTAAAGGTCAAAATCATCGTTGTCAAAACCAGAGCCCGGTTTTGACTCAGGAAGGCGATGGGCCTCCTGTTTTTGAGTAGATGCTTGTTTCTTGGTCGAGACCGTTTTCTTATCCGGCTGCTGAGTTGCCTCAGGGTCACCGGCACCCCCATCACCATCGAGGTCAAACAGGTCCCGTTCATGGGGCCGAGTCAGGAAGCCATCCATCATTGCTAAGAGGTCTTCTTTAGGCCAAAGACTCGCCTCAACTTTTGCCAATACCGCTGCCCCAATGAGTACTTTCCGGCGTGTCTGTCGCTTACGCTCCAACGTCCGTTCCGCTAGCTTGGCCTTTTGTATCTGGGCCTTAAGCTTTCTCTCTTTTTCTAAAAGGGCATCGAGTTTTTTCGACATCTGAGGTGCAATGACGATAGCTAAGTCAGTGGAACTACGCACAGGCTAGCGTCAGACATCAGAGAGCATCACCACGTGTTAAGCAAGCACAACAAAACGTAAATCGTCGTATCCAAGGGCGTAATTTCCCAATAGCTCCAAGCCCCAGTCGGTCGGATCGGCTTAGGCCTAAAGCCGCTGCCGGGGATTGTGTCCAAGGGAGGCCCAAAGTGTCGCGGCTTGGCTGCCTTTGGCAGCCGGTCCCGGCGTTCCCCCGGAACGGAAGGGCGCACTTATACATCGCTGCGCGATGCCGTGCGCTGGGGCTACGCCCCTCGACCCCCACCTCTATAGCAATTGCAGTTATGGCTATCTACAGTTTTCGAATGCAGGTGATCAGCCGTGGCAAGGGCCGAAGTGCCACCGCTGCGGCTGCCTATCGGTCGGGTGAGCAGATCAAAGATGAGCGGACTGATGAGACCCATGACTACACGGGTAAGAGTGCGATCTATGGCAGCGAAGTTTTATTGCCTGAAAATGCACCGGAGCGATTAAGCGATCGCTCGACGCTATGGAATGAAGTTGAGCAAGGTGAAAAACGCAAAGACGCTCAGTTGAGTCGGGAGGTGATGATCGCGCTGCCGGTGGAATTGAGCCACTTGGAAAAAGAAGACCTAACTCGCGAGTATGTGCAGCGTGAATTTGTGGAGCGGGGGATGATCGCGGACGTGTGTTACCACGACTTTGATAGCACTAATCCCCATGCTCATATCATGCTGACGATGCGCACTGTCGATGAAACTGGCTTTGGCAAAAAGCAGCGACAGTGGAACCGCAAAAGTGAGATCGAGCAGCATCGAAAAGCGTGGGCCGACTATGCCAATGCTGCATTAGAAAAAGCGGGTCATGATGCCCGGATTGATCACCGGAGTTTAGAGGCCCAAGGTATCGACCGAGAACCCCAGATCCACCTGGGAGCCAAAGTGATGGAAATGGAAGCACGGGGCATTCGTACCCGTGTGGGCGATGAATCGAGACGCATCAGCCAGGAGAACCGTGACCTGGCTCGACAGCAGGCAAAACACAAACAGCTTCAACGACAAATCGAAGCCGAAAAAGTAGCGGCGCGGGTATCGGCAGAACCGGAACCCGTCCCCGACAAAACGCCCACTCTCGAACAGCCATCTACTCAATCGGCCCAGCCGAAAAAACAGATCCACCCAACCCCTGAGCGATCTCAACGGGATTGGGATTTGGAGCGCTAGCCGTTCTTACGAAGCTTAGAAAAAGGTTTCGAGGGTGAGTCCTACCCAAAACGCATCAGTACCCTAGACAGACGATTCTATTTGCCCCGCCATGATCAACCGACGTTCCAGACAGCAGCTGGTGACCCGCTATGACCATATGGCCAACCAATTAGCGTCACACTCCCACCAACTGCCCAAACCGTTAGCCACCTTTGTTAAACAGAGCCCCCGAGTTGCCTTAGGCATCGTGCTAGCGCTCGGCCTCTATCTGGTGTATCAGCTCATGCCCGATGGTGTGGGCTTCCTCCTGTTTGCCGTGGGCTATTTTGTGATTCACACCGGTAGCTGGATCTGGTTGATCAAGAAGCGCCAGGATGCAGGCAGACTGACGACCTCAACCATTGTGATTTCGGTACTGGCCTATCTATTGATACCGTTCATCCCCTTTTTGCCCCACCTCTGTCTGTTTATTGGGCGTAGTGGAACACGAGTCAATCGAGGGACTCGGATAGTGTCGGCAAAAGAGTTAGCTCGGATTCTAGCCAAGGACCAGGCCGCCGAGACTCGACCGATGGAGCCACTGTTAGAGATCGGCGGGATTGCCTTACCCAACCAATTGGAAAATTTAGGATTCTTTTTTGTGGGTTCCCCCGGTAGTGGGAAGACCCAGGCGATCAAGGGCGTGCTATCGACGCTGCAGGCCCGCCGCGATTTTCGCGCGATCCTCTTGGACCGGAATGGTGAGCTACTGGAATCGTTCTATGACCCCAGGCGTGACCTAATCTTTAATCCCAGTGATGCCCGGTCTGTATTGTGGAGCCACCAGGTGGAAGGCATCGATGCGGAGACCATCGCCGCCAGTCTCATCCCCGATGATTCGAAAGACCGTTTCTTTAGTGAAGCCGCTAAAACATTGTTGGCCGATATCTACGAGCGCTGCGACGACAATATCCAGATCTGGGAGGTGATCAGCTCCTACAGTTTTGAAGAGCTGCGGACGTTCTTAAAGGGTGGTGTCAGCGCTCGCTACTTTGAATCGGAAAAGACGGGGGCTTCAGTGATATCAACGCTGGTGAATTCCATGCGATTCTATCGGCAGCTACCTGCCGCTGCGGAGTTTAGTTTTAGTGAGTGGGGCCGCCGTGACGATGCCCGCTGGCTGTTTTTACCCGTGTTTGAAGATACGGCAGAACGCTATAAAGCGCTGTATTCAATGGCGTTTGAGTTAATGCTGAAAGGATTGTTATCCAATGAGTCCCGCAGTCTCAAGACAGCGTTGGTGATTGATGAATTGGGAGCTTTAAACCATCTGCCCTCGTTGGCAAGATTGTTATCAGAATCGCGTAAGTTTGGTGGTACCGCGATTTTAGGCACCCAAACCGAGGCGCAGATCGATAAGGTTTACGGCGAACATGATCGGCGGATCTTGTTGCAAGGGACCGCCACAAAATTAATTCTGAATTGTCGAGATGAGGGCACGGCTGAGCGGATGGCCAATGTGATCGGTAAGCAGGAGCGAGTGGAGCACACCCGCTCCAAATCGATCATTCCAGGCATCGGAGGGGCCAGGGAATCAGAACAAATCCGTGAAACCCATGCGGTAATGCCCGCCGAACTTCAGGCGTTACCGTCGCTCGAAGGCTATCTGAGCATTGCCAATGGAACGCCACCGGCTAAGGTGCGAGTAGAGCCCCGAAGGTATCCAGTTCAGGCACAGCGGTATTTCCGAGGCTGAGGTGCAGCGTCTCCTAAGGTATGCTGACGCAGCCCGTTACATTAGTTAATTTAGTTAAGCTCCCGAAGATCTATCCCGAGCTAATCCGTTGCTCCTATCCATTTCAATAAATCCTGTATCCCTTTCCTACTAAGGAACGTAGATGCCATTTTCATTTATTTCTTAACGTTTTCTTGAAAAAAAGTCTTGACACCCTCTAAAAATTTTGGCTGCATATAGGTAAGGCATTTTTTCCCAGTGTGTGTGGGTTCCTTAATGAAGGGATCTGTTCAGAAAGCACCGCTGGAGTAGAGAAATGATAAGCATTCAACTAATCATTAGCATCATTGGTTTAGTTACAGCAGTCGTAAGCCTAGCCGCTGCATACCTAAGTTTCCGCACAGCACTGAAGAATCAACATGTCATAGAACAGCAACGTGGGCAACGATGGGTGTTGCCATGGAGGAAATGAGTATTGCAAGAGAAAGGCTATCCGAAAACACCTAATTTTGCATGAATTGAAAGCTCGTTGTAATCCTTTTAATTGAATGAGTGAAGCTATTTTGTAAAGCTCCCTGTAAAACAACGATTCAGACTTGCGTACACAAGATCAGACTTATAGCAATCGCCATATAGGTCTGGACATTAGATTGGATGAACGGGCTACATGTCTGAAGCCCTTGCTCAAATGTTAGTGGCGACTGCTATACCTGCTAATGCTGACTAGCGTTTGTTGTTCTTTTTAAGGAAAGATTTTTTCAAACAACATCGCTGGAGTAGAGAAGTGTTGAGCCTTGAGTTATTGATAGTCATTGTTGGCCTAATCTCTGCAGGGGTAGGTTTGGCGACTGCTTATATGATCTGCATGCCGCTCAGAAGCTCATCCAGAGCCAGAAGCGTTCCAGAGCGCTGGAGATTGATGTTAGATAAACAAACTTAAATCAGTCCCAATAATATAGTCGCTGTGCCTAGTACGATATGGCTGAGGGTAACGCTAGCGATATTCCTAAATTTGTCATAGTGAATATTCCAAAGAAAACCTGCAAGTAGGGTAAATAGTAGGGTAGGGATATCTAAATAAATAATATGGACATAGCTGTAGAGTATGGCAGCGATAAAGATGGTAGACCATTTGCCGAGATTGAGCATAGCCATGAGGCAAAATAGGTAGCCTCTGTAAGCGAATTCTTGAAAAGGACAGGAAATAAGAGCGTAAAAAATATAGAAGATAAGCGGCAAGCTGGAGTTATCAATTCTAGGTGTAGTAGTGACGAAAAAGGTAATGAGAAGCGGGAGAGTCAATATCACCGTTAGGGGGATGATACTAAGAATAGATTGCCGCAGTTTGCAGGAGGTGATACCAAGGTCTGTAATAGTGGTGTGTTTAGTGGGTCTGATCAGCAGCATAATAGGGGTAATGCCAATGAGCAGAGGGAAACGGTATTCGTAGGGGATAAGTCCAAGTGCAATCGCACTTGGTGGCAAAATATAAAAGAGTAAAATGAGAGTAATTGCTTTCAACTTCATTTCTCTAGCAGCTAAAGAAATATTTGGCATCACAAGAACCCAAAAGTTTTGTTTTTCTATCGACTAATCAACTTTAAAGATAGGTACCCCTTAAGCCCATTCTCTATTTTGTGAGATCAACGGTTTGTTTTTGCCGAGAGTACGTCAGAATAAATCATATACAGTGACATTAAGCCCATTATCGGCCATAGCACCCAAGTTGCTGGGTTACTCTGAGTTCCAAAGGCAAAACCTACTAGTTGCGGTTGGAAAATGCCCACAGAAACAAAAACGACGACCACACCCACAGACAGTACACCTGCAATAAAACTGGCCTCAAACTTCCAAGACTTGTAAATGCTAGTGGTGAGTAGCAGTAGTACCGCAGAATACGCGATCATATCTAGCTCATTAGCTACCATAGGTAGTCCAAAGACAGCAGCCTTAGTTTTAAGATTATGGTAAAAGCGAAATGGAAACCAGCATAGCAAAACAAGTTGTGTGGCGATGATGTAGCGAACAAAGATCACTTTATTGAATACGTACTTTGTATCAATTTCACGCCAAAACACCCCTGATATTAAGACACAAGCTACGATTGCGACAAATATCAGACCGTAGAGTTTACGGCTTAAAGAAAATGCACCTGAACTCTTCCAAGTTGAAAAGTTGAGCCCTTGATACATAAAGTTTTGATAGCTTTCTGCTTGTTCCTTGCTAAGGGGTGTACCCTCGGCTTCCTGTATTTTTAGATAGTTACTGAAAGCTGTTTCTAGATCAGTTTTTTTGAAGGTTATTGTGCCGTTGTTAACATTCACCAATGATGAGGTGTCTAATATGCTTTTTGGTAAACGGGAGTAATGATCAATTAATTCTTGTTCGATGCTGACTGTTGTAACTGCGTTATCCTTCAGCTCAAAAAACATCATGTAAGGTGACAACAACTCGATGCGGAGTACGATAGCGGCGAAGACTATACAGCCCGTAATTTGACGCCATAGTTTGGGTCTATTTCTGATTTGGCACCAGGCTTTGTATAGCATGTAATAAGCCACCCATAAGAACAGCCAGGGATACAGCACAATATGAGGGTATAGCTGTGCGTAATAAATATAGGTAGGATGGGAAAAAATATCAGTTCGATTGAATTCGAAGTATAGGCTGATGGATAAACTGCTAAAGACGAGAAGAGCCGTTATAGCTAATGGATATAGATGCTTACGAGCAAGCGGTGATTCAGCGACGAAGTCATTCCACATCGGCAGGCTTACAGCTGGATTAAGAGTAATCGTCGGTAGCCAGCTTGCACCAGGATACTTGCCTGATGTTTCCCAGTTGTCCTTGATGTACTGCCTTGCTCTACGTACTGACTCAAATAATGACCGATTGTTGGAAAAAGCTTTTAAGAACTGTTGCAAAAAATCTTTAGCGACATCATCTGGTACTGGCTCCCTCATTACAATACTTTGTGGTAAACCAAGTTCAGCTAGCTGATGGGCTAAACCTAGGCCATCACAAGAGTTGAATATAGCTATCTGAAGTCCGTGATTAATTGCGATTGCTAGTTCTTGTTTTAGCTCATCAATGTCTAGTGGTTCTTCCTCTTTATTCAGTACTACTGAGCCAATCGTATTGTCCTGATAGCTTTTACTATGCCCTGCAAAAAAGAAAATATGCCAGCCGTCAGGATCTTGCAGCGCAGCTTTTAGTTTTGCAGCACTAGGCTGTTTCATCGATTCAATATAAGCTCCTCGCGCTTTAGTTTTCTCTAGTTCCTGCTGATCAAAATTAATATCAACTCCATTTAATTGTGAATTGCTCGCGCCGCTGGCGTTCTTAATGTTATTTGGTTCGACAGCTGGATGAACTTCCATTGGGTTGCCTAATACAGCTAGTATTCTGATTCGTGACCTTGCCTGCAAGCTGCCTCGTGGCCAAAACTCCTGAGCTAGACTGATGGAAGTTTCTACTTGACGATAATTTTTGCTAAAGATTTCATTCCAGGGAAGCAGTTGTAGCTTTTCGTCTAGGGTCTCGATATTAATCTGTACTTCCTCATTACTGGAAATATATTGCTGCGCATAGTTTTGCAAGCGTTGCCAGCTTGTTTGAGATGTTAGCCAGCTATCAAAGCTCTCTCTCACATTTTTAGCACTGGTTGAGCAATTGCCGTGTTCTGGCTTGCCTACCTTAATTGTTGTGCCTCTGCGAATGCCAACCAGCTTAGAGAAAGAGCTTCGCCACTGGTCGATAGAGTGCTCGAGATCGCTCGGAATAGGTGTAATGGAGCCGACTATCTTAGAACGGTTGCCAAATTCATCAAAAACGAGTAAACTCGCTTCATAATTGTCTGAGGTTCCAGACTTTTCTAGATTTAGTACTATAAGTGCCATAAATGTTTGTCATGCCGTGCCATTCTGTGGCCGGGAATGGTGCCTCAACTCGAAAATATTTCTATGATACTAGCTTGACCAATACTGGCTCTGACACCAAAAGCTTCTTGTGTAGCAATCTCAAAGGGGATACTTATAAAGTTGTCGTTTATAGCGCTAGTGATAGTTATCACAACTTTGCCTTCGCCATCTATTAAGGCTAGCTGGAGTCCTGGAGGTAAGATGCGTTCATCGCCAGGATAAACTTTCAAAAGTATAGAGAGCTTGGCTTCAGGTAATGGCTCGATTTGCACTATAAGTACTAAAGAATTGTCATCTACAGAAATGCGCTTTGCTCTTGTCTCTATAGAAATTCCCGTAGTATCTTGATCGATGCTTTCCTGTCCGGTCGGCTGAGACCTAAGGCTTCGAGCGTTACTAGTAAAGGCTAGTGTAGGCTCCTGCCAAAGTGAGTCGAAAGTGCCATCTAGCCAATCGTTTAGTTTAACAGGGATTTGATCGGCTGAGTGTAGTAAGACTCGCAATGCTTCTGGTAGTATGATGGCGTTAGTAGAAGTGTAGGTTGTGGATTGTGATGCAGGTCCGAATTCGATAAGTTCGTCAATAAGATTATCAAGCGACTGGAGGTTAGTCCGATTTAGAAAGCCATCATTGGCTGTTTTACTGAAGCCAATTAGGCTAGCTTCTCTGTTTTCTATATCGATTTCAACTATGACATAGCCTAGTCGATTTTCTCGAACTTCTGCCGGGACTTCACAGATGTCGGTATTGGGCAAAATAGGACGACATTCTAGCCTTCCATGAGAAATGGCTAGATCTGCAATATTTAACAGGGTCTGCATTATGGGATTCCAGCTATCGCTCTTTGGCAGGCTGGCTTCTATGCCAATACAATCGCAGTAAAAATGAACAGCATAGACTGCGAGGGTGTTGAGGTATACCTGCTGAGCTTTTTGAGGCGACTGTTGTTGCTGTCGAAAGCGCTCTGCCTGGGCTAGTATCTGTGCCGGGAAGTTGATCGTGAAGATTATCGGCTCATTGAATATTAATGGCTCACTTATGTTGATCATCTTGATTCTTCTATATGAATTGATTACTTCTTCTTTCTAAGCGGTTGTAGAGCGATAAAAAACGTTAAGTCAAAAGCTAAGGGGTTAATCAAAAGCGAACGAGCGTACTTCGCTACTTGTTCTATTCTTTCAAACGATTTTCAATAATTTCTCTAAAAAATCTACAGGCCCGAGAGAAGAAGCTGTACACTGTCTGCTCTGGTATGTTCAATGACTCGGCAATTTCTCGAAGTGTGTAGCCAGAAGCATATTTGAGTGCGAGTTCTCTAAAATTTGCTTCTGGCCTTCCTTTTATATGTTTTGCCCTGAATACACCATCAGAATCTTCTTCTATAATCATTCTTACTTGTATAGAGAGCAGAGGAGCTGCATCTTTACTTTGGAGATTTTCTTCCAGAGAGTTCTCTTTTTTCCAATGTTTCGTATATCGCTTGGCAGCATCTATGCAGGCAAACTTAAGTTTTTGATTGACCCAAGTCATAAATAGAGCTGGGCTAGGGTCGTATTCGTCTATTCGTTTGGCGATATAGTTGAGAGTGTCATTCACAGCTTCGAGATAAACTTCTTCAGGGTACTGATATTGGCCTCTGTAGCGGAGTTTACCCGATTTCCTGATTGCTATGAGTAGACGTGTGACTGCCCTAGCTCTATAGTTGCTGCCGGCAGGGTATTGTTGAGCTGTCATTGCCAATTTTTTTAAGTCATTATCTGATATAGCCACGGCATTTCTCTATATGTTCGGACCTGAGCGTTTAGTTGCATTGGTAGGGCAGTATTTTCCATGACGTTTGCATTGTCAGGAAAGTATACACAGTTACATACAGGGAACGTAGTTATTTCACAAGGAAGTCATATCTTTAGCCGATTTTTGGTGAATTCTTTCAGTTCTATTCTATTAATTGGTTGATCTCTAAGAAGGTGCATAGGTTGGAAAGCTGCCAGATAGGGTTAATCAAGTTGATCTTAGCTGTTCTTTTTTATCAACGGTGGGCGATTTCAAAAATTATGCAAATGTCCAGTAGGTTTTGCTCCGAAGCAAAACCTACTGGACATTTGCATAATTTCTAGGTTTATTGAGATGCGCTGTCGAATTTATTTGATAGGGACGCTTTACATAATTTTGGTACTCATTCTCCGTTATTTCTAACAGAGCCTTACTGGAGAGCATAGCCTTATGAGAGATATGCCAAAAGTGCCATAAAGCAATCGAATCGCATGCGTACGGCTCTACCAAGCGGTACCCACTGGAGTCAGCTTGGTAGAGCCGTCATATATAGCGTTCGAATTGTATTTGGTTTAAAGCGCTGGTACCGTCTTGTTTGCTGGAATAATTGCCAATTCCTCCTGCAACTCAAGGTTATGAGTCATGAGCGCTACAATTCGGTCGCACTTAACACTCGGCGATAGCAGTACAGGGAGAGGTCAAGGTATCTGAGAGCTATGCATAATTCTTCCTTGTGAGCACTGTTGATATGTATATAGCTGCTTGTCGGGGCCATATGTCGATGGCATGTAGTCTATGACTCCGATGTTTTCGCTTGATGGTCTTGGTTGAATCAATCGTAGTTTTGTAGTTAGTCACGGCGTCTTAGCCATATTTACAATGATCAAATTTTTCGAATTAGCGCTAGCTATTATTGCACTTGGGGGAGTGGGAGGAGTTGGAAATCAATTTTTTGTTCTTCTTCTACTAGGCTTTGCAAGTCGGACAGGGCATCTCCAGATTCCAGACGAGTTTGCTTTTATGCAATCGATCAAATTCCTGGCACCTGTGACGATTTATTGGCTTATAGCTTTATTAGCCGAATTGGGACTATCACCTGGTTTTGTATTGTTGTTTGTTAGAAAAGTATCGCATTACGTAAACACATGGCTAGCTCCAGCCTTTGGAGCTGTACTAGCATTAGTATCTGTTGGTTTTGTTACTAATGCTAGTGAACGTTTTCGAGATGTGAGTAGTATTATTCAGCTATTGAGTCCTAGTGAACTACTCACTTTTAACTCCTCCTTTGGCCTAATTGTTTCTATTTTAGCTGGCACTATTGGTGCAACTATGTTGTCACTATTGTTTGCGATTCTGAGCCATGTCGTGAACGTTAGTTTGTATGAGGAAAATGGAGGAAATAAGATCTTCCCTCCACTTTTTGACAATGGTTCTGTTCTGATTGCTTTAGTCTCTATATATTTTTTAAGGAATGCCAACTCACTAACTGTATTCGCTGTTTTGCTCATGTCTCTTGCTCTGTTAGTTTTTCTAGTCATCAATGTTTCTAGAAAAGTATTTGCAGTAGTCGATCACGTAATTGATATACCTACAGATGGCCTTTTGCTTATCTTAGATTTCTTCGTCTGGGGACAAGGTGGAGTGATTTCTAGAGAGCCCAAAGCAGGACTGAGGACAAAACGTCTCATTTTCTTTGGGGTGTTGTATGCCTTTTTTACTCTTAGTCTATTTTTGATTCCAATAGCAGGGCTGCTATTGGAGTTTCTACTCCAACCTATGATGGTATTTGCTTATCTATACTGTTCTCGGGGGTCAGCTCGGTCTCTTTGGAAATTCCTTAAGCTAAAGAGATTAAGGAGAATAGAATCTCAATATGCAAGCTTTACGTGAGGAATGCTCCGACCGAGCATGATGAAAGGTATGAGCGGCTGCTCTAAGCAGTAGTCAACTGTAGAAACTACTTGGACTTTGATTATGGCGTCAGCTAACGGGTTGTTTTTTTCCTATAGTTATCTAGATTTAATGAGAGAGGATTCTAAAATGAAAATCGCATTTCAAAGGCTGTTATATGTACTTGCTGTTTTTGTCAGTTTACAATTAACTTCTTGTGGTGTTGTAGCTTCGTCAGCTGGACGTAAAGTTCTTACTACAATAGGAACAGAAATCTTGGTTCAGTGTACTTTAGATGATTGTTTTGGTAAAAGTGCTAATGCATCAGGAAGTGTACCAGAGCGATCACTGGAGCAATCTATTCAGGATTACTACGCTTTGATTAACCAAGATAAATATGATGTCGCTTGGTCCTATCTTTCTCCTGACTTCAGAAAAAGATCAGAATCTAGGGGGGGATATACTACTTATGTTGAATGGTGGGAAACAATTGATGCAGTTTCGATTAAAGGCACTGATTTAATTGAGGGCTCCGAAGGCCAGATTTTCGTTAGCGCAAATCTTAAATATTTTAGGAACAACGATAAAGACTTTTCTCAGACACTTCGTTTATCATTTGTCTGGGATTCGCCTAATGATCGATGGGCTATTGATGGCGTAAAGATTCTCAGTGAGTCACAAGGTTAAACTATCTATGCCTTTTAGAGGTACTGAAAGGTGTAGTCGGCGTTTGAGTAGTAATGAAACAAGATCTTATGCTAAAGCCCTTGATGTATAAAGGTTTTAGTGGCAGTATGTTTGAACTGATTTGGAGTCTATTTCTTATCCCAATTAGTCCTTACCCTAGCTAATATGAGAAATCATAAGGAGATATCAAGTGTTTTAGCTCTCTTCTGTCAAAAGGGTTTATTTAATAAAATAAGATCATTGCTTAGCGTGCGTTTTTGTTCCGCTGCTACTCGAACCCCGAAAACGCCCGAAGCGGTATATGTGAATTGAGAATGAGATCATGTAGGTAGGCCTTTGTCTAGACATGGAGAAAATTTGGTTGCTAAGGGCTCTTGACGCCATACGTCAAACCCATCTTCAATGCTTTCAGCCTTTTATTTCGCTCAAAGCTCATCAAATTCGAGCATAAATACTTAAGCCTTAGACCCTTTTAGAATGAGAATTTGAGGCTTAGCAATCAAATTCTCTCTTACTTTATACACGGGGCTTTACTGATTTTTTACTACTTTTAGAGTTTTTCAATAGCGTCCTATACAAAGGCTTAAACCTATGAGTCTTATGTCTAGTTAGCATTCACAGATAGCGGTCTATGCCTTCATTGGAATACTTTCTCGCTTCGTTGCGCTTAGTGCTATTCAGCTCGTTACACGCATTCCATCATGGAGCTTGATTCTATGAATGTTTGGGAGTTCGTATTTCGCTTAATTATGATATTAATTGGCGATTACTTAGACCTACTAGTGCTGGTTTTATTTATAGGTGTGTTGTTCCTGGTTATACTATGGCCCATTTCCTTGCTCTGCCTAGATTTGTTAACTAAAAAAATCAGCCGCATCTATAAAGTAGCTTTTTTCTCATCTTTGCTAGTTGCTTCCCTCATTGGAGTACATCGATATTACACTGAGATGCCCTGGGACTATATAACTCAATGGGGATGGCGTGATCAGCTAACAGTGTATCAAGGCATAGAATCTTCTCACCTACTAGAACCAGTACATTACAACGTTAGGTTCGGAGTCAGTATGGATAACTACTTAACTGAAAGTGTTTTAAACCCTGTTGATAAGTTTGCCACTGAGGATTCCAAAGGTTTAATTCTTATGGTTGTTCAAGGAATCTTTCTAATATTAGACTTGCCAGCACTTCTCTTAAGAGGAATATTGTGGCTAGGATGGTCGATAGTCTTAATTTTGTACTTTTATGCCAGCCCATTTCTAGTAAAGCTACTAGTTTCTTTAGGACTACTAGTCAAATCATGCTCTTCATCACTTGCTTGAACAGTAGCTATCCTGGAGTTATTGGCATATCCCCCCGAAAAGGCTATTCCATGTTGAGATGACTAAGTCTTGATGTAATACAGGCCTAATTGAAGCGAAGCTGCAACCAGGTGCAATAAGCTCGAACACGTTGCTCTGCAAAAGGTTTGGATAAGTTCTTTTGTACTGTAAATTTAGCGGAGGATCTAATTGTGGCTCAGCAGTCAAGGAGTTTTCAAGGTTTCAGGCTTCACCTTTAGCCCTTTAGCCTTATTGCACTTCGTTGCAGCTTCGCTTCAAACACCCCTCCTTCGCTCAACTTCCAGTATCCTGAAAGGCTATATCAGATAAACTCCATTATTTGACTTACACTAAAAATTACACGAACGGCTATAAGCTTTGTCCTGAAGCAGGATAGGCATCGTTGGGGCTCAGCTCTATACCCGTTGTAATCGGTGTTGTAGTAGAAAATTACGTCAGCATTGATAGCCGTTCCGTTTGGCGTTACGGCGAGTTTGAGCTTCAGCTTTAAGAATGGGGTCGTCAGAGTTCTCCCAGAGGTCTAATTGGGCGTCATAGTCGCGCTGCAGGCGGTCTAAATGGTTATCGATGTAAGAGCGCTGCCGTACCTTTTGAGCGTTCTGAGCGTCACTGATGGCTTGGTAAATATGCAAGCGCAGCTGTTGAGGAACAGGGCTGTGGGTTGCCGAGGGATTATTACACCCTGGTTGTTGGATAGCCTCCCTATCAATAGACTTAGAACCGTTGATATAAGGTGTATTACATCCAATATTCCAATAAGCTTGTGCGGATTGCGTTGGGGTTTCTTGCCCCAACGTATCCCCTTGAGAAAGTGGGGGGCCTGGGGGGATTTTGGGGTCGCAGGCCGCAGCTGCGGCCTGCGTGAATCGTGGATGCCAAAGGTCCTTGTGTTTATATAGTGAGCTGCCGCTAATGCCTTGGCTAGTCAGCTGGTCAAATCGTCCTGTAATACCAGCGGGCCAGGTGCCTGTGGACTGCAACTTTGTAACTGCTTGGGTAATGCGTTCTCTGACTTCTGTTTGTTGACGTTCATTCCAGGAGGGTACTGCTGGTCCGATGTCTATGGGTAGCTTGTCTGCCCCATAAGGGAAGTAGTGACTGGCTTCGATACATCTGACCCACTCTTTGACTTTGGCTTCGAGGTCATTCTGATGACGGCACCAGAGAGTAAAGCCTGGCAGACTTTGAGCAGTCTCCATGATGTGTCCGATCAGGGCTTCCCCTGTAAGGGGTTCTGATGCTCCTAAGATATGGCCAAAGATATAGGCCCGCATAGTGATTCGGCCTAGGAGTCGGTTTGTCTGCCCCCGACCCGTCCACCCGAGTGCGATCTCAGCATTGAGGTCGTTGAGAAACTTTTCAGCTTTATGGGAGACCCGGTAAATTTTGCGTTGGGCCTGCTCGATGACGAGTTCTAGCGTCTCGCTGGTGATGTCATTGTGGGCGGTGGCTGTCTCCCAGTGATTGATGAAATGAAAGCCACTACTTTCGATCGGTTGCAGGTCAGCATTCAGTAAGTAACTGCCCTGCTGGAGTGGAAGCCGGTGGCCGTTGTAGAGGGTGTCTCCAGTTGGGTTGTAGGCTTTGGCATTGGGAAACACCTCTAACCACCCAGACATGACTTTGAAGCCTTTGTTCTCAAGCAGTGTTGTGATGGCAAGCCCTACTTTCCAGGATGGGAGCGATGTTTCAAAGGGGAAGTAGAGGTGGAGGCCCCCGCTGTCTGAGCTGGTCAGTGTCAGATATTGAAAAAGATCTAAGGGTTCCAGGGCTTCGCAGATACGAGCGATCGCTAAAGGATCTCGCCTGGGGTGGTAAGGACTGCCCGAATCGATATCGAGCATGGCGTATTGGGTGAGTGAGCCAAATCTCACACCGTAGAGATAGGTTCCCTGGTTAATGAGTCTGTCAGAGAGCGGGTGCCTCGTTTCTGTTTGCCATTGGGGTTTAGTGCCAGGGTCAGGGTGTGAGGCATAAAGATAGTCAAATCGATGCGACCACAGTGCCAGGAACCGATCATCAAGCTCCTGAACAAATGTGGGCCGCTGCAACGTGGATGCAACTGCCATGGTTTTGGTGGTTAGTAAGGGGCAAACCACCAGACAAAAAGGAATTCTGTAATCAGTTGCAGGAATGTTCTATTCCCGCTAAAATTGCACATGAAAACCCTGTCAACGTCTTAACTTGGTTACCAGCCTGTTGCTAAAACGTCGTGCCCAGTGGATAAATTAAAGAACTAGAAAGCCTTCCTCCTCGCCAAATTTGGAAGGTTTTTTAGTGTCTACAGAGATTTAGTTCATAGATACTACCTCCTTTGTGATTCAGAGATCTTACAATGTCCTGCCTGGGATCTGCCACTGATAGGCAAAAAACAAAATATTGGCTGTATTTGGGGTAGTTGAGTTAGTTAGGCGAGTCACCGGTAGGGGAGCCTACCATGGCAACCATCCCCTTGTTTTCTTGGATTGTTGCTTCACGACAGCATTGATTTTGTCGTTAACTTCTTCCTGATTTTCCCCGCCGATGGTTCCTTCCATCCGTTCTAATTCATAGGCGGAAAGGGTTTCATTCAACATATAAGCTTGCTGAACTTCGAGCGGTAGAGTCTCTCGCCTATACCGTTTTCCGCCAGTTTCTGCATAAAGCTGTCTAACCGTGCAGTCAAAAAGCTCACTGGTTTCTGTAATGACAGCTTGCTTATAACATTCGGAGTCTCCCCCGTTGGCCTTCATTGTGTCAGTGAACCGACGAAAGACAGTAGCACCATCAACCCGTCTACGCCGCTCTAAGGACTTCGATTGCTCTAATATTCTTGACTGCTGATCCGATAGCTCGGTTCTCTCCTGTTCGCTCTTCCAAAAGTCTAAAAAACCCATCTGCTTGGTCTCTCTGTTGATTGCTGAAATTCTTACTAAACAAGTCCTCTAAGCCTGTCTTGATGGCTTCCAAAGCCTCTGGATACATTAGGAATTCATCGAAAATTTGATGACGATATTCGTAGTCCCAGCGCTCAGGTTTAAAGGCAAATGTGTTAGTGAGCAACATCCAGGAGTCTAAGCAGCTTTCAATAGCGAACATAGCCTCATATCTGCACATGGCAGCTACCCAGGTCTTCTTGTACCTGCGATCTCCAAACGCTTTAACGTCCTGCTCAAATTGCCCAGGCTGAACGGTAAAGCCTGTGTGCAAAATATCCCAGGTTCGTTTAACTCGCTTTTTAACCTCTGGTAGCTTCATCATGCTTGATGCATTGGTGTTACTCACTAGGGTACTCCTTCTTAATCTCCAGAATCACTAAATCTAATGCCGGTTGCTGTTCTGCCTGAATACTTAACCGCAACCCATCGACCATTAGGAAGCGAATAGTAATCTTTGGTGGCATCTCTATAGGCAGGGAATCCAAATCGAGCTGTTATCGATTCGTACTGCTGCGGGAATTGGAGATATAGCAAAGCCTTGATTTCAGCTTCATTTAAACTGCCATCAACGCTATAAGGTTGTAATCCTGGTGGTGGAGCTGCAGAAGGTTCAATCGCTTCAACTGCTGGAGGCTGGATGATCTGATTTAAATCCTCTGGGCAATTGGTAGTTGCGATCGCAATCCACAATAGTCCCAAAATATTTCGCGTCATGGGTTACCCTCCCATACGTCGCTGCTTCAGATGACCATAAGTGTCCATCTCCGCCTGTAGCTCCAGCTTGTAACGCATGATGCCTCGGCGCTGACCTGCGGCTTTAAATGATGCCAGCTCAGCGTCGGAGAAATCAGCCTCTGTAACCGCTAGCTGATCTACAAAGTCCTCCAGGTCGGCTAGTTCCTCAGCAATGGATTGCTGCATCATGCCGTTCTGGGTTTGGCGTAGGGCCAGGGCACTGCTCACGCTATCGGGCATGAGTTCACCTTCAATGACGCCAGCGCTTTCCCATTCGTGAGCGTAGCGGGCTTTGGCATCGGTGACCCAGGCTTTGCGATCGCAAAGTTTCACCTCGGCAAACTCACTAAACAGAGTCCGAGCTAACTCGGTATAGCCCCGATCATCCTTCAGCAATTCAGCCGGAGCCACCTTAATCACCCAATCAAACCATCGGGTTCGCACAGTGGACTCAGCTACATTGTGCGTTTGTGCGATTTCCTGTGCGGAGTAGTGTACGGACGTGTGCGACTGGATGTCCGCAACAGTGCGCGGATTTGTGCTATTCATAAGTTGAATCCTATGACTACAAGGGTTTCAGAGTGTGAGCCACATGCACACCTTGTGTGCTTGGCGGTGCGAATAGGTGTGCGGCTCACGCACAAATATCTTATAGCAAAAACTCCAGACAGATCACAAGACAAATTCTGTAATAGCTATAAAACAAGAGTTATAAAGCCAGACAACAAAAAGGACATCTCGTTTCACTGCCCTTATCGATAAACTATCCCTGTTGCATTGGTTGGATGATGAGTGAACTTGATGGGCTACCGGTTGCATCCTTGATGGAGCGATATGGAGTAAACCGGTCTCAAATTTATGTAAGGCTGGATGCTATCAAGAAAATCGATCCGTCTTTGGTTCCCGTCAGACGTGGGCGCAGGTCATTTGTCAGCAGCGAGCTACTAGGCCATCTAGATAGCATAGCGGCATTGCTTGAGCAGGGTTTCACAACTGAAGAAGCCGCCGAAAAAGCGTTAGGAGCAAGTTCAAAACCCACCACCCAACCAGATGTCTGGCCGGACAGTCTGGCCAGACAGGACAGTTCAGACCTATCGACTCGTGATCTGATTGGATTACTGCTTGCCAATGTACAGCGGCCAGTGGTTCAACCAGATAGGTTAGCCGTCTTTAGAGACCTTCAGGCGATTGCTGATCATGATTGGCGGCCAAGTACTAGCCAGCTCTGCGAAATACTTGAGCTATCTAGCATGACTGGCAATGAGTTCGAACGTTACGGGTTCCGATTTACTCGACAGGGAAAAAATGGAACAGAATCGGCCTGGAAGGTGGAAAAGATTTAAGTTTTGTCATCGCATGCAATTCCCGGCTCTAAACAGTAAAGCTGACAACACCTGAAAAGCTACAAGCCCTGGGATGATAATGCTTAGCATTACTGCAGTAATGCAGTAATTACTTACTTAGATTTTTAAGTGAGCATTGAGTTACTTCAGACTTAATGCCTATCTAAACAACGCTTCAATCGCAATCCACTGAATCGGCTGAGCAGGCCACGCTCAACTAATCCTATCTGCAGGATAACCTCTCTGCACTTATCCAAAATATTCAAAACCGCCTAGACATATACGCTAGGCGGCTAAGGTTTGACGACCACCTTTAATATACCGCCGAGCTGAGGGTTTATATTTTTAAGTATTTACTGCAGTACTGCAGTAAATACTTAATCACTTATTTGAGGAAGTACTGCATCAAGTATTGCTCTAACAATATCCACTTTACGTTTGCCGCTGGTAGCCGCCGCCATAGTTAGGCGTCTATGCAATGACTCTGGCAGGTCAGCTGTAAATCTAATGTTGCGTTCCGGCGCATCAGTCGGCGCTAGGATGTCTGCCAAAATTTCCGAGTCAGGTTGAGTCTGGGACTTTGATTCAGGAGTATCTTTTGATTTAGCCTTAGGCGTTTTAGATTTTTCCTTCTTAGTTGTTGGGGGTTTGCTTTGTGCTGCTGTAAACACATCATCCAAGTTCATCGCTCAGTTCCTCCCAGATAGCTTTCCAATCATTTTGAGCAGGCCCTTTCACTGTGTGACCATTACTCGCTGCATGGATATATGCCTTATAGCGTCGAACCGCACGCTGAAATATTGGATACCCATGGCGCTCCAATGCCGCCTTAGCATCAGCCCCATCTTTTTGCGGCGGTGGCGGAACCAATGTGATCAGGCATTTATAGTTAGTGCCTTCGGGTAGACTCCCTGCCATTTGAATCAGCGCGGAAATCGATAACGGATCGGGAGTCGTTGGCAGGATTAAGAGATCCGTACCGTTGGCGATGCTTTCTACTTCATCAGATGAGGGTCGAGCAGGAGTATCGATAACAGTATGGGTATAGTTGCCTTTCATCAGCCGCTTTGGGGCTTCGGCTTCCAGGCATACGTCAAACGGTAATAGTCCTTTTCTTGCCCATAAGGAGGCTGACTTATTCGGGTCTGAATCGATCAGAAGCGTGGGTGCTTTCGCTTGAAGTAGCGCCGCAAAGTGAATAGCGCTCGTGGTTTTGCCCACGCCCCCTTTGAATTGACAGAGGGTGACAATCATTACTTGATGCAGTAAGGCAGTATTGCAGTAATAGTTTTAGCATGTTGCTTTGAAGAGTCAAGGGTGTGGGGAATACGTTAGGCGAAGCGGTTGAGATCGTAACCGTTATCGTTTGTACGTAGAGTTGGAGATTTTTTGGATGTAAGGCTAAAAAATACTAATAGAGTTGCCAGAGGAGTAGTTGCGT
>ERZ1740070.887-NODE-887-length-19485-cov-22.604632_pt1 | contig 19485 bp, 26 predicted proteins | sample MGYA00581734_ERZ1740070 | MGnify/ENA primary metagenome ERZ1740070 (study PRJEB43018, sample SAMN04849744) | marine metagenome | isolation source: floating plastic debris | place: Pacific Ocean | collected 2008-09-01 | study: EMG produced TPA metagenomics...
AGTATGTTGTCTTAGTTGTTGGTTGTTTAGATCAGGTTGTCTGTGATTATTTTTGTTTTGTTGAGTTTGTCTCTGCTCAGGTTGGCATCGCTCAGGTTGGCATTGTTCAGCTTGGCTCCTCTCAGGTCGGCTCTGCTCAGGAAGGCACCGTTCAGGTCGGCACCGTTCAGGTCGGCTCTGCTCAGGAAGGCTTTGCTCAGGTCGGCTCCTCTCAGGTCGGCTCTGCTCAGGTTGGATTCATCAAGCTGCGTTCCTTCAAAGTTCGCTCGCTTCAACCTTGCTCCACCCAGATCTATCCCGGATAAATCAGCTCTTGGAGCTGCGATGCCTTCAAGGTCAACTTCATCTTTTTTAAGGTCTTCGAGAGCTTGTATTCTGCCTCCACTCCCTGTTTGCCCTAAACCAGAGTTTATGACCTGCCAGGCTTCATAATGGTCTCTCTTTTTTCTGTCAGGAATCTCCAGAAAAAAGACAACAGCAGCTGAACCTATGGCTATAGATTCAGCGTTTCCAAAAAGATTGCTAGCTATGCCTTTTGCCGTTCTCTCTAGTGTTTCGTCTGTCCAGATTGAAACGCCACAGAAGAAAGCAACTATCAGGCAAGCTCTGCCAACTTTCGATAGAAGCAGTTTAGTTGCAGCAAGCCAAAGATAATAACAACGCTTTAGCAGAGGCAACGAAAGAAAACTGCTGCTGAGTTTCGCTGTAAACTGTCTTAGATCAGTACCGCTTTTTCTCTTCATAGAAAGCTTCTTGAGTTATCTGACTAACTATTACCACTCATACTCACCGTACGCCTGCTCACTCCACTTGATAATCTCTCGCGGCTCTGGCTTTAACCTCCTTAATCTTTAGGCACTGTTGCGTCTGCCAAAAAAACACGAAAAAAAGCCCGCTCAAAGGCGGGCAAATGGAACTCACTCAAACAGAAAATAAATCAAAAAACCTTTAATCGTAGGCCGTTGGCCAGCTCACCAACTGGCTAAAGTGCTTGAAATCACTGTGTGACAACACCATGCGATTGTGCTTGTATTGCTCATTTTCATCACGCAGGCCAGGTGCTAAGCCATCTACATAAGCAGATACATCGCTGTGCTGTGCCTTGAGCCATTTACGAGCAATTTCGATGTCTACTCCGGCTAGCTCATTTAGCATTGTGAGCAATGGGTACAGCTGCTGCTCAGGCGCTGCTGACGAATTGTATTCTTGCACCCCGAGGAAAGCTCGACGCATCTTTTCGAAGGCCCCTGGGTCGCTCTCGTCGCTGGGCTCGTTGCTCAACTGATCATTGCTCATGCTGTGCCAGCTTAGGCATGGCTCAATGGGGGCTGGATGTTCATGCAACGTGGCGATCGCACCTTTGGCGATAATATTCGGCAGGATGGATTTCAGGAATTCAAGCTCTTTGGCCTGGCGCTGAAGGTCTGCGATCGCAGCTGCTGGATCATCGCCAAGTGGCGAAAGGATCTCTTCTAGTTCTGCTTTTGTTGTTGTCATTTTTCACATCCTGAATTGGGCATTGCCGCTTTCGAGATCACCCATCATTTCGGCAAGTGATGGGCGCTTGCCTGGCTGTGTAGTTTGCCGTGCCTGCTGCGCCTGCGCGCCGCTTTGAGCTGCGTGATTTGATATCAAAGCCTTAGTCTCTTCATTGGCGAGGAAGGCCGTCACGGCCTGCGTAGGATCGCCTTTTGTTCCACTCAGCGCTGTGCGCGCCAGCTGCCTAATTTCCTGAGGCATATCGGGCGCTTGCTGCTTCAGTTCGTAGTCAATCCCTCGGCGGGCATTATCATCAGCTTGATGTTTTCCCATCGTGTGCAAAGTTGCTTTTAGATCAGCCACTTCGTTTTTTAGTGCTTCCAACTCACTCATCGTTCAAATCTCCTTTTAGTAAATCTGTGCTTTGTTTTTGGCTTCGGCCATCGCTTTGCCAAAATTTTGCCGCTTTGCTTTCCACCGGCTAAGCGTTGCTGGTGCGCAACCTAAAACCTCAGCGATACGCTTATCGGGGATACCGCGCTCAGCTGCCTTGACGGCAATACGCGCAAGGTGCGGCGTGAAATTTGTTCTTCTACGCCGCCTTTTTATCTTTATAGTCATCGCGGAAAATCCCTGAATCCTATATACATAGGGCGTGTTAGAAGATTTCCCGATTGACTAAATCGGAATCTTATAGATGATGGGCTCATACTCGCAGATGTCGCCGCGTGCTTCGCTGCAAAGCTTGCATTGGCATTCGTCGCCCTCATCTTCTAAGTCATCTATCTGACAATCGGGATAGGCCACATCGATAGTGAGCAGAAATGTTTGACGCTTTGGGGGCAGGGCCTTGAGGCGTTGCAGCAGCTCAGCACCCTTCCGATTCCCCTTCCGCGATGGATAACGCCGATTCAACCTTCTCGATGTCATTTATTAAGGCCTCGATTCCAATAAGTCTGTCTGTTGTGTTTTGCATTGCGTTTATCGCTTCTATAAGAGTTTTCAAAAAGTTTGGCATCATGCGCGGCGACACAGATTCGACGCCTTCACTGCGAATGTGCTTGATAAGTTCGAGGCTGAATTCTGACAGCTCATCGACAATTTCTCTCTGAATTGCAAGGATGCGTCGGTCATCGCTTTTGGCATCAAATAAATCTTTTTCGGCTTCCTCTGGCGAGGGCTCAATCAATGCCGCTGCTTTAGCTGCTGCTGCTGCTACTGCCGAATTGAAACTATCGTTTTTCAGCCAACGATAGAACGTGGTTTTGTGAACGCTTACGGCTTCGATGATATGGATATGCTCGCGACCATGGGCAAGTAGGTAAGCCGCCTTTACTTGCTTATCTGATAAATCACTCATGTTCTTGCCCCTGCCATAATCTCCGCTAGCTCCTTAAGCTGTCGCGCTTTCAGTTTCAAGGCTTCGTATCGGCCATCCTTCTCCCACTCCCTCATTACTTTTCTTCGAGTAGCTTCAGGTGCTTTCATCTTGGCGGCCTGTAGCTCTGAGTGAGTTTTGGCTGATACTAGATCCTGCTGGAAATAGAAGCCAAGCAAATCACCAGGCATATCGGTGGCATAAAGTTCTGTAGGCCTAGCTGCTGGCTTCACTGGCGGCTGTGTTTCCGTGATAGGTACGGGGGCTTGTGCGGCCTGGCGCTTCTCAAGTTCCTCGTTGGAGACTCCCCAGTCCTTTTTCGGCTTAAGGGATTCACCGCTCAAGCTCTCTCCCTTTTGTTCAAGTTTCGCGGCGAACTTATCAGACAGCGACTTGAGCATGTGGCCGCGATCAGGATTGGCAAAATCAGATAACACATACTGTTTTTCGCGTTGCCCCTGCTTGCCTTTTTGCTTTTCAGCTTGAGGCTTGTATCCCAGCTTCCTAGCCAGCGAATTAAAGATATCTAGATTGCTGCGATCTTCATCGATCGTCATTCGCAGCACTTGCTTGAGCTTGGCCTTATGCTTTTGCGCCCAATCGCCAACGCGTGCGACTTCAGGATGATCATTGTTGTAGAGTTCTGTGCCGATAGCATCGATAGCTTTGGGTAGCTCAGCCTTTGCAAACATATCAGCAGCTGGCGACACCTGGCTCACATCCGACATCGACACTCCAGTAAATAAATTATCGGCCTGTTTGAGTTTGCCTTTGATGTGCCAGCGGTCAATCGCTTTTGCCTGCTCAGGATTGCGCGCCGCCCATTCTGCGCGCAGCTGAGTGAGTTTCTTCCCTTTGCTTTTAATGATCCAATTTGTGCAGAATTCAGGGTTGTTAAAGTCGCATTTTGGAAACTCAAACTGATACAGGCACTTTCTGGCCTGCAATGTCTCTTTGCGGCTGTGGCCGTGGCTGCTCATGATGTTTCGAGCTTCATCGGGTGTCATGTTTTCAGGAACTTCGAGCGCTGCGAATTCCTTACCCGCTTCAGATTCAGATTGTTCCTTGATAGCTTTGAATTCCTCAGCTTTGCCGGGGATAGTTTCACATTCGATGCCAACAATCTCATAGCCGTCAGCCTCAAGCTTGGCTTTGAGATTCTTTTGAAGATGGAGTTTGTCGAAATTATCAACAGCCGTGATGATTGACCGCCATTTATCGATGGTAGCAACTTCAGCCAGCTCGCCATCGAGGGAGCGTTGCAGGATTTTTCTCAAGCTTTCGTCGGAATCTTTTGAGAGATATTCGGCAATGCTTACAAGCTTGTGGCAGTATTTCGCGTCTTCGTTCCACTTAGCTCGCAAACCTTCTGGCGTAAAAGCGGTTAAGTCCCCATCACCGATACCATTGCCATGTTTTTGGCAGTAGATGTGAACAGGGACAGAACGGCGATATCTGCCTAGCTGCTGCGATGCATCCGAGCTGGTGAGGTGAGTAAAGATGCCTGTTTTTGCGTCGAACCAAGGCGCTCGCCCTGGCGCATCATCAATGGAAACCCCTGCTCCAATAGTGGGGGAGTAACTAAATACGCGTAGGCCGTCACGGGCAATCAGCTCAGCTTGGGGATTCGCGGCAAAGCTCTGAGCCTCAGCGTCTGCGCTGTTTTCGGCGCTGATATGAAAATCTTTTGGCTCATCAAACATCTTGCGATATTGCCTGTCAACTTGAGTCGCAGAATCGGAAGCCGCGCAAATCTTAACGCCCTTACGAACGATGTGAATCTGCTCAGCTTTGAAGTTGTTCAGGTTGTCGTAGAAAAACGCTTTCTGATTTGCCTTCAGTTTGAATTCGTTACGAACGAATTTAAGCGGGGTTTCAGCTGGCATCAGCTCACGCAGGCAATCTACTGCCCACTGTGGAATGCCAGCTTCGAGGCCTACAACGAAGCCGCCACCGTCCACAACCTTAGAAAACAAATCCTTAACAGCATTCAGAACAGCGACTCTATCCGCGCCATTTTTCATGGTGTCTGACGTGAAGATGTGCCTGAGCCAAGCAACGACTTCATCAATCAGCAGTAGACTGCCAGCGGGAATCTTTTGACTTGCCAGCTTTGGCAAACTCTCAGGGCAGGCAGCTAGCGCGCCAAACTTCTGAAGACTTGGATCATCATTCGTATCTAGCCAATGGGTGATGCCAAGCGCCTCACCCGACTGCCGCAACAGAATATTTCGATAGGCTGAGCTGATGATAATGGCGTCTGGGTGCTTCGCGCGGTGCTGCTCAACGATGCCAGCTAACAGGCTCGAAGTTTTGCCGGTGCTCATGGGACTATCCCACAGCTCAACGCTGCCAGCTGCACCCAGTTTGCCTTTATCGAGATAGCGCTGATTTAGCGTGACGTCAGCAGTAGGCCGCACATTGTAAGCTTTGTGCAGCGCTTCAATGCGCTTAAGCTCAGCGGTATATCCGGCTGGCCGTGCCTTTTTGAAGTAACTTTTGGGTTGAGCTTGTCTCCACTGCTTGAGCGGTTCAGCCTGCGCGATCGCATCATGAACAAACTCAGCACCCTGAGCAACTAAAACATCATCAATGCCTTTGCCGTCTTTAACTTTCCACGTTGGAATAACAACTTTCGCGCCTGCATTTTCTAGCGCAGTGGCGAGTCGCAGCAATGAGTTTGCAACACCTTTCTTTGTTTCAGTTTTTTTATCTTTATCAAAGGCAATGGCGATAGTTGCGCCTTTGATTGCCAGCTTAGCCAATACAGGGATAAGCTCATCCGAGCCGCTGACCTTGCCCATATCGACGCCGGGAAAGCCGATGGATTCATAGCCTAGCGTTGCTGCTGCTGCTGCTTTTTTAGCGCCTTCAGTGACTATTACAAGGCGTTGCCCGTTGGCAGTTTTGCGGGGTGTACCAATCGGCTGCATCAACGAAACGTGAGCACCTTTGTAGGGTTTCTCGCGCTTGGATTCGTACTTGATTAGCTTGGGTTCATTGTTGATGAAAACAGGCAGCCACTCGCCTTTGTACAGCTCAATCGCCTGACGTGGATGATCGGGCTTAATTTGGCCATTGGCCGTGCAAATCCAGCCGCCCATCGTGGCGTGTTCAGATTGCTCTAGCAGCCGCTTTACCGGCGCTGTAGCGTATTGCTGCGCGTGGCCACCGAGCGTATCAAAGGCATCTTCGATCAGCCATTCTTGGGCCGCCTCACCCTCGATGCTGGCAAAATACCGGTCAATAATGGCATCGCTGATGCCGGACGATTGAAGCTCGAAGTAATGCTGCGGCTTGAGATCTTGGAGGCTCATGCTGCTACCTCCACTGCTGAGGTACGAGCCAGCGCCGTCTCAAGCGTCTTTCGATTAATCGGCTTATCGAAATCAATCAAAGGCAGCAGCAGTTGTAAACACTCGGCATTGACCGATATCAAAGGTTTCAGGCGCTTGCTACTAAAAATAATTACGCAGCCCTCAGACGCAAACTCCGCCGCGACAAAAAAGCCAAGCGCTACCACTGAGTCAGCGTGGTAGCGCCTTGTTAGCTTGCTCACCGCTTTCGCCGACGGGTAGCTTCTTTTTGAAAATTTCTTGTTTACGCCAAAACCTTGCGCTGTGGAGTTTTTAGGCTTTGGTTGTGCGATCGCACTGGGTAAAGTGCTTGCTGTAACTGATTTTTGGGGTAAGATGATCACTATATGAGCGTGCTGATGACACGTTCTAAAGGACTGACGCCGCCCGCGAAAGTCATTTGGTAAGACCCTGAGAACCCTGCCGTAGGAAGTAGAGGAATTCTTGGGGTTTTACTGTGTCTGCCCTGCCGTAGGAAGTAGAGGAACAGACTGACTTAGCGGTAGCGCTTGTATCAACTATAAGCTGGAAATCCCTTCCTATAAGGGCTTTACACGCTGAATTTAGCGCAAAGGTACAAAGTGGTACCTATATGAAAGTTATTCATACAAAGAAATTTCAAGACACTTGATACCCCTCTTGCCACGCGACGCGCTGTGGTTTGCGCCTCTTGTGCATCCTTGTTTTCCAAAGCGCCTCTTCGGCCCTAGCCGCTTTTAGGTAAGCATCAAGGGATTGTTTTTGTGCAGTGTGGGCTTTTGGCCTCGACTTTACTACGGCTGCCGAACAGTGATGTTCGAGAATAGCCCAAGGTTCTTTTTCAAACTGCGCTCTTATTTTGGCTTCGCCCTTTGTTACTGTCTCTGGCGAGGCGTCAGCGCGTCGAGCTTTTTCCATGTCCGCAATGTGCGCCCTGACCCTATAAGGAACGCCTTCGGTTCTCTCCATAGAGAATGCATTGTGCATCATGGCAAACGCCCGGCACTTCATCACTTCAAGCAATAAATCTAGTGGAGTATCTAGATCTGCAAGATCTGTGGTTGGCAATGTTGCTTCGATCTGCGTTGCCTGCCCTGGCATGGCCGAAACAGCTTTAGGGATTTCTACAGCACCCCAACCTTCAAGGTGTGGTGCGATCGATTCCCAATTGAAAAAAGCCATGTTGTAGAAGGAGATGAACAACCATGCCCGATTATGGATATCTTCGCGTTCATCTTTCGGCAAGTCTCCAAAAGTGGGTAACACTCCGCCATTTGAGTGAGCGTCGATCACGTCGCCAACACGCTTGAAGAATTGCTTGCTGTAGAACCACATAGCCCGCTGGTCAGGCGTTTGAGCGATCATCCCATAGACGAGCGGAGGTAGAGCATTTAGCTTAGTTGAGATTTCTCTACTTACCTGGCTGTGCAGTGGCGAAACTTTGTTCAATACAGTCTTCTTTTTGCGTGGCATCAGCTCACCTCCTTAAGCGATCGCGCCAGATCACTCATAGCCGCATCAATCTCACCCTCTTCTGGCTTCAGTTCAGCATCAAGCTTCTCGTGCATCGCCTTGTACAGCTCATGAGTTGCTGAGTCCTCGGGAAACGCAGACATCGAAGTCCATAGCGCCATGAGGCACACTAGTTGTTCTTGTCGGTTCATTTCTCGGCCTCTCGCTTTTCCAGCGTTCGCACCGCTGCCCTGAGCATTACTTTTCGCGCTGGGTGCGAAAATTTAGCTTGAAAGCGTTTTAGTAGCTCTATTTGCTCTGCGGTGCTCAGTGAGGTTTCTTGCTCGTTCATCAGCTTGCCTCGCCCACAAGTACGCCGCGTTGCCACATGCTGTAGATTTCAGCGTCAGAAAAGGATCCGTCCTCGGGTTCCTTCCACACTTCAACGGTAATCGTTGTCATGGGCACGCCATCAATAACGATTTTCACAGGCTGATCGCGCTTATGAAAGCCGCTGCCATCGTTCGCAGGCTCCCAAGGTGGGGCGTCGATAAATAGTCCCCAGTCGAGTACTACCCGTCCGCTCTCATAGGCTGGTGCTGTTTTGGGAGTGAATTTTGGCGCTGTTGTACCTGCACTCATCAGCTCGCCCTCTGCTCAATTGCAGCCGTAGCGAGTTTAATCAAATTATTCATCAGTTCACGCTGAGAGCGGCCCTCCCCGATCATCCGATCGATGCCTTCGCGCTGGGCGGCAATCATCCGATCAATGTTATCCGTTTGAGCATCGATCGCACGGTCGATACGTTCACGCTGTGCTGCTGACTCATCCACCATCTGCGCAATACCGCGCTCAAGCCTGCCGATACTTTGGCTCTGAGCTGCGATCGCTTCAACAAGCCTATCAACGGACTCAGCAGTTCTCGCCACTGTAGCCTCTGTCTTGTCCAGGCGCTCATTAGTAGTATTCGCGTAGCTTTCCATAGTCTCGATAGCTCTACGGCGGAATTGGGCATCTGGGTTGCTCATGCGCTGGCTTCCTCTGTAGATGTGCGATCGCCGCCGCGTGTTTCGCCTAGTGGTTTCTCGTCACTGTCTATAAAACCGTCAGCGGTGGCCTTTTCCCAAAGGATGTTCTCCAGGAATCGATTAGCCGAAGCATTCTTTGCCGCCGCCATCTTAGCCAGCGCGTCTATAAGACGTTCATCAATTGTGTATGTCCTGCGCTTTCGTGGCATCTGGGCGGAAGTCATCTATATATCCAGAAATATTACAACACTCAAAGCATAACCCATAAGACGCGCAAACAGAGTGTGTTTAGCTAAAGCTATCAGACAGGGTATCGCTGATAAATAATGCTGAACTCAAACAGAGTGTGTTTTGACCTCTGTTAGGCTACTATAGATTCACAAGCAAACGGGCCACCACCTCCGGCATCTCGCAACAGAGAGTTAGACCAAGTAAAGTCTGAGCCCGCTTGCTCCTCAAGTTTCAGTCAAACAACCACTTATCTAAATAGTCAAATAACTATGCAAGACACCATCACCCAGCTAATCAATCAGATGCAGGAGACCGACGCAGCACTGGCCGCTATGAAAGCCATAGCCAAGAACGTTAGCGAATCAGCACCAGTACAGGAAGCAGTAACAGCAGTCAGGGCTCATGCTCCCAACATCACCACGTATCTGCTAATCGTCGCCGTCATCGTTCTGCAAGTCGCTATCCGTTCAACAGACTGGCTCATAGCTCAGCTCGATCGCACTCCCGAGTATGTAATTCAGTTGCAGCTAGCTAAGGTTCGCGCTCAGCGTTTTCTTGTGCGCCTGGCCATTAGAGCTGAGCAATTCCACCTCACTGTTGCACCGCGTGTCACGGCTGCGATGGATCGGGTGTTTTGTCTGTCCTAAGTACCCACAGCAAAGCGAGCTGAAAGATTAGGCCCTTTCAACTCGCACTCATTCCCATCCGAACAACTACGAACTTCAAGGAATAAAAGCATTATGACAATCTCCCAATCCGTAAGCCAGGCCATTGCAGCAGGTGCGATCGCACAGACCACCATCGAGCAACTAAAGCAAAAGGTGAGGACATCCACCGACACTCGCGCCCTGGCTACCTTGCAGGATGCAATCAATGACGGAGTAGTGGACATCAAATAATGAAAAATTACATCAAATCAGCTCTCATGTGCCTAGCCTTTTCTGCCCTTGGCATGTTCCTCGCAGGCGGCATTAATTGGCAACTCCAAGCGCTTGGCGTCACAGAGCCGCCAGCCTCCATCCAACAAACTGACTGAATAAATCAACTTCCTGAAACATGCTCATCGTCATATCCGGTCCCGATTACGAAATCTTTCAGCTTCCCTCTGACGGACTCTACTACTGGAGAGGCCTTGCCGAAAACAAACACATTGATTCGCCCAAAGGCTACCGCACTAAAGACGAAGCGTTTGAGGCGTGCATCGACACGATTGAAGCCTCAAACGCAACAGAATCTTTTAAGGACACCCCCTAAATACCGGTAGCGCTACCGGTACTACCTCAAGTAATTACCCACGCAAATTACCTATTCCTTACCCATGAAACAACCATTGCACACACTAGATATATCAAGCACTCCAAGCTACAGGCACACTCGAAAAACACTGCAAGTAGAGACCGGTAGCACCCCTAAAACTATTCGTAGTTGGATTACAAAAGCAGGCGTTACCGGTGAGGTTATCGACGGGACCGAACGCTTCACAAATGAACAACGGGAAGCAATTCTCTCTCAGCAGGTCAAACGTAAGCAGGCTGAAGTTATCGAGGCTGAGCTGCTTGAACCGGGCGCTATCGAGTTACACCAGGCACCAACTACAGGCACCGCGCCGCTAATCCGCTTTGAATTGCCAGAGCTACAGCTGAGCGCCCCGACCGCTGATACATCGGAGATAGACGCACACACCGCACAACTGGAACAGGTTGCTGAGCAAGGTGCCAATGCGATCGCCGCTGCCCTGTCCGCTCGCTTTGATGTTGGGTTAGCTCAAATCGTTGCCAAACAAGACAACCTACTACGCGGCATCGAAGCTCAAGCACTTAACGGTGCAGCACAGTCACTGGCGAGAAAAAACAATGCTTAATTTTGAATCATTCGACCGCGCCACACAGCCCGCACAACGTAAGATGCAGCGCCTAACAGACAACATTGATAGCCAGCTCGACGCAGCACAACAACGTCATCAAGAGCGGCTTGCACTTCTCAATGAACAGTACGAAGCCGAACAGCCGCTGATAGAAGACGGCCTTGGGTCTATCAATGCGATCGCTCGTGCCAGGGTCGAAGCGAAAATCAACGCCGCACCAAACGGCATTCATCCGACTGCCTTAAAACAACAACGAGACAAACAGACCATGAAAAAGACAAAGCCGAATCATGTACTCACAATTGCCATGTTCTGTCTCTTCATGGCACTGCTACTGATGAACGCTGAGCACGGGCCAGACACCTTTCTAGGCATTCCTAGTGAGCCGCAATCAACACCGCAAACCTATGAATAGCGAAAACATGGACCAAACCATCACGCTTAGCCCAAACGAAAACGCACCCGCATGGGTACAGCCCATAACTATCAACATCAGTATTTCGATTGAGCCAGCACAAACGACACAGAGAAAGAACTGGCGAGAAAAGTTTAAGGATGCATCAGCAGGGCTCAACAGCCTGAAAGCCGACATAGAGAACGCACAGACAGCGTTACGCAAACCGTTATTTGAGGATTGAGACATGTCCACGTACACCGAATTAAAAGAGAAAGCTGCTAAGGCTAAGAAACGAACGCCCAAAGCGTCAGCCGGCCAAAAGGAACAAGCTCGCAAAGCCCGCGCAGGTGCCCGCATTGCCCGCGACGGCACGAAAACGACCAAGGCTAAGAAGAAAGTTGCAACGCCCGCAACAGACGCGCCCATCGCTACCGCAAGCCGTTCCGAACTGGCCGGTATTGGCGGTGTCAACTTTCTAGCCGCTGACTACATCACGGGGGATATCTGGGCACCTAACCCTGCGATTCCAGCTATTGATGAGGCGACCTATGAAGCACAGCTGACGCAGGCGCAAGGGCAGGGCCGGTCTATTCAAGTAGCCGCGCAGAACATGAAAAATATTCAAGGCTTGCACAGTCTTGAAGGCCAAAGCATCGACATTGCGATCGCAGCCAAAGCCAACGATACGCGTTACGCCAAGCTGGAAGGCGCTGACATCGACTACCGGACGCAGATGCAAGTCAATGGAGAAAAGACACAGAAGCTCACGCAGGCAACGGCCAAACATGAGGCGGCTACTCGTGAGACTGGTTACACAAATTCTCTCATTGGCATGAAGGATGAAAACTTTCAGCTAGAGATTCAGCAGGCGCGGCTTGTGCTCGATGAGAAAGCAGCCCGATTCAAAGCTCAGCTAGCAGGCTAACAAGCCAGTAGGCAGAGTGCTCCAACACTCTGCCCGATTGAGCCCCTACACACCCATTACAGCAATCCAGAGACTCAAACCCATGATGACACTATTCAAACTATTATCAGCCGCTAAACTACCGCTAGCTCTGGCTGTGTTGGGCCTCGGGCTCAATGTGGCCGGTCCTAACACATCGCTCAAAAACACAGGAGCCGCTATTGCGTGGGCGGGATTTGGCGGTGCTGCGATCGCTGCCACTGGCAAGAACGACCGGCTCACGGAAATAAAGCGACTAGTGCAACGGCACGAACGCGAAAAGGTTGCACTACAGGCCGCCGCCGATGGAGCCCTTAACGATATAGCCACCGCTCAGCAGACCTCACAGAATCATCTCGCACAGCTGCACAAAGCAGGTGAGGCTATCAAGGCGATGCAAGCCGACATCGTCAAACTCAAAGCCGACCGCGACCGTATACAGGCTGAGTCTGAGCGGTATGCAGCCAGCGCCGAAACATGCCACAGCGATAATAGTTTGCTCGCTGGTCAGCTTGAAACATTGGAGATTGAGCGTGTGCAGCTCATTGCCGAATTGTACGAAACCGCCGTTGAGGAGGTCGAAACCAAAGACGCAGTTGCAGGCATGGAAAGCCAGTTTGAAAATCGCTCAGCTTATGAACTGACCCAGCGCAAAAAACTAAAGTCGGAAATGACAAAAGCACGTGCTGACCTCCACACCCAACTCAGCGAAGCTCAGGCGCGCATTGAAGAACTAGAAAGCAGCTTGGCTGAAAAGACCCAGCTCGCCACGCAGATGATCGACGAAATCAACGGCGAGGCCAACGGCAAGCTGACTCAGATCGGCGGCAAAATCGGCACTCAATCTGAAGTCATCAAGGCACTACAGGTGCAGCTCGATGAAGCCCGTAAGACAAACAAGGCGCTCACACTGCGAAAGTTCGACACGGTAGGTACTGACAACATTCGCGGCAACCGTCTGATAGATGCCCTGGCAAAACGTGGCTCAACCTATGGCGCTTTCCATCATGAGCGTGAGGGCAATAACGGACGGCTTAAGGTTTGGCTATCGCTTGTCGATGCCCCCTTGAAACGCGCTCAGGACTGCCTCGAAGACTTAGAAGCTGAGTTGAATCTATGGGCCAAACCATCTGTAAAAGTTGACCGAGGGATGCATCTTTTCACCCTGGCCACTGAACAAGAGCATAAGGTTTTGGCAGCGCCCAACGTGCCATTAACACGACTAGAAAAGACGCTCGATTCTGCGATCCATGCGCGTATTGTTGGCGGCTCTGGCTCTGGTAAAACGGTGTTGCTGAATAACCTAATGCACTATATGGCGCACTCAATGAGAGGTGCCAACGTGACGCTATTAGATCCTAAAGCTGTCGATGATTGGGGTAGCTTCACGCCTCGCTATTGGGGTGAGGAATGTGTTACCGGAATCGTTGAACTATCAAACGGGTTGAAGTGGCGAGTATCCGACACAGTGAAGGCGAGGAAGGCCGGTAAGCCCGCACCGACTTACGACCCCGAACTATTCGTCTTAGACGAAGCTCAATACAACTACTTGCTGGCTCAAAATGCTGATGATAGCCATGTAAAAGAGCGAGGTGAGCAAGCGCCTAATTATGCCAAAAAGGCCAAGGGTGCATTGGCTGGTTTGCTGTCACTTGGAAGGGCCTATGATGCTATCGGCCTATTCGTAACTCAACTACCGCAGGTGTCAAAAGTCGGTCTCAATGAAGGCAGCTTTGACCCATGCGTAAACATCTTCCTAGGGGCTCAAATCGATAATGCGATTGCGTCATTCCTGCCCGGTTCTGGCTTCACTGATACCCAGTGCAAGCGACTAGAGAAGGAAGCCGCCACACGTAGAAAACTAGGGCAGAAGTGGATCATGTTGGTAGCTGACTTACCTAGAAGCGAGGCGTACCTAATGGAGTGCCCCGCACCCGGTTATTATCACAATCGTTTTTCCGGGGATTTGGGCACGTTTCCCGAAACGGGAAAAACGGTGGGAAAACGGGGAGCCCTTGAGACGTCTACTGTAGAGAGCAGGAGTGCTTTTGGAGCCGGGGAAGCCTCTACCAACGTTTCCCAGCCCTCTCCCAGCCCTCTCCCAGTAACAAAAGCACCTGCTGCTCACTGCCCTAAGTGCAAGCACAAGAGTATAAAAACTCACGGATCGAAGCCCAAAGCGAACGGCAAATATCGGTTTGCCTGCGAGAACGATGCTTGTACTGCTCAGACGTTCAGCGCCCTGCCACTAGTGTAGATATTTAGATAACTAAATACTTAAATATTGCCTCGCTAGCTATCAGTTAGTGAGGCTTTTTCTTATGCTCTCGAATCAGTGCCGTCACGATAAACCACAGCGCCAGCATTCCAAAAATGACGACAACGCCGTTTGCATTTCCATTCACTACACCGCCGTCCTTGCGACAGTAAACCTCATGAAATTGCATCAAATCTAAGCACTGTTCGTATTCCGTCAGTTCATCCATGCCCGCAGAATGCCCACGGCTTTTAAGTGCTCTACAAACTTATCTAGCTATCTAGATATTTAGATAATCAAATACTTGAGTAGCTAAATATCAGGCGTGTTTTCTTTCAGCCATAGTTCGATGCCTTGTGCGGCGATCGCGCTCATTTCTTCCCCGGTCATGGCCGCTGCTATTTTCATTTTGCGGTGAAGCTCCTTCGGCAAATACATTCCGACTTGCGCATAGTTTTCACTTCGATGTTTAGCCGTGGCTGACTGAGCGCTGACAATCGTTTGCTTTTTTGAGCTAGTCTTTTTTGCTGATTTCTTAGCAGCCGACTTGCGCGGTTTGCTCTCAGCTTTTGCCGTCACTGGCTCGCTATCATCGCTCTGATTCAAGCCACCCATTAGGCCACTAAATCTATTCTCGTTGCTCATTGCTCAAAAATTTCCTAATTGTGGTTTTGCTAGGTGCTTACGGTTCGCCTTCTATCAGCTTCCCTTCAGCGACGTAATAGTAAATTTCATAGGTTTCTGTGTGGGACTCTGCCCACTCTTTCAGCTCGTAGCTGTCAACTGAATCTATGGGCACGTACTTTTGAAAGGTGTACGCAACGTCAACAGTCCCATCAACCCAAAACACCTGCGTGCCTTCGCAGACATCAGAGCCCACAGACAAATCAAAACCACTGAATTCAGGGGTGAGGCTTTTGGTGTCTTCATCAAGCCCTCTGCTCCGGTGCCCGCCACTGTTGGCGATATCCGCTATTGCTCTATCAGTGACGTAGGCGTCCGTAAACTTTGCTTCGTTAACCATTACTCAAAATCTCCTCGCCTACTTTTCTATAGCAATTCCATGCGATGCCAGAGTTGCGATCGCCCGTTACTTTGTTCACGGGTATTCCTTGCTCAGCTGCTTTTTTGAAAGCGTCAAGCTGTCGGATATCCGAGCCAAATATGGGCACGCCTGCCGACGATAGCGCCGCCCTGGCATCTTCCCCGCGCTTTGATGGCTTTGGTGGAACGATGGTAAGCAGCACCTTAAATACTTGGCTATCTAAATATTTAAGCATTTTGAGCATCGCTCCCATAGACAGCGCATCAGGTGAGGTAGGTACCACCATCAGATCGCATCCGCCCGCGAGTGTCGCCAGTTCTTCGATGCTTGGCCGTGCTGGTGTGTCGATAACGATGTGGTCAGCCTTGCGCGAAAACTTTACGGCCTGCGCTTCATCGCAAACCTGAAAGTCAAAGCCGCCTGCATTGGACCATTGCAAAGCTGAGCGGTTTAAGTCGCCATCGACTAGCAACGTACTGGCGTCGCTCTGCAAAAACTCTGCCAGGTGGATCGCGGTCGTTGTTTTCCCTACGCCTCCTTTGAAACTTGCCACCGTGATAATCATCGACTGCCCTCAATGTTTCTAGGATTCTACAGCTATCTATGTATTGAGTTATTCAGATATCTAGATACTTAGATATTTAGTTATTGACATAAAGGAACAAGATAGATAAAATAGTAACAAGATAAAGAAGCGAGCTAACTATGAACGTCGTCATGCCCATTACCCGCGAAACACTCAAGCCATTCGCCAGGCTGGGCAAAAGTAACGGCAAAATTCAAGCGCGCATTTGCGATCTACTTTTCCGCCTGGTGCAGACTGACGACCCGGCAAAAGTGAAGGCTCTGTGTGAATCAGAGATTGAGTGGCTGACATCTGAGTACGACAAGGCCAGCACGCGCACCAGTTATGTGAGCGCATACCGCAAAGCTATCCGTGCCTGCTTCGAGGAACACAAGATGCCTAAGAGCCTCGCCGTTGAGAAGCAAACCGTGAAGGGATTGGTTGTTAACCACCTTGCAGAATCCTACTTGATGGCACCTGCCGAAGACTACGCCAAGGTGCGCGAGACCAACAAAGAAAAGACAGCTGTACAACGTGACAACCTGACAGGGTTCAATGCAGCAGCTGCGCTCGAAGCCACAGAAAAGGCTGTACAGTCCGAAGACTGGCGAGACTTGGCCGCAGCGCTCATCATGGCAACGCAATCACGGCCTAGCGATATGCTCAAGACTGGAGACTTCAAAGCCGTTAGCAAGTACCGTTTAGAGTTCAGCAGCCGCGCCAAGAAAAGAGGTGCGATCGCCAAGGGTGAAATCTTCTGTTTGATTGAAGCATCTGTGTTTGTCGATGCCTTTAGCCGGTTGCGCCGCGAGCCCGATGTAATGGAGATGCGTGCTTGGTCATTGAAGGAAGTTGACAGCGGGAAGAATGCCACGCTCAACCGGGCAGTAAAGCGAATCTATGGTGAGATTATCCTGGTACCTTTTGGTGAGAAAGAGCTGAGCTGCAAGAACTTGCGGGCAGCTGGCGTGAACGTGGCTTACTGGCTACACGGTCGCGATAACCAAGCACTAGGCCGATTTGCAGAATTACAGCTGCTGCACGAGAATCCTGGCACAGCCGCGAACTACGAGGACTTCTATTGCACTGGCGACGACGGCAAGCGCTTACAACAAATCGGCATCCTAACAGATGGCCCGTTGGCTGCTGCGCCATTGAGCGAGAAGCGCAGTAGTTTGTCGTTGGATAAGCAGCTGCTTGCAATGGTTGCTGATGCTGATCAATGGGGCGAGGGTAGCCACGCTGATAGACTTGAGCGCATCATTGCACGGGCCAAACAGGCCGACAGGCTAGAAGCGCAGTTAGCCCGTGAGTGTGAGAAGCGCCAGCGTGCTGAGCTGGATTTGAAGAAACAGCAGGAAATCACAAAAGCGCTGGCTACTGGGCTTGATGTTGCTACTCGCGATGAGGAACCAGCACCAGCAGCCAAAACAAAGACGCCAAAATCACAGTCTGAATCTATCGAGGAAGACACAGAAGATGGTTTTGAATGGCGCACTGTGCCCAACGCTGAGCTGAAAGGCGATCGCCGTCACGATGCCTATCATGAGAAGTTGCGCCGCTCTGTCGAAGCTGTACAGGAATACAATGCTGGTCTCGATACAGAAGACCAGTTCGCTATCACTGGGTCCATCCTGCGACAGCTGAGCAAGGTGAAACATGCTTTGGTGAGGCAGTGGATGAGCAAGCACAGCGCTGAGCTAGATGCTTACAACGCTGGCTATGGCGGACGGCAGAACACAGGCAAACCAGACCCCCGCGAGGTTATCAAGTGGAGTGAAAAAGCTTATGGGGAATATGAGTGGTAAACATCTGCGGAGGGATGCCAAAACGTTTTATTTGTGATACAAATGGAATACATAAACATGGAATTAGGCGGCAAAGCCGTCTGCAAGGACGTAGAGACATGTCTGCTGTAGTAAAAGAGAAACAAGCTAAGAAGTCTGTTTTAGTGCCCGCACTTAAGCCTTTGAAAAAAGATGTGAAAGTGCAAGCTCGAATGGATTCTGAGTTAAAGCAAGCTGCTGAAGAAGTATTTCAAGAGCTTGGAGTATCTGCTACTGAGGCAATTCGGATGTTTTATACACAAGTCAAGCTACAGCAGGGCATTCCTTTTGCACTGAAGATTCCGAATGCAGTTACCTTGGCAGCCATAGAGGAAGCGGAAAACGCTGAAGCCTTAGAAACTATTGAGGACGTCGATAACTTCTTTGATAGCCTATAACCGTTAGGTTATATAAATTGCTATTAAGTGCTCGAAGTCAAATACACGAAACAGTTTCGGAAAGACTCCAAAAAGGCAAAAAAGCAAAGGAAAGATCTTCCCAAGCTAAAGGCAGTCATCCGGCTACTCCAAGAACAGAAAGAGCTACCAAGCAGCCTTGTAGACCATAGCTTGACCGGTCAGCCCTATCTTAACTGTCGGGACTGCCATATTGAACCGGACTGGGTTTTGATTTATAAGGTTGTAAATGGAGACCTTGTTTTAGTTAGAATAGGCAGCCATTCAGAGCTATTTAAATAGAAGCTCAGAATATACCTCAAGTTGTAAGCCAGCCCTCACGATTCGAGAGCTGGCTTTCCCTATTTTCGACCTTTAACTACTTCGCTGGTATCCATTTAGCACAACGACAAACACAGCCAATGCCAGCACAAAAGGGGTGTAGTCAGTTGCAGAGGGCAGATCTGGTGACGAATCCCCACCAGAATCCTGCGCGATGACATAAGCTGTTTCATCACTTTTCCGAAAACTATTCAATTGGTGATTCACAATAAAACTCCTAAACTTCAAGTGATTAACACCCTTAAATTCCGCCAAATTCAAAGGCTCTACAATTAGAAGACTGAACTTCTGCAACTCAAAGTATTGATTTTCACGGCGTTCTTTCCGCTGCCTTCTATACAAAAGGTCCAGATAAAATATCCTCTTAAGATGATTATTTAGCGAGAAAAGAATGTAGCAAGAAATACGGCCGTCCGTACACCATGGCCCTATCTTGTAGAAGATTCACAATAAAATTCCAAGTATTTTGGAGTCAAAGCTCGTACAGCCCGCCAGCTGAGCGGGCTTTGTTTGTCTTGAAGCTCAGGATATTTATTGTCTACAGGTAATTCGAAGGACGGGCATAGATGCCTTAACAAAAACAATAGATGCCTTAATAAAAATCCTGTTTTTTTACAAAAAGCTCCTGTTTCATCACTCGCACCTTCCCTCAGCCCCCACAACTCTAATCCGATTGCCCTCCCCAGCCTGAGCATCCACACAGCTGCCCGTGTAGATAGCGGCTAACCCCAAAATAGTTAGGCTGATGACGATCGATGGTATTAGAATGCGAGTAGTTCGCAGCATGACAGTGCTCCGTGAACGACATTGAAAAGCTGCCCCTGCACGGGCGGCTTTTCGCTTGCTCGGAGTATACCAAGCTCAATAGAGATTCGTACAATGCGAATGCTACACACCCACCCTCACCCCTAGCCCTGCCGATGCCATCACGCACAGCAGGGCTTTCTA
>ERZ1740070.888-NODE-888-length-19484-cov-5.731072_pt1 | contig 19484 bp, 14 predicted proteins | sample MGYA00581734_ERZ1740070 | MGnify/ENA primary metagenome ERZ1740070 (study PRJEB43018, sample SAMN04849744) | marine metagenome | isolation source: floating plastic debris | place: Pacific Ocean | collected 2008-09-01 | study: EMG produced TPA metagenomics assembly...
GAGCGCTGCGGACCTCAGTGCTGCGTACCTGAGCGCTGCGGACCTCAGCTCTGCGGACCTGAGCGCTGCGTACCTCAGCGCTGCGAATCTCAGCGCTGCGGACCTCAGCTCTGCTTACCTTCGCTCTGCAGACCTCCGTGATGCGGACCTCAGCTCTGCGGACCTCAATGGCATTCGCTTTAAAGAAAATACGAATTGGGAGAACGCGCGCGGATTAGAAACGGCTAAAAACTTACCCGACGTCCTGAAGCAACAGCTAGGGCTGACATAGCACTTTGGCTGATTATTGCTGCTCACCCCATGCTTTCGGCGTTTCTAGCCGCACTGTACTTGTTGTCATCTGCCAAGCAACTATGCTTGCCTGCATTGCCACCGTGCCCGCCTGCGCTGCACTCGATGCCGCCTTCCGAGCCATCATTCTCACCCGCGCAGCGACTACTCCCGACCATCCAGCAATCGTTCCCGACCACAGTTCACTTGATGCCGACCACAGAGCAATCATTCCTCCCCGCGACTGATAAAGTCCCGTTTGTGACTGAGACGTTGCCGCATGCGACTGATAAAGTCCCGTTGATGAATGAGGGTACCTGAGTGCGACTGATAAAGTCCCGTTTGTGGATGAGCTATCCCCGCGTGTGACCGACTCCTCTATGCCACAGGAAACATCAAATTCTCAAACGGCTCACGATTGTTCCATCGGTAGGTATTGAAGTCGCGCTGGTCAGCTGACAAAATTTTGCCGTGTCCTAAATGTTCAGCCAGCAGAACTAAAGATGCATCTGCTAGGTCCATCGGTAAATCAGCATACTGCTCCATCAACTCAACGATATGCGGAGCTTGGTTTTCTTTAATTTCAAATATCTGATACTTTTTCTCTGTGATTCCTTCTACAAACTTAGTTTGAGCGTTATTGTCTATCCGCTTCAGCAGTATGTGACAGGTCTCAGCAATGACTGGCCACGTCGTAATGAGTGGCTGATCGAGCTTCATCAGTGCTTCTCGTGCTTGCCTGTTATAGGTATCTTTCTCAATGATCAGCGCAATCCAAAAGCTAGTATCAGCTATGACCATACTTCTCCATCAAACTGTCCGTCAGCGCTTGTTTGTAGTTAACAGAAAGATCAGACGGGCCCTCTTTGACAAACCCAATGAGCCCAAATTCTTTGAGATCTTCGTAAGGCGAATAGCTGGAGTCGTCTAAAGATTCCTCAGTTGGTGGCGCTTGTTTTACTTCAGAGGCTTGCTGACGTAGGCGAGCAATAAACTCGGCAGCTTCTTTTATTACGTTTGCAGGTAATGACTGGATGTCATCTATGAGCTGCTGGCGCTGTAACTCTGTAGCGTTCATTTTGGCTTAGTCCCGCTGACGGCTTCTTTTTTAGTCTATCAATTCAGCTTACTTTCTGTGCTTTGCGACTCCGTAGCTCGCTACTATTAAAGGACATTGATAAAACAGGAATATAGCTCACCTATGAAAATTGCCGTTACGGGTGCTACAGGCTTTGTAGGCTCTCGCCTAGTCGAGCGTTTGTTGGCAGCAGGTCACGATGTGAAGGTCTTTACCCGCAGTGTGGAGAAGGCGAAGAAGGTTTTTGCCGCTGACAAATTTAAGCCCGTTGAGTATGTTGCCTATACACCAATGCAATCTGGTGATTGGCAAGCCGCAATATCTGGTTGCGAAGGTGTCGTGAATTTGGCCGGTGAGCCAATTTCTGAACGGTGGTCGGCAGATCGAAAAAAGCGGATTATGGATAGCCGCAAGATGGGTACCGAGAAATTGGTAGAGGCTATTACCAAGGCTGACCCCAAACCTGCTGTCCTTGTCAGCAGTTCCGCCATTGGCTATTACGGCACTAGCGAATCCGCAGAATTTTTCGAGACGAGTGAGCCCGCAGAAAGCGATTTTCTTTCCCAGGTTTGCCAGGCATGGGAAGCCGAAGCTAACAAAGCAAAGGATGCAGGCGTCCGCGTGGCTATCATCCGCACTGGTATTGTGCTTGGCGACGGCGGTGCCATTGGCAAAATGATTACCCCTTTCAAGCTCTATGCCGGTGGCCCCATCGGCAGCGGTCGCCAGTGGTTTTCCTGGATTCACATCGATGACCTTGTGAATCTTATGTTGAAGGCGCTGCTTGATCCTTCTATGAACGGTGTGTACAACGGCACTGCACCAGAGCCTGTGCGCATGAATGACTTGTGTAAGACGCTGGGTGATGTGATGGACCGGCCTTCTTGGTTACCTGTGCCGGACTTTGCGATTGAGGCGCTGCTGGGCGACGGTGCGGTTGTAGTGCTGAAGGGGCAAAAAGTTTTGCCCGAACGGACGCAGGCGGCAGGCTTTTCGTATGACTACCCTGAGCCAAAAGAAGCACTGAAAGACGTTGTTAAAAGGATTGGCTAGGCCTGTTGGGCAAATTGTCTGCTGGCTGACAGATCGATGAGGCTAGTTGGCTAGTATGGGGTGGTGCATGTGCTTGCCGAGTTTTCGTTTATGCGTTCCTCTTTCTCACTATGAACATCAATCTGCGCTTTTCTTCTGCAACCGCTAAGTTTGCTCTCTTAGGTGGTTTGGGACTAACGCTTGTAAATTCTGCTAGTCCTATAGCCTTGCTGAACTTACAAGCGTTTGGACGGACGCAAAGCGCAATAGCTAGCGCGATCGCAAAGCCACTTTCCCAGGCAGCAGCACTAACAGACAAATCGGTTCAAGTAGATGAGCCCGCTACCAAGCAAAACAGCCGTGAGACCGAAGAAGATATCAACGTTCGGGTTTACCAAGCGGCTAGCCCGGCGGTGGTTACTATCGATACTCAGTTCGGGTCTGGTAGTGGTGTCATCGTCGGTTCAGATGGATTGATTATTACAAATGCCCACGTTGTCGATGGTTCAAATACCGTCAAGGTGATTTTGTCTGACAGGCAGGAGTACGAGGGTAGGGTGGTTGGCTACGGTGCGAACGGTACTGACTTAGCGGCTGTGAAAATTCAAGGGCGCAATTTGCCCACGGTTGATGTAGCGACGGCTCCCGTTCAGGTGGGGCAGAGAGCTTTTGCCATTGGTAATCCCTTCGGGCGTTTTGAAGGCACTTTTACGATTGGCATTGTGAGCCGAATTGATAGTGCTAATGGCTTGATTCAAACGGACGCAGCGATTAACCCTGGTAACTCGGGTGGCCCATTGCTCAATAGTCGCGGTGAGTTGATTGGTATTAATACCGCTATTTTTACGCCGCAGCGTTCAGCGCCGGGTGTGCCGAGTGGTCCGGTGGGCAATATCGGCATCGGCTTTGCGATCACTATGGATGAGGTGAGTCAGTTTTTGACGGCTGTGCGCAATGGCTCAGCGCCAGTTGCCATGCAGCAGTCACCTTTTTTGCTGGGTAGCGATCGCACCCCCACCCAACTCACCCTAAACGGCCAATCCATCCAAGGCCAGCTCACCACCAATAGTGAAGTCCTCCCCACCGACAGCAGCTATTACAACGCCTATTCCTTTGAAGGGCGACGCGGGCAAAACATCTCCATCGAGATGAGTAGTACCAGTGTCGACGCCTATCTGATTTTGCTATCGCCTCAAGGCCGCGATCTGATTCAAGACGACAACAGCGGTGGTAATGGCAACGCCAAACTGGTATTCACCGTGCCAGAAAATGGAACGTACACAATTCTGGCGAACTCCTACGGCTCAAGAGAGACTGGGGCATATGCGCTGCGCGCAACAGAAGGCGCTAACACGGCTGGAAGATCAACTGGGCGCTCGGTCTCCCGGCAGCCTGGCTCAACTTCTAATTTCCCCATTCAAACCAGTGGTGTTTTGAGTGCAAGGTCGCCTGTCCTACAGCAAGACGGCAGCCGCTATGAAGAATTTGTTTTCGATGGTGAGGCCGGACAGCGCGTACGGATTGTCTTAGCTAGTCGAGAATTTGATCCGTACTTAGTTTTATTTGGGCCCAATGGTGAGTTTCTAGAGCAAAACGATGATCTTTCGCCCGATTCATTAGATGCTGCTATTTCAATCACTCTCCCTACTACAGGGCAGTATCGAGTGCTAGCCAACTCATACGACAGCTCAGGGTTGGGCCGGTTTTCGTTGGATATCAGTTCTTTTTAGAGTTTTCTCAATTGCGAATCTTCTTACACAGAGACTTTGCTGTCTCTGAATTTCATGCACTGCCGTAGGAATCGTTGAACTATCTCCGGCTTATTGCCCCAATGTAAGTGAACATAAGACGCATGAAGGCTAGTGCGATGGAATCCTTCGGATTGAGTTTCACCGGTTTCGCCCCAGTACCTCTGGGTCTCAAACAGTGGAGCAGCTAAAGTTTCGACCACGCTAGATCTGTGGAACTCATGCCCGACCACGCTTTGCTCTGCTTCAAGCAGAGGCCCGGTCGCTAAAGCCTTTGCTCGGCGGTACCCTAGCGCTAATCTTCCGCCCATTTTCACAGTTTGTGGAATCGCATTCACCATAGGCCATGCTTGCCCGTCAAAATCTATCAATGTTTGGCTGAGGTACATCAGGCCGCCACATTCTGCGTAGGTTGGCATTCTTGCTTCTATGGCTTGCTTTAGCTGCATACGGACAGGCTTATTGTTAGCGAGTTCATTCGCGAAGACTTCTGGAAAGCCCCCTCCAAAATAAAAGCCATCAGTCTCTGGGAGTGCCTTATCTTTTAAGGGGCTCCAGTAAATTAGGTCTGCGCCTTGTGTTTCTAGCGCTTCAAAGTTGTCAGGGTAGTAGAAGTTGAAAGCTGCATCACGTGCGATCGCAACCCTAACTCTCTTTCCTTCCTCCACTAGCGCAACATCTCCAAACTCAACAGCACTCCTATCAGCAGTCCCCAAATAATCCAACATCGGCGCTAGCTGTTCCCAATCAAAACACCGCTCCCCAATTGCCGCTAGTCGATCTGCGATTTGCTCAAACTCGTTGACTTCCTCAGTTGGCACCAGTCCAAGGTGACGGCTCGGCAGCTGAATATCTTTCTCTCGGCGAAATACGCCAAAAATCGGCATCTTAATTGCCGCTAACGCATCGCTTAACAGCTGAAGATGGCGATCGCTCCCCACCCGATTCAAAATTACCCCTGCAACAGTCACTCGCCTATCAAAGTTGCGATACCCCTGCACTAATGCGGCTAGCGATCGAGACATTCGTCCGCAGTCTACCACCAGCACTATCGGTAATCCCAACAGTCTCGCAATATGCGCCGTACTCGCCGTATAGTCCGTGCCCGTCGCACCGTCAAATAGCCCCATCACACCTTCTATAATTGCCTGTTCTGCGCCTAGACTATGTGTGTGAAAGCTCTGCTGCACATAGGCTTCACTGGTGAGAACAGGATCGAGATTGTAGCAAGGTCGACCCGTTATCGCACTGTGAAACATCGGGTCAATGTAGTCTGGCCCGACCTTGAAAGATTGAACTATATGGCCTCGCTTTTTCAAGGCAGCTAGTAAGGCCAGTGTGAGCGTTGTTTTGCCAGTTCCACTGCGATCGCCCGCTAAAATAATGCTCAAAATGCTCCCATAGAAATAAAATTAAACAGCGCTCTACTGTAAAGAACGTCTACAAAAAATTGTGCTTTCTCGTGTGTTGTTCCTATGCCACCTATAAGATCTCCACATCATGCGTGAGTTTAAAAAAGTAGCTGGATATACTTTATCCGGAGAAGGTTTGCCTAAGCTGCTTTTTAGCTCATCTGTTAGCACGCCAAGGCTAGACGCTCTTCCCCCCTTTTTTCACACCGTTTAGCAATAACTGCGATGGCCTTTCAAAACACTTCCATGATGTCGTTATCTTCACCTTCACAGTACTCAAGCCGCTCCTTCCGCAAGCTGGCTACTCGTGTAGGCAGTGGACTGCTTGCACTGGGATTGAGCGTTACTGTCGCGCTGCCAAGTTTTGCCGCCGACCCTTTTAGAACCAGCAACCCTCGCGAAATTGGTGAGCTTACCGAAGATGCCTTTGAAGCCATCTTCAAAGAAGGCGACTACGCCAGTGCTCGCCAAATCCTCGCTCGAGCCGAAACGGAAGAAGCTGGTGAGCCGCTGGTTCACGCCATGCTCGCATCTATGGCCTATCTCGAAGGTGATAGCGGCCTAGATGAAGTACTCCGCCGCGCTGAGCTAACCAAACAGACGGCGCAAGCTATGCTCGATAGCGGTCGTGACCCATTACGAGGCCACTTATATTCTGCTGTGGGCGTATTTCTTGAAGGCGCTCATCTTTTGAAAACGCAGGGCGTTGCTCAAGGGACCCCTGCTGCGCTTGGCATGCTGCAGCAAGTGTTTAGCTCAATGGACGCCGCAGAATCTATCGATCCAAACGATTCCGAGCTGAATTTGCTGAAAGGCTATATGGACCTGATGCTGGCTGTGAATCTGCCTTTTTCCAATCCAGATGAAGCAATTACTCGTATGAGCAATCATGGTAGCCCCATCTATCTCGCGCAGCGCGGTATTGCGATTGGCTACCGTGACTTAGAAGAGTACGACAAAGCCCTAGTTGCGGTTGATAATGCGATCGCAGATGCCGGTGATAATCCAGAGCTGTTCTACCTAAAGGGTCAAGTCCTTGTTCGTTCGGGCAATCCCGAAGCCAGTGTGCCCTGGTTTCAAAAAGCTTTAGAGAATGCAGAAGGTCGGCTTCCAGAGCGTTTGACGCGTCAGATTCGGTTTGAAGAGTGCAGAGCCTCAGACAGTAATAATTGTGGAAGATTTCGTTAGTAAAGCGATTAAGCCGATTTAATCCATGCGATGACGTAAATCATAAATATTGAGACGGCTCCAGACTATTTTTAGTTTGGAGCCGTCTTGTCTATAGCCTTTGTCGATTTGCCTACTTGAATCTACGGTTTCACAAGGCTAAATCCTTCGGTGGTGTCGACGATCGCTTCAGGTGGCACCTCTAATTCCTGAACGGCCTCTGGTTCTAGCAGTAAGTAAAAGCCTGCTGCTCGCTTTTGTTGAAGTTCATTATTTTTAGCTACGTGCATCGGACGCTCGGCATAATACTCAAGACTAGGTCTGTTGTAGCGATAAGAGCTGTAAAAAGGTTCTCCACTGGGCACATGTGCCTGCACCATAGTACCAACGTCAACAACGGGAAACGACTCATTGAGCTCCCAAACCCACGAGCGCGAAATCATTAATAAAAAGAGACAGCTATACAATCCAATCAGTAGCGTGTGGCGGTACTGATTGCTCTGCCGACCGAGCTGCCACGTGGCTAGTCCCATTGTGATTACTAGGCATACCCCCAGTAAAATTAGGGGAAGCTGAGGGTCTGAAATTGCAAAATAACCAATTCCTCCTATTCCTGCCAATATGCCTACTGCAAACAGCCATCGCAGGTGGTAAGCGTAGGATTTTACTGGCTGAGCTACTTGCCATCCCACTGCCATTGCCATAAACGGAAAAACCGGCATTACATACCAAGAGATCTTGGTTTGCATAAGAGAGATCATTCCCATATACAGAAAGGTGCCTACCAATATCAGGCATCCCTTTGATGTACGGCGCGATTTCCAGGCCAGAAAGAAGCCACCGGGCCAGAACAAAAACCACGGAAATGTATATTGAGCAATGTCCACGAGATAAGCCCAGGGGGGACCGCTATGTCCATCTAATGTGGTGGTGATACGGGCTACGTTTTGAGAGCCTATATGCTTTTGCAAAAACACATCTCCATACCTTTGCCACTGAGCGACATTCCACCCAACCGTCAGGCTAATACCTATAGCTAACCCCATCCAAAGGTAAGGATTCTTAAAAACTGCCTGACGGCGATCTAGCACTGCAAAGGCAAAAACAATGCTGCCCAGTGCGATCGCTAAAATACCCTTTGTAAGCGCAATCCCCATTAGGCCTAGTCCAACGCCTAATGCCCACATCCTCGACTTTTTCGACCGCAGCAGACAGAACAACGCAAAGACCAGCAGCGTATTGATAAAACCATCAAACATATGCAGCCGCCCATGCCGAACTACGGGCAGCAGCGTCATATACACACCCGCTGTAAGAACTGCCTCGCTCCGACGAGAATTTAGCTCTCGCACAACGCCATATAGTAGCGGAACGCACAGCGCAGAGAACAGCGCCATCGGAAAACGCAAAGTAAACTCGTTGACCTTGCCAAATAGCAGCGGCCCTATCGCCCCTACCCAATAGCCGAAAGGTGGCTTTGTAAGGTATGGATTGCCAAAGCGCATGGGATAGAACCAGTCTCTGGTCTGTATCATCTCTTTAACGACTACGGAACGGTAGCCTTCGTCCCAATCTCTCAGGGGCACGTTACCAAGGCAGATGGTCCAGAGTGCGATCGCTGCCACTGTGAGTATCAGAACCCATCTCAAGTCGGGTGTCAGATAGCGCTGGGCTATTCCTTCTCGTTGCATCTAAAAGCTCACAGATAGTTGAAATCGACAGCTAAAATCGAGTCTTCTATTTTACGCTTCTGTTCTGCGTAGCTGCCGATTGGCCCTAAAAAAAGTCCCACCCGCTGAGCTTATAAAGACAGCAGTGTGGGACCAAAGACGCAGTTAGGAGGTATCTTGCACTTACCATATCGACTACATCTATAAATGTGTGTTGATTTAAGAAGTTCTTAATCTAAGTCTCTAGTGGAATAAAAATAGGTATCGGTTTTGACTGTTCTGAGTCGATTGATCGCTGCTGCAAGCTCAAACCGCCTAAAACTAGCCAAATCTCCCATAATCCTCCGTCCGAACTGAGAACCGTCTTCTGTAAGCATGTCCAATCCACCGCGCTCAATGTCAGACATGACGCAGTCCAGTACATCACTTAGGGAGCGTGTCTTGTCAAAGTAGTAGCGTTCGGCGTAGATTATCGCCTGTGCGATCGCTCTCACCTGATGCACCTCCACAATCTGTTCAATAGCCCTTAAGTCGATATTCTCATAGCCAAGCATCAAGCTATCCTTACGCGCTTTCACCTTGAGCTGACGGTCACCTTTCCCTGATGGTACACTTCCCGGCAATACAGCCCGAGGCGTAATTTTGCCAAAGCTTTGTCCGCCCTCTTGCTGCCTTTGGGCTGGGTTTGCTTGTGCAATCGCCTTTGCCTGCTCAGTCACAATACGCGGCTGATAATTGTCCATCGCAATCACCGTATCGGCCACCGCAAAGTAATCACCGCTCCCTCCCATCACCAGAATGGTCGAAATGTCGTAGTCGTCGTACAGCTGCCGCACCTTATCTACAAATGGTGTGATGGGTTCTTTGTCTTTCGCAATTAGGGCCTGCATATTGCGATCTCGAATCATAAAATTCGTCGCCGCCGTATCCTCATCAATCAGCAGCACCTTCGCCCCAGCTTCCACCGCCTCTATCAGCCCAGCTGCCTGAGAAGTGCTGCCACTCGCATTCGCCGTCGAAAAATTCTGAGAACTCCGCCCCTGCGGCAAATGATTGATCACAGGTGAAATATCCACACCTGACACACTGCGCCCATCTTCCGCCCGCAGCTTTACAGTGGTCGCATTCGTTACTACCTGCTGCCGCCCATCTCCCGGCACATGATTGTAAATGCCCTGTTCAATTGCTCTAAGTAGTGTTGATTTCCCGTGATAGCCACCCCCTACAATCAGGGTCACACCCGCCCGAATGCCTAGCCCTTCTACCCTTCCACTATGCGGCGTCTCAAGTTTCGTGATGTCTTGACTAGGTGGAATAAACGCCGCTGCGTCCGTTTCCAAAGGCCGTTCATCAACGCCGCTGCGTCTGGGCAAACAAGCATTCGCTGCGATAAAGGCAATCAGTCCATTCTCTTCCAGCTGATTCCTAAGCGCCTCAGCATCTTCCAGTGTGTGCACATGCTGTTCTAACGCGTCCGAATCTATCGCTTCGTATCTGAGAGAGTGGGCAACTAAAGCTGGAATATCTTCACACAGGAGAGCCGCTGCTGCCTTTCCGGCAATCCTTCGACCAAAGGCCGGTAGCCCAACTGTCAGCCGTAGCTCAACGCCGCTCTTATCTACCCGAAGGGCGCTCCGCCTTAGTATGGCTTGGCTTGGGACGGCAATCTCAATTTTTCCACTCTTGCCAGAGCCTCGCTTTTGGGCCAATTTTTTAGCCACCCTGGCAACTTGCCTAGTGAGGTAATCAGCGATCGCACATTGGCAAACATAATCAGTTATCCACTGAGACGGAAACTGAGCTACAGACTGAGGCAGGTGAATACGAATGCGACTCGGCGCAGCAAACGGATCTCCCTGCACATAGTCCACACTCAGCGTGAAATCAGGAAATGCGTAATCGCCCTTTATCCCCTTGTATTCCCTATAGCTACCACCTTCCAAATTCCTCAGCTGGTGTCGTAGCGTTTCCCAGGCTGTTTTGTCGGTATTTTCCATATTCTCTACCTTTCAACTGCCCGTAATCCAGTGACAATCCTACTTGTAACAGAGTTGTTACCCAGTTACAGATCGTTACCTTCTTACTCATAAACCATTCCATTGAGATAAAAATCATACATACGTCATTGAAAAACCTACCGACATACCGCCTTTTTGCATCGCCATACTGCCTCAACTAATACATCAGAGCGTGCCAAACCATGACCTTTCTTAAAAGCATTTCTGCTCGAACTCAATTCATTACAGCTTCTCTCCTAGCACTCGCCACTGTTGGCTTCGCTCTTCCTCAGGTAAGCCCAGCCCAATCCTCTCCTCCTGTTTCCGCCGCAACGAAGCAGTCAGCAGCCTCCATCGTTGCGGTCGCCGATTCTTCAGCTGAGCGAGCCGTTTTAGAAAACGGCGACTACTTATTTGGTCAAAGCCCCCAGCCAGGCGTAAATGGTGCTACCTACGCAGTGCTTTCCATCCGAAATAATCAGACCGTAGGTGCGTTTTATCAGCCCAACTCCTCCTTCGACTGCTTCTACGGCTCCATTCAGCCCAATCAGCTAGCTGTCAATGTTGTAGATAGTTACGAGCAAATGGTTTATCCCTACGACATCGCGCTCACGCTAGATAACTCGCTAATTGCTGGTAACGGTGCTGGTGCCTACACCTTGGAAGGGTTCCATCGGCTAGAGAGCCTCAGTGCTCAAGACATAGAGATGCTCGCCGTTTGCGAAGCTGATTTTGCTGAGTAACCACGTGTCAGTCATCATCCTCTCAGCGCTTCCTCAAAGCCAGCTATATTTCACATCGCCATGTAATTACTCTTCTTCATGAAGCGATTATGCGGTGATGTACTTTTGATGAATTCGTTCGGCCATAGGGAATATTACAGAAAGACCATTGTTGAGTTGCCCAAGCTGTCCTCTACCTTTATTTTTAGATATCTGAAACTTGTATACAGGTAAGCTCCGTAATATGGCGGATGCAGTGAAACAATTAAGTTTTATAGATTTAGATTAAAATAGAATTTCAATTAACACTTGCTAGCAAAAGCTGTTATTGCGTGCGTTACGGAAAACACACCATAGAGTACGGCTCTCTCTAGTGCCAGATGTCCTGAAATACAAGTATATTGGCATCAGTAGATAAATAACTTAACTTAAAGCCAGCGTGAACAATCGGTTCCGTTCTGCTTTATGCAATTGTTTTAGCCATTTGTTAGGCGCAGTTATCAAAGCAGTACGTTAAGCCATTAAACCTGGGCAAGAGGTCACTCAAAATATGTTTGAGCATTTCACTAATACCGCGATCGCAGTCATCATGCAGGCGCAAGAAGAGGCCCGTCGCCTGGGTCACAACTTTGTCGGTAGCGAGCAGCTATTGCTCGGCATCATCAAAGAAAATACCAGCATCGCCGCCAAGGTTTTAGATGAATTTGGTATCAACCTCACCAATGCACGTACGGAAGTGGAGTCCATCATTGGCCGAGGCTCTGGAAATGGCCCAGTAGAGATTCCGTTCACACCCAAGGTCAAGCAAGTCTTCGAGCAGGCTTTTCAAGAAGCTCGTAAGCTCGACCATCCATACATCGAGCCCGAGCACTTGCTGCTTAGCCTCACACAGAACTCTGAGAGCGTGGCCTACAGAGTGATTGCTAACTTGGGTGTAGACCCTGAGAAAATTCGAGTCCAGCTCGTTCGTGTGATTGGCGAAAGCACACCAGTTGCGTCTGGTCGTTCTGGCGGCAGCTCAAAGTCAGAGCGTAAGTCTGATGGTAGCGTGCTCACTGAGTACGGTACAGATCTCACAGCGGTTGCTGCTGAAGGAAAGCTTGACCCTGTTATTGGCCGTCACAAAGAAATTGAGCGTGTTGTTCAGATTCTGGGTCGTCGTACCAAGAACAACCCAGTATTGGTCGGTGAGCCAGGGGTTGGTAAAACTGCGATCGCAGAAGGCCTAGCTCAGCGAATCGTCAACCAAGACGTCCCCGAGGCGCTAATCGACCGCCGAGTCATCAGCCTAGACATGGGCCTACTCGTCTCCGGTACCCGCTTCCGTGGTGATTTTGAAGAACGTATCACCCAAGTTATCGAAGAAGTCCGTAAGTCTCAAGACGTCATCCTTGTTATCGATGAGATTCACACCTTAGTCGGTGCGGGTTCACTCGAAGGTGGTATGGACGCAGCTAACTTACTCAAACCCGCCCTCGCCCGTGGTGAGATGCAGTGTATCGGTGCAACCACCCTGGAAGAATACCGTAAGTACATTGAGAAAGATGCTGCGCTAGAGCGTCGTTTCCAGCCAGTAACTATCGCTCCACCTTCTGTGGAAGATACGGTCGAGATTCTGTATGGCTTACGGAGCCGCTACGAACAGTTTCATCGGTTGAACATCACGGACGAAGCTGTAGAAGCTGCGGCTACTTTGAGCGATCGCTACATCACCGATCGCCACTTGCCAGATAAGGCCATCGACCTCATTGACGAAGCTGGCTCCAGAGTCCGCTTACGCTACTCCCGCAACATTCCAGCGAGTGAGCTACGCAGCGAGCTCCGCCAGGTCCAAAAAGACATCATGGAAGCGGTACAGCACCAAGATTTCACCCAAGCGGCAACTCTTCGTGAGACCGAGTCTTCTTTAACTCAAAAGATTCAAGACACGTTAGAAGGCGATGTGTCCATTACTAAGGTTCCTGAGGTAAGCGATGAAGATATCGCTGACATCGTTTCCTCTTGGACTGGTGTCCCTGTAAATGCCATCACCGAAACCGAATCGGCCATGATGATGCATCTCGAAGATACCCTTCATGAACGAGTTGTCGGTCAGCACGAAGCAGTCGAAGCAGTCTCGCGCGCTATTCGTCGTGCTCGTGTGGGTCTTCGTGGGCTAGAGCGTCCTATTGCTAGCTTGGTCTTCTCTGGTCCTACTGGTGTGGGCAAAACTGAGCTTGCAAAAGCACTTGCCCAGTCTGTCTTTGGTTCCGAAGAATCCATGATTCGCCTGGATATGTCTGAGTTCATGGAATCTCACACGGTGTCCAAGCTCATTGGCTCTCCTCCGGGGTTTGTTGGCTACGACGAAGGCGGTCAGCTCACTGAAGCAGTACGCCGCAAGCCTTACAGCGTTATCTTGATGGACGAAATCGAGAAGGCTCACCCCGATGTCTTTAACATCCTGTTGCAGGTGTTGGACGACGGTCGCCTCTCAGATTCAAAAGGCCGTGAGATTAGCTTTAAGAACACGCTGATTATTATGACCAGTAACATTGGCTCCAAGGTCATCGAAAAAGGTGGCGGCGGTCTTGGCTTCGAGCTAACCGAAGACGACGCGACTACTAGCCGCTACAACAACATTCGCAACCTTGTGAATGAAGAGATGAAGCAGTTCTTCCGCCCTGAAATGATTAACCGGATTGACGAAATTATCGTCTTCCGTCAACTCACTAAGGACGAGGTGAAGGAAATCTCCGAAATCTTGCTGAAGCAAGTAGGCGCGCGACTCGTCGAGCGAAACCTTTCCTTCACAATGACAGATGCTTTCAAAGATCGTCTGGTCGAAGAAGGTTATGACCAGCGTTATGGTGCAAGGCCGATGCGTCGTGCGATCGCTCGCCTAGTCGAAGACCGTCTTGCCGAAGCTATCCTTGCCGGTACACTCAAAGACGGTGACACCGTCGTTTTCGATGTCGACAAAGAAGGCGAAATCACAGCCTTACCGGCAAAAGAGCCTGCGCTAGCTGGCGTTAGCTAACATGCCAATGTAGATACCATTAAAAAAAGCCACGGAATACTCCGTGGCTTTTTTTGTGCCGCATCGACCTCTCGGCTTTTTACCCCCAGAGTGTCGAAACCCCTATTAAACCTGCTCCCCAAAAAGTTCTATGTCTGATTCACTTAATCAAAAGAAAGTTGTTGTCGTCGGTGCTGGATGGGCCGGACTAGGTGTAGCTCACCACCTAGCTAAACAAGGATACAGCGTTACTCTCCTTGAAGCAGGCGCGCAGCCCGGCGGACTCGTTGCTGGCTGGCAAACCCCAAAAGGCCGCTCTGTAGAAGCAGGCATACATGGTTTTTGGTACCCCTACAACAATATCTTTGCGCTGACTGATGAGCTGGGCATTCAGCCATTCACACCCTACACACGCTCTTCTCAATATTCTCCAGCTGGTTTAGAAGTCGAATCGCCTATTTTTGCGCATGAGCCTTACCTTCCCACGCCACTAGGCACTTTCGTCTACACACGCTTCAAGCGATTACCTTTAGTCGATCGCCTATCTGCTCTGCCTCTTCTGTACTCACTCATCGACTTCGACAACTCCGACGAGGCTTGGAAACGCTACGACAACATGACTGCCCGTGAGCTGTTCAAGCAATACGGCGTCTCCGAACGACTCTACAAAGAATCATTCGAGCCGATGCTGCTAGTCGGATTATTTGCCCCTGGTGAACAGTGCTCCGCAGCCGCAGCCTTAGGCATGCTCTATTACTTCATCCTGGCCCACCAGCCAGATTTCGATGTTCGTTGGTGTCGTGGCACAGTCGGTGAAATGATCTTTCGACCCTGGGTTGCACAGATCGAAAAATCAGGTGGGAAAATTCTGGCAAACAAGCGAGTAACGGACGTCCGAGTCGGTGCGAACAACAAAATTGATGCAGTTGTTTGCGGAGATGAAGTATTTGAAGCGGATGCGGTGATTTTCTCGGTAGGTATTACTGGGATGAAGAAGATTGTGGCAAACAGTGAGGTGTTGTGCGACCGTCCCGAATTTCGAAACCTGTCCAACCTCGGTGGTATAGACGTCCTCGCTGCCCGACTCTGGTTCGACCGCAAAATCGACATTCCCCTTCCATCAAATGCCTGCTTCGGCTTCCATCAAACAACCGGCTGGACCTTCTTCGATCTCAACGTCCTTCACGACGAATACAAAAACGAACCCGGCTCCGTCGTCGAAGTCGACTATTACCACGCCAACCAGCTGCTAAACCTATCAGATGAACAAGTACTTCCGCTCGTTCAGAAAGATCTCGCAGGCTGTATTTCCGCTTTCGGAGATGCCAAGATCATCGATCACGCCGTGGTCAGGATTCGTCAAGGCGTCAGCCACTTTGCACCTGGTAGCTACCGCTATCTTCTGTCAGGCACTACTAGCTTCTCAAACGTTTACATGAGTGGCGACTGGATTGTGACTCGCCATGGCTCTTGGTCTCAAGAAAAAGCCTACGTTACAGGTTTAGAAGCTGCTAATCGAGTTATCGAGCAATTTGGCTTTGGTGAGCCTGCCAACATCATTCCAATTGTGCCTGATGAACCGCATATTCAGGCTGCACGCGCTGTGAACAAAACGATTCGCGAAATCGGCCAACAGCTTCTACCGCAATTTTGGCTGCCTTGACTTTGCGTTTATTTCTTCAACGGAGAGGGGGGGATTCGAACCCCCGTTAGGTGTGACCCCAAAACAGTTTTCGAGACTGCCGCATTCAACCACTCTGCCACCTCTCCAAGATGGTTCTACATCTTACACCGATTTCCCTAAAGATCTTGGCCAAATCTACAGCACGAAAGCAATCGACTCATCCATAATTAGCTGTTTTTCTTTTCTCCATAGCCAAATGCTAATGGCTGCATACACTCCGTAACTGAGGATGACATGCCACCCTTTCACGCCCGAAATCTCAATTGAGCTAAACGGAAGCTTGTTGAAGGTGTTGACGAGCCAGATGAGGATGTGGATCGGTGCGTAGAGGTTGGTTGCGATCGCACTTCCCAGCACTGGCAAAATGATAGCTGCGATCGCACTTACAAACCCACCCAAACTAATCAAAATCACCAATGGCGTTGCCAGCGCGTTTAGAAAAATACTGTACACAGGCAATCGCTGAAAATAAAGCAGCTGAAGCGGAATCGTCCATAGGTAAGCCGCAATTGGCACAGCCAGCAGCGTTGCTATCGTCGTCGGCATCCAATCTAGATACTTCGTCAGCCTAGACACCGTCAAAATCAGACCTAATGTAGCTACTACGCTTAGCTGAAATCCCACGTCCCATATCCAAGTCGGATTGAACAGCAAAATCAGCACAGCTGCCATCAGTAACCCGCCCAACGGCTTCACTTTCTGCTGAGTCGCCAGCCCCACCATAGCGCCCACCCCCATAACCGATGCACGAACATCACTAGGTTGCAGCCCGGGCAGTCCTACATAGAACAGCAGCGCAAGTCCGCCCACGGTTGCCTGCGTCTTTGGTGGCCGCGTTTTCAAGCTCCCCAATACCAGCGCCAACAGCAAAGACACATGAAATCCAGACGCTGCTAACGTATGTGCTAAGCCTGCGTCAATAAAGCTATCTCGAATCTCGTAGGGCAAATCCACTGCCTTTCGTCCCAATGTCATCGCGCTTATTAAATTGCCTGCAGGTTCACCTAGCCAGCGATCTTGTGCGGCTACGATACGCGCCCTTAGTTTCCATAGCGCCCACTTTGGAGGCGCCTGATCGGGCAAAAATTCTATCCAGTTAGCTCTAAAGCTCGCAAAACACCCTTTCCTCGATAGATACTCCCCAAAGCCATTTTGAGCACTATCGACTGCTTCAATTCGGCCTCTCAGCTCGATCAATTCTCCTGGATATAGTTTTTGGCTAGGCGATAACGGCGCGCTCACATATAGCTTTCCACTCACCCTCCGAGGTGCTTCAATGCTACTTTTGTTGCCTGAACCTCTGACTGACCGTGCGGTTAGAAAAAACTGCCCCTTTCCGTTACGACTAGTCTGCGGCATTTGAACGACTGTCCCCACCACCCGCTTTTCTTGCCCAGCAGCAAATCGGCTAATATCATTTGTCGCTGGCTGAGGTGTCCTCACAACACAATAGCTAGCCGCTACCAGTCCGATGAGCCCAGCAATCCACCACTGCCGCTTAGTCGGCCCCAATCGCCAAACTTGAGGAACGCTCAAGCTACTCAATATGCCAACTATCAGCAAGCCAATTCCTGCTACCGACACGTCGCCTAATACTTGAGCATCTGTAATTCCTGTGACGAAGAGGCCTATTACATAAGCCCCAATGATCACGAGCGTTCCCCAGCGTGTCATAGCGATAGATTGTGAATACTTCCTCTGTCTAGAGAGCCCATTCATCAACTTCGCCTACCTTAACTTGTTACCTCCTGAGAGGTTAGGTCAACAATAAAAAAGCTCTGAGCATCAAACCCAGAGCTTTTTTATTTATCCATGTACTATCCATGAATGAGACTGTAATTTACAACTGTGATTGTTTAGAAGGATAGTCCAAGCTGAGTTCCAAAAAACGCATGGACTACCAGTAGGAACATCGCTGTACTACCAATGTATGCGTGTGCAGAGCGAAGTGCTCCATTGCCTTTCCCAAATTTTGTGGCTGCGATGACTGCATTTGTAGTGAGTAAGGTGATCGCCCCAATCCCCGTCCAAAAATGCGGACTCTCCAAAATCGGCTCACCCTGCATCACCAAAGATAAAACGCCACCACTAGCACCCATCACAATAAACAAATACATCAGCGGCGCAACCTTCGCATGCTTCTGCTTTTGCTCCACCGCGACCCCAGTCTCTGTCGCCAATCTTCCCTGCCAGCCTGCGTAGGCCGCAAACCCACCCATCACAAACACAACAATCGCCATCATCACTGGATGGCCCCAATGCACAATCGGCTCAGGCAAATTAAATCCTGCAAACCAATTCGCAACTGGCTCTAAGTAAGCCCGTAACCCTACGCCCACAATCATTCTCCCGGAATATATCAAGACACTCAATATGTCTTAACACGAGCCGATCTACGCCTGCAATGCCTCCGGCTCAGACTTTTGTGCTTCCTCCTTCAGCAGCAGCGGAAATCCTAGTTTCTCCCTCTGCTCCAAATAAAGCTGAGCGACCTTTCTTGCCAGACTGCGCACCTGTCTAATGTACCGAGTCCTCTCAGTTACTGAAATAACACCACGCGCGTCCAACAGGTTAAAGGCATGTGAGCACTTCAGCACATAGTCATAGCTCGGCAGCACGAGTCCTCGCTCCATCAGCTGTTCTGCTTCCTGCTGATACAGCTCAAATAGCTTGAATAGCAGTTCAGAACTAGAAGCCTCGAAGTTATAAGTAGAATTCTCAACTTCCGCCTGCATATAAATATCTCCATAGGTCAGCTCATCATTCCACTGAATCTTTGCCATCGCATCTACTTCTTGTAGATACATCGTTAGCCGCTCCAACCCATAGGTAATCTCAATCGACACCGGTCGACAATCCAACCCGCCGCACTGCTGGAAGTAAGTAAACTGTGTCACTTCCATCCCGTCTAGCCATACCTCCCAGCCCACACCCCACGCCCCGACAGCCGCATCTTCCCAATTGTCTTCCACAAATCTCACATCGTGATCCTCAGGCATAATCCCCAATGCCCGTAACGAATCTAGGTAGAGGTCTTGAATATTTTCAGGCGAAGGCTTGATTAGCACCTGATATTGAAAATAATGCTGATACCGATTTGGATTCTTTCCATACCGACCATCCGCAGGCCGCCTACAAGGCTCTGGATATGCAACCGCCCAAGGTTCAGGCCCTATTGCTCGCAAAAAAGTATGCGGACTTTTCGTCCCTGCTCCTTTCTCCGTATCGTAAGGCTGCATAATCACACAGCCTTGATCCGCCCAAAACTGATTCAACGTAGCAATGACAGACTGAAAATTCACCGCGCGTCCTTCAATAACACTTTCAACACAATATAGTTTCTGCCATCATGCCGACAAAAAGAAGCATTTACCCATATTAGGAAAGGCATCATCTGACTACCTTGAGCAGCGGTCACCTTAATTTTCCTGAATTTGGCCATGTGTGTTGACCCCACAAACAAGAAAAAACTCCAAGTAATTTGGAGCTTTTATCGCCTGACTCGAAATATTAAGCAGTAAAAGCCTTGTGTATCAGTCGATACAGCCTTTCTGTATTTAATATCGGAAAAGTGTTGACACTAACCCCTCAGAGTCGTTATATTAGTTGAGCGCTGAGGGAAGCGAGCCCAACAGGGACGCGACTCCAGCCCAAGTAGCACCTAGAAAGTTGAATAGATTGAAGAGAATTAACGAGACCCTCGTTA
>ERZ1740070.889-NODE-889-length-19481-cov-5.409297_pt1 | contig 19481 bp, 19 predicted proteins | sample MGYA00581734_ERZ1740070 | MGnify/ENA primary metagenome ERZ1740070 (study PRJEB43018, sample SAMN04849744) | marine metagenome | isolation source: floating plastic debris | place: Pacific Ocean | collected 2008-09-01 | study: EMG produced TPA metagenomics assembly...
GCCGCACGCACCTCTGGCCGCTCAAAGCTCATACCCGGCCCTTTATTGTTCCCAAAATACTCAAACCTGCCCTCGCCAATCGCCCAAGGCCGCCTGCCAAAGCGCCATCGCCGCCACGACGGCGGTTTCGGCCCGCAAGATACGGGGGCCAAGGCTCATCCCATGCGCCATGGCGGCCAGGCGGGCGCGTTCGGCATCGGAAAACCCACCCTCCGGGCCAATCAGGATCGCCCATGGTCCGGGATGAACCAAAGCGGCTGGACGTTCGCCCGCTCGGACTTCGTCGCAGAACATCAACTGACGGTCGGGGGACCACGCATCCAAGACCTTGTCCAACTTCGATAATTCACTGACCTCTGGTACAAATACGGCGCCGCATTGTTCCGCCGCTTCGATGGCATGGGCCTGTGCGCGGTCGACACGAAACCGTTCCGCATTGGTGAAATCACTTGCCACGGGCAGGATGCGGCGCACCCCCATCTCGACAGCCTTTTGTACGACAAACTCTGTCTGAGCCTTTTTCAAAGGCGCAAACATCAACCATAGGTCGGGCGGGTCGGTCTGAGGCGCGGTCTGCGCCTCGCACACCGCAACGCCCGCCTTGCGTGAGGCCTCGGCGATCACGGCGCGCCAGGCACCGTCGCGTCCGTTGAACACGGTGACCGCTGCGCCCGCGCCAAGCCGCATGACCGAAAACAGATACTGCGCCTGATCCCGCGACAGCAGGACCGATTGCCCCACGCCGAGGGGCTGGTCTACATAGAGGCGAACCTTCGCATCCTTCATGGGGTCTACATATGTCCGGCACAGACGAGACGCCAGAGACCGCGCCCGACGGTCAGGTCGCGGACGCCGAACGCGGCAATTGGGTCGACCGCTGGGCCCCAAAAGCAACGCGTCCCTATTTGCGACTGTCCCGCCTTGACCGTCCCAGCCCGGCGCTTTTGTTGTTTTGGCCCTGTCTTTGGGGGCTGATCCCGGCCGCGCTTGCATCGGGGATGTTCACGCTGTCCCATCTTTGGATTGCCGTTGGATGCCTGTTCGGGGCCTATCTCATGCGCGGCGCGGGCTGTACCTGGAACGACATAACCGACCGCGAGTTTGACGCCGCTGTCGCCCGCACCCGGTCGCGCCCGATCCCGTCGGGCCAGGTCACCGTGCGCAAAGCGGTCATATGGATGGTCGCCCAAAGCCTCGCGGCCTTTGGCATTCTGCTCACGTTTTCACCGCTGGCCATTGGCCTCGGGATTGCCTCGCTTGCGCTTGTTTGCGTCTATCCTTTTGCCAAACGCTTCACGTGGTGGCCGCAGGTTTTCCTTGGACTGGCGTTCAATTGGGGCGTGCTTGTCGCCTGGGCGGCGGTGACCGGATCGCTAACCTGGGCACCGGTCCTGATCTATATCGCCGGAATCGCCTGGACGCTGTTTTACGACACGATCTACGCCCATCAGGACGCCGAGGACGACGCGCTGATCGGCGTGAAATCCACCGCCCGCCTTTTTGGGTCACTGACCCCGACCTGGTTGCGGCGCTTTCTGGTCATCGCGGTCTCCTTGCAGGGTATGGCCGTGATCCTCGCCGTGGTGGGCGCGGTGAATGGGTTTGGCCCTTATGCCGTTCTCGTCGCACTCTGCGGGACATGGGCGTATGGGTGGCACCTGCAATGGCAACTGGCGCAATTCGACCCTGACAATGGCGCCAAACTCATCACGCTGTTCCGCTCCAACCGCGATGCCGGTCTTTTGCCTCTGCCATTTTTCGCCGCCGCGCTGTTCCTTTGATTGCACTCCGCCGGCCTGGGTTCTACAACGGCTGAACGGGTAAACATCACGCGCGGTCCGCATGCGTCTTTCGTCTTTCTTTGCCATTTTCGGCGTGTTTGTCGCCGCTGCTCTCATCTGTCTGGTCAGTGCGCGGTTTTCCGTCGCCGTGATCGAAAGCACCTCCAAATCCTCTGTCCTGAACTCTCTGGATGATGCAGGCCTGGTCTGGAGCGAGGTCGAAACCGATGGCTTGCAGGTCTATCTGTCCGGCACCGCCCCGTCTGAGGCCTCTCGCTTTCGCGCGCTCTCCGTGGCGGGCTCCGTGGTGGAGGCGACCCGCGTGATCGACCAGATGCTGGTGGAAGAGCGTCAGAATATTGCCGCCCCGCGCTTTTCTTTGGAAATCCTGCGCAACGACAGTGGGATTTCCCTCATTGGTTTGGTGCCCGCCAGCATGGACCGGGAGGCGTTTGTCGACGGTCTGCACGATATTCGCGCCGATGAGCCGGTCGCGGATTTTCTCGAATCTGCCAATTACCCGGCCCCGGATGGATGGGATGAGACGACAACCTACGCCTTGCGCGCCCTGCGGTTTCTGGACCGCACCAAGATTTCGCTGAATGCGGACCGTATCGCGGTCAAGGCCATCGTGGGCAGTCAGGATGAAAAGCTCTCGATTGAATCGCAACTGGCCCGCCTGACCCCGGACAACATGGCGCTGGCTCTGGATATCTCGGCGCCGCGCCCGGTCATCACGCCCTTTACGTTGCGCTTTCTGATCGACGAAGACGGCCCGCGCTTTGATGCCTGTTCGGCGGATACCGAATTTGCCCGCAACCAGATCCTGTCCGCCGCCCGCAGCCTTGGCATGACACAACAGACGACCTGCCTGATTGGCCTCGGCGTGCCCACGCCGCGCTGGGCTGAGGCCGTGACCCTGTCCATGGCGGCGGTGCAAGATTTGGGTCAGGCCTCCGTGACATTTTCCGACGGTGACATTTCCATCCTGGCCGAGGGTGGCACCGATCAAGCGCTCTTTGATGACGTGATCGGTGGGTTGGAGCGTGATCTGCCTGATCTTTTCTCGCTCACCGCTGTGTTGCCAGAGGCGGCAGATGCCACAGAGGTTGAAGCGCTTGAATTTACCGCGACACTCTCGCCTGAGGGCCTGTTGCAACTCAGCGGGCGGGTCGCCTCGGCCGCCGATAAAACCATGGTCGACAGTTTCGCCATGGCCCGGTTTTCCACCGATGGCGTCGACATGCGCGCCCGCATTGATGACGGGGTGCCCGAGGATTGGACCTATCGGGTCATCACCGGGCTCGACGCGCTGTCGCATTTGTCCAATGGCATCGTCAATGTCACACCCGACAGCCTGTCGGTGCGCGGCGCCACGGGGGAGGCCGATGCCAACACCTCCATCGCGGCGCTTTTGTCTGACAAATTGGGCGAAGGGGCGCTCTACGACATCAACGTGCGCTATGAGGAAGAGCTTGATCCGGTGGCCTCCATCCCCACGCCTGAGGAATGCGAAGCCCAGATCAACACCGTGAAAGACACCCGCAAGATCAGCTTCGAGCCCGGCTCTGCCCGGCTGGATGTGGCCGCCAAACAGATCATGGATGACATCGCAGAGATTTTGCGCGACTGCGGCGCCCTGACGATGGAGATCGGCGGCCATACCGATAGCCAGGGTCGCGAAGTCATGAACCAACAGCTCAGCCAATCCCGCGCCCAGGCGGTGTTGAACGAATTGCGCGTGCGCCGGGTGCTGACCGGGTCGATCACCGCCGTGGGTTATGGTGAAGCTCAGCCCATCGCCGACAATGACACCGAAGAGGGCCGGGAGGCCAATCGCCGGATCGAATTCAAGGTTCTGCACGACGGCGATACACTGGTGGACGGTGACGAAACGGAATCAGAGCTTGAAACTGCCGCCGAAGATGTCGATGAAGGCACTGTCGAAGACGACACAGCCGCCGGGGACAGCGAGAGCGCGGATGAACAGAACTGAATTTATCATTGCCACTGCGGTGATCCTGTTTGTGGCGTTTTGCCTGGGCTGGTTCGCCAATTGGCTGGTCCATCGCTTCATTCGCGTGGCAGGCTCCGATGTGGGGGAGTTGGAGCGCATGGCCCAAGAGCTCCATGAGGCCGAAGAGACCCGCGATCAGGCCATCACTTATCTGCAGCAGCGTGAGGCGGAACTGACCAATCAGCTCAATCAAACCGAGGCGGAGCTTTCTGCCACGATGGACGGTCTGCGCGAGGCCCGGCACGAAGCCGAAGTTCTGCGCAACGAATTGGAACGTCAGCGCACCGCGTGATCTGCGCCCCAGAAAATTTGAATTTTCTTCGCATTTTCTTCGAAGAAAATGGGCGCTTTACCCGGCGCGTTGTACGGCGCTGATCAGCTTGTCGATGTCGCCATTATTGGCATCCAGCATCGCGCCAATTTCCGTCCGCTCCGCCAATCGCATGCTCACCCCTTCGATCAGCATGTCGAAAAAGAGGTTCTTGCCGGATTTGTCCGACACCAGAAACAGCACCTCAAACGGCGATTGACCGCGCAGACGCACCGTGGCCTCAACCTCGTGCCACGATTTGACAGGGCGCACGCCCTTCACTTCGATCTTGCCGCCGATGAACTCGCGGAACCGCTTGCCGTATTTGCGCGCCACATAGCCCTGGAACGCGCTGGTAAAGGCGCGCATCTGCGCGCCCGAGGCCCGCCGGCTGTCGGCGCCAAGTGCGGACCGGGCGATGATCGACACATCGGCATAGCGCGCGAAGATGCGTTCGAAATCGCTGATCATCGCCGCCTCGGACTTGCCAGAGGCGATGACCCTGTTGATCTCGGTCACGATTTTATCGACGAGCGCCATGGAGTTGGCTTCATTCAGCGCCCAACCGGCGGTGGGGACAAGCCCGCTCAAAAGGCCAAGGCTCGCAATGCCGCCCAGAAAATTCCGGCGGCCTAGTGTATGTGTGTCATAGGTCATGATGCTTACTCTAAATCCAGATACGGATCATCGTAAGGATCAAGATAGGCGTCTGATCCTGTGCTGCCCACCTCGAACCTGCGATTTTGAAGATAAAGTGATCGGGACTGCGCATAGCTGTCGGCGCTGTCATACAAAACACTGTCAATCGTGGAGCCGAACCGCGACCGCTGCGTCAGGGTGCTTGAGACAGACGCGCCCGCCGTCCAATATTCCTCTGGATCGCGGATCCAGTAATCCAGCGGGTTGAGGAACAGATCAACCAGATTGCCAAAGCTGTCGCGCTGGGTCGACGGACCAAAGATCGGCCGCTCCACATAGGCCCCTTCCGGCACGCCCCACACCGCCAGCGTCTCGCCAAAATCGGTGTCCGTGGCATCGGGCATATTGAGGTCGGTCGCCACGTCAATGAACCCGAATAACCCAAGCGTTGTGTTCACGACAAAGCGGTACGTGTCTTCGGTCGCGCCCTTCATATTGCCCTGAAGCACGTTATTTACAACGGCGCCGGGCATGGACAGGTTGTCCGAGAACTGGCTGATCGCGTCCTCAACCTCATCGCCCATAATGCCGCTATAGGTGTTGGCCACAGGCCGCAGGATGGCCCGATCCACGCCTTTGTTAAAGCTGTGGATCTTGCGGTTGGTGTTTTCATAGGGGTCCCATGGCTCCCCCGCCGGATGATTGGCCGGCGGCGTCGAACAGGCGGCCAGCGTGACCACGATCATCGTCATCAGCATGAGCCGGATGGCACGTGCAGGACGGGTCAAGTTCAGAGATGCTGAAATGTTCAAATCTTGGGTCGCCATAGCGGGTTTCGGTTGGACATAGACACTCTCATCCGTTTGCCCAGACCTTACCTTGAAAAATCATTGGTTTGGTGTCGTCAGACCTGCGTCGCTTAGGCCATTTTACGCCGGTTTTGCAAGCCTTGGGCAGGATCCTGTCAGACATTTGTGACAAGTGTTGTGTTTGATGCCGCCAATTCCCGCGCTTTTTGCGATTTTCCCCGGCGCGCAAAGCCGCTAGCGTGCGCGAAATTCACTTTGGCGGAGATCACCCATGGGACACTTTGAAACGAAACTTGCCGAGATGGGCGTCACCTTGCCAGAGGCGCCGATGCCGGCGGCCAATTACGTGCCTTACGTGCAGGTGGGCTCCACGCTGTTTGTTTCCGGTCAGTTGCCCAAATTGGGCGACACGCTGATGGTGGGCAAACTGGGCGCGGATATGGAAACCGCCGCCGGCGCAGAGGCCGCCAAGGCCTGCGCGATCAATCTTCTGGCGCAGGTCAAAGCGGCCTGCGGCGGGGATCTGGATCGGCTGAAGCGCGTGGTGAAGCTGACCGGGTTTGTGAACTCCACCGCCGACTATGGCGAACAGCCTGCTGTGGTGAACGGCGCGTCGGATTTCCTCGGTGAGGCCTTGGGCGAGGCGGGCAAGCATTCCCGCTCGGCGGTGTCCGCCGCCTCGCTCCCCTTTGGGGTCGCCGTGGAAATTGAGGGCATCTTTGAGATCGAATGATCGCGCTGCCTGATAGCTTTCTCGCCCGGCCCATCGCGCACCGGGCGCTGCATGACGTCTCAGACCACCGCCCCGAGAACTCTCGTGCGGCCATTGAGGCGGCGATTGCGGGCGACTACGGCATTGAGATTGATCTCCAACTCAGCCGCGACAATCACGCGATGGTCTTTCATGACTACGAGCTGGATCGTTTGACTGGCCAAACCGGTCTGGTGCGGGACCGGGATGCGTCTGAGCTCGGGCAAATCACGCTGAGCGGCGGCTCTGAGGCGATGCCCGGTTTGACCGACATTCTGGATCTTGTCGCCGGGCGTGTGCCCTTGCTCATTGAACTCAAGGACCAACATGGTGAAATGGGCGTCACCGATGGCGCGCTCGAGGCGGCCGTGGCCCATGCTTTGTCATCCTACGATGGTCCGGCGGCGGTGATGTCGTTCAATCCCAACATGGTCGTGACACTGGCCAAACTCCTCCCCCATCACCCACGCGGTCTGGTCACCAGCGGGTATGAGGCGCAGCACTGGCCGCATCTGCCTGCTGCGACGCGCGATCACCTGCGCGACATCCCTGATTTTGAGCGTGCAGGTTGTTCCTTCATCTCGCACCACGCCATCGATCTGGATCGCCCTCGCGTGGCAGGCCTGCGCGCGCAGTCCGTGCCAGTGCTCTGCTGGACCATCCGGTCAAAGGCCCAAGAGGACGCGGCGCGAAAACACTCGGACAACATCACTTTCGAACGCTATCTCGCTTGAACTCCAAAGGCTGCGGTACAGATTAATTCGTGTATCCAGACAAGGCAGATTTGATGGACGGCCAGACAGTCACCCTGACCGCATATGAAAAAATCAGCGAAATCGGTCAGGCCGATTGGGATGCCTGCGCCTGTCCTGAGGCCTCAGATGGCGGCCGGCCCTGCGATCCCTTCACGACCTATCGCTTTCTCAAAGCGCTGGAAGACAGCGGATCGGTGGGCGCGGGCACAGGTTGGCACCCGCAATATCTGGCGGCAGAGATCGGCGGCACGGTCATCGCCTGCGCGCCGCTTTACGCCAAAAGCCACAGCCAGGGCGAATACATCTTCGATCACAACTGGGCCCATGCCTATGAACGCGCCGGGGGGCGCTACTATCCCAAATTGCAAATGGCCGTGCCCTTTACCCCCGCCACGGGCCGCCGCTTTCTCACCCGCCCGGGATTTGAAGAGACAGGCCTGTCGGCGCTGGCCCAGGGGGCGGTTGAAATCGCCGCCCGGGGCAAGATGTCATCGCTGCACGTGACGTTTTGCACGCAGGCTGAGGCGCATGCGGGCGAAGAGGTGGGCCTCATGCCCCGCGTCTCGCAGCAATATCACTGGGTCAATGATGGGTACGCGGAGTTTGAGGGGTTTCTGGCCTCGCTCAGCTCTCGCAAGCGCAAATCCATTCGCCGCGAACGGCGCGATGCCAATGATTTTGGCGGTGAGATTGCCATGCTCACCGGTGACGCCATCGCGCCGGAGCATTGGGATTATATCTGGCAGTTCTATCAGGACACGGGCGCGCGGAAATGGGGCATGCCTTACCTGACGCGCCGGTTTTTCGACATTGCCCATGAGGTGTTGCGCGATGACATCCTGCTGGTCTTGGCTCTGCGAGAGGGCCGTCCAGTCGCTGGCGCCATGAACCTCATTGGCCGCGAGACGCTTTTTGGCCGCTATTGGGGCTGCAGTGAACATCACCCGTTCTTGCATTTCGAACTGTGCTACTACCGCGCGATGGATTTCGCCATCGCAGAGGGTATGGCGCGGGTTGAGGCAGGTGCACAAGGCGAACACAAACTCGCGCGCGGGTATATGCCGACTGAGACCCATTCCCTGCATTGGGTCGGCGATCCGGGCTTTGCCGATGCGATTGGCAAATATCTACAAGCCGAACGCGAGGCCGTGGAAAACGACATCGAAATTCTGACCAGCTACGGCCCCTTCCGCCGTGAAGTAAGAGAGGAACAGGAATGAGCGAAAAACTGACAGGCCCCGCGCGCACCACCGCGTTGGCGGAACTGACCGCCACCGGCTGGACAGAGGTTGACGGCCGCGATGCGATCCACAAAACCTTTGTCTTCAAGAACTTCGTCGAGGCCTGGGGCTTTATGTCCCGCGCGGCGATCTGGGCGGAAAAGCTCAATCACCATCCCGAATGGTCGAATGTGTACAAGACCGTGGAGGTGACGCTGACCACCCATGATGTGGACGGGCTCAGCGATCTGGACGTCAAGCTGGCAGGCAAAATGGACGCGCTGACATAGGCGCGGCCACCCGGCAGGGCAAATAAACTGCCCGCCCACACGGCCTCACGGCGTCAACCGCCGCTCAAAGCCGGCAAATCCGACGCGTGCTTGACGGCATAGACCGCGACAGGCTGGCGCATACCTCTGACTTCCACATCCTGGCGTTCCATCGCCGCACTTGGGGGCAGCCCTGCCGCCTCAATCGTCGTGTGCGCAACGATGATCTGAACCTCAAGCGATTTGGTCAAACCTTCCAGGCGGCTTGCCGTATTCACCGTTTCACCAAGGGCCGTGATCCGGGCCGCAGCCCCGGTTCGGTCGCCCGCCCCGATGCGACCCAGCACAACAGGCCCTGTGTTCAAACCAACCCCGATCTGAAGCGGCGCAGGCAGCTCTTCACGCAAGCTTTGGTTCAGCGCGTCCAGCACACCACCCATCGCCTTGGCCGCGTCAATGGCCCGAAGCGCGCCGTCCTGCACCGAGCCTTCCATACCAAAAATCGCCATGATCCCGTCGCCCATGAACTTGTCCACGAACCCGCCTTTGTCCTGAATGGCCACCGCCATCTGACCCAGGAACTGGTTGAGCAGAAACACCACATCATAAGACAGCCTGCCTTCCGACATTTTCGTGAACCCCCGCAGATCGCAAAACAGGATCGTCGCATCCTGTTCGACACCCCAATGGTAGCGGTCAACCGCGCCCCCTCGGGATGCGTCTACATTGCCCGGCATAAGCGGCGAGATCGTCAAATCCTGTGTCGGGCGCAGCTGACAGGCCAGCCTGACATTGGCGGGCGCCGCGATCCGTTTGAGAACCCGTGTCTCAATCTCGGCCGGAGGCGGCAGCGTCTCTTGGCCCTCCACCACCCGCACGCGGCAGGTCGAACAGCGCGCCCGGCCGCCACAAACCGACGCGTGCGGTATCCGGTTCATGCGGCTGATGTCCAGAACTGAACTTCCGTGGGTCGCCGGAACGGCGCGCTGATTGGCATAGGTCACCATAATGCGTTTGGAAAACCGCTGCCTGATCAAAAGCGCGATCCAAACCGCGAACGCCGTCCCAAGGACAGCATAATACGTCAGGTTCGCCGTCCACAGTGATGCATCCAGCTTTGCCAGGTTTTCTGCTGAAATCGGGTTGTAGTTTTCGCGCGGCTCCAGCGCACTCACCCGGGCCGCCGCAACGAAACCGGCATAGGCCAAAGCAGGAACAGCGACCGCGATGCTGTTCCACACCCAAAGATACTTGCGATACCACGACCGGACAATCAGCCAATGATGGATGCCGATACATCCATGCACCCACACAAGCATCATCAAAATGCCCTGCGACAGCGCCTTGTCGGGCCAAACCATCCACAGCACATAGGGATAGTTGACCCGGGTGCCGAACATTTCAAACGCGCCGCGCGTTTCCAGAACATGCCCGATCAGGAAAACCGGGATCAGCAGACCAAAGGTCAGCTGCACAATATCCTGTTTTCGCAGCCGCCAGGTGCGCGTTCCGATGAATTTTGAGATCCCCAGAACAAAGTGAACCGCCGCAGCCGCCAGCAGCAACAAAGGCCCCCAATTGGTGTGCATCACCCGGCCTCTGATGCCCATCCCCCATTGCATGGCCTCAACCGAGACAAGACCGAAACTATGGTTGATGAAATGCGTGATCGCGAAGATGAACAGGATCAGGCCCGAGACGATGCGCAGCTTGGCGACATACACACTGCGCGATCTCGACAGGCTGGACGTCGATTGATCGGGAATGTCCAAACTAGGGTCTCTCTTCGCCGAAAAAACACTCAACAGCCAACATGACCAGGCCCCCATAGCATAGACATGCCAGCACCAGACTTGAAGCGTTTATCGCCGCCGCACATGGTCTGCGCCCTCCGGCCTTTCGGGTGACAAGATCAAGGATCAAACCTCAAATCGTCTGATCGTACTCGCCCACCTCAGGCTCCGTCCGGATCACCGCGTCAATATCAGCGAAAATCGCCCGCATCTCCGCGTCACTGTCAGAGCTTTCGCACACCACCACCAGGTTCGGCGTGTTGGAGCTCGCCCGGACCAGACCCCAACTGCCATTGTCGAGGATCACGCGCGCGCCATTCACGGTCACAACCTCTTTGATCGTCCGCCCCGCCAGCGGCTTGCCCGCCTCATGATGGGCGACCAGCTTGGCCACCAACCGCTCCAGCACCTGATACTTGGTGGTGTCCGCGCAATAGGGCGACATGGTGGGCGTCGAATAGGTCGTGGGCAAGGCGCGGCGAAGGTCTGACATGGATTTGTCGGGGTTGCGATCCATCAGTTTGCAGATCTCAACGGCCACGCGCATCCCGCAATCATAGCCACGGCCCACAGGTTCTGCGAGAAAGTAGTGCCCGGATTTCTCAAACCCCGCCAGCGCGCCGATCTCTTTCACGCGCCGCTTCATATGGCTGTGACCCGTCTTCCAGTAATCCGCCGTCACGCCATTGGCCTGCAGAACCGGATCAGAGGCAAACAAACCGGTCGATTTTACATCCGCCACAAAAGTGGAATTGGGGTAAATCCCGGACAGGTCGCGCGCCATGATCACGCCGACCTTATCGGCAAAAATCTCTTCGCCCTCGTCATCCACCACGCCGCAACGGTCCCCATCCCCGTCAAAGCCAAGCGCCAGATCCGCGCCAGAGGCTTTCACGGAGGCGGCCATATCGTGCAGCATTTCCATCGCTTCGGGGTTGGGGTTGTAGTTGGGGAATGTGTAATCCAGCTCGGTGTGCGAAGGGACCACCTCAACGCCAATCCGCTCAAACAGCATGGGCGCAAAATGCGCCGCTGTCCCATTACCGGTGGCACAGACCACCTTGAGCGGGCGCGACATTTTGAAATCCCCCACCAGATCGTCCAGATACGCCTCGCGCACCCCGTCCACAAATTCATAGGCGCCACCATCCCGGGGCGTACCGCGCCCGTCCAGCACGATGTCGCGCAGCTCTCCCATCTCATCAGGCCCATGGGTCAGAGGCCGGTCAAACCCCATCTTCACCCCGGTCCAGCCATTGGGATTGTGGCTGGCCGTGACCATGGCAACCGCGGGCACATCCAGATGAAACTGTGAAAAATACGCCATGGGCGACACGGCGGGGCCAATGTCCTTCACCCGGATCCCGGCCTGCATCAGCCCAAGGATCAGCGCATTCTTAATCGCCAGGGAATAGTCGCGATAATCATTGCCCACCGCGATCACCGGCTCAATCCCACGCGCATGCATCTGCGTGCCCAGCCCAAGGCCCAAAGCCGTCATGCCGGGCAGGTTGATCTCATCTGGGTATTTCCACCGCGCGTCATATTCGCGAAAGCCGGTGGGCTTGATCATCGCGTCGCGCAGAAAGGACCAGGTGTTGGGCGTCACATCGGCAAGGGGCTTGGTCAAAGGGGGCGCCTTCTCTGTCAGAGGTTAAAGAACGATTGGCCGGTCTTTCGCCAGCCTGTCAAATTGCATCAACGTGTCGACCAGCTCGGGCATGTGCTCGAGCCGGATCATGTTGGGGCCGTCACAGGGGGCATGATCCGGGTCCTGATGGGTCTCGGTAAAGACACCGGCCACGCCCGTGGCCACCGCCGCGCGGGCCAAAACCGGCGCAAACTCACGCTGACCACCTGATGCCCCACCAAGCCCGCCGGGCTGGGCCACCGCATGGGTCGCATCCATCACCACCGGATAGCCCGTCTTGGCCATCTCGGGCAGGGCCTGCATATCCACGACCAACCGGTTGTAGCCAAAGCTCGCGCCCCGTTCGGTCAGGAAAATCTTGTCATTGCCGGTGCTGGCGATCTTGGCCGCGACATTGGGCATATCCCAGGGCGCCAGAAACTGCCCTTTCTTGACGTTCACCACAGCCCCCGTTTGCCCCGCCGCCAGCAAAAGCGCGGTCTGTCGGGACAAAAACGCCGGGATTTGCAGCACATCGCACACCTCGGCCACCGGGGCGCATTGCTCCTTTTCGTGCACATCCGTCAGAACGGGCACACCAATCGCGTCCTTGACCGATTGCAGCACCTTTAGCCCCGCCTCCAGCCCAAGCGCGGGCTTGGCATTGATCGAGGTGCGGTTGGCCTTGTCAAAAGAGCCCTTGAAAACGTATTGCGCACCGGCCGCCTCGCAGGCCTCTTTCATCACGCCCGCGATCATCTGCGCATGGTCCGCGCTTTCCAATTGGCACGGGCCCGCAATCAGCATGAGCGGCTGATCGTTGGCAACGGTCAGACCGGAAAACGCAACCTGTTTCATAGTTAGGACGAAACCTGTTCCCTGAGGATGGACGCGGTGAGCGATATCATCAGGTAGATACCTCCGAAGATCAAAAACGCAAGCAGCGTGTTCTCGAACTTGCGCGGATAAGACGGGTCTTCTGAGGCAATTGGGTTCACGCTGACCGTCAGATACCGGACCTGCTTGTTGGCCTCAATCTCGGTCTGGCGCTTGGTCTCCAGCGCGGATTGCAGCACCAGATCGGCGGTCATCAGATCGGCCTGCGCCATCTGAATTTCCGCCGCCTGAGACTCAAGCGTTGCGGTGCCTTCGGTGGCGTCGGTCAGGCGGGCGTTCTGCTTGGTCAATTCGCGATCCAGCACTTCGATTTCACTGCGCAGCGCCTCAACCCGTGCCGCGTTCGGGCGGGCATTGTTGAGCTGTGTGTTCAACGCCAACTGCTTTTCCTGAAGCTGCAGTTCCACATTCGAAATCAGCGTGCGGATGTTGGCAATCTCACCTTCCGGGTCGAGGATCGATCCCTCCTGCAATTGCACCAATCGTTGTTGCGCGGCGCGGCGTTCATTCTTGGCATCTTCCAGGCTCGCCTCCGCCGTGGCCAGACCGTCAAACCGCTTTTCCTGGCTCAGCTGATCCACCCGCTCTTCGGCATATTCGATCAGGGTTTCCGAAAACGCCTGACTGACCGCCGGGTCCGCCGTCGACAGCTCCATGCGGATCACGCCTTCGGTGGGGTCATAGCCCAGCTTCACGTATTTGCGGTAAACCTTGTAGGCCGCCTCATTCGTGGCATCGGGGTCCAGCCGCTGGATCGGGTCGATATTGGGCGCACTGAAATGGTCCATGAACCCAACGTCATCATTCAGCCGCAGCATCGCATCCTTGCTTTCCAGATAGCTTTGCGTGGCGATCGAATCCTGACCCGTGGCAAAGGCGGTGCCAGAAAACAGTCCCGCCGAGGGCGACGTGCCCAGCCCATCCGCCGTGAGGATCAGAAACTCGGATTTCGTGGAATACATCGGGGTCGCCACGAAATAGAAATAATACCCCACAATCAAGGTCGGCAGCAGGACAAAGGCCGCCAGTCGTGACAACAGCAGCATCAGCTTGCGACGGCGACGACGGCCGATATCGCGCTGGATGCCCATGATCTCCTGCGCGCGGCGCTCCGCCGGGGTCATGCTTTCGGTGGAGGGCAGTTGAATTTGTTGCACCGGCACGGTTTGCGGCAGCTGCACGCGGTCATCATCCGGCGTGGTCGGCTCGCCCGGTTGCACCAGTTCGAGGAAGTTGGAGCGCTGGAACGGGTCCACACCCTTGGCACGCAAAAGCCGCACCGCGTCAAAATCCGATGTGGGGGCCAGCCCGTGTTTTTGCGCCAACCGCCGCGCCATCCGCAGCTGTCGACCGGTCAGACCTTCTTTGCGGATCTCATCAATATCGGTTGAGGCGCTGACCTCTGCCGCGCTCGACACCTGGCCGCTGCGCGCCATGGGGGGCGCTGTGTGCTCTGGCGGGACCGCGTCAGAGGAAGCCGTGGGGCCCGATTGAGGGGCGGGCGCTGATCTTGGGGCGGGCGCCGACATCGGGCGCGCCGTGTTGGCCGCAGCCGAACGCGCCTCTGGCTGTGCGGCCTCTTCCTCTGCGCTGCGCGCATGTTGCTCCAACGCATCATCGACCTGCGCCGCCGCCTCAGAAGGGGTGGGCGTCGTCCGGCGGATGCGGAATTTTCTAGCCTTGGGTTTCGTAGTCATAGAGCTGCTTTGCCTCTTCCAAGGTGTCAAACATATACAATTTACCGCCCATCAAAACCCCTGCCGAGCTGGCAAATTTTTCCAGCGTGGCGGGTTGGTGGGACACGATGATGATCGTGGTGCTGCTCAGCCGTTCCTTCAGGATATCCCCGGCCTTGCGATTGAATTCCACATCGGTGGAGCCGGGCATCCCTTCGTCAATCAGATACATATCGAAATCCAGCGCCAGCATCAGCGCGAAACTGAACCGCGCCCGCATGCCCGAAGAATAGGTGCCCATGGGCTGATCGAAATATTCCCCCAGCCCGCAAAGCCACCGACAGAAGCTTTCGACATAATCCGGGTCCAGCCCGTATAATTTGGCAATATAGCGCGAGTTTTCCATCGCTGAGACGCGCGTCAGCACCCCGCCCATGAACCCAAGCGGAAAGCTGATCCGGCAAGAGCGGCGGATTTCCCCCTCATCCGGTTTTTCCAGCCCGGCCATCATTTTGATCAGCGTCGTCTTGCCTGTCCCGTTCGGTGCCAGAATGCCCATGGACCGCCCAAGTTCCACGCGAAACGACACCCTGTCCAGGATCACCTTACGATGAGAGCCTGTCCAAAAGGACTTGCTGACATTTTCGAACTCGAGCATTCAAACGCTCCGGGTCTGCTCTTACGCCCCGTCTTTTTAGCACGCAGGGCTTTATGAAGGCTTTCACGCCTAGGTTATTTGGCCAGTATGCCTGATTTAACGAAGGTTTTTCAATAAATCATGGCATTTTTATGCCCTGGGGCCGTAGAAAGATGAGGGCCGAGCAGGGGTTTTATGCCCCGCCCGGCCCAAATTTTCCCGTTTGGATGGGTTAGGCCACGATCTGCCAGGCGATCCCGGCCAGCACCGCGCCCGTGATCGCAAGGCCCAAATACGCCCCGAACACCCGGGGTTTGACCAGCGCCCAGACCGCAATCGCCGCCGGGATAGAGCTGACACCCCCCGCAATCATAAAGCTCATGGCCGCCCCATTGCTCATGCCTTGGGCCAAAAGCGCATCCACCAGAGGCACCGCCGCATAGCCATTGAGGTAGGCCGGCGCGCCCACTACTGCGCCCAGGATGATCGTGCCCACGCCATCCCCGCCCAGAACCGTGGCAATCAGCTCCGCCGGGATATAGGCCAGCATCATCGCCTCGATCACATAGGCCAGCGCCAGCCACTTCAGCAAAAAGACCGCGTTTTCCAGTGTGGTCGCGCGGAACACTTCGCGGCGCGGGGCCTCCCCCCAAAATCGCCAGACCGGTGTGCCCTCAAACGGCTTGCTCACGCCGCAGCATCCGCCGACCTGCGGCTTCTCGCGCAACGGATCTGCAAACAGCGATGTGCCAGAGGCCAGCAATGTCACGAACCCGCCAAAGAGCCCTAAAAACACCGCCGCCACGGTTTTGCCGATGGCAAATTCCCAGCCCAGATTGCCCGACGTGATCAAGAACATCGCCGGGTCCATAAGGGGGGAGGCCAGCCAAAACGCCATCACCGCCGAGAGTGGCGCACCAAGCGCCAGCATCGCGGCAATGAACGGGATCACCTCACAGCTGCAAAAGGGCGACAACCCGCCCAAGAGCGCGGCAAGCACGATCATCCTCAGTTTGTTGCCTTCAAACGCCTTTGCCAACAGCGTCTCAGCGCCCGTGGCCTTCATATACGCCACGGCCAGCACCGCGAAGGCGATGAACGGCGCCGTGCTGGCCAGCGCCTTGGCGGCAAAACTGATCGTCGGCCAGAACTGTGGCGGGTCCAGCACCGCGATGATGAGCGGGATCACCAGAACCGCCAGCCAGACCTTGTCGATCCGCCGCCATGTCTCGCGCGGGGAGGGGAGTGAGATATCAGCCATGATCATGTCCTTCATCCGTGTCCGCGCAGCATTCTTTCAGCAAAAACTCTGACAGCGTGCGCAATTCGTCATAGGCAACAGCGGCGCAAATGATGCTGCGCCCGCGCTTTTCCTGGGTGACCAGCCCCGCCTGAGACAAGATTTTCATGTGATGGGTCAGGGTCGACCCGGTCACCCCGGTCCGTTCGCCCAGCTCTCCGATGCTCAGGCCACCCGGCCCCGCCCGCACCAAGGAGCGCAGCACAGCCAGCCGCTGTTCACTGCCAAGCGCGGCAAAGGTCGAGGCCGCAAGGGCCAGGTCGAGATCGGGAATCGGTGTCTGTTTCATATTTCGAGAAATATAGAAATATAACGCCAACACAAGCAATATTTCGAAAATCATCGAAATAACCGCTGTCCCCCCGTTTCATCTTTCCAAAAATACTCCCGCCGGAGGCATCCCCGCATCCGTCTCCCGCCAGAGCTTGCCCAGTTATTTTGCACAGGCTTTCCTCTCTGCTATGCTGCGCACAACCGTCAACGAAAGCTCTGCCATGCCCCGCCATCTCACTGTCGCCTGCCTGCAAACCCGCCCCATGCCTGACATGGCCAGCGCCCTCGATGAGGCGCGTCCCTTGGCGCACAAGGCTGCTGAGAACGGCGCGCAAATGCTCTTTTTGCCGGAATATTGCGGCGGTCTGAAAACCGATGGGGCCGCCGTCTGCCCGCCCGCCGCCGCTGAGGACAGCCACCTCTTTCTCCAAGGCATGCAGCGAATCGCGCAAGAGACCAAAACCTGGATCAATCTGGGCTCCATCGCCGTGCCTGGCCCCGGTGACAAGGTCATCAACCGGGGCATCATGCTCGATGAGACCGGCCAGATCCGCGGTCACTATGACAAGATCAACATGTTCGACATTCAGCTCAGCGAAACCGAGGTCTACCGCGAAAGCGCCTTTGTGGCGCCGGGCCACCGGGCGGTCATCCACGACACGCCGCATGCCCGCATCGGCCACGTGATTTGCTATGACCTGCGCTTTCCCGATCTATTCCGCACCCTGGCGCAAAACGGGGCGGAGATGCTGATTTGTCCCGCCGCCTTTACCCGCAAAACCGGTGAGGCCCATTGGCACGTCCTCAACCGTGCCCGGGCTATTGAGACCACGCGTTTTGTCATTTCCGCCTGCGCCATTGGTGATATCGCAGGCGGCGGTGAAAGCTACGGCCATTCCCTGATCGTCAATCCCTGGGGGGAGGTTCTCGCCGATGGCGGCACCGAGCCGGGTGTCGTGCAGGCCACGATCGACCTTGATGAGGTGGCCCAGACCCAAGCCCGCATTCCCAGCCTGATGAACGATCAGCCCTTCACTCTGGATGCGCCTGAGGATCAGACGACAGCCGCATAGACACTCTGAAATGTCGCATTGAGGCCCGGCACGCCTTCGTGTCGGCCTATACGTGATGTATACAAACTGTATTCACATCTCGAATCGCGGCCCCAATGCCCATGCCCACAGATCGCAAATCAGAGTGTCTTGAAAACATACGCATGCGTATTTTGCGTCAGGACATCGCCCCTGGCAGTGATCTTGATGAGGCGACGCTCTGCGCGGAATATGGCCTGTCCCGCACGCCCATGCGCGAGATTTTTCAGCGCCTCGCGGGGGAGGGGTATCTCAGGCTGGAACAGAACCGCGGGCCCAAAGTGGCCTCGATGGACCTCTCGGTCATGCGCATGTTCTTTCAGACCGCGCCACTCATCTATGCCACTGTTGCGCGCCTGGCGGCTGAGAACCGCCGCAGCGATGAACTCCCTGCCTTGCGCGATATCCAAACCACCTTCCGCGCCGCGGCGGAGGCCGGGGATGCCGAACAGGCCGCGCTGATGAACCATCGCTTTCACCATCAGATCGGTGTCATGGCGCACAACCCCTATCTGCTGCCCAGCCTCAACCGCATGCTGATTGACCACACCCGGCTCAGCCAGACCTTCTATCGCCCGGCCTCCAGCGCGGACGCGGCCCGTGTGCGCACAGCCTGTGATCACCACGACCAGATGATTGACGCCATTGAGGCCCGCGACCCCGACACCATCGTCGCGCTGACCATTGAGCATTGGAACCTCTCACGCGACCGGTTGGAGCAGTTCGTCTCCCCCGATCCACTGCCCATCGACGTTTTGACCATCAAGGACCGCAAACATGCAGTTTGAAGGGATCTGGACCCCCATCGTGACGCCCAGCCATGACGACCACTCGATCAATGAAGACGCGCTCGCCCAGACGGTCGAGTATCTGATCAAGGGCGGCGTGCACGGCATCATCACCGCTGGGACAACGGGTGAATATTACGCTCAAAGCCATGAGGAACGCCTCCACCTGGCCCGTGTAATCAAGCAGATGATCGACGGGCGCGTGCCACTGGTGATGGGCACGGGCGCCCTGCGCACCGAAGAAAGCATTGAATTTGCCAAAGCCGCCAAAGACATCGGCGCCGATGCGCTGCTGGTCGCCACGCCGCCCTATTCCGTACCTACGGGGCGCGAGATCGCGCTTCACGCGCTGGCCATTGACCGGGCCGCGAACCTGCCGGTGATGCTCTATAACTACCCCGGGCGCATGGGCGTGAACATGGATGAAGAGACGCTCGATCGGTTGGGCCGCTCGCCCAATTTTTGCGGCATCAAGGAAAGCTCGGGCGATATCAACCGGCTGCATCTCATTGCCCGCGATTACCCGCATCTGGGGCTTCTGTGCGGGATGGATGATCAGGCGCTGGAATTCTTTGCCTGGGGTGCGCGCGGCTGGGTCTGCGCAGGCTCCAACTTCGCGCCAGAGGCCCATGTCGCGCTCTACAAAACCTGCGTGCTTGAGGGGGATTTCACCAAAGGCCGCGCGATCATGTCCGCGATGATGCCGCTGATGCGCGTGCTCGAACAGGGTGGAAAATTCATCCAATGCATCAAGCACGGCGTGACCATGCGCGGCATCCCCGCCGGGCCACCGCGCAAACCGCTGCAACCGCTGAACAAAGACGACAAACGCGCATTGGAAGAGG
>ERZ1740070.890-NODE-890-length-19471-cov-7.629223_pt1 | contig 19471 bp, 13 predicted proteins | sample MGYA00581734_ERZ1740070 | MGnify/ENA primary metagenome ERZ1740070 (study PRJEB43018, sample SAMN04849744) | marine metagenome | isolation source: floating plastic debris | place: Pacific Ocean | collected 2008-09-01 | study: EMG produced TPA metagenomics assembly...
AGATAAACAAACCTAATACAAAGGTCTAGCAATAGACTAAGAAAACCCACACCAGCAACCAAGATGTCTACATACCTTTTAGCCTTTAAGGTTAAAGAAAAGACTGACGACAATGAAAGTTGGGATAGTAAACCTGATATTTCAGTCTTCTACGATCGCACCGACGAAATTGCCATACTCAAACAATGGGCACTAACCGAACGGTGTCGCAGCATCGTACTGTATGGATTAGGAGGGATCGGCAAAACATCCCTTGCCGCAAAGCTTGCCCTTGAAATCAAAGATGAATTTGAATGCTTAATCTGGCGTTCGCTACGCAATCAGCCATCCGTTCAAGTATTCTTAGCAGATATTTTAGATTTCCTTAATTGCCTGCCTGCTGATCAGTGCCTACAAACCACTTCCGATAAAATATCTAAGCTGATTAACTACTTTCAGCAACACCGTTGTCTGCTGGTGTTGGATGATGTCCAAGCCGTACTCAGTAGTGGTGAATTATCAGGCCACTACCAACCAGGATTTGAAGGCTACGGCGAACTATTACGACGTCTGGAAGAGGAAACTCACCAAAGCTGTGTTGTATTAACCAGTTGGGAAAACCTTAGGCAAATTTCTAGGGTTAGCAATTCTACTTCTGCCCGTTCCTATCGGGTAGAAGGATTAGACGCAGCAGCAAAGGCGATTTTAGCGAATGAAAAGCTTGCGGATGAACACCTTTGGGATGAACTAATTACAGCTTATCGTGGCAATCCGTTGGCATTACGAATAATCGCTTTTTCTATTCAGGAGTTGTTCGGAGGTAGTGTTACTGAGTTTCTAGAACAAAATACTTTTTTCCTAGGCGATCTGGAGTATTCACTCCATCAACAATTTGAACGGCTTTCTATTCTTGAAAAAGAAGTTCTAACCTGTTTAGCACTTGCAGAGTATCCCTTAAAAGTTGCAGAGATTTTAGGAGGTATTACCTCACAGATATCAACATCAGAACTACTTAAGATTCTAACGTCTTTGGAACGGCGCTCGCTGTTGGAAAAAACTCGCAGTGATGACGGTACCAGATTTACCTTACAGCCAACTGTGGCAAAGTATGCCAAAAAATATGGTCAGTAGCCCCATATAGCTTGATAGAAAACCACTATGCTTTCACCTGGCTTACAACTAAATGGCCGTTATCAACTGATTCAACAGTTGGGAAAAGGGGGCTTTGGTGAAACCTGGGAAATTCTAGTAGATGGCCAGGTTAAGGTTTTGAAGATCCTGATCAAAAATTTTCCTAAGGCCATTGAACTGTTTCAGCGCGAAGCTCAAGTCCTTAGCCAGCTAGACCATCCTGGTATTCCTAAGGTAGATGCAAACAGTTACTTTTCCTGTGTTGTGGATGGAATGTCTAAACCTATCCATGGTTATGTGATGGAGAAGATTCAAGGCATAAATTTAGAACAATGGATGAAGGCTCGTGGAGGGCAACCTATCAGTCAACTACAATTGCTGAACTGGTTAGCTAACCTAACAAAGATTTTGCAATATCTCCATCAGCATAATTTTTTGCATCGAGACATCAAGCCTGCAAATATTATGCTTAAGGATGATGACAGCCTGGTATTAATAGATTTTGGTGGTGTTAAAGATGCAGCAGAGACATATTTACAAAACCAACTAGGAGATATCACTGGCACGAAAATTGCTACCCGAGGGTATACGCCAACAGAACAGATGAATGGTCAGGCTGTTGTTCAGTCAGACTTTTTTTCCCTGGGACGTACCTGTGTTTATTTGTTAACTGGTGAAGATCCTTCAAAAATCTCCTCAGTATCTGGAAAACTGATTTGGCAATCAAATTCGTTATCTTTACAACCTGATCTAGTTGATTTTATCGATGAGTTAATGGCCCCCTTTCCCGAGCAGCGGCCTCAAACTTCTCAAGAAATATTAGCGCACATACCACTTATCCAGCGAATTGTTAAAAATACGGCACGAGCTTCTTCTAAAGAGCAATTGTCCCATTGGAAGAAACTGACTAGCTATGTCTATACGCCTAGCCCTATTTCCATAGGTAAACGTCTACGCATTGGAGGTTTAAGTAGTGTTGCGATATCAGTATTGCTATTAGGATTGCGCCTGACTGGAGTTCTACAACCTTTAGAAATGAAAACTTATGACACATTTCTAAGAATGCGCCCATTAGAACAACCTGATGACCGATTAACTATAATCACGATAGATGAGAATGATCTGAGGTTTCAGGATGAATTGGGCTTTTCACGTCAGGATGAAGGACAGTCCATAGCCTATGATGGTGCACTGCAAAGGCTGGTTCACACATTGGAGAAGTATCAACCCAGAGCTATTGGTTTGGATGTCTACTTGAATAGAATAAGCAGACAAGAAAGTAAAGAGCTAATTCAGCCCTTAAAAACACCAGAGAAGTTAATAACTGTTTGTGAAACTGGTGATAGCCCTGTTTTCTCAATTCAAGATAGTGGTTCAACTCAGCTAGGATTTACTAACTTTGATACCCTAGAAACGAATACACTTCGTCGACATTTATTACTTGGCAACTTTGCTGAAACAGGTGTCTGTGATGCTATTTACTCACTTAGCGTTCAACTAGCAAATCAGTATCTTGGTCAAGAGGATATATTTGGTGACTTTACAGAGGATGAGTACTTTCAATTTGGTGATGTAGTATTTCAAGATTTAACTCCACGTACTGGTGGATATCAAAAGCTCAAACCTGTTGGAAGTCAAATTCTACTAAACTATAGATCGGTTTCTAAACCCGATAAAATAGCACTCACCATTCCTCTTCGGAATATTTTCACAGAAGATTTTGAGCCAGAAGATATTCAAGATAAGATTATTTTAATAGGTGTTGATAGACCAAATGAAATTCGAAATCGCGATTACTGGCAAACTCCATTTGGTGTAGAGATTCCAGGTGTATTTGTCCATGCCCACATGACAAGTCAATTGATCAGCGCCGTTTTAGATGATCGTCCTATTATCCGCCCTCTATCTCAGCCTCTAGAAACACTCATAATTGTAAGCATAGCGTTCTGGGGCAGTGGTATCGCTATTGTTAGTATCCGAAATCGATTGAAATTATTAATTCATTTACTAACCCTTGCAGTTTCTACATTAATCGCATTTATTCTTTTCATAGAGGGATGGTGGCTGCCTATCGTGCCTTACTTATTAGCCTTAGTAGGAGCAAATCTAACTACATTATTAGCTACAAACTCAAAATCAATTCGCAAACTGGTATGAGGTAACCTTATGTATCGACGTTTAATTCAGGCATCAAGTATTCTCCTCTTGCTAACTAGCCTAGGTTCGCAAGCTTTAGCCAAAGATTTACCTAAGCTCCCTGATCGATATCAGCCAGAGGTACCCAGTGGTAGTGGTGGTGGCAGACGTGATCCATTATGCCCAGAATCAGAATTATCAATGCGGGCGTTAGCTCCAGCCTCATATAACCGTGGTGGTTTAACTCAAGCAGAGCAGCCTATTCTATGGTTATATTTACCCTTTGATACCACTCCTGAACACGCTATTCAACTAACGCTAAAAAGTGCAACTGGTGACTTTGAAACTATTTTTGAAACTGCATTTGTCGCGCCTAATCTGCAGCAAGGCTTTGTTGCTATTCCGTTGTCATCTACAGGAGTCGTTCTTCCTTTAGATGAGCCATTTGAATGGACCTTTAAACTTTACTGTGGCGGCATTGAGGATATAGGTGACAGAAGTCCTTATTTTGTCCGAGCCTGGATTACAAGAATTGATAGTTCGACGTTAGCTCAACCACTACCAGAAACAAGCTCTGTACAGACTCTTAGTGAGGCTTATAGAGATAGTGTCCTATGGTACGACGCGCTTGGTGTATTGGGTGAATCCATGCTTGGAGCGTCGCCTGCAATTAATACCCGAACCTTATGGAGACAACTTTTAGTGGATGGCGGCTTTGAGGCAATTGCAAATGAGTCCTATATTCAATACTTGACTATACCTGCTGAGTAAGGCTCCTCCTATTCCCTTTTCTGTATTGCCCCTTTGATGCTTTGGTTAGAGATGATTATCTTCAAACAGTCTTGGATGCGTTCCTCTGCAGTCTGTCTAACGACTCTAACGACTGCCCTGTTGTTAACAGATTATTTATATCCAGCAGATGTCTCTGCACAATCTGTTGTTCCTTCTCCAGGCGAAACAGGCTCTGTTGTTGATGTGGACGAGAATCGCTACACCATAACTGGGGGTGCATACTCTGGCAATAGCGGCAATTTGTTTCATACGTTAGAGCTGTTTAATCTAAATACTGATGAAAGCGCAGATTTTATTACAGCATCTGGAACAAATAATGTTCTGACCCTAATTAATGGTGGTAATGCTTCATTTTTAGACGGTCTAATTCAGGTTACGGGCAGTGATGCCAATCTGTTTCTAGCCAATCCAGCAGGGGTTCTCTTTGGAACAAATGCCAGTCTAAACTTAGGTGGAGATTTGACAGTTACCACGGCTGATCGCATTAGCTTTGGGGATACCTGGCTAAATATTTTTGATAGCAACAATGACTATGCTTCATTGATTGAAACTCCTAGTGCATTTGCCTTTACGTCTAGTAACCCTGGTGTTGTTGTCAATGAGGGCAATCTAGAACTAGAGGCAGGACACCAGCTAACTCTGTTGGGGGGAACAGTTATTAATACTGGAACCTTGATGAGTGAAGATGGCATAGTCACAGTAGCCGCTGTACCTGGTGAACAATTGGTACGTCTAAGCCAAGCAGGCAACTTACTCAATCTTGAGTTTGCTCCCATTGATGGTTTGAATGTAACCCAAAACGAGGTTACGGTTTCATTTAATTCCTTATCTTTACCTGAAATCTTGACAGGAAATGGTGCGGACCATGCCTCTGAGTTAACGATTAACCCGGATGGGACTATTCAATTGAGTAGTGTGGAAGATAGCTTTTCTGCCAGCACTGGTCTTAGTCTAGTATCCGGTGAAATCTCCACCGCAGGTAATAACGGAGGAGCAATTACTGTTGTAGGTGACTATCTTGGGATACTAAATAGCAATCTCAATGCGTCTGGCATTAATGGTGGCGGTACTATTCGCTTGGGTGGTGACTATCAAGGTCAGGGCGTTATTCCTAATGCTGTTCAAACATTTATCAATGAAGGTTCCAATGTTTCAGCTGATGCTCTAGTCAATGGAGAAGGCGGTCAGGTGATTGCATGGGCTGATGGAGATACGGCATTCTACGGTAGCATCAGTGCTCGTGGAGGAAGTGATGAGGGCAATGGTGGTTTAGTTGAGGTGTCTGGAAAGCAGACTTTACTATTTGAAGGCATTGTAGATCTGAATGCCCCAAACGGTGATTTAGGTTTGTTACTCCTTGATCCAACCGATATTTTTATTTCTAATGAAAGTAGTAACCCTGTAGAAGTTGATACTCAGTTACCCAATATTTTTCAAGGTGATTTTGCCAATGGAATCACGATAAATGCCACAACGCTTCAAAATCAAGCCGCTAATATTCAACTGGAGGCTACTAACAATATAGAAGTTGCTGCAGGGACAAATCTTAATTTTGTAGATGGTGGCTCCATTATTTTTTCTGCAGATGCAGATGCTGAGGGCAATGGCCTATTTAGTTTAGCGTCAGGAAGCTCAATCAATACGAATGGTAGACCTATAACAATTATTGCAAGCGATATAGAATTAGACAGTGGTAGTCAAATTGATACTGGCTTGGGGGATATTACATTTCAGCCTTCAACAGTAACCTCATCAATTGGTGTCGGTGATCTAGCCGTTGGAGTGTTTAATTTAAATACATCTGAAATTACAGATAGCCTCAACTCGTCAGGAACATTAACTATCGGTAGTCCTGGCTTTTCAGGAACAGGTGAGGTGCAACTGAGAAATCTACCTGCTCTTATCGGTGAAGATTATAACCTTACTATCCGGGGTGGGGATATTGGGTTTAGGCTGTTACCTGAGGATATAGTTAATAATGGTAGCGATACTATCGTTCAGTTAAGCGCTGACAAAACGGCTCAATTTATTTCAACAGGCACTATTTCCGAAGGAAGCAATAGAGAATTGCTTATCCCTGGTAATGGCTCCGTACTCTTTGACTCTGCTACAGGCGTTCTTGGATTTGATGGAACCAACGGATTAGATGCTTCGGTTAGAAATATTGCGGCTAGAAGCAGGGCATCAGGAGATATCAATATTTTTAATACACAAACATCAGTGATTACATCTGTAGGGGATGTTGATGGATTAAGTACGCAAGGTAATGGTTCTGTTGCTGTTAGCACTGGTGGTCTGATTGTCGATCAACCGATTAGTGTTGATGGTAGTGGAGATATTTTATTACAGGCATCATCGGCTAGTATTGCCCTCAATAATTCAATTGTTTCTGGGACCGGTGATATCGTTTTTAATACGGTTGGTAGTGCTACAGAAATCAATAATGTTGTTAACGCATCTTTGCCTATTATAGGTACATTTGGTAGCATCCAGCTTGGCAATATTACTGCAAATGGAGAAGACATAAATTTCCAAGCGAATGGTTCTATCATCACTGGCGATATTACTTCAGATGGTGATGCTGTAACACTTCAAGCAGGTGGATCTATCACTACAGGTAATATTTTAAATCGAAATACAGATTTCGCAAGTAATATCTCTTTAATCGCTAATGAGACCATTTCCACTGGAGTTTTAGAAACCCAGGGCGTTTTAGGCGGTGGTGATGTCTTTGTTCAGAGCAATCTGGGGGATATTAATACCGTAGCTGTACTAACATCTTCACTTCATACGTCAATTCCTAACAGCGGAGATTCTGGCAATGGTGGAGCGGTCAGACTTAATGCTCCATTAGGCAATATTTTTGTAAGTAGCTCATCCGGCATCGAGACTCGATCATCCTCAAGATCATTAGAATCAGTCTTCTCTCTAATAAACGGTGATGGTGGAAATGTAGATGTTAATGCTGGTGGCAACGTCACGATAGCAGGGGTAATCGATACTCGCGCCCAATCTCTTTATGATCGCGAGGAGGCTGCTGCAAATGGATCAACGTCTCAAGTCGGACGAGGTGGAGATATTACGGTACAAGCAGGTGGAGATATATCAATCAATGGGCGATTGATTACTGCATCGCTGGCTGGCATCGGTGCGAATCCTGAAGATTTGAATGGTTCAACGGCTTCTGCAGGTGGTGATATTGTTATTCGATCTGGCAGTGATATTGACTTAAGAAGTGGCTCTGTATTAGCTACTCCAGAATCAATTCTTACACTATCGCCAGTTCGTTCTGGTACAGTGCTGATTGACGCGCAAGGAAATATTGATTTTACCGGTGAGGATGATCGCGCAACGTCTAATGCAATTCGCTCAGGGGATCTCACCTTTCGAGCTGGGGGATCCATTAATCTAGATCTCAGTGTGGAAGATACTGGAATTTACACCATTGGAGATAATGTAACTTTCACTGCAAATAATGATGTTCGACTCCAGAATGCATTGATCCTGACCGGGTTAGATGCGCCTCAAAATACGCTCAGCCCAACTGGTAACGTAAACTTGTCATCCAGTAATGGTAGTGTCTTCATTGATGATTCGATTACAACAGGAAATGCTATTGGTGATTCAGGCGATGTCACCATTGAAGCCTTAACCGAAATCCAAGCAGATGTTATCGACACCAGTAGCCTGGTTAGTAATGCTGGTGATGTGCTGTTAGACCCCATTGGAGACATTCAAGTTAGCAGCATTAACACAACAGCTCCCAATGGCGCTGGAGGAACCATTGATATTACAGCAGGACAATCCTTCCGTGCGACCGATAGTTTTACCGACTTTAACGGTATCAATGCCAGTATTTCTAGTGCTGGTAGTTCAGGCAATGGTCCCATAACCATTCGCCATGGTGGCAATGGATTTATTCCTTTCATAGTAGGTGATGCTAGCCTTAATGGGACCCAAGCAGCTATTACAACTGGAAGTAACACCATCTTACCGACCCAAGCTTTCTTTGCCCCAATTCTTCAGGGTGATATTCAAATTATTACCAGCCCACAGCAAGAAAGCCTTATTGATATCGAAGATATCTCTATTAATGTAGATGAAGCCGCTATCTATAGCGAATCAGATGACGCAGTAAAACCAGCATTTGTGACAGTTATTTCTGATGATATTGATAAGATTGAGACTGTTCTTGAAACAGTTGAAGATAAATTTCAAGAGCAATATGAAAGTTATTATGGAAATTCTTTAGAACCTGAGTCTAATATAGCCGCATCCCCACAAGCTGAGCAAAACTTTGCTCAGCCTGTTACTGATTTTGAATCACCAACTGATGATGTAAGCAATGAATCCTCCGAATTAGAAACAACTACCCTTGAATCACTTCCAGCTAATGATACTATCTCTGGAGATAGTGAAGTTATTATCAATCGTCAAACAACTCCATCCGAACGAACAAATCCTAATAGCCTAAGTGAACCTTCCAGTGATACACCTCAGTCAGTTTCCGAGCAGGAGAGTACTTCATCTGAAGGCAATAGCCTAGAACAAACAACATATAGTGAAGAAAATACTGATCCCGCAGAAAGTATTTTAGACCAGGCCTTAATTGATACTCCAAATGATTCTCTTGGAGACAATGAACCAGAGGAGACATCTCCTAACAATGACTTAACTGTGTCGGACGACTCTGAACTTGCTCTAGTAGTCGATCCTTTAGGTGGAATCATTATTGAGTCGTCATCATCACAAAATCAGACTACTGAATCTGATGACTCCCAAGGAACTGCTGAAGTCTCTAATGGAGGAACTGATGAAAAAGAATCTACTGTTACTGAAGCCCAAAACACAATTCGACGTATTGAGTCTCAAACAGGTGCTAAGCCTGCCATTGTCTATGCTTTCTTTGCACCTGGTGACCAACTCACCCAACCAGTCACTCCATCAGGTAACATACCTGAGGATGCGATATCCCAACAATTGGCATCCAAAGAAGAAGTCCTCTGGGCATTTAATGCGAATGATTCGTTACCGCTTCTAATCAGTCAATCAGTCAATAATCAATATGGCTGTAATGGTCGAGAAGATCATACGTTGTTCTTGATTTTAGTAACTAGTGCTGAAGACGTCATTTCTAAACATATTCCTAATGCAGGATGTGAAGATGTTATCGAAAGAGCTAGTAGGTTTCGACAAAAGGTCACTAGATTTGAACGCGATTATCTATCTGACGCTCAACAGCTTTATGAATGGTTAATTCGTCCCTTAACTGCTGAACTACAGCAAAACGAAATTAATAATCTTGTGTTCATTATGGATCAGGGGCTGCGTGCCACTCCACTAGCCGCATTACACGATGGGCAAGAATTTCTAGTCCAAAATTATAGCTTGGGACTCATGCCTAGCTTGAATATAGCTAATACTCAATATCAAGCTCCTCAAAACTTGAGTATCTTACCAGCTGGTATCTCTAACTTTGAGACTGTGGATTTAAGAGACTTGCCTGCTGTCCCATTTGAAATTTTCAATATTACTGATAATTGGCAAGAAAATGCAGAACCTTTACTCGACAATGAAGCCACCAGAGCTAATTTACGCAACGCCAGGAGTAACACTCCCTATGGCATTGTTCATTTAGCAACCCATGCATTCTTTGAACGAGGAAAACCTAATCAGTCTTACATTCAGCTATGGGATGAAAAACTAAGACTATCTGATGTGCGGGCAATGGGGTGGAATAGTCCAGCTGTAGAGCTTTTAATTCTCAGTGCTTGTGAAACTGCCAAGGATAGCTATGAAGCTGAACTGGGGTTTGCAGGGTTCGCTAGCCAAGCAGGCGTCAAGTCAACTCTAGCTAGCCTATGGCAGGTATCAGATATCGGTACAGCAGGCTTGATGATTGAGTTCTATACCAAACTACGGTCTAGTGAAAACTCGATTAAGGCTGATGCTCTACAAGAGGCACAACTAGCCATGCTCAATGGCACTGTCCAGCTTAATGCTGACTTATTAGCTTGGAGCAGTGGCAACATCCCCTTATCTGACGAAGTACGAAGAGCCCTTAAACAAAGCGATGGAATTCCAGATTTGTCACATCCATTTTATTGGTCTGGCTTTACCCTAGTAGGTAGTCCTTGGTAGCCCCAATTTCAAAAACTAATGTTGAATGAGTTGAGGCGTGCGATCTCATTTGCTAATCATTACTTTTGCTTTATTCCTAGCTACTGGAAAATCAGGCAATCATTTACCCCAGATCGATCAAACCAGACGGTAAATCGCGCGTAAAGTCACAGTAGTAACCATCCTCATAACCATGGTCAACTCGATAGAGTATGGCTTCTCTATCAGCCTCAAGTACAACCCTCAATCGCTCCCAGGTTTCAGGCTGATACTGGCCTCGCTGCTCACCTCGCCAGATCTCTGCCCGATTCAAAATCTGCCTGATCTCAGCCAGCAGTGGCCAGCCACATTCCGGCTCAAGCAAATCACTTTCCCATGCCTCAGAGATTAGCTGTACTGCATCAGTTGCCAACCCCTGTGGTTGTAAATCCTGAGGTAGTCCAAAGGCTGTCGTGATTTTCAGATCAGACCACCATGCCCACCATTCAGTACGGTGGATCAGCTCCACATCAGACGCATAGAGGATATCTTCGGCAGGTATCCCATCCAACCCTGCCAGCCGTAGCGCATCCGCCCAAGTAAGCGCGACATACTGCCGCGTTCTATATCGCTCCATAAACACTCCCGGACCCTATCCAGCAACTGGGGTGCTCCACTCACACGAGTAAACGTCTATCGCTGGACGAAATCGAAACCCATAGTTCAGACAACCACTCACCATTTCAAGTGACTATTCAAGACAATCAGCGCATAAAAATGTCCGTAACACGGTCCCCCGACCTCGCTAAAATTCTTGCTGCATATCAGTTTCAGCTGATACACACACTGTTACGGCTATCTCTTCCTGCCTACCGAAAGCTCACTATCCGGATTTCTCCTTATTCGGAGGCTAATAACATCATTAGGATGTGGCTCCGGTAAAGAAAATCACGGATATTTGTATTTATTTCTTTGCAACTAACATCTGGGCAGCGGTCAATGTCCGATCTGTAAACGATGGCGATAGAATCGCCTGATTACCTTGATAAACCTGTTCTTTGTAGGTGCCATTAGCCCATTCCAGAACCGTTACTTTCTGATTAATGGGATCCGTGATCCAAAATTCCGGAATATGTCGCCCTGCATATTCGGTGTGCTTATGGCGATAATCGTGTTCTTCTTGCCGAGGGCTGACTATTTCAACCACCAATGTGGGTGGTGGCATGTCATGGGTAATCAATCGTTGCTTTGCATTTTCGAGTGCGATCGCTACTTCGTCAGACAGCACCATCAAATCTGGCTGACGGACATTGGCAAGCTTTCCGCCTACTGCGATCTGCGTCTTCATGCTCAAGCGATAATGGGGAATACCCAGGTTCAGAAAGTAGGCATAGAGAAAGGAGGCGATGCGATCAGCTAGGTCACTGACGGGTGCGATCTCAAGTAACCGACCATCTATCAGTTCATAACGGGTATCCGTACCATCGTCATAGTTGAGGTACTCTTCAAGGGTCAGGGGTTTTGTAGGAATAGTCATGGCGGGCTACAACCCTTTGCAGACCTGATTGCCAGATCCTAACACTCAGAAATTAGAGGTTTCCCATCAGGTTAGACCACTGCTGGCATCAATTTCCGCTTCCATCCGGGCAATGGAGCGCTCATAAACCCTGAGCCCTAGCAAAACCAACCGCACCAGCATCTGGTCCGGGTTCCGCTGACTGGCGGCTGCCAACTCCTCAATCCGCTCCGTTGGAATGTGCTCATTAAATAGCAGCAAATTCTCTTCCAACTCATGTACCAGCCCACGCCGATTCTTCTGAGCATTCTCCCGAAGCTGCTGCCCCATGGGCGATGTCAGCACTAGCTCCAGCAATTCCACCAAAAACGGAGACCGCTTCTTATTCCCCTCCGCCTCACACTGAGCATTGATCTCAGCCAGCAGCTCAGTACTCATATAGAACGTCGGTCGGCACCCTGCCTCTTGAGCATCATCATCGCTCGCTTTTGCACGTTTTCCAGACGAGGCAGACTCTACCATCAGATAAGTGTTTCCAAAGATTCACCTTTATCCTACCCCTTAGGACTTTGAGCACGTCATTACCATAATTAGCTTCATAGAAGTACTAAAGTTACTCAAAGTAACCATAAAGCCGATATAGACTTCTTTAATCTTCTAAACGTAGTACTTGCACTGTCTATATCTCTAAAATTACTGCGCCTAAATAGCTATAGAGGCATGTATTTACTCAGCCCATTTCGCTTCATAACCTTTGATAAACAATCCTTAAGTAAAGCCAAAGGATAGGGTCTATTCTGTAGATTTCGATCAGTATTACTAAGTAGTACTTTTAATGATTTAGTGCTACTCATTCATGTCCCAGGGTGATCAATTGTCATCTCACGGACACACCACAACACCTCGTCAAGGTTCTATCTACCGACTTCCAGACAATTCCATCGACAGGAGTCGGACCATGATTCAACGTTCATTACGATTCAACGTCCCAGTCTTGGGACATCTTCCATTTGCTAAACCACTCGCCCAGTTAAATGCTCGCTTTAGTCGCCTGAGTCGCTGGCGCATAGTGGGCATCATCGGCGGTATTTTGTTGTTTGCCGTTATTATTTTCCAGGCCAATCCAGCTTTTGCTCAACTATTCGGCACGGCAGAAGACCAGGCCCAAACCATCTTTGGTCAATATATTGACCAGGGCATCATTGATTTCCTATTCGGCATGTTGCGCATTGTCGTGTGGGTTTCTTCCGTCGGCTTTGTCTTCTTCGCCATTTACCAGGCCCAGCGCGGAGAACAATGGCAACCGCTCCTCCAAAATGCCTTCATCATTATCGCTGCCGTGGTGGTGGTCGAAGGCTTGAGTCAATTGTTCTTTGGCGTATAGTCCATGGCCGAGGACTCCAATCTGTTCTGTCCGATTAACCAAAGTATTGGACAGACTCCCAGCCTCGGCCCTATTCCCTCCAATCTTCTTGCCCCCAGCGGTGCCATACTTGTCGGCTCCTATGTGCTGATCCAGGTGGTTCTGCAGCTTGGCTTTGGCCTATTCCTTTTGACCAGTGCCTGGGGCATGAGTACCTGGTGGGTGGTGGTGGGCGAGAAGACCTGGAAATTTACCCATAAGTTCGTGCCGGTTCCCGACTGGAATCGGGGCCATGTGGTCTATCAACCGCACTTACACCATGAGCACAACCAAACAACGACTCGGGGCTCAACGCTACCGATTCAAACCCTTTGAAGATGAATCTCACCTGGAGTGCATCTGTCGCCTCCAGGTGAGAGATCGGGATGTGGGAGCTTACCTGCTGAACTATCGCAATCAGCTCAGTTTTGTCTTTGGTTTTCAAGCAGTAGGTATTCACACTCTGCTAGCAGACGGCCAAGCAGAAACTGTTTTGGCGAGATTAGAATCCGGTCTTCAAGGCTTTCGACCCGGTGACCGACTACGGATTCATCTGCGTTCTATTGGAACGGATCACCAACGCCAGCAAGAACTCTCGGATCTCATAGAGTCCACATCAACCCTGGAATCCCAGTTTCTGTTGCTGGCTCAACAACGGGCAACCCGAGATCGAACGGCAGCAGGGCAACGACAGCCAAAGCATCTCTACCTGTTTGCCACCTACGTTTTAGAACCGGGCAAAGAAGCCCGCTCAGATCGGTTGGAGCAGGCCCTTGCCTGGATCATCAGCCGGTATGACACCTTCAAAGGACTCAAACAAGAAAAAGAATCTCAGCATTATCAGCAGCTATTGAACCAAGCCTTTACCGATGGCTATCTCCATTGGGAGCAACAACTCAATAGTCGCATGGGCTTACAAGCATCCCCTATGGATGCCGATGCCCTTTGGAGTTATCTCTGGTATCAATTCAATCAGTCAACTCCCCCATCTGTTCCCCAGTGTTTGACCCTCAGCGATCAGACGGGGCAATTATCCCTGCAAGAAACCGTTACTGTTCCCCTCCATGCCAGTTCTGTTTTAATTCGGGGAGAACATGGCCATCCCACCCACCCAAAAGCCGACCGCCAGTGGGTGTGCGTTAAAGGCAAATGTATTGGTGCCGTTGTCCTCGAATCAAAACCCGCAGGTTTTATCTCTCCTGAGCATCAGCTCTATTACCTGTGGCAAGCCCTGTCTCAGTTTGCCGATTACGACTGCGTCTGTGAGCTAGCCGCCGCCGACCGGACCATGACTCGCATGAGTCTCCAACGACTCACCCGACAAAATATGACCGCCACCTTCCGAGCCAATATGCTCAAGGATGTGGATGTGGCCTCCCAAATGCGGCTGAAGCAAGGTGTGGCTGCCCAAGAAAAAATCTACGAAGGAGCCTTACCTGTCTGGGTCAGTGTGGTGGTCTTTCTCCATCGCAATAGTCCCACTGAACTTAGTGAAGCCAGCCAGCAACTCACCAATGCCTTTCACCAGGGAGACTTTATCCGTGAAACCGAAGTCGCCTGGCAGTTATGGCTCCGGTCATTACCGATTGTTTCCGGCTGGCTGCTGGAGGATGGTCGCAGACAACTCTATCTCACCCATGAAGCACCGGGGTTAATGCCCGTGGCCTTTCCTCGTCCGGTAGATAGCCGAGGTATCGAGCTGATCACCCATCAGGGCCGAATGCCGATTCAAGTCGACTTTGCCCAAAAGCATCGCGGCATCTTAATTTTTGGTGAAACCCGTAGTGGAAAATCCGTCCTGGCGGCTGAAATCTTTGTCTGGGCCATTGCCTGCGGCATGAATGTGATTTCTCTGGACTATCCCAAACCCGATGGCACCACCACCTACACTGACCTGGTGAAGTTCTTTGGTGACCAGGGAGCCTACTTTGATATTGGGTCTGAATCCAACAACCTGTTTCAGATTCCAGACCTGCGTCACCTGGATGAAAAACAGCGTCAGGAACGATTAGACGACTACAAAGAATTTCTCGTCAAAGCCCTGGACACCATGGTGATGGGCACCGAAACCGAGAACCAGCTCGGCAAGCGGGTACATACATTGCTGTGGCAGGGATTAGCAGAGTTCTTTGCCGATGAAGCTATTCTCAGCCGGTATGATGCCGCCTTTGACGACGGCTTTGGTAGCATTGCCTGGCAACAAATGCCCACCCTGGCTGATTTTGTTGAAACCATCGCCGGTCTGGAACTGGAGGTGAATTCTCCCTTAATTCAAGAAGCTCTGGCCACTATTTTATTAGAACTACGAGGCTGGTTATCCAGTCGAGTCGGTCGAGCCATTTCTCAACCGTCTACTATCCGTACCGATGCCCAGCTCACTGTCTTTGCCCTACGCAATGTGGGGGACAACATTGAAGCGGCTGTACTGGCCCTATCGGCTCAGTCCATGGCCTTTCGCCGAGCGTTAGAAGTGTCTGACTCGTTACTGGCCATTGATGAAAGTCCGATTCTGTTCAAGTACAACGGCATCGCCCAGATTATTGGTCAGGTTTGTGCCAATGGAGCCAAGTCCGGCATTCGTCCCCTGATCATCGGTCAAGACCCGGACACTATTGCCAACTCTGTTGCCGGGTCTCAAATTCTCCAAAACCTCAATACCCGCTTTATTGGTGCCATTCAGCCCAATGCGCTGCCCTCTTACGAAACCCTGTTTGGCTACTCACCTCAGGTATTGATGCCCAATACCGATGAAGCGTTTCGTATTGATCCAGTGCAGATCTGTTCCCACTGGCTAGTCGATGCAGATGCACGTTTGACGCCCTGCTCCCACTATCCATCCCCTGAACTACTGGCCGCTGTTGCCAACAACCAAAAAGAACAAAAGGCCCGGCAGCGAGTACTGGTCCAACATGACAACAAGTTCGCAGGCTATGCCGCCTTTGCCCAGGCTTACGTGCAAACCGTGCGAGCAGGCCAATCCATGGATCAGATTTCTCCCAATTCTTAACCCATAGAGGTTCCCATGACACCCAAAAAACGACGCTGGCGATGGTTGCTGATCGGCACTGGCACCTTGGTGCCGGTCCTCACCCTTGGTACTGCGGCTGCATCTCTATTACCCGGTGGTTTACCCGATGGCTGGCATCAGGGTGTGTTGGATGACTATCTCGATCCGTTGGAACAGCTTGTTGGCCAGTGGCAGCGAGCAGATCCGATTCGGGAAACCATTATGGAAACGGCCCTGGGTGTGCTGTGGGATGATCTCAAGGGTAGTACCCAAACAGAGATTCCAGATCCCTACAAAGTACGCACCGCTGAGGATGTCACCGGAGCTGGAGTCCTCACTACCAGTCCTGTGGTGCAGCAGCGTGATCTGGGCAATCTGGTAGACCAGGAAATGGCCAGATCATTGGCCGCTCCTGTTATCGGCGAAGAAGGTAATACCTGGTTAGAAGAATCTGCACAACGCACAACAGACCTGGTAAATCAAAGCGTACAACAAACAGAAGAAGTGGTTTCACTGGCAGACAGTGCGCAGGGCATGGGCGTCACCCAGGATGTAATGAAACAAAGTGCTCAAATTGATGCCGAGATTGCCAAGCTGCTCACCCAGCAAACTCAGCTCACGGCTGATAATCACACCACGCTGTTACAGCTTCAACAGTTGCAAGGCATTGTGGCCCAGCTTGCTGCTGATACCAGTGAAGGCATTGACGAATCCAATCGACGGGAGCGGCTGGAACGTCAGGTATCTATCTCCGGTTCAGCTCAATCTCCCATCTACCTGCCGGGTGTACTGGGTACCCAGACTTCAGAGGAGTAATGCCGATGACATCCCATGTTCTGGCCCAGGTAACTGGGGGCCTTAGCATCATTGAAGATAGCATCCAGCAGCTTGAGGCCGTCCAACAAGCCTGGGATGACCGCTGGCAGGAGATTTTTACCCAGTCCAACGGTCTTTATCTCGGCATCAACCAGTTTGCAGCAATCATTCTGGTGGGCACATTTATCTTCTTTGCCGTGGGCTGGGTCAAAGATGCCATGGAACGAGGCATTTTTCCAGCACTTCCCCATGTGCTGTGGATGCTGCTGATCGCAGTACTGTTGTTTGATAATGGCTCTCTACTCGGCTCAGTCACCCTGGGGTTACGGGATGTGATCAATGCCCAAACCCAGGTGGTGTTATCGGTGCAGATTGGCGAAGTCTCTATGGTGGAGGCTCTCAACGATGTGATTGTCTCCCAACAGGCCAAAGCATTAATTCAGCGAGAATATGCCGAATGTGATGCCAAAGAAGGACAGGCCCAGATTGATTGCTTTTTAGACGCGGGTGAACGGGCACAGCAAATCCTGGAGCAGGAATATCGTCGTAACGGCTTCTGGAGTGCCGGACTCCAGCGACTCTTCCAGCGGCTACGACAAATCGGTGAGCATATTCAACAGGACTACCAGGATGGTTCACCGCCTGCTGGAGGAGATCCGCTGGGTGACTTTCTGGTGCATAGCCTGGTGCAGACCGGCAGTCATGCCCTGGCCGAGCATATTCTCAAGGGTTGGCAATGGGCCTTTGCCAATATTCTAGAACTGGCCATGTTGTTGACCGGGCTGATGGGACCGATTGCTGTGGCAGGTTCAGCGGTTCCTCTTCAAGGCCGTCCCTTATGGGCCTGGTTAACCGGCTTCTTCAGTCTGGGTATGGCCAAATTCTCCTACAGCGTCATTGTGGGACTGGCAGCCACTGTCGTTGTTACCGCTGAGGTTCAGACCCAGAGTGATTTTGGTTTTCTTCTACTCATCAGTGTGCTGGCTCCCGTGCTGGCCTTATCTATTGCCGGGGGAGCCGGGATGGCTGTCTTTCGCGGCATCTCTGGCGGTGTTACCCGCATTATTTCCATTGGTACATCAACTCTGCCGTTACCCTAAAGCGCACCATGCAATTTAGCGATCTCACCCGTCGTGGGCGACTTCCCAGACTGGATTCCACTGATATTCTGCCGTTGGCCTTTGCAGGCCTGTCAGCAGGTGTTGTTGTTCTGACAATCGCACTGCTCTGGCTGGCTGTTTCCTTTTCCAAACTGGCCAATAAACCATCTCCTACCCTGGTGCAGCAGGTGGATGGTCGTGCCTTTACCGCGCGATCTGCCGACGTTCACTATCGTGAACCAGAAGTTATTCGACGGGTAGTGTCTGACTGGGCGGTGATGACCTTTACCTGGGGCTCCATCCCTGGCCAAGAAACCGAGACAATTGATGAAGGCATCAAAGTCAAAGGCACCAATCGCGTTACTGAGTCTGCCTGGGAAGCGGGGTTTCTGTTGTCTAGTGACTTCCGTGATGTCTTTCTGGCTCAGTTGGCTGCTGAGATTATTCCTGATGCCGTTTTTGATGGTCAGGTCTCAGCTGTAATTATCCCTCAAGAAGTCTCACCACCACAGGTAGTCAATGAGGGACTGTGGCAGGTGGACCTGATCGCCACACGCATTGTCTTTGATGACACCAATCCATCTGGCACCACCATTCCCTTTAATCGACGTTTTTATGTGCGGGCAATTGAGCCACCCAGAAAGCCACTGATTAAAAATGCATCGGACTATCAACAGGTGGTGTATCGCCTGCTAGAGAGCGGATTACAGATTGATGAAATTAGGCCCATTCATGGAGAGGAGATCAGCCAATGAGTGATGACCCTACCCTGGAGAGTTTACGCGAAATGACTGGGGCACCCAACCTGGATGAACCCCTGGTGAGCGAAACCGCCTTTGATGCGGTGGAAATGAAATCAGAACGACCCGCCTGGAAAATGCCGGGACCAAAACTGATGGCCGTTGGCTTAGCTCTGGTGCCCGTCTTTGGTGCCGCTGGCTATTTTATGTTGGCCAACCGACAGCCCGATAAAACGGATGTAGCGGCGTCTGAGACTTCAACGGATACGGAGGCGGCTAATGAGATACCTAGCATAACTGAGGTCGCCCTGGAAGAATCTCGTAACGAGGTTGCTCGGTTGAAATCCAATATGGCCTTGAGTGATCAGGCATATGTTCAGCAACAGTCTCAGGAAGCTGCCAAGCCGAAGTCTTCATCGACAGCCACACCGGCACCAGCACCACCCAAGGTAACAACTAAGCCTGCCGTTTCACGACCTGCACCTGTGGTTAGTGCCAGTCCTCGACCAGCTCCAGCTATTGATTATCGACCCACTCCCAGACCTGTACAAGCGACACCACCGAGACCTGCACCTTCAGTGACGGCTGCTTCACCACGCTTTTCAGACACAGATCCCACCGAGCGTTGGCAGACATTGGCTCGCCTGGGTAGCTATGGCACAGTGCCACCGATTGAACCTATAGAACAAACAGACACTGCTAATATCAAGTCAGTTTAAACACCCATAATTAAGCAGCGTCTCTATCATCATA
>ERZ1740070.891-NODE-891-length-19439-cov-10.514806_pt1 | contig 19439 bp, 12 predicted proteins | sample MGYA00581734_ERZ1740070 | MGnify/ENA primary metagenome ERZ1740070 (study PRJEB43018, sample SAMN04849744) | marine metagenome | isolation source: floating plastic debris | place: Pacific Ocean | collected 2008-09-01 | study: EMG produced TPA metagenomics...
TACTACTGCAATAGTACTGAATGCGAATAACTAATACCACTGCATTCAGTATATTTTTCTTATACCGTGACTAATGAACATTGTTATCAGGAAGTGTCAAATCAATGATTTCCATTACATGTACATGTAAGTCGAACGTGAATTGTGGTCATCGATAGCCTCACTTCGCAAAAACAGCAATGATGCAACTTTCCGCTAGATTTTGTTCCTGGTTCAATAGCTTTTAAAATACAGTTAGGCTAGGCCTGGATGTTTATAAGTTTATAAATAGGTTATCAATATAAATAGTACACTACATGCATAGTGTACAAACGTGCAAAACAGTGTCAAAGTGTGTGTCCTCTTGGCGAGATCTTTTTTTGGAATTCACATTTAATATGCGTTTTTGTTATGTTGCCCTTATATGGTATATTTTTCTGATCACGAAGCATGACCGCTCAACTTAACAAAATATTGAGATGGCCTATCATGCGCTCACTTACAGGGATATTTCATTGGCATTATAACAACGTTTTCTTTAGGCTACATGTTGGATATAGCCAAAATATGATGTAGAATTTTCAGGTCTCTCGAATTGAAAATTACCATTCGGTTGAAAGTTTTAGCATTCTGTGCTGGTTGATGCCCTGCACCATCATTCTACTCTGGGTATTAGTCGAGACTCTACAGAATTATGAATCACAATCAATGCTCATGTGTTAGGTCCATTTTCTTATATTCACATACATACGTAAAAACCATACCATGTATAAAAACGTAATAACTTAGATTTCAACAATTGGCAGGTGGCAAAGATTTCACACTACAAATGTCCAAATTTAATTTTGTGATTGTATGGTATAAATATTGCTTCAGGATGTAGTAGATTACAATACAGAAAAATTGTATAACAAAGCGTAGAAAAACCAGTAGCAATGAATCTGAAGTTTTGTAAATAATGATGAGAATTGGGAATAATTACAACCAACTGTATGCGTCGACCTTGCTAAATAAAAATATGAAAATTGGTCGGCAAATAATTGAGCATGTCAAAATTCGAAATACATGGAACATTTATCACAGTTCAGCAAAAATACATCACCTTAGTCATCAAATGCCACGAAGAAAAACAAACTTGAGTTAGGCACTGTTACATGATATATCAGAATGAAAAAAGCATAAAAATATATGGTTCAATTTCAATCTCATATGTTGTTAAGAGTAAGATAACTGAGCACCGGGCATGTGAAATTCTTATTTCATACAAAAACGTGGAATTTAGAAGCATTTTCTATGTACTATGGACGGACCAGATTCATCATATTCCTCCTTACTGATCCACATCTGTTGGAAGGTGGAGAGCGACGACAGAATAGACCCTCCGATCCACACTGAATATTTTCTCTCTGGTGGAGCAATTACCTTAGCTTTGATGGTTGGTGGGGCTAATTGTGTCAACTCTTTATGCACTCTGTCACAAAATCCTAAAAGCAAATAAATACTGCTCTACGTATTGGCATTCGAATATAGCATCTGGAGTTGTCCTTTCAGCGTGCGAGGACAGATTACTCATAAAGGCAACTAAAGTTTGGTTTGGAGTATAGATGCTGTGCAGTGACGTCATTATTTTTTTGAATTGACATTGACTGATAACAATTCTTAACATTTTCGAACATTTCCACTCTAACAGATAAAAAAAACGCTAAATGTCCGCTGGTAGAGACAATTGCGATGTTCCCCAATTATATTTTGCTTCATATGAGCGGAGCAGAGACGATGAGAAAACTTACCAGGATACATGGTGCTGCCTCCAGATAACACAACACTCTGATACATGTCCTTCCTGATGTCAACATCACATTTCATGATGCTCTTATATATCATCTCGTGTATACCTGCATCTTCCATTCCTGTGAAAATGTGAAAATGAAAGTTTAGCCATTTTCAATTCCATGGTAAATGAATTCAAGAGGCGAGTTGTGAAGCATCAGTGTACAAAATAATAATGGTCATTCTTTCTTCTGTCTTTGTGAACTCTCAGGCAAGAGTGATAGGGGGGGGGGGTGGGGAGGAGGGGTTAAATTACTTAGCCATATTATAATTTTTCTAGTTTTGGAAATTGGTTCACAAGTCTAGGAAACCTGCCGTATAATGGGCATTGGATTTATTTGCTGCGGTAAAGTATCACTGTCAATAAAACCTCTGCCAGCCACTCACCAATAAATGATGGCTGGAACATTGTCTCAGGAACTCTGAATCTCTCATTACCGACTGTTACCACTGAACCATCAGGTAATTCATAGGATTTCTCTGTGGCTGATGATGAACTTGCTGAAACCAATTCCTGCTCAAAATCTAATGCAGTGTAACAAAGTTTTTCCTTCATATCTCTCACAATCTCCATCTCAGCTGTAAAATAGAATAAAGAGTTAATCGACGAAACATAAACTCAATAGAATGAAAATTTGCCTAAAGGTGTTCAAGCAGCAAAATGATGAAAAGTCGTGTTTTCGTTTTTATATAACGGAACACAGAGCTCAGTAGTAAAAATGGGAAGAAAGTTGTGAGACAAACCTGTTGTTGTGAAGTTATATCCTCGCTCATGTAGAATTCTAGCCATGTATGCTGTGAGATCTCTACCTGCTAAATCTACCCTCTCTATAGCATGTGGAAGCGCGTAGCCTGAAACCAAAACATTCAAATATTAAAGGCATTGTTGATGGAAATGCAGTGTACTATTTTACTGTAGTTATAGTAGACAACTCCCAAGCTACATGAAAAACTACGGTTCAGTCAACAAAGTAGTGCATATGTCGTTACACCAATAAAACGGAATGGTCATTCATCATGTAATGTTTTACTTTGTGATGAGGGAGAATAATCCATACGTTTGGATGGTGCGGTAAGGTAAGTGAACTCAAAAAAGGATCGATCGCTACCACTATGTTACGCAATCAGACCCATCGATATAATCCTACCTTCATAAATTGGCACCACATGTGATACGCCATCTCCAGCATCAAACACAATGCCTGTAGTTCTGCCACTGCTGTAAAGAGACATCACTGCCTGAATAGCCACATACATGGCTGGTGTGTTAAATGTCTCAAACATTATCTGAGTCATCTTCTCTCTGTTAGCCTTAGGATTAAGTGGAGCCTCTGTGAGAAGAACGGGGTGCTCCTCAGGGGCCACCCTCAACTCATTGTAGAATGTGTGGTGCCAGATCTTTTCCATGTCATCCCAGTTGGTAACTATGCCGTGTTCAATGGGATATTTCATACACAGAATGCCTCTTTTAGATTGGGCCTCATCACCCACATAGCTGTCTTTATTGCCCATTCCTGCCATTACAATCTGAAACGAATATAAAACACTATAGATAGAAGATAGAAAAGATAAGACAGGATAGTCAGGCAAAGACAGATTTATCCTGGTTAGAGCTCATAAACATGTGAATCATGTGTTTATGGACTGGTCATATCATATTACACAAAATAGATCAGCCCAAATACAAGCGTCTCTCTTCAAACCTCCGTACCTGGAACTTTGGACGACCCACTATGGATGGGAACACAGCTCTGGGTGCATCTTCTCCAGCAAATCCAGCCTTCACCATTCCTGATCCATTGTCTATAACTAGTCCAGAAACAGAATCATCTCCGTAGTTTTCTCCAAGAGTCATCTGAAAATAAATATACAGCAATATAAGACAGAATAGCCACAAAACTTCCATGCTGTACAAATGCATGAGGTTGCTGTGAAGTACCTTTCCAAGTAACCTAGTGGGGCGTGCGGTAAATATTTCCAACTACAGAACGAATTCAAAAATTTGGTTATTGGGTTGAGCATATATTATGTTCTGGGGTTAATTTCACGGCCAAACACCCTATTACTTTGACTTAAAATAGAATGAAAATATTATGATTTGGTTAAAATTTCATGTTTGGGGATTTAAATATTATATTCTGGGGTTGAAATAACCTCAGAGCCAATTAAGAATATCCTGGGATTTGCAGCTAGATCCCCAGATGTTCTGGTGTTCTAGGGTTGGACCCAGGGTTTATGCAAGCCACTGCCATTAACCTATAAATTAAGGGAAAGATGTTTTGTAGAAAATTTGAAAATGAAAACTGAAAAGATAAAAAAAGGTAAACTTACTTTGCTGTTGTAGGTTGTAGTTGGTAGTAAACTTATGAAAATTATTGGAATTACTCCTGCTTTGGATATAGTGCTACTGCCAGCTTTCTGCGAGTTGTGATACCTCCATTCATCTACGCTTTCCTTTATATACAAGCCGACAATTTCCATCCTTGCTATAATAGATTGCAGACCTCTTGAAAAGGCTTCAACTCGTACCGTATTTGGAATTAGTCATCGCAACTTTTCTATTCATGACCAATAAGTATAATCAATAATTTCTATGTGACATTACCAAAGCTTCAAAATTGCAAATCAGTGTCCCATATAACTCAATAACACTGCACTATGCAATGATACGATATTATTGCAGCACAGACATTGAATTGGCTTGCAAAAATTGAGCAGTGACCAACAATGATGCAATGTTTAATCACGAATCTTATTACTTTCCTGATAGCGATAATCATCAAGAAATGATAGCAAGGACAACAAGTAGAGGGACCTGCAACATGAAGAAATCTAGATCCTGTAAATCTAAGTAGGAATATAGGCTTTGACAATGTACACTAAATACACATAAAAAGGATTTTTTTACATAAAATCGGTGGGTTTAAAGCATTAAAATAAAAGCAAATAAAAGCAGTTCATGGAAAATTCTAACATATTATATTATTTTTTTCATATTGCCTGAATTAAAAATAGTGTTTTCTTCTCCAACAGGTCTCCGACATCGCTAGGAGCAATTTTGATGTTAACAAAAATATAGGTGAAATTCATGCAACATCAAAAGCATGAAATAATTCAGCACTCTGAAACCTGTATCGGGATACAGCTGAACCATAGAATGAGAAAGTACAAATCAGCCAGCAAAGGCGAAAAAATATCAAAACCAAAATATCAAAACAGTAGGGATATCCACAGCAGGATGAAGCCTCAGACTGTAGCGAGTGGAGCGTAATCCCTCACCATTACAACTGTTCATAATGAATGAAGTTAATTTTTGGATTTGTGTTTATAATAGGAGGTAAGGTATGGTAGAACCAATGGACTTAACTTTGGTAGATAATTTTGTTGAATGAACTAATTGCCATTTCAAATTGTAAGCTGAAGGCTTGGGTAAAATACATAATGATAAGATGCCCACAAATAAATGGGTTGAGGGCCGCTTGCTTAATCACAAAGAAGAAACTGGCAATTGAGAGCAGGTGGGGATGCGATGAGAACGAAATTTTGTCCGTCTGTCTGCGGCGGTCAGTGTAGGTTTTTCAGACTTAAACATAATTGGTTAGCAGCGCTGAGCCATACCCACACAAATGGGATGCATGATTACCAGCTGTGGCTTACAGACGTAGGGCTAACATAGCTGTATCCACCAACATACATGCGGAAAAGCGTAATACACTTCTACTCTCACCATAACGGTGTCTCTTCTATCTGGCACCATCCCTGATTCATTGTTGTACCACCATGTAATATACACTCCTGAGTCATGACCAGTCACTGGTCACTTGACAGAAACCTTACCCAACCAATATGCCCGGCCAATATGTGACATCTCAATAAGTTTATCAAATCAATCATGAGTCATCTGTTGGTGCAATAATGATGATGAAGAAATTGTCTGAGTCATGTGTTGATTTGTTTGTTTACCCAAACTGAAACTAATCTGTGAAACACTTCTGTATTGTAATATTATTGAAAGGGATTCAAGTTCTTCATTTTATTTGTAAATAATGCCCTCCCAGATTCACTAAATTAAGTCTATTCATACTATTGACTGGTCTCAATGGATTATTATAACTGCTTAGCCTTGATTTCTGAGCCATTAATTTAAAAAAACTTCGAATACTGAAACAATCCTCTCCATTGTCTCTATGTATGACGTCATAGTTGTTTATTGGATTCAAGATGGCTGAAACAAGATGCCCTAAAGATTTGAAAGACATGATTAGTTCCAACAAACTAAAGGTATTTGATCAGATTCAGCTTCACCATTCGTGGTCCTAAGACAGCATAACTTTGGCACTTATTTACATGCATTAACAGAAATGCTTGTCTCCCTTGTCATCTTTATCTAAAGGATATGATATTGTTATGTTATGGAAAGCTTTTAGCCAGTCAATCATCATCATTGGTTGAGCATGGCCCACATGCAATGGCTGTGGTCTTATCTTTAGCATGGGAATATTGAACCATGGGACACGTGTTTTTATTAAAAGGTCCTTGACTTTGCAGACTTGCTAAATTTAAAGTGAATGTCCACAGGTCCACTGCAGTGACTTGCCAAGCACCCTAATTGGCCATTTAGGGTGGGTACTTAGCAAGTTGCTGCAGTGAGTCTGTGTGAATGTTATCCTTTACCAAAATAGTCTCAAATATAGCCAGCTGAATAGACTGAGTTAGGATTCTGACCTGGTTTGCCCAGAGAGATTCTAAATCTTTGATTTACCGACATCCATCAACATTACAATCACTTGTTTCGGTAGACCCATAATCATTACAATGAATCGGGTTATTTTGCATATGTCTATGTACCATAGACCAATCTATTGGTCTAGGCGTGCCAAGTTAGACAAGGGACAACTGTCGATTTTACATGTAGCGTTTGGCTTGTGAGAAATTGTGTAGTAGTCCTAGTTAGTTAGTCTTTTCACATACACCCTATCTACGGCCGTGATCTTACACCAGTCTTAGGCTAAAAGATTGGCGCAAATTTTGTTGGGTTTATTTCGGTTTGATATAATAAAATCAAATGCAATCATAAGCAAGTTATAGTTAATGAACCCTTTGACTGTATCTGAACTGCCACGAACACATGCTAATTATTACACTTACGTAGGAAATTACATTTGATCATAATCAACACTCGTTTTTTGTCACAGTTTTTCATATATCAGGTACATTTCATAGATCACGACATTTCAGTTGTGTTATCAGTTATTTGTAATTGCACCTTATATGTCTATGTGTGTGTACCTCTCAAGGTATTGGTGAGGTAGGGAATATTGTGCTGCTAGTTGCATCAATCATGCACCTGAGAGTGGTCAAAGCTGTATTGACCTCGCACAGTCTTGAGTTGGTGCTGGCATACATGTTACAGTTCATTAGACACTTTGCTAAATTGATTTCCCTGGAACCTGAAACCTGAGAGAATTTGTATATATTATAAAGGCGAAATCAGGGAAATATCAGTCTCGAAACCTCAATGTCTATGAAAATTATCAACCTGAAACCTGAACTGTCGTGTGAGGGAGAATTCTCACCTGAAACCTGAAAATTTTCCAGAGAGACAGTATTTTGTGTTGTTAATAATACCTGTTCTCATCTTTATGATATAGACCAAATTCTCTCAGTTTTCAGGTTCCAGGGAACACGATTTAGCAAGTTGTCTACTATCTGTCTTCGTTAAAGACATATTTATTGCATGCTGTTATGACACACCATAAAGGGCTAAATAATTTCAGCAGTAACATGTTGTCATATCTATGAAACAAAGCAGGTAAATCCAAATAATGAAACAAAAAATATCTATCTGCTCAGTTTGCGATTATCCTGACTGTCAGTCGCTCTTCACAACAGCTTGCTGCAACATAGCAATCCTTGCATTTGATGTGTGAGGTATGTAGGTCAGTATGCACATGTGTATTGTACCTTCTCATGTTTTCTGTGCGATATGCCTTTCACAGCATCTTGTTGTGGTATTTTGTAGGCCTCCTCTCATGGAGATGAGCCAATTGAAGAGCTGGCAAAACTCAGAGGTTTAGCCGCTGATGATAAAACAGAGAATGCCATGCTGAGAAGCAGGATAGAAGAACAATGTGAACTGATAATGATACTGAAACAGCGTGCTGATGAGGTCAGCACAGAGCTGAAAACCTCAGAGAGAATTAGAGAGACACTAGAAGAATTCCGCAAGAATGCTCAAGGAGCCATAGACATGGAAGTACAGAAGTGTGAAATGTTAGACAAACGATTCAATGAGCTCGCTGACAATCACCAAGAGCTGATAAAGTTTAAAGATCAGTATAAATATGAAAATGAAATGCTGCGAAAGGAGAATGCCAAACTGAAAGATGACAATGAAAGACTGTTTTCTGGTGCTATTGAGGAGAAAGACATGATGATTGAAGATTTGGAGATACAGCTAAGGAAAATTAGGCACCGATGTAATGAATTTGAGAAAAACGCAATGTGAGTATAATATTAGATCAGCACACACATGTTCTTCCATTTGGCACAGAGAGACATGACTGGAAGTGTGGGCCCAAACTGCTAAGATCAATGTCGGGTATGGGTCAGACCGAGAAAAAATGTTAAATTCATGTAAATAAGCAGCTCCTTGACTAAGACAGAAACAGCATAAACTGGTCAGATTTGGAATCTGAATTGCAAAACTGACTATTTGTAATTGATATCTACTGCTGTTGGTTTTATATCTGATCTGTTTATTAGGGAAGCACACCAGTCAATGCTTGATAATCGCAAAGTTCTACAGGATCGTCTCGTTACGACAGAATCTAATCTGAACTCAATAATAGCCAAGCTTGAACAACAACTAATGGAAACAGAGCAAAAGTTGAAAGGTACGGAAAAAATTGTTCAGTTCTCATTGCCTGGGCATAAGTGAGTACGTAGTTGGTTGATTTGGGAGGGAAGTCTCTATAATTACTGGTATTACAGAAGCTGTTGTGCTGCAATTGAGTGGTACTCTCCAATTTAATCGTCCATGGATGAGGTTTACCATGTTATCTTTCTCTAAAACAATCCAACATGAGACGTGTTCAGTAACAAAAGCTGCAGTTTCCTCCTATTCAATCGCAGGTTATATCATAACCTATATCCAATATTCAATATCTGAGACTGAGATTTGTTATTGTCGTTTTATGACACAGGGTGTACATGTATGGGAGGCTACGACAACAAGTAGATACCCACTTCATCAAAACGAGTCAGTGGTTTTGTGTTTAGCTGTACGATACCTACTCAATCCGTATGAAGTTTGCATGGGTTGGGCTCAATACTTTGTCATTGCAACCAATGAAGTTCATTGTTTCTACTTGGCTTAGCAGATCTTTTCTTTATAAGGAATCGTCTTCTGTTGGTTTTTTCATCCTGACAGAATTATAATACAATTTAATATAATATATAATATGATGTTGTAGAAGTTACATTCAAGTATAATGAGCATCATAAGTCTACAAAGGATAACGAGAGCGAGAGCAAAGAGAAGCTAAGTCAGATAACGAAAGAGAGGGATGATCTACTGGCTCTAGTCATGCAGAGAGGAAAGATCATTGAGGTACCAATGTCCTCACCATCAGTACAACCCATGTAATACATTTGCCCTATTCAGTTACGCAAGGAATAACTTTATTAGTGGTACACTGTTTTAACTCTTGAATGACACACTGCAGAGACAATCCTCCAGATTGAGAAAAATAGTATTCCAAAACCTGCACCTCTTAGGCTTTGTGCTTGCAAATTATTTTCTACAATGTTGGTCAGGTTTCCACTGTTTTTCAATCATAGAATAACCCGAAATCAAACCGGAATGAGACTTTTCCAACTGCAAAATTTCAGATCTTCAAATATCTCGTTGACTTTTAACTTGCTATGAATAATGATTTCAAATTTTTATTGAGACTGCTTTAATTTTGCTTCACAAAATGTTCTCGACAGAGTTTTAGCTTGTGGCATTGTAGGAAAAGGTTGCAGAGAACAAAAAGTTATCTCAGAAAGTAGATGGTGCAAAGCGCAAACAAAAGGAAGCTGAGGACAGGTTTGAGTAAGTGTAATCAATGTACAATGTGCTTTAAAGTATACCTTACCTCTTGGTTGTCCCACGTCCTTCCATCTGCAATTGCTACCTCACATTCATATCTACTAACAAGGAAGCGTACGGCTTGTTTAACGGCCATCGAAAGGAATCCATCCATCAATGTAAATATGATACCAGTCATTGAATTATACCAGGGAGTTTATATCACCAAATCATTTGGAATTGCTTTACCTTTTCTCATGGGTAAACAACCTTACAAGTACATAAAGAGCGATTGCATAAATATGCATAAAATGTGTGACATTTTATTACATAGGAAGGAAGCCGAGGCTGTGGATAAAAACATACAGGTTATAAAACTGAGGAAGGAATTGATGCAGGCACAAGATCACATGACTGAGGTCGACAAGGTACAAAACATTAATTTCAATCTTGATTATTACTAACTCGTTAGACAAAGACATACATGGTATCTCAATTCAGAGTGTCTACTTGGAAATTCTACAGTATATAGTTTGAGATAGAGATTATTTTTGTTGTCTGACACTCCAGCATCTATGATTTTCTAAGCAAACATTACTAGGATACTAGATCTGTTTCAGCTCACTCGTCTGATTTTTTGAGGCATTGGACTGTTAAAAGTGTCATGCCTCATCAGAAATATTGGCAAAGAACAAGATACCACCTCCCTTGCCTCATCGTTCTAACCAAATGAACTGAAAAACACCCCTTTGTCTCATTATAAACTTCAGAAAATAAATGCTCCCTATCCCAAACCAAAACAAACTTGGTGATCACTCTTGACTCAGGTCAAATATTTCAGTTTTGGTTGCCTTAGCTTAGCCATGGCAGAGCTTTCCCAAAAAGTCTTTGCTGTATTTATCTTGTGAAGGGCACATGCAGCTTGCTTATATCTAGTTTCGAGACAAGAATTTGATTCAATAACATTCATCATAACATTGATATCAACAATCGGTAGACGCTGTGTATAGCCATACCATTGTCACCATGCCAATAGACAATTGATTGTTCTGTAACCCAATCCGATTGTTACCAACATACAATGATGTTGACTATTTTCACAAATGCAGCGATGTTATTTAATAGTTGACTTCTCTCGAGGTAGACATACAGGGCATAAACTCCAGAAGCGCCGTTAATATGGGTTCTTCTTAATAGTATTCATTAGTTAGTATTTTCTTTTTACAGAAATTTGAAGCTTATAAGACTCATACTAACAAGCTTCTTCAGCAAGAAAGAGATTTGAACGCAAAGCTTCGCCACTTGGCTGCTTAGTTCCGGTGGTGTTGATATGGAAACCAGGAGATATTTGACATTTGAGATCAAGTGTTTTTGTCATCATCAGTGACTAGCCTTTCAGCTCCAAAAACTGACAAAATATAAATAAGTTTGTTAATCGCCTTCAAACTCAGCCTTACATCAGTGTTAAGTGTTATCATCCATATGCGTACAGGTGCCTTAATATGATCAGCCTTTTCTTCTACCAGACATCAAACGCTGAAAATAGCACAGAAAACCTATATTCTGCTGTACGATGCATTTCCAATGGGGCATGTGAATGTGTATTTCACTATGCATTATTCTTGGACACACTCAGTCAATGATAGCATATGAGGCTTAGATTGAGTATTTCTGAAAATTCCAGTGAAACATTACATCGTTGTCAACATGCCCTATTTTACCCTGACTTCTTTGCCTAGCAGTAGTCCTGGATATGGTGAATGGTCTTTTTATTCATGCCATAGGAGTTATGTTTCCATTTTTCATGAACAGACAACTCCATAAAACAATAAATGTGACATATTCCTTGCTTTTGAGGATAGTTTGAAGGTTTTTTATGAATGCTCTTTATTAGAATCAGCGATCCAAATGCTCTCTGTAGTGTTGTAAGACTTGTGGTTTTATTGTTTACTCACTGGTTAAAGATTCTAGGAATTTAACCCGACCAAGCCTTAGCTGATATGGGCGCATGTATTTCAGAGAAAACTCATGGGTATTAATTTTTTGATGCGTTACTATAACACATAGTATTACAGATGTATTTTGTTTACCTGTAAGGTGCTGCCCAGTCAATCTCATTATTGTATACTCTGGTGAGATCTATAATAAAGCCTTTAGCTTCAGTGTAAACTGTTTCATGTGAGGAATGGTATAAGAAGTCATATAATTATAGTAAATGGGTGATAAGAACATCTGGACTCAAGAACCCAAACAGGGCATTCACCACTGGATTTCCATGTATTCCACAGCACACATGGATTGTTCTGGCATTATTGTACATGTACTCACAGTTTGTCCTATTTGTTGCGGACCCAGCATTTATATTTGAAATACGATTATTGTCTATTTAGCCATTATGTACTGTCAAGGGAACGGGACATGCATGGTAAATAGTGCATTATGATGAAAGTCAATCCATTGAAACCGTTGCAAATTACGAGGTGGCTAGTCTTGTGTCTAAGACAAATGCCCAAAGTCCCCAGGGTCTCAATAACCCAGTGTTTAATAGTGAATGAGATGGCCTCATTCTAGAAGTCAATTGGTAAGCTGGCATGTGCTAGTGTTGGGTCATTGAATTACTTTTGATTTCTTCAATCTGTGTATTGAGGCACTCGAGAATTGAGAGATGCTGCCTACAGTAATTACCACTGACAGTACCGTGACATCACAGCTGTGTTACAAGTGCTGCTGACATTGTGTTAATCCAATTCTAGTCCCCGTCAATATAACCATCATCATCATCATCGGCAGCGAAGCAATCTCAACTCTCAATAATAAACTTGTTTTCTGCGCAGGGTGTGCAAAGTTAAATGAGGTCTTCTACATCAATTTTTTTTGACATTGGCGAGCTATCAAACGCGGCGGACATTGCTAATGGACTTCACACCATTATCATTATGCTTCTCGATTTAACGCAATTATTCTCAAGACGGCACTTCTATCATTTTTCGTTGGCATTATTTTAATTGCTTCTAGCCATTGCATCGTCGAGTGAAAACATTGAACTCTGATATCCTGCATAATAATTCTTAGATGCTGTCAATTGCTACACCATTATATACACACACCACACACACACACATAATAAGGCACGACTAGTCAAATTCAGGATTATAGCAAATGATGTTTAGACGCAGTTGACCCATTATCAGAAAAGAGCAACAAAGAAAATGTACAGCCAACTACAACATTGTAATCCCTGGATTAGGATTTATATGTGAGCTGACACAATACAAGAACGGAATAACAATCTACATATCAGGTAAGAACTCTACATTGACTACAAGTAGCTTACACATGCACCTCTGGTGTCAACACCCATTCAATCAAAGTTAATCGCTAAATGTTTTGCTGCAAACATTTAAATTCTTATAGGTTTTTGTTGGTAACGCCGGTTTTAAATGCATGTTGCAAAAATTTCACTGATTCACATAACAGACTATGGTAGCAAAATTATTTCTTCGCCCGAGTATGAGCTCAGTTTTTTTCATTGCCTAGACCGCCTTGATCCCGCTAGCAAAAGCTGCTGACCTCAAAGCTTGTTGTGTAGCCATGTGGTAATAATAATAATTTTCTCCTAGCATGGAAATTTTATATTTTACGGAGGACTTTTTGAATTTTAAAGAATTTACTAATCTAGGAGCAGCTAAATTGGTCACCATTTTCCCAACACTGATGTCAGTCCTCATGGGAGTTTAAAAATTTTGCTTGTGAGAGCAACATGAGGATGGTTGGTGGAGTATTTTGTTATCTTGTCAGTCATATACAAGTGTATTGCATTCGCCGGTATTAAGATGTATAATAGATTCTTTCATAACCTCTCCAATAACTTACGTAACTCACACATTGTTAACAGCAGGTGGTCATAATAGGTAACCCACAATAGTAATGGTATATACTAGCTATTTATTATGATGCTGCAACCAACCCTCGGAATCAGCAAGTATTGGTATGAGAGTAAAAAATATTTTCAATTGGAATCATTGAGATAATAGTTGGTGATTGGCAAAGAGGGTCTCATATATCATAAGAGTTAATGGGCTTAGCATGACGTTTGCGTGCTGCCTAGAACCCACAGATAAGTAAATGATTAGTTGATTCTCTTGTGCTCCACTCTTGGCACGCCACTGAATTTATAATTGCTCCTAACGATAAAGTATTATTAGAGTAATTAAATAGATTATAACCCTTCTCTGAGAGTATGTAAATATTGAACACCTTATAAAACTTGTTCTCCATCTGAAGATGTTATCCCATTATAAACTTATTCTCAAAAGACCATCAATTGAAAGTTGACCTCTTTTGCCAAACAGTGCTAATTAGGACAAACCGTTATGGTAGTTTTGCATCCTTACTTTTCGTCAACTACATTGCCTCACCAAGATAATATAATATTTTCTAAAAATAAGCCTCACGAGATTATACTAGGAGTTGTGTGATCAATGATCCTGTTTTCACCTCAGATAAATGAGACATGAGCAGGTTTGCAGATTGATGATCCTGTTGCAGAGGTCCTACTGCATTGCATCAAAAACCTCCTTTGTGCCGATTTATCTTTGAGATTATAGTTGAAAAGACGATTCATGTTCAGTTGTCTTTTTTCCTTCGTTTGATGAAGTTTAGCGGGAGGTTAGCTAATATCCGCTGTTCCCAGGGCTGATACTCTTCATATCATACCCACCTGGCTAAGTCTAAATTTACAAAATGCCCCTATCCACTTGGTACCACGCTTCACTCAACAAGTTTTCAATTATTTGGCCTACTGTTGTCAATCATCATAATGCAATTTATATTAAAAAATATACATGTGTTTTCAACACATACCCCACAATAAATGCATTGACGCTGCAAATCAAATGATTCACAACTATATAAAACATAGACATAGATGCCCTTTCACTTGCTCAATAGAACAAAATACCCCCTAATGTAGCAAGTCCACTCTACATGGCTGTTGAACAAAAACACCCCCTAAGACTTGTTTTTGGGCTGAGCCTTATGGGGTATTTTGGGGGGAGTATCAGCCATGGGCCGCTGTTGCACCTTTCTTCAGACCATCAACTTTTGAAGCAGAGCTTGATATTTTCCCATCTTTCGCCGCGCGTCACATTTTTGAGGATAGATATAAAACGCCTTATAGAATGAATCAAAAGGTACCATGACAAAGACACCTAAAAATTCATCACACATGAGTTAAAAAAACGTTGTAATTTTTAAAGGTTTTTCAGCTCATTCACAACTAATTTTTGAGTGACTCACATTCTGAATATAGAAAATTTTTGTCGGGATAAGGTTTATGAGCTAATTCTCATTTAGATAATAAGGGTCGCATGTGTACGAACATATATTTGACATTTTGCTATGCAAAAAGCAATGTGCTACTAGGAATTTGCTCCATCCTTTCTTTACGTAATCAAGAATGCAGTTCATCTCATAACCATATTTAGTCTGTCCAAACAAGTCTCTAATTTCTCCCAAAATGAGGAGTAATAGCAAGTAAAATGAAATTTCTTGAGTTCCACGGGCTAATTTTACTACATTTGCGCAATTCAAGTCCAAAAATAGTAAAAATTCTCATATGTTGGAGAGAAATGTACTTAAATAAGCCTATGGTTCATCTCATAGCTTAGTTGCAGGGTAAATTATTAATATGCAAAGTCAAAAAATGAAAACTTTCTTACATCCCAAGAGACTTGTTTCCCTTAGGACTGATCTCCTAGAAAATCGCACGCAATGAGATAAGATATTTAATTTATATCCTATCCGTTTACAACTTACATGTGGCTCTGAATAATCAACTAGGGAAAATTCGAAACGTTCCATATTGATAATGCTGTTGATTGAACTACATGTATGTCTCAATCGCAGCATACTGGTACCATTTCAGTCAGCTGCAACCAAAATGATGTAAAACCAAATTATGAGTACCAGGTACGCTGTATAAACTTTGCACACATATATGTATTGTACTATTGAGAGAAGTCAAAACAGTTTTTATCACAGAGAAAACTGCAGTTATTCCTTGAAACAATCACTCAATTAGTTTTGAATGGGGGTGAACAGGCAAAACCACGGCTCGGTTTGAAAGTCATTGAATGGAAGAAAAATTATCTTAGGTAGCGCAATATCTTACTAAATAGACAAGTTTATAAAAAAAGGACTAAATAATATTTATTACAAAAGATCCCACAGAGTGCCTCAACAGCCGGCGAATTCAAATTTTTCGAGATGCAAGTGGTTGTATCTCCCTTAATGACAACAAATGCATGTTTATTATTGGTGTTTTGTTTGTCGCTGATGAAGAATTTGAAGGGAATCCGACGGCGCCTAGCTCCCACCTAGCCAAATCAGCTGTTACACACACATCAGGCTTATCAACGTGTCATAGTTAGTGCATGATGAATTCTCACAAGATTTCTAACCTTTGTAGCAGTATAAGCATTAGGTGACTGCATTGTAAAGTGCGCCCAGACTATGTCATATATCCATAATACAGCGGTAAACAAATGAACAATAAAATGTTTTCCCTTCAACTGGTTATTAAATGAAAGGAATCCAATATTGTGAAACAGCATTTCAAATTATCTTGATTTATTGAAGCAGCATAATATACAATATCGCTTGTTAAAGAAATCTTGACATCCATCCATTACTAGCTTTAGCAATCAACTTAGACAGGACTTCACTCTGAATTTCTTTGAGAACTAGCACTCACAATCCTGCAGAGTAGTTTGTGAGTTTTGCACACGAGAGATACTTATGTGCCAAATGTAGTAGAAAGAACGAAGCAACAACAAGAAAACAGTAAGTTGATTTCCTAGAATTACATATATAAGCTTTTCCGGATTAGAGACAATGATCATACATAGCCTGGGACAGGCTATGCAACGCATGAAAACAGTTGCCTTTCTGATTTTTAAAGTTTTGGTGATAGTTAAATATCCACAGTTTTTTGAAATTGTGATATAATTATAAAATTGAATATATTTTCATAATGGTATTACTTTTGGAATGCGATTCGGCAGCAGAAGATTTCCGTCTACCATCAACTATTTGCGGTTGATCCTGATGTACCGGTAATTAACCGTTGGCTGGACACAAATGCCTGCGACCAATCAAAAGGTAGCAATGCCAGATGAAAGCAATGAACTTGAACTTGAAGTTCATGGATGAAAGTAAAGCATAGACGTTTTGATCTATTCGACCAACTATCTAACTTCGCCAAAAGCTGAGGAACTCAGGGCAGTCAAATAGAATTTTACAAGCTTAAAAGGCTAATTTACCACATTCTTTCGATTCAAGTCCAAAAATAGCATTAACAACAATTTTTACCGGAAAACTTGTAAAATGCTTATAGATTAGCTTGGAAACAATGATTTGAATGAATAAGTTCGAAAAAAACAGGATAATCTTGTCTTCAAATAGTGAAAAATTACCCAAATATCTGTAAAACACTACGGATAATTCTGGCCTCAAGCTTTTTACTTTTCAACTCTCTTATGCTATATATTATATATTATTGCTATATATTATATATTATATGTGTACCTAACAGTAACAACACATTACAAACGTATAGCGTAAAAATGATTCTATGGGTTATGAACTACAAACATACTGCCATGTCTGTAGTAATACACATTTAAATATTTATTGGCTGCATTTAAGAAGGCAACATAACAATTTTGTTTGTATGGTATATGTATGATTTACTTGTTGACAAGGGTTTGAGTAAACCGCCAGTGATCATAAATAGTGAAATGCTCATGCTTTGAATCACAAATTTATAATAGTTCTGTAAGACTGAGACCGATAACACCATTATGTATTATCATTTGCACAGAAATGGACTGCCATTGCAACAACTACCATGTACACTGCACAAATGAACTCCATTGACTTCACAAATATTTTATTACACAAGTGATGTCCCTCATTCTTTGTGTATCACTGACCTAATTGTTGTTTTTAATAAACATCCACCACCTGCATTTCTGGTGTCAGGTTTTTGTAATTCATTGCAGATGTACATTACCAATGATTGGCTATATTTATATCACTTTATTATGACAAGTTCTCATGCTGTTGCTGATTCGCTTGGTTGTTAGGTCATCAAACTGCGAACTATTAAGGCTCGTTGGCCCTTCCTCATCCTTGACAGCTCCTTGACGGCTCCATCATGATGATGTAATGGTCATTAATCCTGTTGACCGTTTGAGTGAACTATAGCGATTGTAAATCATTGATAATAGAGGGCATTTCATATATTTAACCCTCTCAACAGCTACTCAAAATGCTGGGAAGTTTTGTATTTTTAGCACGGCTTTGAGTTTGATTGAAACAATTGTTTTGAAGGTATGAAAGAATGGGAACTTGAGCAGTTTTTGCAACAATGTGGCCTTTTTGGTCAGCAACATCACAAACTAATTTTTTAGAAACCTGCAGAATATGTTAACAGATTCTCTACCAGAAGCAACTGACAGTGGCTAATGGACAATATAATTCATAACAGAGGCCACTGGCAGTGGCTCACATAATGATTGACTTCATTAGATTTAATTCCATTATTAGGCAATCTATTGCTCCAATAGAAATGATTTTTTGAAAGGATTACTGCCAATGCATATAAATGTTAGCCACATACTAAAAAAATCCCCTTTTATTATCCAATATGGATGTATTCCAAGCTTTTTGAAATTGATTTGGGCCAAATTAAAAATAAATTTGGGAAGGAATCAACTAATGTTATCTCAATAATATGTTGATTCGATCTGAAAGTAATATAATTTTCATCACAGAACCCAAAAGCTCAGCACAAAATTGGTGTTAACCAGAAAACGAATTTGAATACCCTATTTTGACGATTATTATTGCCTAATTCAGCTGTTTTCTGTCCCTTGAGAAAAAGTTGACAACTCTTACTAGCAGGCTCATCCTGATTAATATTATGGTAAATTTTTCTCATTGTGCTGGCATTGCAATAGACCTTGGGAGAAATAATACGTGTACATGGCCTCCACACGCATGAGGCAGTCTTAATCTTCATTGCATTTTTAGATAGAGTCTCCGAAACTTTCGGTCCTCAATTACTGAAGTGCAACCCTTCATCTTTAACACAAATGGCAATGTATAATCTCCGTTATTCAAACAGCAGGAAATCTGAATTCTTCACATGCTCATAATGCAATTGAAATTCAAACAAATCTTCACTGATGTTTTTGCGCTAAAACTAACGTTTTCAGTACTTGATCTCAAATATAGCTCTTTATTCATTGCCCTGCACCTTACCCTACCTCAATCTGATCAGCAAGATTTATATATCCATGATATTTCTGCCTAGAAGACGGGACTCAAATGAGATTAAGTGCTATTTGATGTTGCCTCATGACAGTTAATACATGTTGTATCATCAGTAGATGCAACCTGTTAAATAACAGATCTGTGAGCAAGCTTGAAACACCCTTCACCACATAAACAGAGCAAAACTTTTCACGGAAAACTCTGCCATGGCTAGGCT
>ERZ1740070.892-NODE-892-length-19431-cov-8.551301_pt1 | contig 19431 bp, 15 predicted proteins | sample MGYA00581734_ERZ1740070 | MGnify/ENA primary metagenome ERZ1740070 (study PRJEB43018, sample SAMN04849744) | marine metagenome | isolation source: floating plastic debris | place: Pacific Ocean | collected 2008-09-01 | study: EMG produced TPA metagenomics assembly...
TCCTAAATGTTGATTCGTTGATACTATTACTGATGTTTGTTTGCATTTTTTTGTCTGTTATAATGATGATGGCCGGACTTATCAGGCCGTAGCTCCTCAATCGGAAACCCAAGATTTGTCCAGCACCATTCATGAGTCAGTTTTATATCTGCAGGGATGCCTAGAAACATTGATATCAAAGCTGAAATATTTTGAGCGTTTTCTTATCTATACAAGACGTGTTATCAGCCGATTTATGTATTGTCATAAAAGCTTGAGAAAAGATACGTGTGGTGACAACTTGCTATCTGAAATTCTACCATACAATTAACCTTGTATGCTCTCTCAATTATTGCCTAGAGCATTCCCTCCCACCCACCCCATGTTGTATTATCCTGCTGTAAGAATTCACTTGAGATGTATGTTACAAGTTCAATCTATTTGTGTCTGGCTGCCATCCTTATTTTTAATATGCTACCATTTGAAAGCAGGTATTATTTTATTTGTAGAGTCATTTACCTGAGAACTACGGGCCTCTTAATGCACATTACCTCAAACTTATAGTAACAAGATTGAAGTTTCATAAAAAGGTAAACTAACACAAAGTTATCTCAACTCATATTGGCGAATTCAAGTAGGTAGTGGATCATGGTATGATTCTTAGATATATAAATTATATTGGTATATCAGGTTTAGTGGTGAGTCATTTTACCCGTCTCAATATCTAACTGCTACTAAGTTCTGGAGGCTATATTAGTATATTGCGAATGCATTCGATCTTCTTGAACAGTGAGCATTACATTGCAGTGAGCATTTCCTGTTCAATCCTGCAAGTTTGAAATGCTGCATTTTTTGTTTGATTTTGTTTTCAGCATATTAAAATCCCAGGAAGTTTGGTGATTGCTGATGATGTTTTAGCTGAGATTACTGGGAATGAAGCCAATGGATAGTGAGTACATAGTTATTGTTGTAGCTTTTGTGAGTATATGTTCAAAATACCTAATGTATCCCCTTGTTTGTTACAACAATAATTCAAGGTTTTCGTTGCTAAGATGCGCTTGTACTCTTAAGTGAGTTTGTCCAACCCATAGCATTCAATATCTCCAACATGATGTCTTTAGCAGTACGAATTTGGGAAAGCAATTATGTCCATAGCTGTGGCTTAAATAATTTATGCCTGATTGTCGCAGCCCTGCCTGACTACCAGTATCGACAGTAGTGTTTTCGATGTGATGTAATTGGCACTCCACAACTTTCATGTTCGGTTCTGTATTAGCTTTGTTTACCAGATCAGGTTTTATTTTTGGCTTTTTGAATGGGTTACTGACCGAAATGATCCACTGAACAAATATCATGATGCAGTAAATGTTACTCATTTCCTCAGCTTTGATTACGCTTGCTTGGTATTTGTGAGCGAGCAACAGGAAACTGGGTTTGCTGCACCTATTACCTTTGCTTCTGTCTAGTTATTCTGGCATATACGAATATCGCGAATGGTCTTTGTTTTATAGAAAGCTTGCCTTGCTTGCGATCTGATGAAATTTTTATCACAAATGAGTTGTTATAGAAATACCACAAACAATACCAGATTTGCATGAAATTCACATGGACATGTTCATGTAAACTGTGAACTGTAATGATTGGCACGGGGATATTTCTGAGGCGGACGGACACATGTATCAGAGTTTATTGATGATGTTACCCAATATCACTACCTCCCTTGACCCAATATCTCTTGATACTGTTGTAATTTCTCGAGCCTTACTCATCGTTATTATGGTTGTGGTGGGATTAGTGATTGGGAAAAGAGCACGTTGGCATGCATTGCAAAAACAGAGCCATTAGTTTTGTTGCCGACTACAGGTAATATGGTTGTAATGCTTACCTAAATATTAATCCCTTAATGTACAAATTGTATTTGGTTTTTTCCACAGTTTTGAGTTTTGCATCGAGGTGTTGGATTTGATGGATGACGTAGTTAACCTGCAGTCTACGGTGTTTCATCAGATGGATAGAGCTCATGAGAACTCGATGACAGCTACTGGACAATGTAAACTGTATCCACTAGTGCTAACTATACAAGATTCATGTCAAATATACGACTACATTGTCAAAATACTTTTCAAGCTCCACAAAGGTAAGGCGTTGACAAATGATCCTGTAATTATTTGGTATTTTGACATTAACATCGGTGTGCCTGAAGTTGTGTTAACCATCACATGTGAACTCGCTGCAGTGCTATTCACGATAAATTGAGTGTGGAGAGCAGAATTTTGAGGCTGTAATGCATCAAGCAGAAAAATGGAAGAGTTGGTCGGTATTATTCTCAAGTCAAACTTGCTTGTTCTCAAACCTAAATAATTTGAATCTTGAGATTGTCCAGTTATGGTATGGTTTGAAGAGTGAAGACAGTGTGGTATTGCTATGTATTTACATTCGCTGGTTGGCTGTATAAACTTTATACGTATACTTCAGTGGTCTGGCTGTATCCACGTCTGGCTCATCCACTTCTTTCCTGATGGGATGGTGCAAATAGATTCCAGGCTACAGATTCATGAAATAGGGCGTGTTAATGAGTATCCCACAATGCACTATTTCGGAATTCCCATACACATTACACACCAAGTCAATGATAGCATATAAGATTTTGATTGAGTAATTCTGGAAATTCCAGTGAAATATTGCATTGTAGGAAAGTTGTTAACAGGCCCTATTAATATTTTCTTTTTTAATGTATTACAGCTCTTCCTCCTGATACATTGACTGATCTGAGACAGAGATTTCTGACACAGTATAATAGTCTGAAGCAGTTTTATCAAACCTGTCAAAATTTACAGTATTACAGGGGTCTCATACAGGTATGGTTGGCTATTTATCGGCTTACATATGATTTCAGTAGAATATTTCAAGAAGCATTACATGCTCATGTACCCATTCCTCTTTTTCAACACTCATCCCAGAAAATCTCAGCAGTCGTCTGACCTTGCATAGTGATAGCACAACTCCCACAGAGGCAATGGTAACTGAAGTTTTAGGTACTACACAACTGGGAGCTCTGAGAAGCAAAATACAGGTGGCAGCATATAAAAATGCATGCACATGAATATGTGTTTACTGCAATGATTTATTTACGTTGTTAGTCGCCAGCATTCTCTGACTAAAAGCATAACAATTCTTGGTTACGCTGGTTACAGTGTGTGTTAACAACATACATTCCCACATTGAATTTGGAACCGGAATTCAAAGAGATACTCAGTCGAAACTTTTCATGCTATACTTGATTTAATATCCCTGGAAAATCCATGCAGAAATGCATTGTGGGATACTCTTTAACATGCCCTGTTACGTGATGTTTTTCTATGACCTCCTGGTAACTGCTGACAGGTACCAACTCTACCTGAGTTACCTCCAAACTTCCTGGTGTATGCGGAGTTATCTAAACACAGAAAACCTGTAGCTGTTGTGGCAGGAGAAGACAATGACGAAGAACCAGAGCAGCCCGCTGCATCACCACCGCCGGAACCAGTAAGTCTGACCCCAGTTCACAGCATACCCTACAGGAAGAAAAATTTCATCGGAGTTTAAATTCCGCTGTTTTGCTAATAGCAAATTTGCCGAATTTTAATTCCGTTAGTTCCTAGATTATATGAATTTTTTGATGAAGGCTTATTTAACTAAAATTCATAAATCAAAATTCGCTAATATTTAATCCAGTGAATTTCCCATCCTGTGCCAGGTCACTAAATTAAATTCTATGTATATTTTCATCCTGTAGGGTATATATTATCTTTATTTTAACCAATAGTGTCTCTTCATAAAAAAGCAAGCCTTATGTGTTTAATAGTATTGCAAATTAGTTGGATGAAGGGATACATGTTTAGAAACGAAACACACATGCTGATATTTATAATTATCACATACATATTACATGTACCTCGTTATTGTATGTATCACTCAAATATACTCCTGTATGCAGTAGGCCAATTACACCAGGAGGAAACAGACCAGAAAGCACATGTTGTTACCCAGGTCTTTTCAGTGTGTGAATGAGGGTGATTTACACTTTTCCTAGTTCCAATGGCGGGTGCCATGCTAAGGAATATTCTGCAATGAGTTTCTGTGATCCGTTACGTTAAAGCGCCAGAACTTACCTGATGTGTGCACCACCCAACGGAGGTTTAAAAATTTTAAATGTATGACTTGTACCCACCTTAATTTTTATTGATTTTCTTGAAATCCTGTCGATTTCCAAAATATTTAAAATTATGTTTTAGCAGATAATGAACATGAGTTAATGCTACAAGTGAGCATGGTGCGTGTGTTCATCTCATTCTCTGACGACATTATTATTGCAGGAACCATTGGTAGATGTCCCAAAACCAGCACCTAGGAATCCAGCTAGGGAAGCATTAATCGAGAGACTCAAAAGGGAAGTGGATGATCTCAAAGCGGATCTTAATTATGTCAGATACAAGGTGAGAAGCTGTGCCCCGTCTTCTCAATCAATGTCGCTATCATGGGTGCAAACAATCATGGCATAAACTTTCTATGTTTTCTGTTTATTGAATTGGGAAAAGGAATTTTGTATGGTGTGAATTGGAACTTGGATCACTTTGAAGAGAAAAAAAATGAAACTTGGATAGCTTGAAAAAATTGAAGTTTTAACTCAGCTAAATGTGAGATCAGTTGTGGCTATAGGAATGATCAAAAACCTTCTTCAAATTCTTATGACAAAGATAACATTTTGTTAACTTGGTTGCTGAGCTGCGAACCTCTGCCTCTGTTTACATGTCTGCACCACACTAGTTACTCTGCCCTTCTATGAAGTCTCATCATTGTAAGAGCCTGGACTCCGAACGGTGCAGTGTTAATGACGGCACCATAAAAATGAGTTTGTTGATTGGTGCCACTAACTCTGCCCAATAGGGCATGTTAGCAACATTCCCACAATGCATGTTTTCACTGGAATTTCCAAAAACACTCAGTCAAAATCATATGTGCGTTCATTGACTGAGTGTGTCTGGGATTTCCAAAACTATATACTGTGGGATGCTCATTAACATGGGGTATTTAGAGTCGGACCACTCATAGTTGTGAGCACTTATTAGACTAACGTATCATTGCTATACTTGAATGTTAATCATTGTTACAGGCAGGGGAGAGAATCAAAGAGTTGAATGCTGAAGTTGCATCTCTAAAATCTCAGTTGTCGCAACAAGTAAGATGCTAATACATGTAATAAATCTATCCTACCCACTCTTATTAATCACGTGAAAATATTTGTTGCTCCCATTTTCTTCCAGTCAAATCCTATGGTTTGGTCTGCTTGTGCTACGATAGCGTAGTTGGGATAATTTTTGCCTGAGTTTAATTTTAGCACTTTAGGAAAATTTTTATACTAAAAAAAGTTTGTTTTATCACTTTGAAATTCCTCCAAGCTCTCCTGTGAATTAGATGGGTGTCAAATCGTCATAAGGTCAGATTTGGATTCTAGAGCTGTTTGAGATATTTTTTGTGTGAAAAGGCTGGTAGATTATGTTGTGTAGTTTTGCCTGTGCAAGCATCACGTCCAAACTTCAACTATGCGGTTCCAGATGTAACATATATGCATTGTACGTGTCGCTTCAGAGAGAACAAGCAAGTATTGAAGGGTCAAATCTAGCAGCTATACAACTGAAGCTCACCCAAAGTCAACAAGAGCTGGAGAAACTGAAATCGAATTCTTCAACAACAGAGGCTGCCCTCAACAAATCAAATGGTATGACCTGGTACTATAAATTCGCAATCATCATGTGTGCAAATCCTTTTCCCCAATATGGTTGGTTGGTTACTTTATTATCACAAGCAAGATTGCTGCGAAATCGCTGCTCTCATACTCTCAAAATTTGAAAGAAAATTAAAAACAGCAAATCTAATATAAAAATTGTTATGAACGTTTGTTCCACTGGCTCTGTCTGAGCAATTCATGCTCCTTAAGTCCTCAACTTTTTCGGGGTCTCTGATCACTATCGGACAGGTATGCATTCACCTGTGCTCTGATGGATTAAACTTGTCATCTCTAAACCATCACCTACATAGATATGACAATTGCGTGTTATATGAGTTACTTGATTTGCCTAATGACTATCACCTTAACATCAGTATGACTTTTCTGACTGTGAAGGCTCTTTCACACTACACACAAAACTGTAAAGATTTCTTTAAAAAAATCGTTGCAGTTGTGAAAAAAGTTGTAGTGTGTATGGAAGAGGACTGCATTTTTTTGCGGTTTCATGTGTAGTGTGCGGGTCCTTGTAATATTGTATGTGTCGTTATTTGAAGAGGAGAAGAAGGCAGTACATGATAAGTTTAAAATAGCTAAAGACCGACTAACAGCTCTTACACAGCAGCACGCCAACCTCATCAGAGAGGTGAATATATCTGTAATGTTTGTGGGATATTGATAATATGAAAGAAGCCAGTTGCAGGACCTAAACAGCTGATTTTGCCATGTTGTCATATAAAACTGGCTGTTGGTAAAATCTAATCAACTCAACAGTCGGAGTCATAACTTCGTATCCTGCTGATTTCATTTCCGTGAAATAATGCTCACTGTCATTTCAAATTTGTATTTAAAACCAGAGTTGTGCCCTCTCTGGTATACTAGTTCAGTGAGAGGACGACTCCCATGCAAGAGAAACGAAGTTTTCTCTGGTTTCCTGCATCCGTGTAAGTTTTATGATTTATCTACATGTAAGGATATTTTCTCATAAGTTCATAACCTTTTTTCACAGCATGATACATTGAAGAAACAAACTGCAGCGGAAAAGCTATCTGAAAAAGACTTAGTGCAGAAATATAAGGTAAGAAAACTTGGAACATGCAATATGCTACGAGATGCGGCAGTACTGACATTTAACTTACTGTCACAATTTTAGTATTTTTTGTCATTGTATGTCATTGTAGAGAGCCAACTATTCTCATTTCTCACTGACTTCAAAACATAAAATTTTGAATGCCAGTCCATCCAAATATTCTTTAGATTATTGCTAGTGTTGTCTTAACTATTCAAATTGATGAGCTTGCTTCAGCAGCATAAGCACTCATAATTTTTCACAACACCTGAAACTGCTGCAGTGGAAGATGATGTAATATTGTGTATGGCACTGTACGATTATCCCAGGGGGGGGGACTTTATCAAAATCCAACATAGCGCACAGCCACCACATCAGTGTAATACCTCTTTTCAATGCTGTTGTCAGATGATTTTACCATCCATTTTCAATCGCAAAAATCACCTCAAATTACCTCAAAAAGAGCCAAAATACCTCTCCACAACCACCTATCAGTGGAAGACTTGTAAAAATACCCCCTTTTTCTAGATTTCATGATTTGGGTACCGCTGGTCAAAAACATCCCTTAAACTTGAGAAATGGCCGATCCTATTGGTGGATTTTGATCAAGTCCCCCCCCTGGGACAGCTTTGCGCATACCAACTCCTTTCGTTTGGTAAATCATTCACCATATCTACATTTTTTTATCTTGTCACAGATTTGGTATAAGCTCTTAATGGTTTGTATTATGTTAGGAAGCGACTGATGATTTAGCGAGATTACAGTCAGAACAGAGCGTTCTACAGGAGACTATGCAAAAGAGTAGTGATGAGACACTGGAGCAAACCAACCAACTACAGGAAACCATAGACAAGCTAAACAAAGAAAAATCTGTGAGTTTATCTGAGCATATGACTCCAAATATTCAATGCTTTGATTTAGTTGCCATGCATTTATTCTGCCACATTTTAGACCTGTTCAAAGAGCACAGGAGTGTACGACAGATACATCTAAGGAGAGCATAATTCATTAATGCTGTTTATATTTACCCAGTAAACTCCCTGCTTTACCCAAATAGAAAAATATATCTCTTTGCCTTACCCTTTCACCTCTAAGCCTTCACAATATTAAATTATTTTAACTCAATCCCTTCATCCAAAAGCGTATTCAATCTCTCTAACTTTTCCTAAAACTGAGGAATGCAGCGTGGTGAAACAGTATTTCGCGAGTTTCACGGGCTAATTATACTGCATTTCTGCTCTTCACGTACAAAAATAGCAATAATTCCAACCTTTTTTACTGGAAAACATGTTAAATTCTTGGAAATTAGCTCAGAATCAATGATTTGATAGAATAAATGAGTGTTTATAGCTCTTTTTGGCTTTAAAAAATAAAAAAATGACCCTAAATTTTTTTGGAGGCTCTAACTCCTGTCTCAAGCTTTTAACTCCTCAACTCTCTAATGTTAGAGACCATTAAATATGCTTTTGCCTTCATCAAAAACATTTGCACACAGAAATTACGCTGTTGACATGTTTTTGCATCCATTCACACATCTCAATCTTTGCTTCTATTGTTAAGCTTGTTGCCTTGCACAGTTGACTCTAGTAAAATGTAAATCTGGGAAGGTGTGTGCTAGATTCACTGATTGAGATTTAATGAGTGTATGATGGTGTAAATTGGCAGGTTAATCTTATTTCCCATTGAATCTTAACCTACAGGTACCTGCTATCAATCAGCTATTCTATTCTAATATGTTCTATTTTCATGCAAGCTTTTCGTAGCCATGCACATCATAATGGCACTTCAGAAAACATGCTGGTATACAAGTTGTAGCGTTTGCAATGATAACACAGTGGTGGCATATTGCAGCAAGTTGCATTAAAATAGATATTCAGATCACAGTTTGCTTCTCTCATACAAACACTCGAATCAACTGCCGCGCTATCAGAGGTTCAATTTATTAGATCTAAAATGGTGTGACAGACTGCTATTTGAACGGAAGATCGCACATTAGTTGTGAGACAATGGAAAACAAAGCATTGAATGCTACCATTCTATAGCTTTGATGTGTATGGCAGTGTCTGCGCTGTGAGTTATAGTATGTCATCATCTGATGACACGTCCACTCAGCAGCCATGCTGCCGAGGTTTGAGCTGCCTCAGATGGTGTGGATGTTGCTGCTGCTGCACTACTGAATACTCTGATGAGGTATTTATGCGGATGATGTAAATGTTACTTACTGTAAATACAGGTATTTACGGTATACGGTATTATTCTGCTGCCAGTGAAAACTATTGGCACAAATTGAACTCGATTGATTTGGGTAGTTGGAAAGTTAAACAGCTGCAATTTTTATCATCTTGCTTGAAAATCTTGCTATCGTATGTGTTAGGATTAGGAAACAATGAGAATGTCACTTGAATTTTGTATGCGAAAGTGTAAACTTGTAATCAACTTGAGCCCTCTACAAATTCATAGCCGCTCAAGACATACATGCATTCTGTTGGGCCCGTATTTTATGCTTCGCATTGTAAATTTGATCTTTTTGTGGAGGTCAAGTCTGAGATAACCGTCAACACCACGACTGGAGTAAGTTTTCTGTAGATTTTATTCCATCTTTGTCACCTCATCCTACCTCCATGTCTGAAAGCTGCTTCATCATCAAAACAGTAACATCTACCTGTATCTCAGATGAAATGAAAGGCTATATGTTTATATTAAAAATTTATTTACAGAAAATCACAATCTACATAACCTTACCACGGTTTTACAACCTTTTCACCACAGTTTTGTCAAGCTTTTGCCATCATGTTTAACCCCCTCCATTTTTGTAAGCATTTTTTCATTTTCAATTGGTTGTCATATGTTTTGAATTGTAACTTGAGTGGAACCAATTGAAGGTACTTGAAGATGATCATCCTGAAAAATTGAAGACTCTTTGGAATTTCAGACCTAAATTAAAGACAGGCCAAGTGTGTTCTCAGACTGATCGCTATAATGTCTTGAGTATGTGTAACAAGTTACTGACCCAATAAGACTCCATGGTAGAGATGTGTCGGCATGTTAGGAATTTATTACTTTTAGGACATTGCCATATAAAACTTTAACAACATGGCATGAATCTTTGGATTGCCTAAATTTGTTGTTGGTCTTGGTCTCTTTAATCGGTGTTAATGCATTATTATATCTATTTCAAACAGAGTTCCATTTCAGTAAAGGGAAACCCCAAAATGAAGGAAAATGTCCAATAAAACAATAGGGCATGTTAATGTGTAATGTTGCTTTGTGATTATCATCCATTATCAACCAATCGGCATGCAGTACTCCTGACAGTAATGGACAGCGAATCAGAATTTGATTGAGTAGCATATAAGCATGGTCGGGAATTTTCAATATATAAGACAATTACTCCAATCTTAACATGCAGGATCAGTAAATTTCTAGCGAACCAACTATGATTATTTTTCACTGTTACATTGACAGGAAGTAGAGGAGAAGTTGATAGCGAGTGAGTCTGAGAAGGAGACTCTTCGTACTCAGGTGACTGACTATCAGACGACCACCTCGTCACTGGAGAGTAACCTCAAACTAGAGCAGGAGTCACGGCAGCAGTCAGCAGACACACTCAGTAAAGAGTTAGACGAACTCAAGGGACAACTTGGCGAGGTTCAGGGCAACGCTCAAAGTTTGGAACAGAAAAATCAGGTGGGTTGCTAAGCTTGCAAAGTTTTTCACTAGACCGTGTTGAAAAGGATCCCAAACATGTTTTTAGGGGTAGCTCAGCATGTGCATAGGAAATCCAGTAAAAATTGCATTGTGGGTTGTGCTGCCCATATCAATAAATAAATTTTACTCCCACATATGAAGTACATGTACATGTACATTTCATTATATTATATCTTACTTATAAGTAGGGCAATGACTTTATCTAATAAGTAGGCCTATGGAAGATGAAAACAAAAAGTTCACATTTGGTATTGTAGGTATGAGATTGTATCAAACCTGAATACAGCATAGTCAACTCGATGATATTGTAGGGCTCATGCTTCATTTATACAAGTGCTGGTTTGATATGGAATTTGAGACTTTTAGGTTCGATATGGTTTGGAGGTTCAATATCGATATGATGAGTTACGATTTTTATTTCAGTGCTTCGATACTTTCGATATTAGAGTTTTGATATTAGAGTTTCGATATTAGAGTTTCGATATTAGAGTTTCGATATTAGAGTTTCGATATTGGGTTTGGAGGCCATTTTGGTGGAAATTATCATGTAAAACTCATCAAATGGTGAGAAAATTTTCGATACAGGATTTTTCATTATTTGGTAGTTCGATCGATGTAGTATTGACTTTTGAATTTGGCCAGGATACTACGATATTGAAAATGGCAATTGTTGATAAAATCGATTATATTGAAATCGAACCAGTACTAATTTATACCATCCAGTTTTATAACCTTACAGGCTAGGATATATGTCCCTTTACTTATTTGCCCTCTGTCATTTGAAAGAATCTGAAATGGGAACTATGCTCCATAATAACCGTGTTTTTGTAGGATTTACAAGATAAGATAGATGGACTGGAATCAGAGAGAACCTCAGAGAAGGAAGAACTCACCAGTAAACTGACTACAATGGAAGGAAATCTGGCTATTCTAATACAAGAGAGAGATCAGGTAAGATTGATATGGTGCATGGTGTAAATGTTGTCAGATAGCTTAAGTGCCCAACCACCCATACTGTTTTGTACGGGAGGTGATAGTGGTCCCTTAAAATGTTTTTATTTTAAGATCACTCAAGATAGTACTTGCCAGACTAAGGTTGTTCTAAATATGTGCATAATGCTGCTCCCGCTGAATCAAATAAGTTGAGCACTGTCTTACAACCTGGACATAGTAAACCATGCAGTTTGAAAAAAACAAAAGTAATAAATTCGTAGCAATAAAGTCTGTTTGATATTTATCGGCAGTTCATTGCTTTGTGTATATATGTGTATGTAATGTGTTTAAATGAAGATGAGTTGATTTGTAATTTCATGAAAAATCAGAAAATCTAAGTAGCCAACACATCGTTATATGCACATGAAAATGAATGGTGTTCCCAATGTTTCTTCTATAATGGGGCATATTAATGTACGAAGTTGTCTCATCAATATCATCAAGGAGTACATTCTAACTCCTTGATATGATCAAGGAGTTATGCCCCTTGATATGATGATCAAATAGCAAAAAGTCAGCCTACAATGTTTTTGACTGAGTAATGAACAGCCAATGGGGATTTGACTGCATAGATGTGAGCGTCATAGGGAATTTCCAATAGATGAGATGATGATTCCAATGTACACATACCCTATTTATAATTGGAATGTTGTCTGTAGGCGACGCAGGAGAAATCTAAAGCAGAATCAGATTTGGAAGCCAGGATAGCAGAGCTTAATAAACAGATGAGTGATCAACAGAAACAAGATGCAGAAGAGAGGCAGAGGAAAGCGTATAATTCACTCGGTAAGGCTCAAAGTGATACTTATAATTTATACCAATAAATTGGCCTTTCTTTTGTGGAATTTTTGAATTATTCCTCCCAACACAAAAGGAGGATAATACTCTTTAAACACTAATACTCATTAAACAATTGTACATAATACCCAGAGGATGGAAATTTAGGGTCTAAGCAAGTCGTATGTCATAAGTGATTAAAATAGCAAAATTCATTTTATCAATTTATTACTCATATGGGTATGGTATAACACATTACTGCATTGACTACCTTAAAATATGTGCATCGGCTGCTTTGTCTTGAAGCTACTACGCCTCGTAGTCAGAATTAGTACAATGGTTAAAGGTTGAGGCTTGTGATCCGAGTTTGATTCCCAGCGCCGGCAGTTATTTCTGACTTGATTGTGGTGTGCTGTTCATGCTAGTCAAGTCCTTGCGGAACGGGACTAAAATTACTGGAGGTCCACTTTGTGTTAATCACCCCACACGCAGTCTAAAGTTCCCCTCCGCCTTTTCGCAAAGAGTAGCCGATTTCAGCGGGCATGGGTATAGGGCGCAGTTCGAGTATTATGACTTATGCTGCACTGTAGAGGGGATAACTCTCTCCGCATAGAAGACATGACATAGACACAAATATTTTTGTTGCACTGTGAGAAAAAATTGTTGCATATATCTTCATGTGTTATGCAAACATAAAATGTATGATTTGTTTGATCTTGTAGTTTTAGCGGTAGATAAAGGAGTGGAAGAAGTTAACTACACACTCGACTTTATAGCTTCTGAGGAGTTTGTTACCCACACATGTAATGCTGGTATGTATGGTCACTTGTATGAATGCTTGGATCAGGAATACGTATATATTTAGCCCTTTGTGTACTGATGCAAACGCTGAATTCATTGGATGCAAACTCTCTGTGATAATTGCTCAAACTTACAGCTAATACAATGATGATGTAAAACACATAAAATGTTGCAATGAGTAACTGAAATTACTTGTAGTCAGCGCACAATGTACTGTGCCATAGAAAAACTGACACCAGGTTGCGATGATTTAAAATGACAAATTATATTATATAAGCAAAAATGGGAATTTCCAATACACAAGAAGATAATTCCGATGTTAATATGCCCTGATATGTATAAATATATTTCTATCAAATTGGATATACTCTCATAAGCAGACAGCCATTGTCAGTGTTGTGGACACCCAGCAATGTTCAGTTACCAGTTACCTGCATGTTGATACCAGTCTAATGGGTCAAGATCCAGCCAGTGTGGTACCTGGGTGACTTGATAACCTGAAAACAGAATATTTACTAAGGTTTTACATTGGCTGCAGGTGTTAACAATGGTTATTGTAGTATTGTTGAACCTGTCTGTTATACTAGTAATGTGTAACTTGTGAATTGAAATCTAAGGAGTTTGTGGTTCCAGACGTCTTAATGATGGTGTCAAATTAGCATTTTGGATTGCAGTCAAAATGGTTATAGGGTCAATGCATTCTTGCAATATTCCTGTAAATAAATGATCGTGTACATAGAAGTACATGCATATAGAGGCACCTTAATCATCGTACTGTCTTTGAGCTTTTATTTGAGTGAGTGTAGTTTGATGGTTAGTTGACATGATCTGAATTTTCCACCTGTCAAAGCTCCATACAGACAGATAAAAATTCCTGGCATCTTCAACCTTAATGCTTTTATGAATTTATGCTTATTGAAAAAGATTCAGGCAGGGACGGACCTGAGAGGTTTTAATTTATGATAATCCCCTAAACATCAGGTTTGCACTTTCTCATTCAACAATACTGAATTTTATCGATGATTTCTTTATTTAACAGATGCAGCAGTGTCAGATTTGAGAAAACTGGATGATGACATCACATTATTATCACAGTGTATAGATAACTCCTCGTCAGCGGATTGTCAGGAGTTGTCCCATCTCATACATACATTCACACATAGACTGTGTCGTACGCTCGAGGAAAGCAAAGCCGCATGTAACAGAGCACCTCCAGAGCAGGGCGATGGTATGTTAATCGACATTTGTGTGTTAAACTAATGAAAGTGAATGGAGTAGTTTTTGCATCAATGTATGAAGCGTGTGGTATGTTTAGTCAAGTTATTTGCTTTGATGTTCAGGAGGTATTTGTGGGGCACTGACGTGTCTAGACCAACTGGAGACGAAGTGATGGTGGTTTGCATCTACACAGTGTGTATTATCAGTGAAACGAGTGTCAATATAGGTACATTTTGTACCAATCCACAAAACATATTTAAAGTTTATATATACTATTGGAGGTCATCAACATTGATATTTTTGTCTTTTAGATTTGGCGGAGAAGTGCCATCAGCTTGGGAATGATAGCGTTGATCTCATGAACTCAGTTAAATCAGGCGAGTTGCTTGGCCAAGTTGTATCTCCATCATTGAAAACAATGAGAAGGCAGCTTTTCTCTCTGAGTTGTCACTTATGTTTTATCTTATGATCTGTTCACACATAGGAATAGATGTCATTAAAAGGTTGTCAATGGAAGGATTGGAACTGAAAACACTCTGCATTAAAAGTGTTCACTTCTTTTCATGACACATGCAATAGTCTGCGCAAGTTTTCAAAAGTACTGCATGAATTTGTTTTTGTGACTGATTTTATAAGATCTGACCTTAGACATTGGCTCACTTACCAATAATGTATCTGTAGAATATGGCAGTGATGCAGTAGATAAAGCTTCACTACAATCTCGTCTGGAGAAGGTTAGAGAAGATACAAATGGTATGCTGACCGTCGCTAAGACTCTCCTCATTAGAGGTGATGATATTAATGTGAGCCAGATCGGTGAGATGGTTGAGGAAGAGCTCAACGCTACACAGAAAGCCATACAAGAGGGTGCACAGAAAATACAGGTATGATACCCTAGAGGAGACAATATCCTAGGTGTTTAATTTAGGCACTTTAGAGTTTTTCAATTTAAAAATGACTTTATATTAACATTTTTTTCTATATATTTATTTTGGTTAATTCAATTTTTAGTAGTTTGAAAATGCTCAAATTACCTCCTGCTAATACATTCCTCCTCTAGAAAATACCCGGGATGCTTACATCATGTATGTATCATGCAATAAAAAGTGTACTGTATTGGTCTGTCTCTTTTTTTACTTTGTTAGAAAATCTTTGGGCCAGTTATAAACACTGATGGTAAACTATAGGTGGGCTTTATACTGGCCATTCAGTCATTTCCTGCAGAAAAACCTCTCAGCTGGCAGGGTTAATAAATCTTGCATGGAAAAGACGGATTGATCTGTCTAGGTGATCCTCACAAGTTTGACAGACAGCTGTCTCGATACTATTTACGTACTGAAGAAATGTACAGAATGCTTTTATGTGCAAAGTTCATGTACCATATTGTATGCTATTGAATACTTCAGCACCCTCCTCACATAATCATCTTTCTCTTCTTCAGGAAATGTTGATGAAGTCACGAGCTCGAGACACAGGTACGAAACTACAAGTTAACGAGAAAATCCTCGATTCTGTAACTAAACTTATGGAAGAAATACAAATGCTGGTCAGAAAATCCAAATCCCTACAGGAGGAGATTGTCTCATCTGGGCGGGTATGTTAGAAGTACAACATTTCAGTTTATATTTTCTTATATTTTCTTCCTTAGCCATTGGTGGCTGCTACGTGGCATCTTCGACACGCATACTCCTGGTGTTCAAAAAGATATTTTGCTTGCCTACACTCATGTGTTCATCACTGGAAAAAAAGAGGAAAAACCCAGTTTGCTAACCAATTGGTTAATTGTATGCGCAGTCTTGTCAACAGCCAATTGATTTAATTTAATAATGGTACACAATGCAATGTCTTTATGTTTCTTCAAGCGCTTTGCAGTGATGACCAAATTCATCAAAGCTGCTCAAATTCATGTAAACTACATGTAGCCTACATCAACCAGTGCACGGTTTGTAATAAATGGTAGTTGTACGGGAAAATGTTATTAGTTTTTGTATTTTGCGAAATGGGAACTTGTGTTTAGCACCAGTACATCTTTTGCTTGTGATCAATGGTTTATAATACCATGATTATGACATTTTTTTCAGGGAAGCGCTACAGCCAAAGAGTTCTATAAAAAGAATCACAGATGGACTGAAGGTCTGGTGTCTGCTGCTAAAGCTGTCGGCTGGGGAGCATCAACACTAGTGTGAGTATATCATTCATAGCTCTATTAGTGCAAGTGTATCATTAGCAAATCATATTCACTTATTTGGTCATAATGATTCAAACCTAGAAAGCCATAGACATTATGACCTATGTGGTCATAATGATTTTAACCCAAGCGTTCGTATTTATTATATCCCATGTCCTATGCGGTCATAGTCTGTATGACCTATGGTGTCATATTTATGATGGCCTATGGAATGTCATCCCACGAGCTGTGTAAGCTGCAACAAATACTGGAACTATCAAAAACAGATTTTGTGAGTTCAGGGAATCTGCATAATCTCCATGCAAATAAACATTCCCACTTCAGGCATTCACGCTCATCATTAGAAAACCCACTAAAATAAAATCCAACCCTATTCATATGGATACAAAACTGGTGGGTTGCTACAAGAACATCTTTTGGTATTCCCACTGCATCCTTCTGCACTCGTCTTGTTTACAGAGAGAAGGCAGAGCGTATTATAGAAGGTCAGGGCACTCTGAATGAGTTGAAGGTTTGCTCTAACGAGATCGCTGCAAGTACGGCACAACTAGTCGTCTCATCTCAAGTCAAGGCTGACAAGGAAAGCCAAAAATTATCAGGTCAGTCGCAAACTCTGTTGTTCATGTTTGATATCTTATCTTTGTCAATGACCACAACTTGGCGGTTTTTATATTTATGTGAATGTTCCCTGTCACAATATCTACAATTGACACTTTCATCGGCACGTGTCAGGCTCACAATAGTAATATGCTGGTTTTCCACAGGGTAAAAAGACATTTTGAGACATTTTATCGGTTGCTGTTGTTGTAGATCTGAAGCATTCAGCTAAGAATGTAAAGACAGCTACAGCTGATGTTGTCGCCTCGTCTAACTTTGGTCAACAGATGATCGATGAAGCTGGTATGTATGAAACGAATTGGGATTGTCTAACCTTTCCACTTGCATAAGCAGACAAATCCTGATTTTGGAAATGTTAAGAGTTTTCAACAGTAGATTATATCCTCCATAGCAGGCACCAAACAATGATATATCATCATTCAGTCAAATGCTGATTGGCTCATCCTAAAGTACTGTAAACTGATTGGCTGATTTCGTGTAAACATGAGAAAGCAACTTTAACATGCCATGTCTTGAGTCTCTCCGTTTAGTATCTATCTACTCACATTATATTTGGTTGCAGATTTGATGAACTTTGATGACTTGTCTCTCACTCAAACAAAAAGAGTAGAAATGAACACACAGGTTAGTAGCGTGATATGCTGTTCAACTTCCACATGCCAATCGTACTCCATCAATATGATAATGTGCTGCCTATATAGTTTGTATCGTTCTGATATGTGCCACTAGTGTGATTACAGAAACAAATTAGACTGATTTGACTCTATGAAATCAAATCTTTGCACATGTCCGAGAGGATCAGAGGCTGAATTCCCTCACATGAAGTTCATTTAGTACCTGTTACATATCAATGCGTGGGAATATATTCCATTTCTTCACGCTGTTATAGGTTCATATATTGGAGTTAGAATCTAAACTAGAAAAAGAACGAAAGAAGTTAGCTGAGATAAGAAAGAGACATTATCAATTAGCCGCTGAATCTGAAGGATGGGAGGTAAAAGTTTAACTTTCATATTTCTTCCGCATCTCAAAAAATTAAAATCCTAATGTCTTTTCACATCATTATACACTGTCTATTCACCTGTCTATTTTATGTGATGTAGTCAAAAACAGTCCATTTCTACACGCTGCCAGGTTTTGTAGCCTTTAATTGTACACTCTAACCTGTCATTTTCGATCCGTAAATGTATCCGTTCCTCAAATTGCAACTGCTGCCAAAACACAAAAATCTCTTAATTCAGACCTGATGCTGTCCATTCTATGGTGTTAGTTTGTCAAAAATTTGAATAACGAAGATTTAACTTCTGCCTCCATCAGCTTGATGAAGAGGGTAATCTCATAGAGTTACCCCCTCGTGATCCTCTCCTGGATCATTTGGACAATGATCCGCAGGTATTACAACTGAATGTCAGGCTGAATGCGAAAGCTTGTGTGATAAATCATCTACTTGGGTCATGCATAACAGTTTAAGTTGCAAACTATATTTTAGGCTGTCGCCTTGCCTTTGGTTGAATCATATATTGTCATGTAGAGCAAGGAGTGAACTCCTCGTGTAGAGCATGTAGTACCCTGTGTCATTTTGTAGTTTGTTTAGTAGTTAGTTCGCATGTGCATGTCAACAAAAATGTTAATGTGTACTTTTTAGCGAAATTCCGAAGGAGATTACGAAAGTACAGAGTAAGGTGAATGTTCTAACCTTGCCAATGCCTACATGTTACTTCTAAATAATGTTTACTTGTACTTTACTTCTATTTTATCCTGACAATTAAAGGCTTTATTTAGATAACCCTTCTGAATTTTTTTAGGATTATTATTATACTCTTCAATGTGAAAAGTTTTTTTGCGCACATCTCCAGGCGCTCAAGCAGCAAGCGTTGTATCGTAAAATATCATGGATATTCTTAGACTTGGCTTTGCTCCCGAATAATATTATTCCTCTTATAATGATAGAGCTTATGTGTCATGTATATCATGGTGTGCAATGTTTCCTAAGCGTTCGCTTTACCTTTTGAATCCCTTTGCAAGTCGTTGAAGCACATCCTTAGACATTTTTTCCTCGAGAACACAGCTGATATAGCATGCCCTTAGACATTTTTTCTTTGGAATACAGCTTTGATAGCATGGGTTGAGAACTTAAAAGGGTTTCCAGAGTGTTTCTACCCAATAGGTGAAACCATGCAGAACCCATGATAACCGCTACCGGTCGAGATGTAGAGTGGAAGTTTGGTGAAACCATAAGCATATAAATACGTATGGCGTAACAGTAACGGTGTGGTGCCAATAGTCATTGCATGTCCTGTCTATTATTACACAGGT
>ERZ1740070.893-NODE-893-length-19416-cov-8.267755_pt1 | contig 19416 bp, 19 predicted proteins | sample MGYA00581734_ERZ1740070 | MGnify/ENA primary metagenome ERZ1740070 (study PRJEB43018, sample SAMN04849744) | marine metagenome | isolation source: floating plastic debris | place: Pacific Ocean | collected 2008-09-01 | study: EMG produced TPA metagenomics assembly...
GCTGACAGCTCCGCCGCCCACACCGACGGCTTCCACGCGCCCGTCGCGATCCGATCCGCCGCGAAACACGCTTTGACGATCCCGCCCGCAAGCGCCGCAACCACGCCCCCCACCACGCACAACCACGCCGCCGCGGGCCAAACCGTCGGCCCCTCGAAGATCAGCCAAAGCCCAAGCACACCAAGCACCGACGCCCAAAGCGTCGCGGTCAACACGAGCAACAGCACACTCACCCCGCGAGCCATATCGATCGAACCCCCGCGATGCACCCAGGACCCAATCAGCCGAGCGCCATCGTCATCAGGAACTCCGCGTTGGTCTTCACCTTCCCGAGCCTGCTCTTCATCAGCTCCATCGCCTCCACGACGTTCATGTCGCTGAGCACCTTCCGCAGCCGATACACGAGCTCGATCTCCTTGGGCTCCATCAGCAGCTCCTCGCGGCGCGTGCCGCTGGCCGCCACGTCGATCGCTGGGTACACCCGCTTCTCGACGAGCCTGCGATCAAGGTGCAACTCGCTGTTGCCGGTGCCCTTAAATTCCTCGAAGATCACCTCGTCCATCTTCGAGCCGGTATCGACCAGCGCCGTGCCGATGATCGTCAGCGAGCCGCCCTTCTCGATCGCGCGGGCCGCGCCGAAGAACTTCTTCGGCCTCTGCAACGCGTTCGAGTCCAGACCGCCCGTCATGATCTTGCCGGACTGCGGCATCTCCGAGTTGTACGCCCGAGCCATACGCGTGATCGAGTCCAGGAAGATGACCACGTCATCACCAAACTCCACCATCCGCTTGGCCTTCTCGATCACAACCTCCGCGACCTGCACGTGCCGATGGCTCTGCTCATCGAACGTGCTCGCCACGACCTCCACGCCCTTGGTCGCGTTCCGCCGGAAGTCGGTCACTTCCTCAGGACGCTCATCAACGAGCAGCACGATGATCTTCGTCTCCGGATAGTTCGTGCTGATCGCCTTGGTCATCTTCTGCAAGAGCACCGTCTTGCCCGTACGCGGCGGCGCGACAATCAGCGCACGCTGGCCCTTGCCAAGCGGCGCCACCAAGTCCACGATCCGCATTTCGATCTGGTCCGGCGTCGTCTCCAGAATGAACCGGTCCTCAGGGTGCAAAGGCGTCAGGTCCTCGAAGCTCACCACCTCGTGGATCTTCTGAGGCTCCCGCCCGTTCACCTCTTCGACACGCAGCAGCGCAAAGTACCGCTCACTCTCCTTGGGCGGCCGAATCGCACCCTTCACAATCATGCCACGCTTCAAGCCAAACCGGCGAACCTGCGACGGGCTCACATAGATGTCATCCGGCCCCGGCAGATAGCTCTGCTCCGGGCTCCGCAAGAAACCAAACCCGTCGGGCATCAGCTCAAGCGTGCCCTCGCCGAACATCAGCCCAAGCCGCGTCGCACGCGCCTTGAGAATCACGAAGATCAGGTCCTGCTTCGGCACCTGATGGATGTCCTCGATGCCCTCTTTCTCCGCGACCTCGTACAGCTCTTCCATCTCCATCGACTGCAAATCGCCGATCGAGATCTGGTCCTTGAGCGTCTCCGGATCCGCGTTGGCAGCAAACTTCTCGAGCTCCGCAGCCTCGCGCTCGAGCTGCTCATCGCTCGGCAGCACGTGCGAAGGAATACTCCCCATCCCCCGGCTGGCGAAGTACCCACCGCCGCCGCCGCTGTTGCCATTACCACCACCGCCGCCGCCCTGGCCGGGCCCCGCAGGCCCCTTGCGCTTCTTCCGCTTGCGACGAGAACGCTGCGACTCACCCTGCTGCATGCTGCCCCTCTCGTCCATCCGGTCCGAACCCCGGCCCGACCCACGATCAGAACCACGATCAGAACCCCTATCCGAACCACGCTCATACCCGCGGTCCGAACCGCGATCACTGTTTCGATCCTGACCTCGGTCCTGAGATCGGTCCGGCGACCGGTCCTGCGATCGCTCAGGCCCGCGGTCCCGGCTGCGCTCGCCGCCGCCACTCGAGCGAGACTCCGCCGACGAACTCCCGCCGGCCGACTTCTCACCGGACGAACCGCCAGACGAGCCAGTCGCCGACCCACTCGCTGTCACCGACCGATCACTCCGAGCCGAGCTCGAAGGCCGAATCTTCGGCTCCGCGTGCGTCGCCTCCGTCACCAGCTTCCGCGTCGTCTTCGCCGTCTTGCTCTTCGTGCCCGGCTTGATCGTCGAGCCCTTGCTCGACGGCGCAAGCTTCGTCCCCGAACGCACCGCCGACTTGGCATCGCCCGCACCGGCATCGCCAACCGACGCCGCCTTCGACTTCGACGTCACCTTGGCGGTCGTCTTGCCAGCCGTCTTCGAGCCCGCCTTCGCGGTCTTGCCCGATGCCTTGCTCGCGGTCTTCTTGCCAGCCTTGCTCGCAGTCTTCTTGCTCGCCTTGCCCGCCGCCGACGTCGTCGACGACTTCTTCGCCGGCTTGCTCGTGCCCTCAGGCTCCATCACGCTCGAACCCTTCGCCATTGCTTGCGCCCTCGAAACACCAGCCCGCCAGCGCCCGCGCACATCGCGAGCCCACCAGACACAGGTTGTAATTGGGTGCGATCAACGCCGAGCCCATGCGCCACACACAAACACAGCCAACCAAGGCCGCACTCACGCCGCAGGCACGCGCCAAACCGAAGATCGCTCGATACCCCGCATCAGCCGCACAACGTGCAAGGCCGGCCGGGGAAGAGACTCTGAAACCAAGACAATCCGAAATAGAACCCAGCGTGACAGCCTCCAAGCCGTCGCTCCGCACAGGCTTTCATATCAAGTGATTCGGCAGATCCCCGCCAGAGGTTCTCGCCGACACCACAAAGTATAGACCGCAAGCCCCCAACGCCACAACCCCATCAAAAAGCACCCAAATCAGCCACGCGAGACTCGCCCATCCCTCCCAGGCGCAATCCGATCGAGCACCGCCCCCACCCGCGACGCGAGCCCCGCGTCCTCCCCATTCGCCACAACCACATCCGCCCGCCGCCGCTTCTCGTCATTCCCAAGCTGCGCCGACTCCCGCCGAGCAAGCTCCGCCTCGTCCCACCCCCGATGCTGCCGCACCCGCGCAAGCCGAACAGCCCGCGGCGCTTCAACAAACACCACCACATCGCACTCCGCATCGAGCCCCGCCTCAAAGAGCAGCGGCGCATCGATCACAAACGCCCGCGCACCCGCCGCCTCAGCCCGCGCGATCGCCTCCCCGCGCGACACCCGCACCAGCGGATGCACCAGTGCCTCGAGCCGAAGCCGCTGCACTTCATCACCGAAGACAATCCGCGCCACCGCCCCGCGATCCACCGCGCCATCCGCGCCGAACACGCCATCCCCCCACCACGACACAAGCTGCGCGCGCACGTCATCACGCTCCAGCGCCGCCCGCGCCAGCGTGTCGGAATCACTCACCACACACCCAAGCTCAACCATCGCCCGAGCCACGGCGCTTTTGCCCGCGCCGATCCCGCCCGCAAGCCCGATCACCGGCACTTGGCGCACAGCCTCAGACACGATCCGCCCCACTCCGGTAGTCATCGGCCGCCCGCCGGATCGTCGCCACCAGCTCCGCAGGCCGAGCAACCATCACCCACGCCACCTCGATGCTCCCCGTCCCCGCGCTCGAAACGCCCACACTCCCAAGCCCAAACACTCGCTCGCGCACAAGCCGCGACACCGTCACGCCCTGCACCCGCTCGAGCGGCACCTCGGTAATCAGCCGTTGCAACACGCCGCCAAGCCGCATCACCCGCCGGTCCGTCAGCACATACGTCCTGTTCCACCACTCCAGCGCGTTCCACAGAAACTGCGCACCGCCCAGCACCATCGCCACCGCAAACACCCGCCCCGTCGGCACCGCGATCCCCGTCAGCGTGATCGCCCAAAGCGTCCCCGCCGCACCAATCGCAAGCCCCACAAACAACCCCAACGTCCGCAACACAACAAACAGCGGATCGGGACGAATCATCACGATCACCCGCTCATCCGCCGGCACCATCGCAGGCCGCGATCCAGCAGCCGCCGTCATCCCTCCGCATCCTCAAGCGTCGACGCGTCAAGCACCGCCACCTCGGGCAGGTTGCGGTAGTACCCGTCGTAATCGAGCCCATACCCCACCACAAACTCATCGGGAATCTCAAAGCACGAGTAATCCGCATCAATCTCCACCGCACGCACGTCCGCCGGCTTCCGCAAAAACGTGCACGTCCGCACGCTCGCAGGCCCCTGCTCCTCGATCAAGCTCTTCACCAGCGCAAACGTCCGACCCGAATCCAGAATGTCATCGACCACCACAACGTGCTTGCCAGCAAGGTCCTTGGGCAGCTCGCTCCGCAGCGCCGCCCCCTTGCTCGCCACGCTCTTGCCCGGGTAGCTGCTCACCGCAACCACACCCAGGCTCAGCTTCACAGGCATCTCGCGGATCAAATCCGCCAGGAACACCACGCTGCCCGTCAGAATCGGCACCATCACCACGCGCCCGCCGTCCGCCGGCGCGTTGCCCTCGGCCGCCAGATCGCGCGTGAGGTCCGCCGCAAGCGCCCGGCCCACCTCGCCCACACGGGCAGCGATCCGGTCGCGGTCAATCAGAATGCGCTCGATCTCGGGGAACATGCCGCGAGCATACCCACGCCGACCAACCCGAAGCACCACCCGCTACTTCAGCCCCTTCAGCTCGCCCCGCTGCCGCGCCTTGCTGTACCGCGCAAGCGCGTCCTCCAGCACCGCGTACCCCGCCTCGGCAGGCATGATCTCGTCGACCTCCACCTGCTTCTCCTCGAGCATCTTGTAATCCTCGAAGAACCGCTTGAGCATCCGGAACGTGTGCGGCGGAAAATTGCTCGCCTTCGTGTACCCCGCGTACTCCGGATCATGATCCAAAACCGCGATCAGCTTGTGGTCCGGCTGGCCCTCGTCGATCATCGTCATCATCCCGACGATCCGCGCCTCGCACACGCACAGCGTCGGCACCTTCTCCGTGCAAAACACGAGAATGTCCAGCGGGTCGTCATCCTCCGCATACGTCTGCGGCACAAACCCGTAGTTCGCCGGGTAATACACCGCGCTCGACAACACCCGATCCAGCCGGAGCAGGCCCGTCTGCTTGTCAAGCTCGTACTTGTTGCTCGAGCCTTTGGGGATCTCGATGATCGCCTTCACATGCTCGGGCAGGCTCTGCCCATCCACGCTCGGCGTCACGTCATGCCATGGATGCACCATGCCGCCAGCGTAGCCCCGCCAAACCACACACACACCCGCACCAAAGCGCTCGCCCCCGCTATCCTCCGCGCATGCTGACACTCGACTTTGCCAACTGCCTCTCCGAACGCGTCGCCGAGCACGGCCTCGACCCCGCCCGACTCGCGCCAGGCTCCGACCTCGCCGCCGCCGCCACGCGCCTGACCGAGTCACTCGCCACCACCCGAGGCACCGGCTGGGAACGCTGGCGCGACCTGCCCTTCGGCGACTTCCGAAAGGCCCACACCGAAGCCATCCACGAACTCGTCAAACAGCGCAAGCCCGGCTGCGAGGTCCTCGTCGTCCTCGGCATCGGCGGCTCCGCACTCGGCAACATCGCACTCCAGTCCGCACTCAACCCCGGCACGTGGAATCTCATCCCAAGCGACCAGCGTGGCGGCCCCCAACTCTTCGTCCTCGACAACGTCGACCCCACCTTCGTCGGCCCAGTCCTCAACCACTGCGAGCGCGTCGGCCTCGACAAGTGCCTCTTCAACGTCGTCAGCAAGTCCGGCGAAACCGCCGAGACCGCCGCACAGTTCATGATCGTCCGCGACATGCTCAAAGCCAAATTCGGCGACAAGCACGCCGACCACGTCGTCGCCTGCACCGACCCCGCCAAGGGCACCATGCGCACCATCTGCGACAACGAGGGCTACGCGACCCTCCCCGTCCCCGAGGGCGTCGGCGGCCGATTCAGCGTCCTCTCGCCCGTCGGCCTCTTCTCCGCCGCCATGTGCGGCATCGACATCGAAGCACTCCTCGACGGCGCCGCCGAGATCGACAAACCCTGCTCAAACCCAGACCTGGCAGCAAACCCCGCCGCCATGCTCGCCACGCTCCTCGTCGAGCTCGCCGCACGCAAGGGCAAGCACACCCACGTGCTCATGCCCTACGCCAACAGCCTCTACCTCCTCGCCGACTGGTTCCGCCAGCTCTGGGCCGAGAGCCTCGGCAAACGCGTCAACACCAAGGGCGATGTCGTCCACGCCGGCTACACACCCGTCAAAGCACTCGGCGCCACCGACCAACACTCCCAGGTCCAGCTCTACCGCGAAGGACCAAACGACAAGGTCTTCGGCCTCATAGAGGTCGACACCTTCGACCGCGACCTCACCGTCCCCGCAGGCATGGGTGTCGACGCCCTCCAATACCTCGAGTCCAAGTCCCTCGCCACGCTCCTCAACGCCGAGAAGCGCGCCACCGAGTACGCCCTCGTCGAAAGCCAACGCCCCAACTTCACCATCCACATGCCAAAGGTCGACGCCCACCACGTCGGCCAATTCCTCAACCTCTGGCAGATCACCACCGCCTACGCCGGCCTCATGCTCGGCATCGACGCCTACGACCAACCCGCCGTCGAAACCGGCAAACAAGCCACCTTCGGCCTCATGGGCCGAGCCGGCTACGAAGAACATCTCGAATCCGTGAACCGAACCCTCGGATCGAGCGCATACCGGATCGGATGAACCTCGTCCGCAAGATCCTCGTCGCATGCCTCGCCGCATTCCTGCTGGCCATGGCATCCGTCGCGATCTACATGGAGTCCGCGCCCAGTACCCGCGTCCAAGCCGACATCCACTCCGGCCAAATCCGCACGGTCACAAACCACTGGTTCCGAACGACCACAACCCCGCCGCGCGATACCGCCCTCAGTCGCTTCGCCACCCCATCGTCAATGCCACCGAACTGGCAACTCGCCCACGGCTACGGCCGGGGCTCGCACTCCAACGGCCGCTACAACGCCGTCTTCAGCTTCGACTCGATCGGTAAGCACGCCGACGCAGGGAATCTCACACCCGAAGCCGCAACCACCGCCGCCGACCACGTGCTCGCCAACTGGCATCTCGGATACGACGGCCTAGCCGACGCCCAAGCCTTCATGTACGACCTGGATATCTGGTCGCACAACCGCGCTTTCGAGAGCAATCCGCTCACCGCCGAAGATATCAAACGCCTCATCGCAGGCCACGACCCCTGGGCCGACGACGAGTGATCATCTCCCGTGCCACTGACCTGCAAAGCAGGTCAGTGCCTCCGCCTGTCCTCGCACTTACTCCTCCCCCATCGCCCCATAAACCGGCAGCACCGCGCCACGCACCGCCGTGTTCTCCTCGCTGATGAACCACATGATCTGAGCCGCCACCTCATCGGGCGTCGGCCACGATCCATGAGGCGCGTTCGGCATCGCCTCGCGGTTCGCCTTCGAGTCCAGCACCGAGGGCGCCACCGCATTCACCAGCACGCCCGCGGTCGCAAGCTCGCTCGACAGCGCCGCGGTCATCGCCGCCACCGCAGCCTTCGCCGCCGTGTACGCCACCTTCGCCCCGCCCGCGCCGTGCACCAACCCGACCCGCGCCGACACATTCACGATCCGACCCTTGCCCGCCCCCCGCATCGCCTTCGCGCACTCCCGGCAGCACAGGTACGTCGTCGTCACGTTCATCGCCAGCATCGTGTCAATCACCGAGCTGTCCGCGCGACCGATCAGGCCGCCAGCAAACCCGCCCACACAGTGCACGCTCGCCCACACCGCGCTGCCGCCGTGCGCCTCGGTGTAGAACGCCGCCACCGCGCCGGCGTCGGTCAGGTCCACATCCTCCCGCACCGTCACCCGCTCGTGCCCCGCGTGCGCCCAGCCCTCGAGCTCGCCCGAGCTATGCACCGGCACCCAAACCGAAGCCCCCGCCTCGAGCGCCCGCCCCACCACCGCCGTGCCCAGAGCACCAGTGCCGCCGGTCACCACCACACGCTTGCCTTCAAGATTCATGCCCATCGGGTCCATCATCCTTTCGAGGGTGCTTTCCAAGGTGCCGCGCATGGCGACGGGGTCGAGAGCCCACTCTATCGGCACCGACCACGCCCCACGCCATCCGAACCGACCACCTGCGCACCAACCATTTGCGCACCGACCACGCGCACCACTTGCGCGGCGCACACCCGATCGCCCCGCCCAACCCCACCACCAACCCCCAGCCCGCATGCCCGCCCGGCACACCATTTGAGGATGTCCCATCGGAGCCGCCCCGGCTCTGCGCAGAAACCGCCCCATCCGTCAGGCACCCCGCATGAACTACGGCCTCCAACTCTCCGCGTCAGGCGTCCTCACCGGCATGCACCGCCAGGACGTCGCCACCAACAACCTCGCAAACGTCGGCACCGTCGGCTTCAAGCCCAACATCGCATCCACAATCCAGCGCGAACCCGTCCGCCAAGAAGACGGCGTCTACAACCTCCCCTCAAACGACCTCCTCGAAGCACTCGGCGGCGGGCTCATGCTCGCACCAAGCCGAATCTCCTTCGGCCAAGGCGCACTCCAAACCACCGGCAACGACCTCGACATCGCCGTCCAGGGCGACGGCTTCCTCATGGTCCGCGAGTCCGCGGGCGACGAGGGCTACCGCCTCCGCCTCACCCGCGACGGCCGAATGACCCGCAACGACGACGGCCGACTCGTCCTCGCATCCTCCGGACTCCCCATCCTCGACGACTCCGGCAAAGAAATCACACTGCAGTCCGGCACCGTCGCCATCGCGAACGACGGCACCATCCGCCAGGCAGGCCAAGATATCGCCCGCCTCGCACTCGTCGACGTCCCCGACCACGCCGTCCTGAGCAAGCTCGGCGACAACCTCTTCGGCGTCCCCAACGACCAGATCACCAACCGCCGCCCCGCCACCGGCTCGATCGTCCAAAACGCACTCGAGCAATCCGCCATCAACGAGATCAACGCCATCGAGAGCGTCACCAGCGCCTCCTCCTTCGTCCGCGCCAACCTCGCCATGGTCACGTACCAGGACCGCCTCATGGAAAGCGCCATCAACCGCCTCGGCCGAGTCGGCTAACGCCCTCTACTGCAAACTCTCTATACATATCGCCCCGCATACAAATCCCGTAACCAACTGCGAGACAGAGACCTATGGCAAACATCGCCCTCCAATCTGCCCACTCCGGGCTCAACGCGCTCAACACCCGCATGGACGTCATCGCCAACAACCTGGCCAACGTCAACACCGCGGGCTTCAAGTCCAGCCGAGCCAACTTCCAAGACCTTCTCTATGTCGAGCGCGCCCAGCCCGGCGTCGAGAACGCCATCGGCGACCAACGCCCCATCGGCCTCTACGTCGGGCTCGGCGTCAAGGTCTCCGGCACCCAGCTCGACTTCAGCCAGGGCTCGCCCCTCAGCACCGACCGACCACTCGACGTCCTCATCGAGGGCGAGGGCTTCTTCCAGGTCCAGGTCGAAAACGAGCTCGGCGGCGGCACCGCCTACACCCGCGCCGGCAACTTCACACTCAACTCCGACGGCGAGATGGTCCTCGCCAACGACACCGGCCGACGACTCGACCCGCCGATCAACCTCGACCCCGACGCCGTCCAGATCACCATCGACGCCACCGGCCGAGTCTTCCAAAGACTCCCCGGCGACACCGAGCCCAACGAGGTCGGCACCATCGAGCTCGCAACCTTCGTCAACCCCGCCGGCCTCGTCCAGGTCGGCGAGAACCTCTACATCGAGTCCGCCGCCAGCGGCCCACCCGCCGCCGGCGAGCCCGCCACCGACGCAAGAGGCCGACTTCGCCAAGGGCTCCTCGAAGCATCCAACGTCGACCCAACCCGCGAGCTCATCGAACTCATCCGCACCCAACGCGCCTTCGAGATGAACTCCCAATCCATCCGAGCCGCCGACGAAACCCTCCAGCAAGTCGCCCAGCTCCGCAGATAAGCCCCCACCCTCAGACACCAGATCGCCACCGTGATGCGCACCCTCATCACCATCCTCATCACCCTGTCAATCGCGGCCCTCGCCCGCGCCGACACCATCCAATTGCGCGACACCATCCACGTCACCGAAGGCACACCCATCACCCTCGGCCTCGTCGCCGAACTCACCGGCGATTCGGCACAAAGCCTTGCCCACAAGAGCTTTACAACCAAAGCGAACCCCCACGGCCACGCGACACTCTCCGCACGCGACGTCCGCGAAGCGCTCACCGAGTCCGGCACAAACTGGGCACTCCTCACCCTCCGCGGCGGCCCCACCACCATCGTCTTCCAAGACCCGCCCCCCGAAATCACTCTGCCCACCGCGCCGGCACCAACACCAACCGCCGCCGCGCCCGCGCCATCCACCGGCCCGACCCTGCGCGACGCCGTCGCACGCCAGATCGGCTTCCTCTTCAGCGCCGCGCCCGAAGACGTCCGCCTCACCTTCGACCCGCGCGACGCCGAGCTCCTGCGCACACCAACCGCGGGCCGCATCGTCGACATCCAACCCATCGGCACCTCCGAGCGCCTGCCCCTGCGCATCACGATCTATCAGGGCCAGCAGATCGTGCTCACCGAAGCGATCCGCGTCGAGGTCCTCACGCGCCGCACCACAGCCGTCGCACAACGCACCATCGCGCGGGGACAGCGCCTCACCCCCGACGACATCACCCCTGCCGAGCAATGGCTCCCCCCCTCCGACCCCGTCGCCACGCCCGCCGAAGCACTCGCCTCGGCAACGCGAGGCCGAATCGAAGCCGGCGCGACCATCCGCGCCGCCGACCTCGAGCCACCCATCCTCATCGAGCGAGGCGACCGCGTCGCCCTCCACACCATCGTCGGCAGCATCGTCATCCGAACCGAAGCCCGCGCCCGCCACGACGCACGCGACGGCCAAACCATCGAGCTCGAAACCCTCGACGGCTCACGAAAACGACTCCTCGCAACCGTCTCCGGACCAGGACGAGCCGTCACCAACACCACCACCATCAGCATCGGCCAGCGCTAGCCAACCCGACGCCCACAACCATCCATAAGCCACTGCAGGCCAACACCATGCGCACCACATCTACCACCATCGTCCTCATCCTCGCGGGGCTCTGCGTGCCAGCCGCCAGCGCCCAGTCCCTCTTCCAGCGACCCGTCCAGCCCGCGCTCGACGCCTCGGGCCGCCCCGACCCGGCCGCCGCCTTGCAGGGCGTCTCCATGATGGCCGTCATCCCACCGCCCCCGCGCGAGTTCGAGAAGCACGACCTCATCTCCATCATCATCGACGAGACAACCACCGCCGAGAGCCGCCAGTCCCTGGAGACCGACAAGTCCTACGAAGCATCCGCAGGCGCCACCCAGCTCCCGAGCCTCCGCCACCTCCTCGAGCTGCAACTCGAGCCCGGCAACACAAGCCGAAACCCGCTGCTCGACATCGAAGCCGAGCACCAGTTCGACGGCGAGGGCGAGTACTCCCGCGACGACCGCTTCGTCGCACGCATCATGGCCGAGGTCATCGACGTCAAGCCCAACGGCAACGTCGTCATCGAAGCCCGCAAAACCATCGCCAAAGACAACGAGATCCAAACGATCGTCCTCGCAGGCGTCTGCCGACAAGAGGACGTCACCGACGCCAACACCGTCCTCTCCAGCCAGATCGCAAAGCTGACCGTGTCCGTGCAAAACGCCGGCGAGGTCCGCAAGGCGTCCAAGAAGGGCATCATCCCCCGAGCCCTCGAAACCGTCTTCGCCTTCTAGCCCCGATCGTGCCACTGACCTGCGCAGCAGGTCAGTGCAGCCAAGCCCATCCCAGGGCCACGGGTTGACCCAAAGGGCAACCCGTGCCCCCCGCGCCCGCGATCCGCGCACTTCCCGAGCACTCCAACTCGATGCCCCTGTGCCTCGGTGCCTTGATGCCTTCATGCCTCGGTGCCTTCCCCTGGCACACGCTTCGCGTCATGGACCAACATGACGCGTCGAATCACACTCCTCTGCGCACTTCTCGCGCTCTCCGCCGCCCAGCTCCACGCGGGCATGGTCAAGCAGCTCACCGCCATCGAGGGCCAGGGCGAGTCCATCGTCCAGGGGCTCGGCCTCGTCATGGGCCTCCCCGGCACCGGCGACTCCGGCTCAGACCTCTACCTCGCACGCCCACTCGCCGAGGTCCTGCGCAACAACGGCAACCCCGTCCCCTCCTACGACGAGCTCGCCAGCACCCAGTCCGTCGCACTCGTCATGGTCACCTGCGTCATCCCCGCCTCCGGCGCACGCGCAAACGAAAAACTCGACGTCACCATCTCCGCCGTCGGCAACGCCGCCTCACTCACCGGCGGCGAGCTCTATCTCACGCCCCTCACCGGCCCCTTCCCGGGCTCGCCCATCTTCGCCGTCGCACAAGGCTCGCTCACCACCGGCGACCCCGCCACGCCCACCAAGGGACGCGTCCGCCTCGGCGCACGCATGGTCCAGGACGTCCGCATGGCACCGCTCGGCGTCACCTTCAACCTCATGATCAAGCCCGAGTACGCCGGCTGGTCCGCCGCGACGCAGATCGCCGCCAGCATCAACGACACCTACTTCAACAGCCCCACGACCGTCGGCACGCCCATCGCCATCGCCACCGACGACCGCACCGTCCGCATCACCGTCCCCCCCGCCGAACGCGCCGCCCCCGCGCCCTTCGTCGCATCGGTCATGTCCACGAGCGTCAACACCGACCTGCTCCGCCTTCCCGCGCGAATCGTCGTCAACACCGCCACCGGCATCATCTCCGTCACCGGCGATGTCCGCCTCGGCCCGGTTGCCATCAGCCATCGCAACCTCCGCATCACCACCACAACGCCCCCGCCCATCCCCACGCCCGACAACCCCATCGTCGACGACAGCCGATGGGCGAGCCTCGGCACCGACCTCCGCACAAACCAACAAGCCCGCCTCGAAGACCTCCTCGCCGCACTCGAACAGCTCGACGTGCCCGTCGCCGACCAGGTCGAAATCCTCCACACCCTGCGCAAAAGCGGCCAGCTCCAAGCCGAAATCCTCATCGACTAACCATTCCCATGCATATCGACCCCACCATCACACCCAACAACGAGCCGCTGCGCTCCTGGCACGACCAGTACGCCGCGCCCGCAGGCTCCGCGCGCACGGGCAACACCACCCTGCACGCCCAGCGCAGCTTCGCCGAAGCAATGTCCATCGCCGACCGCCGCGTCGACGCCAAGCAATCCCCCAAGCAAGAGGCCCGCGCCGCCGCCGAGCAGTTCGTCGCCGTCACGCTCGTCCAGCCGCTGCTCAAGCAACTCCGCGAGACCAACAACGCCGCCGAGCCCTTCGCGCCGGGCGAAGCAGAGAAGCAGTTCCGTGCGCTGCATGACGCAACCCTTGCGCACGAGATCGTCTCCGCCGGCCACTGGCCCCTCGTCGACCGCTTGGCACGCGACCTGCTCCAGAAGTCCCAGGGTGCATCCGAGACGACACCGAGCGCGCAACGCCAATCTCCACGGAGCTTCATCGCGTGACGCAAACATCCTCCGCCAACCCCGCGACCGCAACCATGCGCCCCGCCGAGGCCCTCGCCGCGCATCTGCTCGCCATGATCGCAGCCCACGAACACCTGCTCACCCTCGCCGCCGAGCACCGCGCGGCGATCTCCCGCGCCGACGGCCCCGCCGTCGAAAAGCTCTCCGCGCAGCAAACCGAGCTCGTCCGCGCCGTCGCAACCCTCGAGCAGCACCGCCGCGCCGCCGCCCGCGCCGTCGTCGGCGAGCGCCCCGCACGCGGCAGCCCCGAGCCCACGATCCAGCGCGTCCTCGCGCTCCTCCCCGAGCCCGACCGCACCACCATCGCGACCCACTCGGCAAAGCTCCGCGCCCTCGTCGAGCGCGTGCAAGAAGAGCACCGCGTCGTCCGCCGAGCCACCACCCTCATGCTCTCGCACATGGAAGGGCTCATGCGCCAAGTCGCACAAGCCCTCTCCCACGCCGGCACCTACTCCCGCGCCGGCTCCGTGCCCGCGGGCAGCGCACAAGTCGTGTCATCCCTCGACCTGACCACCTGATCCCGACCACCTGATCGACCAGCCCAAGCACACCTCCACCCATGTCACTCACCTCGGCACTCAGCATCGGACGCGGCGCCCTGACAGCAAGTCAGGCCGCGATCCAGATCGCCAGCAACAACCTGGCAAACGCCGCCACGCCCGGCTACTCACGCCAGTCCGCGCGCCTCTCGCCACTCGCCGGCCAGAGCTTCGGCACAACCGCCATCGGGGGCGGCGTCCGCTTCGGCGGCGTGCAACGCGAGATCAACGAAGCAATCCAAACACGCCTCCTCGCCGCACGCTCCGGCGAGGCCGCCGCATCCACCAGCTACGACATCTACGCACAGCTCGAAAACGTCCTCGGCGAGCTCACCGGCAACGACCTCTCCAGCCAGCTCAACGGCTTCTTCAACACCTGGTCCGAGCGCGCCAACCTCACCGACAACGCATCCGTCGTCCTCCAACAAGGCGACCAGCTCGCCGCCTACATCCAGCGACTCCGCACCAACGTCGCCGAGACCCAAACCCAGATCGACTCCCAGATCTCCACCACCGTCAACGTCGCCGGCGACCTCCTCGCCGACGTGGCGCGCCTCAACATCGAGATCGTCACCGCCGAGGGCGGCATCGGCACCGCACCAGGACTCCGCGACCAGCGCGACATCGTCCTGGGCGAGCTCGCCGACCTCATGGACATCAACACCGTCGAGCAACCCGACGGCCAGGTCGACGTGCTCGTCGGCTCAACACCCATCGTCCTCGGCTCAACCATCCGCGAGCTCGACACCATCCGAGGCAGCGACGACTCCGGCCCCACCATCCGCATCGTCGCCGGCACCGACCAACGCGAGATCAACATCGCCGAAGGCCAGCTCGGCGCACTCATCGCGGCGCGCCGCGAAGGCGTCGACGAAACACTCAACACCATCGACACGCTCAGCCAGCAGCTCATCTTCCAGATCAACCGCCTCCACAGCACCGGCACCAACCTCGCCGGCCTCACCCGCGCCACCGCCCAGCTCCAAACCCCCGTCGCCGACCGCTCGCTCGCGCTCAACGACCCCGCAAACGTCGCGCTCCGCGAGCTCCCCTTCGAGCCCGTCAACGGCGGCTTCATGCTCAACGTCCGCCGCTCCGGCACCGACGTCGTCGAGTCCGTCCGCATCGACATCGACCTCGACGGCATCGACGCAACCGGCGCACGCACCTTCAACGACGACACCTCGCTCGAAGACATCGTCGCCGCGATCAACGCCGTCGAAGGCGTCACCGCCGGCTTCACGCCCGACGGCCGACTCGACGTAAACGCCACCAGCGGCTTCGAGTTCTCCTTCTCCGACGACTCCTCAAACGTCCTCGCAGTCCTCGGCGTCAACGCCTACTTCACCGGCACCGACGGCGCCGACATCGCCGTCCGCGAAGACCTGCTCGACAACCCGTCGCTGCTTATGACCGGCAGGCTCGACGAGAACGGCGTGCTCATCGAGAACGGCACCGCCCTCGCCATCGCCGACCTCCAAGACTCACCCCTCGCCGAGCTCAACGGCCAATCCTTCCGCTCAAGCTGGCAACTCGCCGTCCAAGAGATCGGCCTGCGAAGCCAATCCGCCCGGGTCGAAGCCGAGTCCACCGCACTCCTCCGCGAGGGCGTCGAAGCCCAGCGCGCCGCGACATCGGGCGTCTCGATCGACGAGGAGAGCATCAACCTGCTCACCTTCCAGCGCCAGTTCCAGGGCGCCGCCCGCGTCATCACCACCGCCGACGAGATGCTCCAAACACTGCTGAGCCTGCTGTAGCCATGACGTACTTCCCCGCCAACATCGGCCGCGTGCCAAACCTGCTCACCTCGCAGCTCTCCCTGGGCAACCTCCGCCGCACGGGCGTCTCGCTCTTCGACGTGCAGACGCAGCTCAGCACGGGCCGAGCGATCAACCGCCCCTCCGACGACATCGTCAAAGCAGCAACCATCTCGCTGCTCGACGAGCGCCTCGAATCCCAAGCCCAGCGCTATCGCAACCTGGAAAACGCGCAAACATCGCTCAGCCAGCTCGACACCGCCATCGGCGACGCCTCCGACCTGGTCCTCCAAGCCAAGCAGATCGCCTCATCCCAGGTCGGCCTCGGCGCCTCCGCCGAAGAGCGCAACGCACAAGCCGCCGTCATCGACTCCCTCATCGACGGCCTCTACGAGCTCGTCAGCCGAGACACCGTCTCCGGCTTCCTCTTCGGCGGCTCGACGCCCGGCACGCAACCAGTCACACGCTTCGAGCAAGGCTTCCTCTCAAACTCCGGCGGCGCAGGCCTCCGCACCGACCTCGGCCTGAGCGTCGGCGTGCCACTCACACTCGGCGCCGACCAAGCCCTCGGCGGCACCATCGCACGCTTCCAAGGCACCGCCCAGCTCCCCGCCGACCTCACCCCCGACACACGCATCCGCGACCTGCTCGGCACCCGCCAACTCGGCGTCACCACCGGCGAGATCACCCTCGCCTCCGGCACCGGCCCCACCGCAACCATCGACCTCTCCACCGCAGACACCGTCGAAGACGTCGCCCAACTCCTCGAAACCGCAATCCGCGACTACGAGACCACCAACGGCGTCACCATCCTCGGCCCCGCAGGCGTCGGCTCCGACACCCAGGGCCTCACCTTCGACCTCCTCGGCCCGCCCACCAACGCCGAGCTCACCTTCACCGACTCCACCGGCAACTCCACCGCCCGCGATCTGGGCCTCGCCTCCGAGCCCACCGCGCCGATCACCGCCGCCGCCCCAAACGCCGGCCCACTCAACCCCAAGCTCACACCCCGCTCCGACCTCACCCCGCTCACGCCCCCCGCCCTCGGCTCAATTCGCGTCGAGAACCTCGGCAAAGTTGTCGTGGTCGATCTCTCCGCCGCGGAGACCATCCAGGACGTGCGCAACGCCATCGAGGGCGCAAATCTGGGCGTCACCGTCGAGATCGACCCCATCGAGCGCCGCCTCTTCGTCGTCAACCAAGCCTCCGCCGGCTCCGAAAACGCCATGTCCATCTCCGAGGTCGCCGGCAACGACTCCACCGCGAGCAGGCTCGGCATCCGCACGCTCGACGGCCCCGTCCGCATCGACACCTTCAACGGCGGCCGAGGCGTCGACGTCCTCTCCGGCATCGCCGACCCAACCACCGGCCTGCTCGACCCCGCGCTCAACGTCGACTTCACCATCACGCTCGGCGACGGCCAGACCATCGACATCGATCTCGCGCCGGGCGACATGATCACCGCCCAGACCTTCATGGACGCGGTCAACGCCCAAGCCAACGCGCAAACAACAGCGCCCACCGACTTCCAGATCGGCATCAACGCCAACGGCCCGGGCTTCGTCCTCCAGCAAGACCCCGCGCTCGGCGGCGCGATCTCCGTCCTCCGCCAGAACAACTCCGTCGCCGCCGACCAACTCGGCCTGGAATCAGGCAGCTATGACCCAACAAGCGCAACCTTCACCACCGACGACCCCTCAAAGGTGCGCGTCGACAGCACACTCTCGCACCTGATCGACCTCAGAGACGCTCTGCGCAACGACGACACGCGTGGCATCACGCTTGCAGGAGAGCAACTCGAGGTCTCGGTCGCAAGGCTCGCCGAGTCCCGCGCATTAGTCGGCGGCTACGCCCGACGCATCGAGACCCAGCTCACCGTTGAGGAGGACCGAACGTTGCTCGACGAACAAACACGCTCAACCCTCCGCGACGTCGACTTCACCGAAGCCGCAACACAGTTCAGCCTCTTGCAAACACAACTCCAAGCCGGCTACCAGGTCACCGCCCAGGCCGGCCAGCTCACACTCCTGGACTTCCTCGGCTAGCAGATCACGCCCGTGAGACACACACGGGGCACACACGCGGCATCGGGCGAAAGCCCGGCGCACCCGCGATTGGACCATACGGAAGCACGACGCCCACGGCCGCGGCGTGCAGCGACAGGATGTCGCCCGACGAAGGACGTCGGGGATCCACCGAGACCGGCCGGACACGGAGCGTACGGCATGGAAGTGCGCACCACACGCTTTGGAGTGATCGAGATCGCGGAGGACCGCGTGATCACTTTTACCGCTGGCCTGCTCGGGTTCCCCGGGCAAAGCCAGTTCTGCCTGCTCGAGCCCGGGGGCGACGCCTGCTTCTTCTGGTTGCAGTCCCTCGACGAGCCCAGCCTCGCGTTCGTGGTCACAGACCCGACGCTGTTCATCTCCGACTACTCGGTGCCAGTCCGCGCCGAGCAGATGGAAGAACTGGGCCTCGAAAAGCTCGACGATGCCCAGGTGTTCGTCATCGTCAACAAAGTCGACGACGCGCTCACGGGCAACCTCCAGGGGCCGCTCGTGGTAAACACGCTGACAAGGCAAGGACAACAACTCGTCCTCGCCGAGAAGCGCTGGACCACACGGCACCAACTCATAAAGGTCGGCGCGGGCGTCCAGACAGCCTCGGCATAAACGCCAAGGCAATCACGCACGCATTTGTTCTGTACGGGCCACCACGCCCACGCGCCACCTCTGCGCATTCACGCCCTTCTGCCGGCACGGAAGCCGCAAGGAGCAACGCATGCTCGTCCTCTCACGCCAGCGCGATGAGACGATCATGATCGGCGATGAGATCGAGATCACCGTAGTCGACGTTCGCGGCGACAAGGTAAGACTCGGAATCACAGCGCCGACTCGCATCGCCGTTCATCGCAAGGAGGTCTACGAGGCCATCCGAAGCGAGAACGAAATCGCCTCGAAGCTGGAAAACGACCAGCTCCAGGCACTCTCGCAAACAATCCGGCCCGGACCCGCAAAGGCAACAGTCGCCCGCGCCCGGACCGCATCACTCACCAATCCCACGCCGACCCAAACAACCGGCGCACCGACCAATGGCAGCATCGCACCCAACGGGCGCACCGCAGCCACTCGCTGATCAACAACGCGCAATCACGGAGGATTGCACATGTCACGGATCAATTCCAACATCCCGAGTCTCCTCGCCCAGGCGAACCTCGGACGAGCCAACCAGGAGCTGGAGCTCCGGCTCGAACGCCTGTCCACCGGCCTCCGCATCAACCGCGGTGCCGATGACCCCGCCGGCCTCATCATCACAGAGCGCATCCGCTCCGATATCGAGGGCGTCAGCCAGGGCATCCGAAACGCCGAGCGAGCCTCATCGGTCATCGCGACCACCGAGGGCGCGCTCACCGAAGTAAGCGACCTGCTCAACTCCATCCGAGCACTCGTCGTCGAAGGCGCCAACACCGGCGCATTCTCCGACGAAGAGCTCGCCGCCAACCAATCCCAGATCGACTCGGCAATCGACTCGATCACCCGAATCGCGAACACCGCGACCTTCGGCGGCCTCAAGCTCCTCAACGGCTC
>ERZ1740070.894-NODE-894-length-19406-cov-8.908790_pt1 | contig 19406 bp, 18 predicted proteins | sample MGYA00581734_ERZ1740070 | MGnify/ENA primary metagenome ERZ1740070 (study PRJEB43018, sample SAMN04849744) | marine metagenome | isolation source: floating plastic debris | place: Pacific Ocean | collected 2008-09-01 | study: EMG produced TPA metagenomics assembly...
CACGTTCGCGCGTCGAGCCTGCGAACCAAAGAACCCTCGGCTTATGCCGAGGGCTCGCATGATCGCGCAGAGGTCATTCTCACGCCCGGGGGGCGTGACTCAAACTAGAGCCGTTCGAAGCGGGGGAGCTCGCCGACGAGGGGGCGGGCGTAGTCGAGGAAGGCCTTGCTGACGTTGTTGTGGCCGTCGATGAACTCGGCGGGCATGTGCTTGGTTTTGGCCGCGACATCGGAAAGCTCGACGCGCTTGAAGCCGGCCTCGTAGCGCTCGAGCGGGCCCGGGGTTGAGTCGCGGCGGATGGCGACCGAGCCGTCGGCGTGGCCCGAGCAGGCGAGGGCAGCGGCGAAGTGGCCGGCGCCTCGGGCCTCGCGCTGGTCGATGGGCGAGGCGTCGGGCCAGCAGCGCTGGACGTAGCCGAAGGTGTCGGCGCGGACGCGGGGCGGCTTGCCGCCGGCGGGGGTAAGTGCCTTTTTCAGGTGCGTTGAGAGGGCGTCGCCGAGGGCGCCGGACCCAGACAGTTGGACGTTGCCGTGGTCGTCGGTTTGGGCGGCCTCGATGAGCTTGGCGCCGATGGGCGTGCCGTCCTTGTCGCTGATGCCCTCGGAGACGGCGATGTGCGCTCGGCCTTTGGACTCGTAGAGCTTGGCGACGTCTTGGGCGAAGCGTTCGAGATCGAAGGGGACCTCGGGGAGGTAGATCAGCTGGGGGCCGTCGGTCGAGACATCGCGATCGCTGCGGCGGGCGAGTGCGCTGGACGCGGCGAGGAAGCCGGCGTGTCGGCCCATGACGACGTTGATCTTGATGCCGGGCAGGGAGATGTTGTCGAGGAAGTCGGCCATGCAGGCGGTGGCGACGAAGCGGGCGGCGGAGGCGAAGCCGGGCGTGTGGTCGTTCTCCATGAGGTCGTTGTCGACGGTCTTGGGAACGTGGAAGCAGCGGAGGTCGTACCCGGACTGGGTGGAGAGCTCGTTGACGATGCGGCAGGTGTCGGAGGAGTCGTTGCCGCCGACGTAGAAGTAGTAGCGGATGTTGTGCTGTTTGCAAGCTTCGAGGATGCGCTCGCAGTAGGCGGCGTCGGGCTTATCGCGGGTCGAGCCCAGGCCGGCCGAGGGCGAGCAGGCGAGGCGGTCGAGGAAGTCTTGGGGAGTTTCGGTGAGGTCGTGGAAGTCGCCCTTGGTGAGCCCGGAGACGCCGTGGCGCATGCCGAGGACCTTGGTGATGGGGCCGCCGCGGCCTGCGTTGCCGAACGCGCGGAGCCCTTCGACGACGCCGACGAGTGATTGGTTGATGACCGCGGTGGGCCCGCCGGACTGGCCGATGGCGGCGTTGCCTGGGATGAGATCGAGGGGGTTGGTCGGCGCGGGGGCGATGGTCATAGTGTGGGTCTCCGGTGGGTGTCGGCGCGTGTGATCGCGTCGGCGCGGATGGTAGGTGGCGGAGGCGCGGTCGCCCACGGTGTGGGCGGTCGAAGGGCGGTACCATCTGGATATGAAGATTTCCAGACCTGTATGTACGCGAGGGCTTGCTCTTGCTGGAATCGTCGCGGCGGCGGCCGCCCAACCGACGGGGCTCGGGCGCAGCCCGATGAACCCGACGCCCAACGGGCCGCACGCGGCTCGGCCGACAGCGCACGCGATTACCAACGCGACGGTGTTCGTCCGCCCGGGCGAGGTGCTCGAGAACGCGACCGTGCGTTTCGAGGACGGGCGGATCACGTCGGTGCGCGTGGATGGCGATGCCGACGGCGCGCAGGTGCACGATGGCACTGGGCTCTATGTGTACGCGGCGTTTGTCGATGCGTTTGTCGAGGTCGATGCGCCCAAGCCGGATGCGGACGCGCCGGGCACGCACTGGAACAGCATGACCACACCGGAGCGGCACGTGCTGCACGGCGAGGGCGCGGGCGAGAAGCTCCGCGAGTCGCTGCGATCGCAGGGGTTTGCAACAGCGGGGCTCGCGCCGAAGGGCGGCGTGGTCCGTGGGCGCGGCGCGGTGATGGGGCTCGGCGAGCCCGCGGGCCGCGCGAGCGAGCAGGTGAGCGCGGTGTACCGGGCCGACGGCGTGCACGTGCTGGGCTTTGACACGGGCAGCTGGCGCGCGGGCACGTACCCGACGAGCGTGATCGGCGCTGTCGCGCTGCAACGGCAGGCACTGATCGACGCGGCCTGGCAGGCGGATATGCGCGAGGCGGGCGAGACGATGCCCGCCAACAGCCTTGATGCGCTCGCGGATGACGCGCTGATCTTCTTTGATTGCGAGCAGGCGGGCATGGCCGTGCTGGCGCATCGCACGCTTGAGGAAGCGGGGCGGCTTGGCGTGCTCGTGGGCAGCGGGCGGGAGCTGGAGCGGTTGGACTCGGTGGTGAACACGGGGCGGCCGATCGTGCTGCCGGTGGTGTACCCGGATGCGCCGGATGTCTTCACGCCTGGGGCAGCCGATGCGGTCGAGCTGCGCGAGTTGATGATGTGGGAGCAGGCGGCGACCACGGCCCGCCGGCTGCACGCGGAGGGCGCGAGCGTCGCGCTGACGACGCATCGGCTCGAGTCACGCAAGGACTTTTTGAAGAACGTTCGCATGGCGGTGCGGGAGGGGCTTGAGGAGCGCGAGGCGCTGCGGATGCTCACGACGACGCCGGCGGACCTGCTTGGTGTGGGCGATCAGGTCGGCACGATCGAGAAGGGTCGCCGGGCGAACCTGCTTGTCTCAGATCGGCCGATCTTTGCGGATGGCGCGAGCGTGCTTGATGTGTGGGTCGATGGGCACCGCCACGAGGTGAAGGCGGTTGCCGATCGCGGGTTCGACGGCGTGTGGGATCTCGCGGCCGGGCCGAACATGTATCGCATGACCGTTGATGGCAAGAGGGTGAGCGTTGCGCTCGCGGGCGATGGAGCCGAGGGCGACAACGCCGAAGATGCTGACAAGGGCGAGAAGGCGCGCAAGGTTGTGATCGATCAGGGGTCGATCGCGTTTGTTGTTGATGTGCCCGCGGCGGGCGAGGATGGCGACGCGGCCAGCTTTGTCGTTGCCGGGTCGCGGTCGTCGGCCGATGGCGAGGACGTGATCATCGGGCAGGGGCGGTTTGCCGACGAGCGGACGTTCCAGTGGAGCGCGACGCGGGCGGACGCGGAAATGGAACTCGCGGATCTTGCGGGCACGTGGCACGCGCGGCTTGCCGGGCGGTTCACGCTCGGGCTGGCCGTTGACAAAGAGGGCGTGGTCACGGTGTTCGACACGAACGCCGAGGGCGAGCCCGTGGAGGTTGAGGCGCGGGACGTTTCGCTCGAGGGCGATCGGTTGAGTTTCATCTTTGATCACGGGCCGTTCGGCTGGGGCGGCGACTTCCCGATGCGGGCGCGGGTGATGGGCGATCGGCTCGTGGGCGATGGGAATCGCTCGGACGGGCAGCCGTTCTCGTGGGTTGCGTGGAAGGGCAAGAAAGCGGACGAGTTTGAGCCGGCCCGCGAGGAGCTCGGCATGCCGTTCGGGCCGTATGCCGGCGCGATTCCCGAGCAGGGCGCGGTGATCGTGCGCGGCGCGACGATCTGGACGAGCGGGGACCAGGGCGTGATCGAGGACGGCGTGCTGTTCTGCGAGGACGGCGTGATCTCATGGGTCGGCCGGTCGGATCAGAAGATCAACCTTCGGGTGCCGAGCGACGCGATCGAGATCGATGGCGAGGGCTTGCACGTGACGCCTGGCATCATCGACGCGCACTCGCACAGCGGGCTCTTCCGCTTCGGCGTGAATGAGGGCGGCGACCAGATCACCAGCGAGGTGCGCATCGGCGACGCGCTCGATCCGACGCACATCAGCTGGTACCGCCAGCTCGTGAGCGGCGTGACAACCGTCAATAGCTTGCACGGCTCGGCGAACCCGATCGGTGGGCAGAACGCGATCCACAAGGTCCGCTGGGGCTCGACCGACCCCGATCAGATGCGGATGGAGGGCGCGAAGCTCGGTATCAAGTTCGCGCTCGGCGAGAACGTCACGCAGAAGAACTGGAACTCGGACGGCACGCGCTATCCACAGACACGCATGGGCGTTGAGGCGATCATCCGCGATCGCTTCCTCGCGGCCCAGGATTACGCGAAGGGCCGCACCGCTGCTGAACGCAGCGGCACGCCCTTCCGGCGCGATCTGGAGCTCGAGCCGATCGCGGAGATTCTTGCGGGGGATCGGCTGATCCACTGCCACTCGTATCGGCAGGACGAGATCCTGATGCTGTGCGACATCGCGCGCGCGTTTGGATTCACGATCGGGGCATTTCAGCACGTGCTGGAGGGGTACAAGGTCGCCGAGCACATCCGAGAGGCGTCGCTGGGCGGGAGCGCGTTCAGCGATTGGTGGGCGTTTAAGGTCGAGGTGCAGGACGCGATCCCGCAGAATGGGCCGATCATGCACGAGGCGGGGGTGACGGTTTCGTTCAACTCCGACTCGGACGATTTGGTGCGTCGGATGAATACCGAGGCTGCCAAGGCGGTGCGGTACGGCGGCACGATGGACGAGGCTGAGGCGCTGAAGTTCGTGACGATCAACCCGGCGATCCAGCTCGCGATCGACGACCGCGTGGGGTCGCTCGAGAAGGGCAAAGACGCGGACTTTGCGATCTGGAACGGGCACCCGCTCAGCACGACGAGCAAATGTGTTGCGACGTTCATCGACGGACGCGCGTACTACACCGAGGACCGGGACCTGGCGATGCGCGAGGCGAACCGGCCCGAGCGGGCCCGGCTGATCCAGAAGATTCTCGCGGAGGGCCGGCCGGACAGCATGATGGCGTCGGCGGGCGACTCGGCGGCGGAGCCGGACATGGTTGGCGAGCAGCCGGGCGGCGACGACGCCGGGCCCGATCATCACGCACACCATGATCACGACCATCACGGGCACGACGGACACGGACACGAAACCGGGGAACTGCTCGATCACGAGATCACGCACCTGATGGAGCACCTCATCGAGGAGGTCGCTCGGGGTATCGATCCGACATTCGCGACCTGCGGCGTGTGCGGCGTCGGCGGCATCCACACGCTGGGAGGGCACTAAGCCATGGCAGTAACTGACATGATTACGAGCATGGTTCGCGGCGCTCTTTGCGGCGCGATTGCGATGGCAACGATCACCGGCACGGCTGGGGCGCAGGACCTCACGGTCACGGCGCCCGAGCAGACCGAGGCGATCGCGATTCTCGGCGGGACGGTGCACCCGATCGCGGGCGAGCCGATCGAGGATGGCATGGTGATCTTCGAGAACGGCGTGATCACGTACGTCGGGCCGATCCGCACGAACCTGCCGATGGGCACGCGGCAGATCGACGCGATGGGCAAGCACGTGATGCCGGGCATGATCTCGGGCACGACAGCGCTTGGGCTCAGCGAGATCCAGGCTCTCAAGCAGACCGAGGACTACGACGAGACGGGCGCGATCACGCCCGAGGCGCTGCCGGCGGTTGCGTTCAACCCGGACTCGACGCTGATGCCGGTGACGCGGTCGGCGGGCATTCTTGTTGCGGGCGTGATGCCCCGCGGCGGGCGGGTGCCCGGGCGGGCGAGCGTGATGCAGCTCGAGGGATGGACGAACCATGACCTTGCGCTGATGCCCGACGCGGGCGTCGTGGTGAACTGGCCGAACATGCGCCCGGTGACCGCGTGGTGGATGGAGATGAGCGCGGGCGAGCAGAAGAAGCGCCGCAACGAGCAGCTTGCGCAGATCGACGGGCTTTGGGCGCAGGCTGAGGCGTACGTCGCGGAGCGCGACGCGGACTCGGCGCGGGCGGTTGATGTGCGCTTGGAAGCGCTTCGGCCGACGCTCGAGGGCTACAGCGATCAACGGCCTGTGTTCGTGCGAGCGCAGGACATCGACCAGATCACCTCGGCGGTGCGCTGGGGTGCGGAGCGCGGGCTGGACATCGTGATCGTGGGCGGGCGTGATGCGCCGATGGTGAGCGATCTGCTCAGGGCCCATGATGTGGATGTGATGCTGACGGGCATCAACACGTTCCCGAAGCGGGCCGATGCGCCGTACGACGCGGTGTATACGGTGCCGGCGAAGCTGGAGGCGGCGGGCATCCGGTGGTGCCTGAGCAACGGGGATGATCCGGGGCACGAGCGGTCGATGCCGCACCACGCGGGCAAGGCGATCGCGTTTGGGCTCGATCGGCAGGCGGCGTGGCGTGGGCTGACGCTCTCGGCGGCCGAGATCCTCGGTGTGGGCGAGCGGGTGGGGTCGCTTGAGGTCGGCAAGGACGCGACGCTGATCGTGATCGATGGCGAGCCCTGGGAGGTGACCAGCCGAGTCGAGGCGGCGTTCATCGGTGGGCGGGAGATCGATCTGTCGAACAAGCAGTCGAAGCTTGCGGACAAGTATCGCGAGAAGTACCGCCAGCTCGGTGTGACGCGGGACGACTGACCGGTCGGGCGTTCGCGGAATAGACTTGCTGTGCGCTAAGTCGTGAGCGCGGGCGGACCGAACGCTGTTGGATGGCTGTTGGATGATGGAGCTGATGCGATGACCGGGATGAAGCACGAGCACATCGAGGTGGGCCAGCGGGTTCGCGTGACCAAGCAGATGCCCCGGCTGACCGGCGCGCTGGCGACGACCTTCGAGGGCACCGTCCAGCGGGTCGGTCAGCAGAAGACGGGCTCGTGGTTCGCGCACAGCAAGGACAAGAAGCTTTGGCTTGATCGGCTTGAGCTGCGCAAGGCCGACGGCGAGATCGTGGTGGTGAACCTCGATCAGTACGCGGTGGTTGAGCACGCCGACTAACTGGTTTCGCCGTGGGCGGGTGTGTGCGATTCGGCGCGGTGACCCGGCGCGTGCGCACGGCGTAGGGTGCGGCCGGAGCAAACTTCAAGATTTTCTTTGATCGCAAACCCATGCTCTGGCGTGGGTTGTGGCGTGCGCGTTTCGGCGTGTGCGCGGTGTGTGCGCTCGGGGCTGTCCGCGGGGGTGCTTGGTGTGGGCGTCGCAACATGTGCGGCGACCCGGGCATCGAGCGACCACCGCGTTCCCGAGGAGACACGCCATGCACGCAGCCGGCACGAGCAGCCACACGAACACCCCGCGGCAACTGGCGATCCGGCCCGAGGTGCACGCCGACGCGCTCGCGGAGATCGGGATCGACGAGGCGGTGCTCGACCACGCGATCGAGTCGCACAGAGCCGGTCGAGCGCCGCGGCTCCGGCGTCTTTGGTCGTACTACCGCAACGATGCCCAGACCGTCGTGAGCGCTGATCGCGATGCGCCGCTGCGCGTTCGGCTTGCGCAGGAGTGCGGGTTGCCCGATCGCCTTCGGACGCGGTCGGCGGATGTCGATGACCGGGCCGAGTCGCGGCGCGAGGCGGTGATCGAGAACGACATCGGCTGGCGCGTGGACACGATGGTCGACTTCATGTTCGGCAAGCCGATCGTGCTGAGCAGCACGGCGGAGGACGAGTCGCAGAGACGGCTGGTCGAGCGCGTGCTCGACGCGGCGTGGGAGGCGTCGGGCGGCATTGCGCTGCTTCAGGACATCGCGCTGCTCGGGCATGTGTATGGGTCGGTGGATCTCGTGCTGCGTGTCGATGAGCGGCTCGCGGCGGCGATCGCGGCGGGCGGGGGTGTCGACGTTGAAGACGAGGCGCGGCTGATCGATCTGGCGTCGCGGCTCGTGCGGGTTGAGGTGGTCGAGCCCACGCGGGCGGTGCCGATCCAGGACGACCGGGACTATCGGCAGGTGCGCGGGTTTGCGATCCATCACGAGCGGGAGCTCAACGAGATGAAGCCTCGCTCGCTCGGGGACATTGCGCGGGGTGTGTCGGCGGCGCGACGACGTCGGGTGAGCACCGAGCTGATCACGCCGACGCGGAGGCGGCTGTACGAGGACGGCAAGCTGGTGGCTGAGTCGCTGATGCGATTCACGGGCGGCGTGCTGCCGATGGTGCACATTCAGAACCTGTCGCAGCCGTTCCGGTACGACGGGCTGAGCGAGGTGGAGGCGCTGATCCCGCTGCAGGACGAGTTGAACACGCGGCTGAGCGATCGTGCGAGCCGGGTGACGCTTCAGTCGTTCCGGATGTACTTGGCGAAGGGCATCGATGGGTTTGATCGCGCGCCGATCGGTCCGGGGCAGGTGTGGGTGACGGACAATCCGGATGCGGAGATCGTCGCGTTCGGCGGGGATGGCCTGACGCCGAGCGAGGATGCGCACGTGCTCGAGGTGCGTGAGGCGATGGATAAGACAAGTGGCGTGCCGCCGCTCGCGTCGGGCGTGGTGCGGGCGAAGATCGGCAACTTGTCGAGTGCGAACGCGCTGCGGATCACGCTGATGGGCGTGCTGAGCAAAACGGCTCGGAAGCGTGTGACGTATGGGCGAGGGCTGATCGAGATGAGCCGATTGATGCTCGCGGCGTTCGACGCGGCGGGCGTAGTCCGGACCGATGCTTCGGAGCGCGGGCTTCGGATCGAGTGGCCCGACCCCTTGCCGGTGGATGTGCGTGAGCAGGTGGCGTCGGCGCGTGCGAAGCGCGAGCTGGGCGTGCCGGATGAGCGGGTGCTTGCGGAGCTGGGCTACGCGGCGACGGACCCGGGGATTGTCTGACGGAAACGGCGGCCGCTGATCGCAGCGGCGCTGGACGGGTGGCGGCGGGCGATCGGTGCGCGCCGCGCCCGGGGCAACAGCAACACATAGCGAAAGGGAACGTGATGAGTGACTTTCAGCAGATACAGCTTCCGGGCGGGCGAGCGGGCGACGGCCCGGGCGACACGGGCGGCGGCACGCAGGCGAGCGCAGAGCCGGCGGACGATCGCCCGGACGTGGTGCGGGAGGAGGGCGACTGGCGGAAGCGCGCGCTCGCGGCCGAGGCGAGGGTGGAGCAGCTTGAGGGGCGCATCACGGCGCTCGAGGGTGAGGTGGCCGAGGCGGCGGAATCGGCGAGTGCTGCGGCGCTTGGGCGCGAGCTTGATCGGGCGCTGATCGAGGCGGGCGTGCTCGACCTCGATGCGGCCCGGCTGCTCGCCGAACGGGGGTTTGAGGGTGTGGACCCGACGGACCTCGCGGGTGTCGCGGGAGCGCTGCGACGCGAGCGGCCCTGGCTGTTCTCGTCTGCGGGCTTTGGCTCGGCGGCGATGGCGGGCGAGACGACCGCCGGCAACACGGCGCTGAGTGAGGCGCACGACACGGCGCGCTGCAGCGGCGATCGCCGGCAGGTCTTGCGGTACCTGCGCGTGAAGCGCAACGCGAACTGAACTGGCGGGCAGTGGTGGCCCGCGGCGATGGTCGCGGCGGGCGGTAGCGAACTGGATTCGATGCGCGATGAGCGCGAAGGAGATTGGCTATGGCGTTTACAGGGAAAGCGACATTCGGGGCGGGGGCGACGCTGCCGGAGCTGGCGGAGGACGTGGCGGATGTGATCGGGATCGTGAGCCCGCACGAGACGCCGTTGCTGGCACATCTTGGTGATGCGAAGGGCCCGGCGATGTCGACGGTGCACGAGTGGATCGAGGACACGCTGCTGCCGAACACGGATCAGGTGAACCAGACGAGCTTCACGCCGAGCCCGACAACTGCGACCACGATCACGGTGGACACGATCGCGCGGTTCCGCGTGGGCGATTTGGTTCGGCCGGGCGGTTCGTCGGAGGTGATGTTGGTCGGCGGGATCAGTGGCAGCGCGATCCAGGTGACTCGCGGGTACGGCGGCACGACGGCGGCGACCCTCACCAACAACATGGTGCTCAACATCCTGGGCAACGCGGCACTCGAGGGCGCGGACGCGGACGCGGCGCGGTTTACCAACCGCGTGCGCCAGCGGAACTACACGCAGATCTTCGCGTCGACCGTCGAGGTCTCGGGCTCGATGCGTGCGTCGCGGGCGCACGGCGTTGCCGATGAGTTGGACTACCAAAAACAGGAGCGCATGCGCGAGCTGTTGCGAGACCTGGAGAACTGCGTGATCAACGGCGTGGCGCCGGCGAGCAACGCGCAGGGATCGAGCACCGTGCGACGGAGCATGAACGGCATCATCCACTCGATCGGATCGAACGTGTTCGAGCCGGGCGATGGCGCGATCCCCGATGGCGACGGCTCGGGCAGCGATGAGCTGAACGAGGAAGTGCTCAACGCGGCGCTGCGCACGATCTGGGAGCAGTCGTCGGGCTCGGTCGACACGATCGTGGTCAACGGGCGGCAGAAGCGCCGTATCAACGAGTTTGCCAGCGCCGATCGTGCGTACCTGCCGGAGGACGAGACCTTCCGCAATCTGCTGAGCGTGTACGAGAGCGACTACGGCGTGTGCCGGGTTGTGCTGAGCCGATGGGTGCCGGCCGACACGGTGCTGCTGCTTGATTCGTCGCGCATCGAGGTGCCGCCGTTGCAGGGGCGCTCGTTCCACTACGCGCCGCTGGCGTCGACGGGCGACGCGTCGAGCGGGCAGGTGATCGGCGAGTACACGATGCAGTTCATGAACGAGAACGCGCACGGGCTTGTCAAGGGCCTCGCGGTCTGAGCGGCTGCGTGACTTGGCGGGCGGCTTGATGTGATCGGTGTGTGCTCGCTGGGGCGGGGGCGTCATGTGACGCGGTTCCGAGCGGGCGGTTCCGGGGCGGGCTGGCGGGCCCGCCCCGGGCTTTGGCGGTGCGAGTTTCTTGTCTATGAAGGGAGCAGGCGATGTTTGCGGCGGATCGTGACTTGATCGTTCTTGAGCCGAACTTGTTTCGGGACGTGTCTTGGGTCGGGCAGACGTTGGTCGCGGGGACGGGCTCGATCACGAGCACGGCGCTGGTGATGACGAGCCAGACGCAGGGCTTCGATGTCGCGGGCGTCGACGCGGGCAACGTGGTTGTTGTGAATGGTGTGGCGTATGAGGTTGTCTCGCGCATCACCGGCTCGGTGCTCTCGGTGAGCGTGCCTCGGGGCGACGCGAGCGACATGCCCGTTGCGCCGTTGCCGACGACATCGACGCAGGTCAGCGTGGTGACGTTTGCCCCGCAGATCGTGCAGGTGCACCGGCAGGTGCTGCGGATGCTCGGTATCGATCCGGACGATCCGGAGGCGACGCTGAGCGAGGGATCGGTAACGAACCCGGGCGCGCTACGGCGACTCGAGGCGCTCGGTGCGATGCACCTCGTGCTCGCGGCGGCGAGTGGTCCCGCGGGGCCCGAGTCGCCGCTTGCGTTGCGGGCGGAGATGTACGCGGCGCGGTTTTCCGAGGAGCGGCGGCGCGTGTCGGCGCGGATCGATCTCGATGGGGATGGTGTGGCGGACGCGACGCGGCGGCTGAACATCGTGCAGTTTGTGCGCGGCTAAGAGGAGGCAACCGGATGCTTGTGCTCAATCCATGGCGGGTGCGGTTTGGAAGTGCCATATGGGATGGCGTGGTCGGTGTCGCGGTCGATCGATCGGCGGCGCGCGAGGTGCTTGCGTGGGGTGATGCGGGGCCGGAGCTGGCGTTCGCCGACACGCCCGAGCGGCGTGTGACGGTGACAGTCACGCAATCGCTCGCGTCGGATGACTTCTCGGCGCCGACACCCGGGGATGCGGGCGACTTGGTTGTATTCACATCGCCAGCCGGCAGCGAGGCGCAGCGGCGGCGCGTCACGGTGCCAGCGGTGGTGCTTCGTGTGACGCACGATGTCTCGCTCAGGCAGCGCGGCGGCTCTCGTGCGGCGGAGGTAACGCGGAAGATCGTGCTGGTCGGCGTGTCGAGCGATGGCGTGGCGGATCCGGTCGCGGTCGAGGCGGTTGGCGGGTCGCCGGTGTAGCGGTGGGATATGAAGGAGGTTGGTGATGGGGAGCAGTTTTAAGGGTGTGGACTTGTTTGGCAGTGGGCCGCACCGGTTCTCGCTGGATCGGCAGGGGCACCTGGTCATCAGCGCGTTCGGCGGGTTCGGTGACTTCTCGCCCGACACTTTTCCGATTGGGCTCGTCGAGCTCGAGGTCGTGGTGACGGGCCGGCTTGTCGCCGCGAGCGAGACGGCGCTCTGGACGCGGCGCGATGCGATCGTGGCGCAGTTTGAGGACTCGTTCGAGCCGACGCCCGGGGCGCTGGTCGATCAGGCAGGACGGTCATTCGCGGACATGGTGATCTTCGACTACGTCTAGGACGACCGCGGGTACCGGGGGCGGGCGTGGTCGGGGGGGTACGAGGCACGGTTCCGGCGATTCGCGGACCTCTCCGGGTCGCGTTTTAGCGGGTCGGGCAGCGGGTCGGGCGGGGGCGGTTCATGATGGATACGCATGTGATCGCACCGCTCGCGCAGTTTGGCAGCGCGGGGCTCATCGCGGTGATGTGGATCGCAGAGCGGCGGGCGGCAACCGAACGCGAGGCGCAGCTGCGCGAAGCGCACGATCGGCTTGGGCGCGCTCAGCTCGAGCTGGGCGAACTCGTGGAAGTCGTTCGCAGGAACACGCGGGCGATGGTCTCGCTACGCGGGGGGAACAGGGAGCTTGCGATGGCGATCGATCGGCTCGTGGCGCACAACGGAGCCCATCCGGAGGACGGCGACGGCCGGCTCATGCCACGACACGGCGGTGCGACGGGTGCGACAGAGTTCGTGGATGACGACGATGACGATATCATCGGCCGATGATCCGAACGCGATTGCAGACACGACGGCCGCCGCCACGCACGCTCCACATGATGCTTGCGGTCTCACTGATTTCAACCGTGTCGGTGCTGTCGGGTTGCCAAACCACGACGCGTGTCCCCGCCTCGGGCGCGGTCGGCGAGCTTTGGAATCCCTTCGCGCCGGCGTCGATGCGGGTATATCCGCTGACACACCTCGATCGTGATGACAACGGCCGCGCTCGGATCGTTGCTCACCTGGACCTGCGCGATGCGTGGGGCGAGAGCGTGCGCGGCGTGGGCATGCTCCGGATCATGCTGTACCGCCCCGCGAGCGAGCTGTCGGGCCGGCTCGACGAGCAGGAGCTCGCGTGGGACATCGACCTGAACGACCTCGAGCTGAACACCTCGTTCTATGACCGCGCGACGCGGACATACCGCGTGCCGCTCGCGGGCGTGCCGACGTGGGTCGAGGAGATGGTTGTTGCGCAGGAGTCGGGCCGATCGCTCGACCGCCGGCTGCGTTTGGTCACGACGCTCGAGACGCTCGGGCCTCGCGGTGCCGAGCGGTTCTTGCGGGATGAGTTTCTGATCGAGCAGTAGCGTGGCGCTGCGTCGCGATCAGCCCTTGGCAATGACCGCGGCTGCATCGTCCAAAATCGCGCGGGCGTGCTCGGCGGTGGATGCTTCGGCGATGAGTCGCATGATCGGTTCGGTGTTGCTCGCGCGGACGTGCAGCCAAGCGTTGCCCGCGTTGCCGGCGTAGTTGGCCCAGTCGATGCGGACGCCGTCTTGCAGGTCGACGGTTTCGCCGGCGTATGCCTTCGCGATTGCTTCGACCGCGGGGCGGGCCGCGTCACGCGAAGGGATGTCGACCTTGCGCTTCTCGATCGCGTAGCCCTGGCCGCCCGGTGCGAGGGCGTTGACGTCGGCGACGAGCTGGCTGAGCGTCTTGCCGGTGCGGGCGAGGAGTGCGAGGACGAGAGCCATTCCCGCGAGGGAATCGCGGACGTAGGTGGTTTCGGGCCAGATGACCCCGCCGTTGCCCTCGCCGCCGATGACGGCGCCGTGTGACTTCATCGCGTCGACGACGTTTGCCTCCCCCACTGCGGCGCGGGCGACGTTTGCGCCGTAGGCCTTGGCGACGTCTTCGATCATGCGGCTGGTGCTGAGGTTGGTGCAGATCGTGGTGCCGGCGGCTTGGTCGCCCAGTGCGCCGAGGACGGCCTCGGTGCAGAGCACGAGGGTGTATTCCTCGCCGATGTATCGGCCCGTTTCGTCGACGAGGGCGAGGCGGTCGGCGTCGGGGTCTTGGGCGAAGCCGGCGACCGCGCCGAGGCCGGGCACTGCATCGCAGAGGCCTCCGGCTCCGGCGAGGTTTTCGGCGGTGGGCTCGGGGGTGTGGGGGAAGATGCCCGAGCCGTCGGCGGCGATGTGGATGGCGCGTGCGCCGAAGTCGGCCAGGCCGTTCGCGACGGTGCCTCCGGACGCGTTGACCGCGTCGACGACGACGGTCATGCCCTCGGCGAAGGCACCCGGGGCGAGGTCGGCGAGTGCTTCGGCGACGAGGTCGATGTGCGTGGCGGGGCCGTCGAAGATGGGGGCGAGCGAGCCGGCGTCGAGCGCGGCGGCGTAGGCGGGGTCGGTGGTGTTGAAGCGCTCAACGAGTTGTGCCGCGTCGGCCGCGGCGGGTGCGCAGGCGGCGACGGCCTGGTGCTCGCCGCCGGGCAGCTCGCGGACGAGGACCTTGAGCCCGTTCCATTGCTGGGGGTTGTGGCTCGCGGTGACGATGACAGCGGCGGCCGCGTCGAGGGTGTCGACAGCGACGGCGACGGTGGGCGTCATCGCGACATCGAGGGGGATGACATCGCGGCCGGCGCCGGTCAGGCCCGCGATGGCGGCATGGTAGATGGTGTCCGAGCCCGCTCTGCCGTCGCGGCCGATGACCACGGGGCCTTCGAGGGACTTGCTGTCGAGCCAGTTGGCGACGGTGGCGGCGTAGCGGGCGGCGAACTCGGGGGTGAGGGAAGCGCCGACGATGCCGCGGAGGCCGCTGACGCCGAGGATGAGGGGGGCGGTGGTTGTCATGGAGTAGCTCCTGGCTGAACGGGGCTGAACGGGTAGGTAGAGATCGGGCGGGCAACCGTAGTCGGCGTAGGCTCACCGCATGGACCAGTTGATTGCCAGCGCGACGACCGACCTCTTCAAGTATTACGGGCTCGACCTTGTCGCGGCGGTGCTGATCGTGGCGAGCGTCTGGCAGATCGGGCACGGCCGACGGAGCGGGTTTCTCCTCGGGACCGCGTCGGGTGTGCTTTGGGTTGCGTTCGGGGTGCTGGTGATGTCGTTCCCGATCATTCTGTGCAACACGGCGCTGGCGATTGTGAATGTTCGGTCGTTCGTCCGTCACCGCAAGGTCGTTGTGACCGACGACCAAACCTGAGCCGAACCTATACTGACCGACTATGTACGAACTGACCGTCGAGGCCCGCTTTTCCGCTGCACACGCGATCATGATCTCCGGCACGCGTGAGCCCGTGCACGGGCACGACTGGCTCGTGACCGCCACGATCGCGGGCGATGAGCTCGATGCCGACGGGCTGCTGTGTGACTTCCACACCGTCGAGGACACGCTCAAGAACATTGTGCGGCCCTTCCGCAGCATGAACCTCAACGAGGTCGCGCCTTTCGACACGGTCAATCCGACGGCCGAGCTGGTCGCGAAGCACATCTTCGATGAGCTGCACGATCGGCTGGACGCGGCGCTCGCGCCGCACGCGACTGTGCGCTCGGTGCGGGTGACCGAGGCGCCCGGATGTGCTGCGACCTACGTGAACCGATCGGCGGCCGGCCGTGGGTAGTGCTGGAATCCATAGCAGGCCGAGCGTGACGGGCGTTGCTCCCGAAACGCTTCGCGAGCGCGCGCTCAACCGCGATCTTTCGTGGCTGGAGTTCAACGCCCGTGTGCTCGAGGAGGCGATCGACGCGCGGAACCCGCTGATGGAGCGTGTGAAGTTCCTCGCGATCTTTGCGAACAACCTCGATGAGTTTGTGATGAAGCGGATCGCGCTGCTTCGCCGCGAGACCGCGATCGCGCCGCACGGCGCACTGCGCGACGGGCGAACGCCGACCGGCGTGCTCACCGAGTCGCGGCGACGCATCGCGGACTTGCAGCAAGCGCAGTCGCGTTGCTGGGAGGGCGAGATCCGCCCGGCACTTGCCGAGGCGGGCGTGAAGCTTCTGGCGTACAAGTCGCTGGGCGACGCGGACCGCGCGTTTGTGGATGCTTGGTTTGATGCGAATGCGTTCCCGGTGCTCACGCCGCTGGCGGTTGATCCAGGGCACCGGTTTCCGTTTATCTCGAACCTGAGCGAGAACTTCGGCGTGATCGTGACGAGCCCGGACTCGCCCGAGCGGCGGTTTGCGCGGATCAAGATTCCGGATGTTCTGCCGAGGTTCATCGAGCTGCCGCGGGCGACCGAGGACGATCCGATCCGGTTCATTGGTCTCGAGCAGGTCATCGGGCACAACCTCGATGATCTCTTTCCGGGCATGCGGCTCGACGCGGTGCAGTCGTTCCGCGTGACGCGGTCGGCGGTGGTCGACGCCGATGACGAGGACGTGGATGACCTGCTCGAGCATGTTGAAGAGGCGCTGCAGATGCGGCGCTTTGCGGACGTCGTTCGGCTTGAGGTGCTGCCGAATCCGAACAGCGAGATTCTCGACGTGCTCTCCGATGCGTTGCATCTCGAGCCCGAGGACATCACGGTGCGGGAAGGGCTGCTCGAGTGGACGGACCTGTTTCAGCTCGCATCGGTGGAGCCGCCACCGCGCGAGCGGACGCAGCCGTTGCGGTATCGGCCCTGGACGCCGGTGGTGCCGGCGAGCCTTGGGCCGGATGTTGATCTGTTCGCGCGCATCCGCGAGGGCGAGGTGCTGCTGCACCACCCGTACGAGTCGTTCGAGGCAACGGTGCAACGGCTCGTGTCGCAGGCGGCGCGCGATCCTGATGTGCTGGCGATCAAGCAAACGATCTACCGGACGAGCCCGGACTCGCCGTTCGTGCGCGCACTCGTGCGCGCTGCCGAGCGGGGCAAGCAGGTCGCGTGCCTCGTCGAGCTGCAGGCGCGATTCGATGAGCAGAAGAACGTGCGGTTCGCGCGTCAGCTCGAGAAGGCGGGCGTGCACGTCGCGTACGGCGTGCTGGGACTGAAGACGCACTGCAAGACGCTCATGGTTGTGCGCCGAGAGGGCGACGGACTTCGCACCTACGCGCACATCGGCACCGGCAACTACCACCCGGGCACCGCGAAGCTCTACACCGATCTCGGACTCATGACGTGCGATCCGGAGATCACCCAAGACGTGGTCAGCCTCTTCAACCTGCTCACCGGGCACTCACGCAAGGCGCAGTACAACCACCTGCTCGTCGCGCCAACGACCATGCGGCGCGGGTTCTACGCGATGATCGAGCGCGAGATCGAGGCGGCGCGCGAGGGCAGGCCCGCGCGGATCATCGCGAAGATGAACTCGATGGAAGACACCGCGATGACCGAGCGGCTGTACGCGGCGAGCGCCGCGGGCGTGCCGATCACGCTGATCGTGCGCGGCTTCTGCTGCCTTCGGCCGGGCGTCGAGGGGCTCAGCGAGAACATCCGCGTGATCTCTTCGATCGGGCGATTCCTCGAGCACTCGCGCGTGTTCCACTTCGCCGACGGCGAGGACGACCCCGCGAGGGGCTCTTGGTACATCGGCTCGGGCGATTGGATGTATCGCAATCTCTCGGGGCGCGTTGAAGCTGCGGTGCCGGTGCGCGGCGACGCGGCGCGGGAGAAGATGTGGCGACTCATCGACGCGTCGATGCGCGACCATCGTCACGGGTGGGAGCTCGGGCCCGAGGGCAACTACACGCGGCGCGTGCCGCCGGCGGATGCGGCGAGCGACAGCCCCGAGGTCGTGGGTGTGTTCGGCACGACGATGGCCGAGACGTCGGCGTCGCGCTGACCGCGCGCCAACGATCGGCCATGGAGATCACGCACCCAACGCTGACGAAGTGGACCGTCTGCACCGTGCCCGATGGGACGCGGGACGCCTTTGGCGAGGCGCAGCTCCACGATGCGGCGCTGGCCGACCCGGCGAGCCCGACCGAGGGATTCGTCGGCCAGGTCGGTGGGTGGGATCGGTCGAGCGACAAGACCGCGTGCGTGCTCTCGCTCTGGCGCGACTCCCGCGATCACGACCGCTACCTACGCGATCGGCACGATCGCATCATGCACGAGAGCAAGCGGACCGAGTCGTACGCCGACGCGACGCTCACGCTCGCGCCAGTCGCGGCGCTCTTTGCGGGGCGATGCAAGACGATCAACGAGGCGCTACCTAGGGCACGGTTTCTACGCCTTGGCGACGCGGTGACGCACGAGGGCGCGGCCGAGCAGTTCTTGGAGCGCTGGCAATCGGTGTGGGCACCGGGGCTGCACGACGCGGACGGCATGCTCGCGGGGATGCTTGTGGTCGCCGGCTCGGCGCGCCGGCGGTACATGGTCGCGACGCTCTGGAGCGAGGTCGAGTTGCACGACGAGTTCGCCCGGCTGACGGTGCCGGTGCTTCGCGAGCAGGCGGACGTTGAGCCGTTCATCGAGTCGATCACCGGATACCACGTGCCGCTGGAGCGAGAGTGGACGGTGGTGCCGAGCGTGACGACGTAGCGGGCTCGGCTAGCTCTCTTCGTGCGTGCCGAACGCGGGCTCCGGAATCGCAACAGAGTTTCCTGTGATCGCCGCGACGATGCGTTCGCAGTGGACGTGGCTGTTCTCGATGAAGACGCGGGCACGGTGTTGCGAGCCGCCGCAGGCGGTGCCCGCGACGTAGAGGCCGGGCACGTTGGTTTGTTGCGTGTCGTGGTCGTAGTGCGGGCGACGTTCGTCGCCGACCAGTTCGACGCCGAGTTGCTCAAAGAGCGACGCGTCCTGGACGTAGCCCGTGAGGAGCAGCGTCATGTCGGTTTCGATGTGCTGCGTGTGCGATGGATCCCTGGTGCTCGCAAGCGTGACGCGGCCTGGCTCGATGCGTGTGGGCTCGACGCTCGGGATGAAGCCGATGCGTTGCTTCTCTATCAGCCACTTCAGTTCGGGGAGCAGCCAGTACTTGATGCGTTCGCTATCAAAGTCTTCGCGGCGGTAGGCGATCGTGACGTGCGCGCCGGCGCGATACAGACGCACGGCCGCTTCGACGGCCGAGTTCTTTCCGCCCACGATCAGAACGCGCTTGCCGAAGTACTGGTTCGGCTCGGCGAGGTAGTGGCTCACGCCGGGCGAGTCTTCGCCGGGGATGCCGAGCGTGCGCGGGGCGTGCATGTTGCCGATCGCGAGTACGAGGCTGTCGGCGGCGACTGTGCGATCACCGGCGAAGGCGTTGATGGTGCTTTGCGTCGTGAGATCGAAGCCGGCGGCTGCACGCGCAGCCCGCGTGACGCGCTCGTGCGTGCGGATCGGCAGTTCGTGGTGACGGGCGACCGCGCGGAGGTACGCGATGTAGTCCTCGCGGGTGGTTTTGTCTTGGCCGGCGGACGGGATGGGCATGTCGCAGATCGCGATGCGCTCGGGGCTCGAGAAAAAGCGGGTGCCGGGTGCCCACCAGGCGATGGTGCTTGCGATCGCGCCGGCGTCGAGGTGCGCGACAGTGCGGCCTGCGGCTTTGAGCATCGCGTGGAGCTCGATACCGATCGGGCCAGCGCCGACGATGGCGACGTTTGCGTGGGTATGTGTTGGTTCTCGGTGGGCCATGCTCGAAAGGTAGCGCCGCTGTATCGCGGATATGAAAACACCGGCGACCCGTGATGGGTCGCCGGTGCGCGTGGTTGACAGGGTT
>ERZ1740070.895-NODE-895-length-19399-cov-6.407000_pt1 | contig 19399 bp, 22 predicted proteins | sample MGYA00581734_ERZ1740070 | MGnify/ENA primary metagenome ERZ1740070 (study PRJEB43018, sample SAMN04849744) | marine metagenome | isolation source: floating plastic debris | place: Pacific Ocean | collected 2008-09-01 | study: EMG produced TPA metagenomics assembly...
CGCTGCAAGCTAACTTCCGTTTACCCTAAAATTAAGCTTTGACGCTGCACTAGCGCAAAATATAGTAATGTTTTTCCCAGCTGTTCAGGAGCATTCTGAAGGTGGGTAGCCTACTTGCACGTCTTTTTATAGGGTTGTTGTTTACAGTCTTTGGACTGCTGAACTATTGGGGCAATATATCGTACAACCCGATTACTGGCGAAGACCAGCGGGTGGCACTATCGCCAGAGCAAGAGGTCATATTAGGTCAACAGGGAAGTCAGGAGATCATCGCTCAAATGGGTGGCCTCTATCCTAGCCCAGAGCTACAGACCTACATCGACCGGGTAGGGCAGCAAGTTTTACAACGATCAAAAGCGTCACAATCCCCTTACCCATTTGAATTTCATCTGCTTGACGATCCAGATACAATCAACGCCTTTGCCCTCCCCGGCGGGCAGATTTTTGTCACAGCAGGGTTGCTAAACGCGTTATATGCAGAATCACAGCTAGCTGGCGTTTTAGGGCATGAGATTGGTCATGTTGTAGCCCGCCACGGCGCGGAGCATCTGGCAAAACAGCAGTTAGGGGCCATGCTAGTCAATGCCATCGGAATTGCCACCAGTGACGATCAAGGAGGGGGTCGGCAGGCAGCGGTGATCGCTCAGGCAGTCAACCAGCTAGTCAGCCTCAACTACAGCCGTGAGGATGAACTAGAAAGCGATCGCCTCGGATTTGAATTTATGATAGCCGCTGACTACAACCCTGAAGGGTTAGTCGAACTGATGCAAATCTTTGAGGCTGCAGAATCCCAAGGACGTCCGCCAGAGTTTCTTAGCACCCATCCCAATCCTGGTAACCGAGTTGCTCTGCTTGAAGACATTATTCAGGAAAGCTATCCTAGTGGCGTGCCCGCTCAGCTAATTGAAGGAGAACAGGAATTTTCTCAGATAGTCGACCCTGAGCTGCCTCGATAGTATTTTTCACTACTCAAACGGCAACACCCATCGTTTTTCCATTCCAGAATCCACACTAACCCCATGGATCTCACACTTTTGTATTGGATACTCGTTGCTATCATGCTGCTCGGCGCCATTGGCGAACTGATTCCAGGTATGCCGGGAGCGAGTATCATCCTGGCAGCTATCTTAGTTTGGTCGTTGGCAACCCAGTTTGCCGGTATTGGCTGGCCCATTGTCGCCGTATTCGCCATTTTAATTTTGAGTGCTGCGGTCGAATTTATTGCCGCCTATTGGGGGGCCAAACAGTTTGGCGCAAGCAAGTGGGGCCAGTTTGGGGCCATCGTTGGTTTAGTGGTTGGCTTTTTGGGTCTGTTGCCAGCATTACCCTTTGGCGGCCCTATTTTGGGTGTTTTAGTCGGTCCCTTTATTGGCGCATTTATTGGAGAATATATATCTCGTCAGCCGCTGCCAGGAGAATCTAAAATGCAAACGGCCCTTAAAGCCAGCATAGGCACAGTAGTTGGTTCAGTTATTGGCAATCTAATCGATGGATTGTTGGCACTCTTGGCAGTCATTGTCTTTATTCTAACAACCTGGCCAATTGTATCGACTTTATAACGTCAAAGAAGCCAGTAAAGTGGATTAATTGGCTAAAGATGCAGCGCTATTGACAGTCATTCAAGATTCGTTTTTTCAACGATTAACTCTAAAATAGTGCTGTTAAATCAGCACTGATTCATTATTCACATGTAGATAAAATCACTTCGTTATTTATGTGGGCATCTAAATAAAGGCACCGCCAATAATGGAAGTCTTCAAGGAGATGTTCTTCATTTTTTGAAAAGAGCATTTCAGGCTTAATTGAGGTAAGAAAGCTAACACCTTCACTTATAAGTTTAGGCGAGTGGAGCTTTAAAGGTTGATAGGATAACAAGCCTGGTGCAAAGTCTTGGTCACCATCAATAAGTCGCCTGGTAAGCTTATTGACGTTTGGTACGTTTCTTTGTCGCAGTTCTTGCCCAAGACGCTTCTCAATCCGGGTAGCCGAATTTTCCAAAACGGCGAATCGTTTTTCAATACCTGGATGCAGTTGACGAGCATTTGTTAACTCTAATCGCAGATCAGCAACTGCTCGATCAAAGTTCAGCCTCGAACCAAACAGCTCTAAATGTGTGTCAATAATTTCTGCTAAGAGTTCTTCTCTTTCGTCATGACTAAGACCCAAAAAATAGAAAGGTCCATTATAGATGAGAAGAACTCTCATAAGAATATTCAGATATTTTTCCTGCTGAAGACGAGTGTAAATTCTACCTTCTGAAGGAATTGAATCGTAGATCATCCAGCATCCCATGTGTTCAACTCACTGACGGATTATCTCCTCCATAGTCTATCCCAGCCAGCAAAATTGAGCTGGGTCAATTTTGCGGGCTTGCGTAGCGCAGCCTTCCCTTACGATCTACTTCTCTCATTGCCTCAGCATCAACGGGAGGGATTAAATACAGCCGCAGCAGATCTCCAACAGTACCCGCTACCAAAGAAACTTTACGCAGGAACTTCCACACCGTAGGAGCTGAGCTTTTGGCAATGGTTTGCATTTTTAGATTGCGGGCGGCACAGCGATCAAGTCGCTTAAAGAACTCGGGATGATCAACATCAAGCACCACAGGAAAAGCACGAGCTGAAGTGTTGTTGGTTTCGCGAATGACGTCAGTATCAAACTGGGTGGCATCGAGACCCAGCATTTCGTAAAATTTGGTCCGTTCGTGGACGGTGAGACTGTGGGTAGCAAAGACAGAGAGTAAAAAGAAACGGCTCCAGAGGCGAGACTGCCAAGTTTTCCACATGTTGGGTTGCGATCTCAACAATGCCTTAAAAATATCGCCGTGGCGATTTTCATCCTGACACCAGCTTTCAAAATAGTTAAACAATGGATAAAAGCGATTCTCAGGATGCTGTTCTAGATGTCGATGGATCAAAATATAGCGCCAGTAGCCAATTTTCTCTGATAAATACACGGCATAAATAACCCACTCTACCGGGAAAAACGTATAGTCTCGTTTTTTGGTGAGCTTACCGAGATCTAGCGAGATATCAAAATCTGACATGGCTTTATTTAAAAACCCGGCATGGCGTGCCTCATCTCTGGCCATAAGCGAAAAAATTTCCGCCAGCATTGGGCTGCGACCCTTGAGCTTGCGCGACAGTTCTTTAAATAATAGAAATCCAGAGAACTCTGAAACACAGGAGCGTTCTAGATAATCTACAAATGCCTGTCGTTCTTCTCCTTGAATGTGGTCCCACGTTTGCTTAAACGCATCATCACGGACAAAGTGGTGCCGATTATAGTCAGCCCTCATCTCTGACAGCATGGCCTGTAAATCCACCTCTCCTTCAGAAAGATCTAAATTGGCTGCTTTTTCAAAATCGGTAGTGTAAAAACGGGGCGTTAGCAGGTTTTCTTCGACCTGTGATTTTTGACTGGAAACGACACCAGAAGAGAATGCTGCAGAACTGGCCATAGGATTTTTCTACCTCGAATATCTGTTCATAAATAAATAAGGACGCCGAAATCAAAAGACTTTACCCATAAGTCTTCAATTTAACCTATCGTAATTCTCCAGATGAGAGATTTTTTAGTGGCTTCTCAATTTGTTATGGACGATAATAGTTTTTACGATGAGTTACCAAAAGAACTATCATGTCACTTCCTAAAGGACTCACTAATATTCCTCCCAATCACCTCAACATTATGGGATACGTCAACCGTTCTGAAGTCAATGGGCCAGGACGTCGGGCTGTAGTTTGGGTGCAAGGGTGCTTACGAGAATGTCCAGGGTGTTTTAATCCAGATTCCTGGTCTTTTGAACACAACCAGATTATTTCCATTGATGAGTTGGTGAAGCGTATTCTTGATGATCCTGACAATGAGGGAGTTACTTTTTCAGGGGGTGAACCCTTTTGGCAGGCAACCGCATTAGCAGAGGTGGCGAAAAGGGTAAAAGCTCATGGGCTCAATGTTATGTCCTTTAGTGGATTTCCCCTTGCGGACTTACAAAGAGATGACTCACCTGAGGGTTCTCAAACTCTCTTGGAACAGCTGGATATTCTGATTGATGGCCCTTACATTAAATCCCTGGCTATCAATGAACCCACATCACCTGTATCTTCTCGTAATCAGAAAGTCCGGATTTTTAATCTTGCTTTTGAAGATCGCATCACATGGGCTAGCGATCAAATAGAAGTTCATGTCTTTAAGGATGGTAGTCGACTGGTCACAGGGTACCGTGGGTATGGAGAGACCGAGAATTTGCACTGAGTCAGTATTCCTTCTAAAACTTTCTTTTTGCATATGTCTCTATCCTCACCTGTCTCTATAAAATAACAAGACGGTATCTTAGAAGCACCTTAGGGAAAAACTGGAAAATATTAGACTTACCTAAAGTAAAAAGATGCTAGCCATCAGAGTTCCAGAATTCATCTTAAAGAAAAATGAAACTTCAGTTTACTTAAAGATGTCTTAATTTCTATCTCAAAATAATCAAGGGAAAATGGGATACAGACTCGTTTTCTGGGCTTTGTATGCTCGATACTCACGATTGTTTTCAGTCCCAATGTCCAATCCAATTTGTCCTTGATAGGTTGGGTGGCAAGTGGTCATTATTGATTTTGCGTGAACTTTGGGACCAAGACCGTCGCACCCATGAGTTACTGAGTGCCCTATCTGGCATTAGTTCTAAGACGCTGACGGCTAAGCTGCGCAGTTTAGAAGAATATGGCATCATCGAACGACGTGCCTATGCTGAAATACCACCCCGAGTGGAGTATGCCATCACGCCAAAGGGTAAGGAACTTCAGCCTGTATTTACAGCCCTTTATCAGGTGGGGCAGCATTGGTTAGACCGCGAGGGGTGTGAATGCCCTGTGAGTGCCAATGGGTCTGTTGCTAAAACCATATAGGCGGTGTTGCTGCCGCTCACGCGGCCTTTTTAACTGGCGCTAATGAGTCTGACGCCGGGCCAAAGATTTTATCGGTAAAGCGGACATACCAAGCGGCGGCCTGAACTTGGATGATATAGGCCATGGCAATAATCAAGGCGATTTCAGACCCCTGCTCTTTGCCAAAAGCCGTCATGGCAATGGCCAGTGCAATAGATAAATTGCGCATGACCGTACCGTAGACAAATGAGATCGCATCTTCACGCTTAAACAAGACCTTCCCCACCAACGTACTTAGTAAAAAGTTCCCAAAATACAATATGGCTAGAGGCACCAAAAACGAGAACAGCACCAACGGATTAGCAATAATATCCTTAGCCTTAAGCGCCATAGCCACAAACACAATGCCTAAAACTCCCAGGGTGGAAAAGGCTGGAAACTTTTGTCTAAGGTTTTTGTAGTATTTGTCTGCTCCGGCCAGCCGAATGATAGCACCACGGGTAAGAGAGCCCAACAGCATTGGCAGAAATACAATAATAACAATCTGCTTAAAGATACTTACCAGGGGAATTTCCACAACAGTATCCATGAGCCACTTAGCATAAAACGGTGTGGCCACAGATCCTAAAATCAAACCAATCACGGTCATCTTAACGGCAGCACCAATATTTCCTCTCGCAAAGCCAGTCCAAGAAATGGTCATGCCGCTGGTGGGTAACAGCGATGCCAGTAAAAGTCCCAACGCAACAAGGGGACGCTCAGCAAAGAAAAATCGCCCCATGATCAAGGCAGACAATGGAATCACAGTAAAATTGACCAGCTGTGTCAGTAGCTGTAGCCGATAGTCTCTGCCAACAAGTACTTTCTGAATTTGCAGGTTGATCATCATGGGGTACACCATGAGAAACGTTAGCGGGATGATCAAAGCTTTGAGGGGAGTTGGGTCGGTTAAAGTACCGACAGTCAGCCCTGCCGTCATGAGTATGGGAATTGACCAGACTAAATTTTGTCGAATGAACCCCAATAATTTCCACACGGATATTGGTCTCCTAATCTTAAAGTTGCTGAAGTGTTGGGTTTGGAGAATAACAAGTAAATACAACACCAATCATCAGACCCACCAGGGTAATTGCCCGGTGCGTGGATCGGTCTCAGTCCAGGGATATAGCCAAATAGCCTCGTCTTTAATGGCTACATGGACAAGCTTTAGAGGTTTATCGGCTGGTCCTCTCACAACAACTCCATCCGGTGTGTATCGAGAACCATGGCAGGGGCATTGAAATTGTTGATCGGCTGGAATCCAGGGGAATGTACATCCTAAATGGGTACAGTTGTTGACAATGCCTCTGTCATCCAGTGTTTGATTGTCTTTTACGATTAAGTAGGTCGGCTCTCCTGTTAACCCGGCAATCAAGGCGCGCGTTCCGGGTGCTTCTGCCAAAATTTGGCTGATTGGAATCGGACTGCCTAGAATGTCTTTTGCTAATGTTCCCCCACCTTCAACAATGTCTTTTGGGGGCATCAAAAATTTACCTACGGGATATAGGGCTGAACCCGCTGTTGTAGCAACGACAGCACCGGTTAAAAAGTTGAGTAACTGCCGGCGCGACAGCGACGGACTGTATAGTGCATCATCCATGGATATTATCTAAAAAACGACTAAAAAAACTCGTACTGGAGCATTGATCTATACTCCAGCCGAGCATCTGCTTTAAAAGAGACAAGAAAAGGCTAAAGTCGGACTACATAGGTGAATCCTGCTTGGCTTTTCGGGTATTGATACCCAATAGTCCATAGAGAGCACAGGAGCCAACTACGCCACTAAGTAAGGCTATGCTGCCAACAATATCTAGCACAACTCCTACCGTTGAATCAGCATAGACCAGCAGGCCAAAATAAAGCAGCACGACTGCCCCTAGCAATCGTAATAAACGATCAACGGTACCAACATTGTTAAACATACAGCCTCCATTCTTTGAAATACGTTATGGTTAGTCTATTGTTGCTGATTTAGAAAACGAGCCGATCCGTACAGCAGCAGCTTGAAAAGGAAATACACCGAGAATCAGCAACACCACACCCCATCAAACAGCAATCGGGGTGGCAGCAGGCAAACGAGCCATAACAGCCTGCATCTTTTGACTGGCTTCTAAGGCAATCTCTTTAGCCTGAGGACTATGAATCATTAGAAACATAATTAATGGATCTACAGCCGAGACTTCTACCCGGCCATCTTCATGCTCCTGCACAACAACATTACAGGGATAGAGCACCCCGGCTTTATCATCGGTTTGCAACATGCGATACGCTATCAGCGGGTGACAGGCCCCGAGAATCCTATAGTTCCGGAAATCGGTGTCTAACTTTTTCTTAAAAGCCGCTTGTACATCGATTTCGGTTAAAACTCCCAACCCTTCAGCCTGGAGGGCTTCGGTCACCTGGGTTATGGCTTCATTAAAGGAAGCTTGAATCGTCTTACTAAAGTGGTACATCGCTAACCTAGATTTATGAGAAATGTATCGGACTTGAAATCTTATTTCTAGAATCATCATATAACCAAATAGTAGTTTAATCGACTATATCTCTAAATTTTCTCTAAAGGTCTCTTGCTTAGAGGGTTAGAATATTTATTTAGAGAAAATAAATAGAAATTGTCACGAATGTTGACAGAATTATGTTCTCTTTTTAATATCTAATCAAATAGCAGAACAATAGCATGGTGAGTTCTCGGGCAAACCATATCTAATTGAAATCTGTGGTTTCTTTTCAGGTGGTCAGGTTAATAAAAGGAGAATAAATTATTATGGCAAACGTTGTTGTCATCGGGGCAGGTTTGGCAGGGTTGCCTGCAGCGTATGAGCTACGTCACTTGCTTCCTAAAACCCATACAGTAACGCTGATTTCCGATAAGCCTAAGTTTACCTTTATTCCTGGACTCATTCAGGTAGCACTAAACCAAAAGTCGTTAGCCCATATTCAGCTAGATCTGTCGCAACTGACCCAGCGGCATGATCTCAACTGGGTGCCTGGTAAAGTCACCAGTTTGGACACTGATAACCAACAGATTACCGTTCAAGGAAGTGTCTCGCTAACGTATGACTATCTTGCGATCGCAACCGGTGCGGCTCTTGCTTTTGACCAAATTCCAGGGTTAGGGCCTAGCGGCTATACCCAGTCGGTGTGTACCCCCGACCACGCCCTGACTGCTCGGCAAGCCTGGTTAGACTTTCTCAAAAATCCAGGGCCTATGGTTGTAGGGGCAGCCCCTGGTGCCGGTTGTTTTGGGCCTGCCTATGAGTTTGTTCTCATGGCCGATCACGAGCTGCGTCGTCTTGGGTTGCGCCAGCAGGTATCAATCACCTATGTCACACCCGAACCCTACGTGGGGCATTTGGGAGTGTCAAACATTAAAAACGCTAAACAACTTACAGCCGCTCTCATGCAGGAACGAGATATTCAAGTAATTGACAATGCCGAAATTAAAGCCGTACAGGAACAAACTATCATCCTGGCCCATGGCCAAACCCTTCCCTTTAAATATTCCATGATCTTACCTGCGTTTCGCGGTGCTGGTTTTGTTCACGCCGTACCTGATTTGGCCGATGCTAAAGGCTTTATTCCTGTTTTACCCACCCAGCGTCATCCTAAGTTTTCAACAATTTATGCAGCAGGTGTGAGCACTCAGCTTGAACAACCTGACCTGACACAGATTCCGATCGGATTGCCCAAAAGTGGTCAAATGGCAGAAGCTATGGCCACAGCCGTCGCCCACAACATTGCAGTTGAGCTGGGAGCAATTAAAGCCCCATTACAGGTGCCAACGCTGGATGCCCTCTGTTTTGCAGACTTTGGCAATACTGGTATTGCCTATATTGCGGCCCCTGTTCTACCCGACCCTGAGACCGGCAAACGCAAGCGCTCCTATGCGGTGCGAGGGCCATGGGTAGCTTGGGTTAAGGCCGCGTTTGAAGAGTACTTTATGATCAAAACACAATCTGGGCTAGGCATGCCCTGGTTTGAGAAGTTAGGGTTGCGAGCCCTATTTGGTCTCAAGATGCTAAAAGCAGAGACACCATCTTGTGGACACGCTGTCATTGGCTCATAGGTCATCATTCGCCAGAGCAGTGGGGTGGCCTATATTCCTAGAGCTTAAAACGTTTCTGGAAAAAGGTGAGCTTTTTTAGCTGTTCACGATTTTGTGTGATAAAAGCGATTTCATCCTTCAATAGTTGCTTAGTGTTTCTCAGCAGGTCTGTTTGCTGTTTAAAAGGGTAAATCCGCACAAAGTGAGGAGAGATATGATGGAAAATCGTTTGGTAAGGAAAATATGCGCTTGGGAATTCACAGACAAATGTCGCCTGCTCTACTACCTGAGCGGGTAAGGTTTGGCTACTGTTTACTTCAAAAGAGATGGGAACAGCCGGGGCTAAACGGCACAGCGACCTAAAGGGTCCATCTGGTGAAAAAATTGGATTAATTTTGAGGCTATCCAAATGGGCAACTATATGATGGTTGTGAATTAACCATCCCTGGGGCTGATAAATCCGCTCCGGCACGGGAATATGAGCTGAAAAAAGAGGGCGTTCGACGACTTTAGCTGCTGTTAAAACCGCTATTTGGAAGGGACCAAAATTTGCGATCGCAACTTCATTAAATAATGACTTAGATGACTCAAGAGAGTTTAAATTGACCATGACAGAACCTCACTGAAGCAAACAAGGGGGGCAGCGCAATGCTGTTGCGACAGGTTTGGACACACGTCCTAGGAGGTCTCAAATAAGCAGGGTAGAAAATCTGCAAACACAGAGTTTTAGTTACAAAAGTTTATCTTCACAGCGATATTACTGGACTAAGGTTCCATCCTGGAGCGTATCGACTCCTCGTATGGGCACCTATGGAAATCTAGGGGTTATGCAAACTCATCTATCAGGTTTGATAACCGTGTCAGGGTAACTTTAATCTCTTCAGGTGTTTTATATTCCATACCCATAGCTACTAGCAACAGCCCCAGGTCAACAGCATCGTTAAGCTTTAAAATTAAGCCTAAGTCTTCGGTGTTGGCTAGAATCTCTGGCTGATGGTTAGGATCTTTTACCTTGAAATCTACATGTACCGTAGATGGGTTTTCTTGCTCGTGTCCTGAAATCTCTTCAACCCGAGCGACCTTAGTGCCAGTGACAGCAACAGTGGCATGGTTACTAATGACAGTAATCTCGCTGGTTGCTAAATCTTGAGTCAGAAGCTGTTGCGTTTTCATATCTACCTTTTATCTAAAAATTGTGAGCTGAATTCAAAGAGGCATAAATTTAGTGCGATCGCAACGACAGACGACCCAGACCACACACCCCATGACCACTAGTACAGCCATTCCCCAAACGGGTGCCCACACCGACTAAAAAACCACCTAAGACCATTGCCCCAGGGGCGAGGGATGGTCTAGGCGTAGCCTGGGCTGCCAAACCGTACTCATAGATAAGCCCACCCAGAAGCATGCCAGCCAGAAACAGCCAGCGCCACCCTTCGCCACCCCAAATCGCGCCGTTGACAATCCCACTAATGCCCGCGATTCGTCCATTGAATGCCAACAGCAGTGTGGCACTCAGACCAATCAACATACCGCCAAAGAGCGCTATTTCCCAGGTCAGATTCACCATAACGAGCCTCGGCAAGATCAGCATATAATCATTTGGCTATACAGTAACATGATCGCAAAAAAATATGTGATGGGTGGTCAGTTTGGCTAAACACTTAGGAGAATGGTAACTCCACAATATAATACTCTATGGTAATATAGTGAAAAGTCTATAGACCGTCCTAATACCCCGCTTGCATTCTATGCCTGTTGCCAAAAAATCTAAAAAGAAACCGTCCAAAACCTCAGCTGACAAGTCACCAAACCTTGATGTGACTCATCTTTCGCCAGCGGCATTGGGGTTGATGGCCGATTTTTTTAAAGTTTTATCTGAGGTGAGTCGGCTGCAGATTGTATGTGCCTTAAAGTCGGGAGCCAAAAATGTAACCGAGATTATTGAGATTACTGGATTAGGTCAGGCCAATGTTTCAAAACACCTAAAAATGCTGGCCCAGTCAGGGGTGGTCAGTCGGCGGCAGGAGGGTGTTTGTGTCTACTATCAAATTGCCAATCCATTTTTGTTTGAGCTATGTGATCTAGTGTGTAATTCCCTGTCAGTTCAGATCGAACAGCAGTCACAACAGTTTGAGCAGCTAGGGGCAATGCGACAGTCTAAATAGTCATCCTGAACACCGTTCGCCTCCTTAAACCGGTTCTTTAAGACCTCTTCACAAGCTTCTCAGATTATTGTCTTACCCTATGGGTGAGTAGTCTGCTGCGAGGTAACACTACGGAGAGAGGATCATGAAAACTCGATTTCGCGATCGCACCCAGGCCGGTCAACAGCTAGCCCAGCAGCTAAGGGTATATGCCAATCGGGCCGATGGCTTAGTATTGGCCCTGCCACGGGGTGGTGTGCCAGTGGCTTATGAAATTGCGCACGCGCTCCATCTCCCGTTAGATATCTGTCTTGTTCGTAAGCTAGGCGATCCGAATCGTAAAGAAAGCGCTATTGGTGCGATCGCAGCAGACGGTGTGCGAGTGTTAAACAACGCCGCTGTAGGCTGGCTGAGGATTACGCCAAAAGAGATGGAGGCAATTACAAACCACGAATTACAAGAGCTAAGGCGACGAGACCGGGTTTATCGAGGGAATCAACCATCTGCAAAGATTTACGACCAGATTGTTATTTTGGTCGATGATGGCTTAGCCACTGGGGCAACCATGCGGGCCGCTGTTATGTGGGTGCGCCTGCAGCGCCCTAGACAGCTGATTGTCGCTGTTCCCATTGCATCTAAAGATGCCTACAAACAGATTAAGGCTCAAGTAGATCGGCTTGTGTGTTTGTGTATTCCCAATAATTTATATGCCATTGGCATTTGGTACAATAATTTTGCCCAGGTTAACGATCGTCAAGTCTGCGATCTCTTGGGCAATGCCAATGCTGTAAATAACTAAAGCAGTCGCTGTCTACAAGTGCGAATGCTGCAAACAGCTAAGCCCGCCGCTGTCTACACACGACCACAAATCAAATATTCACAGGTCCCGACATTTAACCATTCCTCTAAAACCTCTGCAGGAACTAACAGACGGACAGAATCGTTTGTTTTAGTCGGTAACTCTAGCTGGAGTGACGTTTCAGACTTAATCTTTGGCAGCAGAGGCTCAATGTTGTATTGGCTAATGTTTGGCTCAGGCAGCTCCCCAATAAAATACTGTTGAGTCAGGTTTTGAGCGGTAAACGTTTGCCCCGAGAGTGTTTTAACAAACAGTGGCTGGGCCGCATCTAGCTGCATATCATTCGCCTGAGTCGTTAACCACAGATAGACACCATGACTGTCTGACTCCATCGGTTTTATCGCCGTAATCTCCCAATCATTACCCTCTGTGTCTGTCAACATCTGTTGTGATTGATAAATCCATTGATCGGCTTCTTTTGAGAACTGTACCTTGGCCAAAGCAACTGGAGTAGACCATAAAAGCATCAGTAAAAGGGCTAATCCGAAAATGACCAACAGTTTAACAATTGCCTGGGAGACACCAGGACGAAGCTTTGAACTAGCGGGTCTTTTCATACTGGCTACCTCCTGACTAGACATGGGATACACGCAATCTCTGATGTCCAGGATTTAACCAGGACTGCAGCTCTGTGGGGGGTCGAATATTAGACAACAGGGTTTTCAGGGTTTCTCCTTCCAGGCTTTCTGCGTCTAGTAAATTTTGAGCAATATGTTCTAGAACGGTTTGGTTTCTAAGCAAAATTTCAAGTGCCATTTGATACGCCTGATCGATTAGATCTTTAATCTCTCGATCAATTGTTTCTGACAGATGGGGGCTAATCGGGCGACGGGGCTGTGTCAGCCCTTCTAAAAACTGAGCTTGAGTGCGTTCTACCGCTACTGGCCCCAGGGTTTTACTCATGCCATAGAGAGTGATACAGCGTTCGGCTAAATCGGTTGCTTTTTGAATATCGTCACTGGCCCCGGTGGATACTCTGTCAAAGGTCAGTTCTTCAGCAGCACGTCCCCCCAACAAAATCATCAGCCGTCCTCGAATCTCATCTTCCATCATTAAAAATCGGTCGTCTTCCGGTAGCTGCAGGGTGTAGCCCAAAGCCCCCACCCCTCTGGGTACGATGGAAATTTTCTCAACCTTGCCAGCGCCGGGCATCAGCGAGCCAATAATGGCATGTCCAGCCTCATGATAGGCAACCGTCCGTTTTTCCAGGTCGTTGAGGATACGTGACTTTTTCTCTAGCCCCGTTAACATCCGTTCGATGGCTTCGTTAAAGTCGGCCATCATCACAGCGGCTCGATTCTTTCGGGCGGCGAGTAGGGCCGCTTCGTTAACCAAATTGGCCAGGTCAGCTCCAGCAAAGCCGGGGGTGCGAGCGGCCAGTTTAGACAGGGCCACATCATCCGCTAGGTGTACGGATTTTGCATGGACGTTTAAGATCGCCTCACGCCCCTGACGATCAGGACGGTCGACAACCACCCGACGGTCAAATCGCCCCGCCCTCAACAACGCTGGGTCGAGTACTTCAGGTCGGTTGGTTGCGGCTAGTAAAATCACACCAGCATTGGGTTCAAACCCATCCATCTCTGCCAAAAGCTGATTCAGGGTTTGTTCTCGCTCATCATTCCCTGCAAACGGGGTGTTAGGCGTCCGCGATTTACCCAATGCATCTAGCTCGTCAATAAAAACAATACAGGGAGCCTGTTTTTTAGCTTGTTCAAACAGGTTTCTTACCCGTGACGCCCCGACACCCACAAACATTTCAATAAACTCAGACGCTGACATACTAAAGAAAGGGACGCCCGCTTCTCCGGCAATGGCCCGTGCTAGCAACGTTTTACCCGTACCTGGCGGCCCCACTAACAAAACACCTTTAGGGATTTTGGCCCCCAATCGCGTATATCGTTTAGACTCCTTGAGAAAGCCAACAATTTCCTGTAGCTCCGCCTTGGCTTCATCTACACCGGCTACATCATCAAATGTAACGCGATGTTCTGTTTGGGAGTAAATGCGGGCCTTACTTTTGCCAACGCTAAGGGCGGCGGGTCCTTCCTGTATCCGATTCGAAAAAGCACCCCACAAAAACCACAACATTAGCAATGGAAATAACAGACTCCAGAGACCGCCCACCCAGTTGCTAACAGGCACAGCCGTAATCTCAACAGCGTGACTGCGCAGGAGCCGGGGTAGGTCTGGGTCGGCTGGTAAGGGGGTTGTCACTGAAACACTGGGGTCAGCCGTCTCTCCTTCGAGAACTGCATCATCAGCGGGTTTTAGCCTATATTCAATTCGACGCTCACTAACCCTCACGGCTGCCACCTGACCGCTTTCTACCTGAGTCAGAAACTCACTGTAGGGCACCTGCTCAGATCGAGGCGGCATACGGGTAAGCGTAAACGTCATGACTAGAAACCACACCACTAACCAGCCAATGTTGACCAGGGTTGGTTTTAATCCATTTGGATTTTGGTTTGGTGGGTTTGGACGGGGCGAGGGAGTCGGGTTTTGCATAAACGCGCGAGCTCAAAATATCTGCTGCATAGTTTTAGAATAAGCCGCCGATTTGAGGAACTTATGAGCATCCAACGCCACCTGCGGCTGTTTGTTGAGAGACCTCAAAGTGGCCTATATTACTTTTTCTGTTAATTACGAAAATTAACAAAGCCTAAGAAACTAAAGAGATATTCAGGTAAATATAAGACAATAAGAGAGAAATCTCCGTTTGGCCGTTTCTACTTTGATGGAGGGTCTATGTTCTCTAAAATCCTTGCTCCGATTCAGGATACGGTGACCGATCAAGTAGTGTTTGAAAAGGCATTAGCATTAGCCAAACAAAATGACAGCCGTTTGATGCTGCTTCATGTTATTTCGTCCGACATGAGAAATACTCCAATGCTTCCCAACCCGACATTGTATCGATATCCAGTCATCACCGACGAGCTGATGCAGGACTATCGACAACGATGGGAAGACATTGAAAATCAGGGCTTAAATATGCTCAAGGCGCTAGCCGAACAAGCAGAAGCCGCTGGCGTAAAGGTTGAATTCTCACAAAATATTGGCAACACGGGCGATGTTATTTGTCACATAGCAGCGAATTGGGACGCTGATCTAGTTGTTATCCGACAGCCTGATCGGTCTAAACTAGATGAGCTTTTCTTGGGTAGCATCAGTAACTATGTGTTGCACCATGCGGCTTGCCCGGTGCTAACGGTTTAAAGAGATGCTAAGCACCAATTTCATAGAGAGCATAATCTTTTAACTAACCTCGCCGTAACCCATACCATGCCAATATCTTTAATTAATCGACATCCTACTTTCGGGGAAACCCCAGTATGTCTAATAGAGCAAACATTGAGCGACTCTTACGTTTGCTTAAAGCGTAGAACAACAGGTTGAGAAAGTCATGAGGATCTGTCCCTCATCACTTTCTCAATTTTTGCAGCTAGAGTTTATGGATGTGACATTGTTTGTTTTTGACGGTCGGTCATGGTTGTAACCTCCAGAGCAGACTCAGCACCTGGTTTGTCTACTGTCTTTCATATGGTGCAAGTGAGCAAGGTCTACGTCATGGGTGAGGTCAAGGTGCATGCCCTGGACACGGTAGATTTAGACCTCTATGAGGGTGAATTTGTGGTGTTGCTGGGGCCGTCTGGCAGTGGAAAATCTACACTGCTAAATATTTTGGGTGGGTTGGATATTCCCTCTAGCGGACATATCTATTTTCGTAATCAGGCAATGGATAAAGCTGATGAGTCGTCCCTGACTCGGTTTCGACGTCAGTCAGTGGGGTTTGTGTTTCAGTTTTATAATTTAATTCCCAGTCTAACGGCACGGGAGAATGTGGCGTTGGTAACAGATATTGCCCGCCACCCCATGAAGCCAGAAGAAGCGTTAAGCCTGGTGGGTTTGGAAGATCGTCTGGACCATTTTCCAGCCCAGCTATCGGGGGGAGAACAACAGCGGGTTGCGATCGCACGCGCCATTGCCAAACGTCCCGAGGTTCTGCTCTGCGACGAACCGACCGGCGCTTTAGACTTTAAGACCGGCAAACGAGTGTTAGAAACCCTGGAGCATGTCAATCAAGAATTTGGTACAACAACCGCCGTCATTACCCACAACGCTGGTATTGCGGCCATGGCCGACCGAGTTGTCCACATGCGCAGCGGCAACATCGCCGATATTAAACGCAATGAGCAAAAAGCATCGCCTGCAGAGTTGGAGTGGTAGAGGGAATAGGAATGAAAGCTCTCGACCTCAAGCTCCTACGTGATCTCTTTCGCATGCGAGGGCAGGTATTAGCCATTGTGCTAATTGTCACCTGTGGCATGGCCAATTTGGTTACCATGATAAGCACCCACGGGTCGCTGCAGCTAACCCAGGCCACATACTACGACCAGTATCGGTTTGCGGATGTCTTTGTACAGCTAAAGCGGGCACCCAATCGTCTGAGCGCTCAGTTTGAAGAGATCCCTGGAGTGGGAGCTGTGCAGACACGGGTGGTGCAAGATGTCACCCTATCGGTGGCAGGTTTGGCAGAACCGGCAACAGGACGGCTGATTTCTATCCCAGAGCGGCCGCGACCAATGCTCAATGACCTGTATCTTCGAGCCGGGCGCTACCCAGATCGAGGCAATGAAGTATTGGCCAGTGAGGTATTTGCTCAGGCAAACCATTTGGAGCTAAATGACACAGTTGGGGCCATTCTCAACGGGCGCTGGCAGACGTTGAGGATTGTGGGGATTGCCCTGTCGCCAGAATATATCTATGAGATTCGCGGCACTGAAATTGTCCCCGACAACAAACGCTTTGGTATTCTCTGGATGCCGCACAAGGCGTTAGCAACCGCCTTTGACATGGAAGGGGCCTTTAATGATGTCAGTCTAAGGCTGATGCCGGGGGCCAGTGAGGCAGATGTTATTTTTCAGCTAGATCAGCAGCTAGAAACCTACGGTGGTCTAGGGGCCTTTGGGCGAGACGATCAAATCTCTCACACGTTTATTTCCGATGAGATTCGACAGCTGTCGGCCCATGCTGTCTTTGTACCCAGTATTTTTCTTGGAATTGCCGCCTTTTTGCTCAATCTGTTGCTGAGCCGGTTGATTAGCACCCAGCGAGACCAGATTGCTGTCATGAAAGCCTTTGGGTATGACAATCTGGCGGTGGGGCAGCACTACCTAAAGCTGGTGCTGGTTGTGGTGGTGCTGGGTGCCATTTTGGGTAGCGGGCTGGGCTGGTGGATGGGTCGGGGAATGACTCATCTATATGCCGATTTTTATCACTTTCCGGTGCTGCAGTATGAGGTGCGCCCCGCTGTGCTAGTCACCGCACTGTTGGTGAGTACCGGGGCCGCTGCCCTGGGAGCCTTTTTGGCGGTGCGGCGGGCGGTAGGGCTGCCCCGGCTGAGGCCATGCGACCCGAGCCCCCGGCCACCTATCGGCCTACGGTAGTCGAAAAGCTGGGGCTGCAGCGCTGGTTCTCGGCACCCAGTCGAATTATTCTGCGTAATCTAGAGCGACGTCCGGTACAGGGACTGTTGTCGGTGATCGGCATTGCGGTTGCGATCGCAATTCTGGTGCTGGGTCGTTTCTTTACCGATGCCATGGACGCCCTGGTCGATATCCAGTTTCGCACTATTCAGCGAGAAGATATCACCCTGGTGTTTAACAATCCCCTGTCAAACCAGGCCCAGTTTGACCTATATCATCTACCTGGGGTGTTGCGGGCCGAGCCGTTTCGTGTGGTACCCGCCCGGCTGCGGTTTGGCCACTACCAAAAGCGCAGCGGCATCAATGGTGTAGAACCCGGTGGCGAACTGAGGCGGCTGCTCGACCGCAAACAACACCCCGTAACACTGCCACCAGAGGGAATTGTGTTGTCCACAAAGCTGGCAGACACGCTGCAGGCCCATCTCGGAGACCAGCTCACCGTAGAGGTGCTAGAGGGCGCCCGCCCCACCCGCACCGTACCCGTAACCGGCATTTTTGATGAGCTGGTGGGCATTTCCGCCTATATGGATATCCATGCCCTTAACCGGCTGATGCGAGAAGACTTTACCCTTTCCGGCGCTTATCTGCAGGTGGACGAACACGAGCAACAACAGCTTTATACCCAATTAAAACAAACCCCTGCTGTGGCCAGCGTCGCCATGCGTCAAACCACCATCGATCAGTTCAACGAAATTCTGACCCAGAGTATGGCCGGGTTTACGGTGGTGCTGGTGGGGTTTGCCTCGGTGATTGCCTTTGGGGTGGTCTACAACGCCGCCCGCATTGCCCTATCAGAGCGAGAACGGGAGCTAGCCACATTGCGCATCATTGGATTTACCAAAGGTGAAATCGCGTTTATTTTGCTAGGGGAACAGGCGGTGCTGCTAAGCCTGGCAATCCCCATAGGCTTTGGGCTGGGGTTTGGGTTAGCGGCTCTCATGACCGAGATCTACGACTGGGAGCTGTTTCGTTTTCCCCTGGTAGTTACGCCAGCGACCTACGCCTTTGCCTTCGTGGTGATCATGGCAGCAGCGCTGGCGTCTGGTTTGTTAATTCGGCAGCAGCTAAATCGGTTGGATTTAGTGGCGGTGTTAAAGACAAGAGAATAAGGGAACAAAGGAGATCTCACGATGACTCAGCTCCAGAAACAGACGGTAAGAAACTTTTTCCGGTGGCGACCCAAGGAGACTTTGGCCCCTGTTGGTCGACGGCTACCCCGCTGGCTGCCCTATGGTGCGGCGGGTCTGGGGGTGGCCATCTTAGTCGGTCTCGCATTTCGACCAACGCCGATTTTAGTGGATGTGGGGACTGTGACCACCGGGCCATTGCGAGTTACCGTCGATGCTGAAGGCCAAACTCGGGTAACCGATCGCTACAGGGTGTCGGCTCCAGTCGATGGTCGGCTGCAGCGGATTGACTTAGAGGCCGGGGATGCGATCACAGTCGATGCTGTTGTGGCTCAGCTTGACCCATTACCCCTAAATAGTAAGGTGCAAACCGCTCAGGCACGGCTGCAAGAACTGCAGGCTGAGCTAGTGGGTGTGGATACTCAACGACCTAAACCAGAGGCACTGGCTGAGTCAGCGGCTCAGCTGCAGGCAGCCCAAGCAACCCAGCAAGCAGCTGCGGCTCAGGTAGAAGAGACTCGAGTCGCGTTAGAACAGGCCCGTCGTGATCGCACCCGCGCCCAGGAGTTAGAAACCCGTGGTGCCATCTCACGCCAGGCCAGAGAAACCGCTGAACTCGATGAAAATCGGCTGGTACAAGAACTGGCAGCCGATGAGAAACGATTGGGAAGTGCGATCGCAGATGTCAAAGCTGCCCAGGAAGCATTAGCCCTGCTGCGAGAAGAACAGCGCGACACCGACTATCTAGAAGATTCTTACCGGGCTCAAATTGCCGGTGTAGAAGCAGAACTAACCAACCTGGTGGATGAAGCCCGTCGC
>ERZ1740070.896-NODE-896-length-19399-cov-5.215622_pt1 | contig 19399 bp, 12 predicted proteins | sample MGYA00581734_ERZ1740070 | MGnify/ENA primary metagenome ERZ1740070 (study PRJEB43018, sample SAMN04849744) | marine metagenome | isolation source: floating plastic debris | place: Pacific Ocean | collected 2008-09-01 | study: EMG produced TPA metagenomics assembly...
ATACCTGCCGGACATGGCGACCTTGCAGTTTTAGGGCTGAGCGCTTAGCCAGGGCGGGCCGTAGTGTGCTACGTCTTGTTGCGACTGGATTAGATCGATTTGTTTTGCGGTCTTGCACCTGGCCATCTACTGTACTGGCGGCCAATGAGTCATATTCAAATCGCAAACTCTCTACATTGGTGCTCGACCCCATATCAAACGACAATGCCGGTTGGGGTACCCCCAGGCGATTCGGGGGGCCCCAGTAGGCAACATTAGCCCCCGGTGCCGGTCCAGGTTCCACATAAAACACATAGCCATGGCGTTTGGCCAACGTTTGCAGATGTTCTAAATCGGTACCATGCTGCACAGGAATGCGCTCGGTGGGTAACGGTGGTAAGTCGCCCTTGGGAGGGACAACTTTTGGAACCAGGCCATAGCGGGCATAGCCAGCGATGATTTTAGTTGCGATCGCAGCTTCTGGCAAAGCAGGGTAGGCCTCAATCTTCTCTTCTAAATCCATCATCACGCTAATATCTTCACCGGTGATGATCAGCTTAGAATCGCCTGACTGATTGCTAGGCATAAACTGATGATGGGTAATCGCACCATCCATCACCACTTGTGGTCTACCATTTACCGTCACCAGCAGAATCACCCGACCAAATGGTTTGATCAGCGCGTTGCTTACCAGATCGTAATCCCTCAAATCACTGGCATCTTCTCGACCCACCTCAAAGGTCAGTTGAAATCCTGAACGCCCCTCATCACTATGGGTAATTTCAGCCGATTCTAAAGCTTCACTTACTGTCGCAGGCACAGGTATGGGCACTGTCTGTCCCATAAGCAACGTGAACTGTACACCCAAAGAAAGTGGCATAGGTTTTTAGAAAGATCTGTAATTAAAAATTAATTTTTGTTGCGTTGTTACTATCCAGCTACTTAAAAGGTCTGCGGTAATGGCACCCGCAGCACCTGGTTAAACACCCCTGGTTCCGTTGGTAATGCGTCAAATGTGGTGAGTAATGTGGCTGGATTCATGGCGTTATTAGCATCACATACCTGCCAATATTGTTCGCTATCTCCCAATAGCCGATGTGTCAGTAGGTCAAGCCGTTCACCCTGGGTTACCGTTACCTCTGCTAGCGTGGGTAGCGCTCGCCCTTGAGGTAAAAAACGTCTGCGTTTATAAGCAATTTTCTCGGTTAGCGTATTTTCGTTTCCCCTACGTTCAAAGGTGGCTTCTTCTAAGTTGTAGTATCGGCTTTTAGGATCAAACATTAGGATAGTTTTCTTAGCAGATTTTTTTAACAGGGCTATATGATCCCCGTTCCTTGACTTATTGCATTTAAGGCACTGGCCGTTGCTGCCAACAATTCCTTTTGTACCTGATGTGCTAGGAACAGTGAACTACCTTAGCTACCAAACTGAAGATCTGAATAGCTCAGTACTCGCAAAGATAGGCTGATTTCTGCTCGAATAGGATTGAGATTGACATCAAAGGCTTGCTCTTCAATACTTAGACTTTCAAGGCGCACGGGTAGAGTCCTTTTGTTTCCCCATACGAAAAGCGCCAGCGGCAGCTCCATTGGAATCACCTCTAAAGTGCCAGTTTTTGTCAAGGCTTGATTACTTAGCACGGTGGTTAGCTTCGGATAGAGCAACATTTCTAGCGCTGCCAGCTGCGGATGAATTCCCAATTCAACAGCAATCGGATTAGCCATTTCTAGCTGATCGGTTGCATCAATCTCAATTTTGATACTGATGGTTTCCTCTGGAGGCCCAGTAATTCTGAACGCCTCCTTAGGGCTAGGTTTATCTTCTTTTTTCTCGGCTTTGGGGGTTCGTGGCGATAGCGATCTCGTCATGGTGTCAGGGTTATACTGAAACACCACAACACTAGACTGGGGATTAAACTTGTCCAGACTAACGATAGCCCCTTTAAGTAAACGTGGTGAGCCTGGGAAGCTACTCATAAGCTCCTTACCGAAGAATTAAAGTAGGGATGGCATGCGCAAAACGAACTTAAGATTAAGTTAATTAAGCCTTTTGAACCTTTGAACTTAAAACCTATAAATAAAAAAGTAAAAAATCAGACTAATGTCTGATAAATTACCGGGTTTTAAAGGTGAGGTCGAGTGTTGTGAAGCGTTTGTCCTAATCATTTAACAAACGTTACTTTGGAATACTACGTTATCCTTGTATAACTGAGACTAAAGCGGTACTTTTGAGAGAGGGCTTGGCAATTGGTTTCATCACCTGAGCAAACTGACTCAAGTAGTTCTTTAGATTCAGCATTGACCATCCCCAGAGATGTTATCTCTAACAATGCAATTCAGCCCAGAGTTATCGAGCTTTGGGAAACTTTGTCGACTAAAAATACTCTTGATGTATTTGAAAATGCATTGCAAAGTATTTGGCAAGTTCTTAAAGTTCTTTGGCGCATTATTGTTCAGCTTATAGCTATCTTTTCTCTATTATTTCTGTTTTTTGCCGCTATTATCGTTTGGTTTTGGGGAATTGGGTTCCAGGCAGGTCGGGCGTTCAATTCCGTAACTTTCGATGCCTCTCAGCCAGCAGAACGACAGGTGGTAAATGCTCTTGCACGTGTGTTTCTCTTTCCCATCTGGGTATTGTCCAACTGGGTAAAAAAACAGTTTAAAGAAAGGTTTGATAAAGATATTGAGATTCCCCTTCCCGATATGACATTCCAGCTCTGGAAGCCCCCTGGTTCAGAGTGATTATCTAGAATGATTTTCTTTGAGGGGCTTACGAAAGAGAGCTTAGGATAGATTAGGTAGCTAAACCTAAATTAGTCTGGATGACAGATGTATATGATGCTATACCTTGTAAACGTCGATGCTTGATTTTGTATTAAATCACTCAATATTTTGAGTGATTTAATGTGAAACTCGTGGAGAGTAAGTTTCGACAGTTGCTCGATGTCACCATTTAAATTACGTTTGAGTACTACCTAATGGTCAATCCTTTAAATCTAAATAATCAGCTTGCTTGGGCGCATGATGAGAATGATTCCAGTGGATATTTTCATACGTATGATGCTCTAACTTTTAATGCTGACGATCTGCCCCGTAAAGTGCATGTATTCTTACCGCGTAATTACTCTACCAGTAATCATCGTTATCCTGTTATTTATATGAATGATGGTAATACGGCTTTCTGGCCCAATGGAGTAAGTTCGTATTCTTGGCAAGTCCCCAACACATTAACAAAACTCTATCAAAAACCAGATATACAATCTGTTATTATCGTTGCTATTCATCCTCTAGATAGAGCGGATGAGTATTTACATGTTGAAGAGATTGCCGATCCATTACGTCCATGGACAAGGAAAGGTGGAGGGTTGGCAAAATATTCTGAATATCTTCTCCAAGTAAAAGAATTTATTGACGTTACCTATAACACCTTAAAGAGTGGTAAAGATACAACAATCATTGGATCTTCACATGGTGGCCTAGCGGCCTTTTATACAGGCTGCACACATCCCCAACATTTTGGTAATGTTGGGGCCTTATCACCATCGTTTTGGGTTGGGCTTATTTTAGCTAATACTAGAAAGTCACTTCAGGAATCAGCCTTAATAACTCAGTTACATCCTTTCTTGCAAAAAGGAGAGAAACATCATCCGAGAATCTGGATCGATTGGGGACTGAAACGCTCAGATGGATTTCATAACTCCTTTATTGAAGCTCAAGCTACTGACAGGAGCAAAGAAATGATTCATCTACTCGGCAAAGAATATGGCTACATTCTAGGGAAGGATCTTTTTAAGTATGAAGATAGAATTGGTGGTCATGATGAACAAGCATGGGCTTATAGATTTGGCTTAATACTCAAAACATACTACTCAGCTTAAAAGACCGCTAAGCTTACTAACTTTTGTGTAAATTTTAGCAAGTCCTTCTAATTAGCTCAAAGCTACTGCTGCTAACAACAGAACAGGTAACATAAGTAAGGAGTTAGTCTGTCTCGTTTACGCTTTAAGCTAGTCAGTCGACACTTCAGCTAAGTGCAACGCGCTTTGATGCTACGAGCTGATCGTCACTAAAACCCTCAATCAACACACTTGAACTCTCTCCGGTATCTAATGCGATTTGTGTCAGATTGTTCATAACTTCCACTGAACCAAGCGGTCGTGAGCCGATATAGAAATCAAGGCGCTCAATATTTGTAGTTTTGACTTCAAGTTCGATCTCTCCATTCGATTCACCAGAAATCTCAACGTTCAAAGCTCGTGCAGTTTGTTGACTTAGTAAACGCCCAGCTTCATTGATCAGATCAACATTATCATTCAAAAGATCGTCACGCGTCATGCGATAGAGCTGATTAGGCACCACACCGAGATCTTCAAGAACAGTTCCCTTGTTAATACCGACTCGAATAGTTCTTCGCATCGAAACACGCATGTTCGAGCCACCAGGCAATGGCTCATACGGTGAGTCTGCTCCACTCAGAAGATCACTTAGTAAACCATGTTCCCAAACATTAGCACCACCAGCACCAGTGTTATTATCAACTCCTAAGATCGTTCCGATAGCGTGGTCCTGGAATCCTGCCGCAAAGATATCAGTTGTGCTGTAGCATAGGCCATCGGTAATCAATACAATTGGACCATAATACTGTTGCCCAATCTCGTTGGCTTTGCTCGGTGATGTGATCGGAAAACCTTTGGTATAAATTGCTCCGGTGCGAACTGCCTGTCTCATTGAAGCTCGCCATTCCCTCAAGAAAGAAACTACCTCAACAAGTTGGCGATTTATTGGTGTATTCCTCATTTGGAAAAGGGTTGGTTCGATTCGCCGAGGCGTTAACACCTGTAATAATTGCTCGCCAGCGAGGATCAACCCACCTCCATTACCTCTTACATCAATTACTAAACCAGACTGAGGCAATTGGGTAACCAGACGAAGAAACTCTTCAACAAATCTATCGGCGTTCTGAACACTAAAAGTACGAATTCGTACATAACCAAACTCACCAAAATCCGTTGTGACTGGACGAGCAGTGAGTACATTAGGCATTATACTCGTCAGGCCCTGTTGTGCAGAGGCTTTTTCTATATGGGCCATCTTTTCAGCCTCCATCACCGATTCTGGAGCAAACAAAACCTGCTTAGCAAAGCGGACTAACCTTTGCTCCAAGTCAATGCCCTGTGCTAAGGCAGCTTTCTGCTCTAGATCTCCTATAGCTGCTAATCCAGCTGTATCTGGGCGAAAAATCTGCCACTCAACACGCAGTTCGCGAATGTCTCCAGCATTGTCACGGAACTCAATGATCACAAAATCCTCTTCTGGAGGAAGCGATTGCACTAGCGAACGAACCGTTAAAGTTTCCAGCCCCCGAGCACGTCGAGCTTCCGGATTACTACCTGCAAATCGATCGCCATTGATATCAACGGCACGATCAATGGCAACACCACTCCATCGCAAAATCTCAACTCCAGGCTCGAAGCCTGGAGCATCAAACCCAGTGAAGACACGTGTTACTAGAAATCGTCTCTGATCCTGCGTTTCTACTTCATCAAAGAAGTCCTCTACCAAGAAGGGCAGAAAAGCTGTTAACTGAGAGAAGGGAGTGGGAAGAAAATAATTAGTATGCAGATCACGTGTTGATAGAAAGATCTTCGCAAGACGTCTATGAAACTGTACTGTACTGATCAATTCAGTTTCTGTTTGCAAGGTTTGCTCGCGAAACAGTCGTAAACTCTGCGTCGGATTGACTGCATACATCGCTTCTTTAAGCGGCAGGTGCACATAGTTGTCTGCGAGAAGGAGCATAGCTTGATCAAGCATTTGTACACGTTCTTCGCGGGATAGGCGAAGATGCAATGTTTCTTCCAACTCATCGACACCTGCAGCTCCCTGGAGTGAAAGATCTTTTGATTCTCTAGCACTCGAAGCAGCTGGCAGTTCCTCGCTCCTGTCTATTCCAGCCTGTTGTCGCAAGTCATGAAGCGATTTGTGACCGATGAAGTGGTTACGAACTGGTAAAGGTATGGTTGTCGACATTGAGTGGAATATCCCTTGTAAGGATGAGGGTTCATCCGTATCACGGTTAATCACACGTACTTTCGACACACGCTGACCATCTTTGGATGTTGCTGCTTTTGGAGTGTCCTCTGCAACCTCTGCCTTCCGCTGCGATAGCAGAACCTTGGCACGTTCTTCTACTGCTTCAAGCCCCTGACTCTGGTTAATCTGTTTGGCGGCCTTTTCGACTGCATTAACCCACTCAAAAATGTTCGAATTATTAACACTGGAAACACCGACTGAAATGTCTCGTTCGGCAATGTTCCAACGGGGGCCAAACCGCTTTACTGCCTGATACATTATATTTGCTTGAACCCATCCAACTTGATCTGCTCGCATTGCATGATAAAACATGAGATGCACAGCTTTGTGGGGCTCTTCTTTTTCTACACATGCAACGTCATGGATAACCGACGCACGTCGATAATCACCAACAAAAGGTGATCCAATGATGTTCCAGAGTGGTTCCGGGATCGATGCCCCGTTAACTACACTTCCCGATGGGGCAAGCCAGCGCTTACCATCAGGATCAACATAAACAAAGTCCTCAAGCAATTCCATATCTCGGTCGTTTCCGCTGTGTTGCAACCACTTCGCAACAACAACACCCTCAAATTTTCCTAAATTCATGTTGCTCTCGCTCTGTAATTTTACAAAGGTTCCTGTATTGATTGCTATCCAGTGACAATTGAATAGGTGAATTGAACTGGCTTTCAGCGATCACTGGCAGGCTATTTAGAGATTCTGGCCGTCTATGATTTGACTAGTAGTATTACTTCTGCTGGTGCAACATCTCGAATTTCAATAAATGCCGGACCACCAAACGGCGTGTTGTCAATTATTGAAACAGTAGACCCAATACTATGGGTTCCATTGAAGCTCTTTCCTTGAGAACTCGCTGCTACTTCTGCAGTATTAACAACCACCTGAAAATCAGTTCCATTTCCAAGAAGTTCAGCTGATACAACAATATCACCTCCACGAAAATCTTGACCATTGGGGTTCACAATACAAATGGCCTCCTGGAGATCTAAAATACGTGACCAAGCAACTAACTCGCCCGTAGCAGGAAAATTATCAAATCCTGTACCAGGCAAACGAACTTGACGTGCAAACTGTCTGTCCGCTCTGAGTACGTTATGCTTGGCACGTGCTTCACACAGCGCTGCAAGCCTAACGTATGCAGGGCTTGTGGTATCGAAACAATGCTTACCAGATGTTCCAAATGCGCCAAACCCGGGTATTGAGTTATCACGGGTCGTTATATCCTGATCTTTATTAGCAGAATTTTCAACATCGATAAGTGGATGTTCTGACCCAAACATTGTCTCTCGAAGATAACGATCGTTAAAATCACCTGTAATCCAACCTTGTTGAATCAGAAATGGAACTTGTGATTGGGGGGGACCAGAAAATGCTTGCTCTGAACCGTAATAAATACAGGGAATTCCAAGAGTAAATAATTGAAATGCTGTTGCAGCAACAATCTGATAATCCTTAACAGGAGAATCGTCAGGAATTTCAGCAGAGAACCGAAGTTTCTGACCAATCACGTGATCATGATCGTCCAAAATTGAAACATGGCGATCCCCAAGGTTACGATGAAAGCCAAAACCCTGACTAAATTGATTAAAGTTATCAAGGTAAATCGAGCCAGGAGCCAGTCCTTTGCCCACAGCGTTCAATTCAGTACGCGAACTTCCAATATCCAGAGCAGCTTCTAAATTATTTTGAAGCATAAAGAGGGCATCACCATAAACATCTTGGAAGTAATCGCCGCCAGCGATTTCACCCACCAAGAAAAAGTCTTCCTTTCCAATGTCTCTAGCAAATTCTTTGATTTGGCTGCAAAAATCACGGGTTTCATCGATCGAAATATGCTTGACTGTATCAATGCGAAAGCCATCGCAATCAGTAATCGCAATCCAATACTTATAAATATCAGAGATAAAATTCAATGTCTCTCCGACATCTAAAGCGAAGTCTTTAAGATCAAAAAAGTCAGTTCGTTTGTGCTCTGCACGGGGATCTCTAACATCGCCCTTGCCCAGATCACCACTCCCTGCTCTGGTATACCGTGCTTCATTTTGTAACTCCCTTGGCCAGACTCCATCATCTACATTGGTAAGTGCATTACCGTCAGTAGTAAATCCCTTATTATCCTCACCATTGCGCCATGTCAGCTGAAAAGGATGGTTGGGATCACCGTAAAAGCCAGGAAATCCTAGATAAGGACGTCCCTCATCTTGATTCAAAGGTTCTCCCTGTCGAACATATCCCCAATTGTTGCCAGAATGGTTCGTAATGACATCCAAAATAATGAACATCTCTTTAGCATGGACTGCTTCCACCAACTCTTGCAGATCTTGAATGGTGCCAAAGCGAGGATCTATCTCTAAAAAGTCTTGAATTCCATATCCGTGATATGTATTTAATCGCTTTCGCTGCTTAAACATTGGGCCAACCCACAAGGTTGTAACACCTAAACCTTTTAGGTAATCTAGCTTACCTTGAATGCCTTTAATAGTGCCACCTTGCCATCGTTTACCAGACTCAGCCCACTGTTGCCAATTTATAGCAAATGGAGTTGTCTGTTGGCGCATCTTCACAATTTCATCGCGTTCCAAAAGAGGGCGATCTGCTTCTCCTCCATCACTGAATCGATCTGGCAGTAGAAAATAAAGAATTTCATCTCGGAAATTATTCTTTGGAGATGGGTGATAATCAATATCCCCTTGGCGTGCCCGATTAAGAATTTTGCTGCGTGCTTCTTCTAGCGTATCAAATCGTCCAAAGGAGAAGGCGTTACGAGGAGAAACCATTATTTAAAAGAAAGGTAGAAGCTACTTGGATGTACAAATAAAAGGAACTTTGACACCAGAGGCAAAACAGCAAAAATGGAAAGCGTTTCAAACTTCTATCCCAATAGACTTAAAGTTTGAAACAACCAAATTAGCTAGATAAGTTTTGCGTAAACTATGTTCTTTCAGATAAAATATCGTGGTCGGGGGAAAATACATAGTACCCTCGCGGGTACTTTTGTAGTAAAAGCAGTTGATGCAATAACATTTACGATTTTCCAAAATATTAAATAAGATATTTTCCCTGGGCTGCTTCTCTTTGCTAAGTTCTATTAAAAAGTTAGACAGTTGGAGGTGAGTAGTCGACTGGCTGCGAAATATCTGACACAGTTTGGCGATAGTCTTTGGTGTGTGGCTAAAGTCTATAAATTACTGGATTGTTACACTATCCAGTAATGGAGCTGCCCAGATGACCTTCCTAAAAGGGGAAAATCCCCATCATCCAAAACCAGGTTCAACGATCAAAGTAGATCCCATCCGAGATAAGCTGGCGATCCAGAAAATCAAGCATGCACTTGCGAAGAACCCTCGAAATCTATGCTTCTTTACCTTTGGTTTCAACACAGGCTATCGTGCCAGTGAATTACTATCGATCCGCGTTGAGCAGGTGCGCTATCTAAAACCTGGTGACCTATTAGACGTCAAACAGTCTAAGACCAAGCGATATCGGCAGGTCAAAATCAATTCGACAACATACGAGTCTATTCAAGGTTTGCTTGCTTGGAAAGAACTCAACGATGATGAACCGTTATTTATGGGACAACGGGGGCTGCTCAAAGTAAGTACAGTCAGTCGAATGGTAAAGACTTGGTGTGAAGAGGTGGGGCTCAACGGTCACTATGGTGGCCATACCCTTCGCAAAACCTGGGGATACTGGCAACGTATGGAACGGAATACACCGATTCCTCTACTGATGGAAGCCTTTAGCCATACCACCCAGCAGCAAACGCTTCAATATTTGGGTATTCAGTCGGATGAGATTGCGGCTATTTACGATCTTGAGCTGTAAGAGTTTGGCTGTGAGATTAAAACTGTATGCAATTCCAAATGGAGACTGAATATTCTCACAGCCGATTTAAGCAACCGCATATCCAGTCATCGGACGTATCTCAGGAGGTTTAAAGCTTAAAACAATCGATTTTTTTAGAATACCTGCGTTTTCTAAATCTAAGGCAATGCCATGTTCAGTTCCATCACGCTGAATCAAAACCTTACCGTCGATATATCAATGTGGATGATGCAGCCATGCTCATACCGATGGCTCTCCCAACCTACAATTAAGAATTGTGTTCGGACAGCTAGCTGCAAACGAGACTGGCCAGTGTTGCCACGTCCTGATATGCTCCTGACGACATCGACTCTTGCGACAGCTGCAAATAAACAATCTCAGATTATGATGTCTTTTCATCATGGATCATGTCATGTTCCTTATTTGGTTGTCAGTAGTGTATATAGAGCTCTCCATATGCTGCCCTCGCTGGTAATAAGATTATCTTGAGATTCCTCATGAGCAGCCTTTGATATTAGATCTCGTATTGATAGTTGCGGAGTCGTTGTCACATTATCGACATAATTTGAGATATCTCGAATCGATAGTGTTCCTTCGGTATCTGTTTTGTTTAGGCTTTTTTCTTCCTCAAATTCTGTATGCTCAATTGTGTCAAAGGCGAGACCACTGCTTCCTTCTCCGCGTCCTGTAACTTTTTGGCGACCTAGCCAATGATATGTTGAACCATCTGACCAGGATGCTAGTTGGTGTGATCGAGTGACTATGAATCCTGTGTAAGAGATTTCTTCTCCATATAAGGTAGAGATCTCTTCGAGTAAGGCACCAAAAGCTCTTCCATTGTGACCATTCTCGGTATTTAGGAGGCTGCCTCGCTCAAAGTCAATAGAACTAAGATTATTGGAATGTTGACGCGGGACTAAAGGGATCCAGTAATCCGGAATCGCTGTGCCGAGACGATAGGCAATAGGTGCTTGTGCAGGATGGCTATTTTGATTAATCTGCTCGCTTAAGCGCCTCTGCTCCTGATATTGCTCGTATCGATCTACTGTATTACCTGTTATTGGACTTGGTGCGATACGCTCTATTCCCCAGATAAGATTGGCTATTTCATCACGAATAAATCTAACTTCTTCGATGGGCGGAGATTGTAAGCTTGGTGGAAGTGCGGGACAGAGGAAGAAAGGTGGATTGTTTTCAGGTTCACCGGATAATTCATACATGCGCCAAGAAGCACCCTTTTGTGCCTCACCATGAGAGGAAAAACCTGGTTGCATATGTCTAGATAAAGGAAGCTCCTCTCCAAACGTGGTCATGACTTTAACTGAGTGTAATCGGGTGAGAGTGCCTACTTCCAGGTCAACAGGCAGAACGAACCAGTTATTGCTGAATCCAATTGAAAACTCTGCAAAAACGAGACGAACCAAATCTTCTGGTGCAGTATCAAGTAAACTGACGTCGAAGTTCGCATTTTCAAAAGTCCACCATCGGTCAAGCGGCATTCCAGGAAAATTTACAGGTGAGGGAATAGAAGCTTTGATAAATAAGGGCTGACGATTGTCGATGGCAGACCCAAGTGGAAGTGCTGTCTCTGGTGAGCGCTCAAATGTATACCAATCGAGTGTTCCTCCTCTGTAGGAAGACGCTAATAGTGCTGTCTCATCTGCATTTTCAGTAGAGACTGATCCATTCGGAGCTGCCACTGAAAATGCATATTCCATCCGATCAGGCACCCAAGCAGTTGCCCTGGAGGTGAAGCGCATTCCTGGATCTAGAGGGAGTGCACCATATTCTGCTTGCCATGTTTGTAATGATTCCAATAGAGCTGTTTGAGGATTAACTATCCCCAATTCGCTGAGCAATGCGGCTGTGCTGTTATTGGCTGCTGCCTGTCTAAGGGCTAGCCAAATTTTGTAACCGTTAGGAGCTCTACCTGCCATAACGTTGAGATAACGTGATGCTCTGGCATCGGCTACTGAAGCATCTGAAGATAGACTAACGGGATAACGCGTGAGTAAAGTGTTGAAAACTGTTTGAGGAAGGCGATAACGTCTGAGCAGGCGAAATAGTCCTAAACCTGCATCGATTGATTGGCGAGTCGCACCTTCAAACGCCATGCTAGCCCTAATGCCAGCTGGAGTTGTCCGGAGCATATCGTCGTTTGTCAATTCTCGCTCGGCAACTGCCTCTAAAGGACTGTGCCTGGGGTCATACTGTTGAGTTGAGGTCGCAGGCACAGCATGACTCGAAAATCTAGTTAGCCGATTGCTTTCTATTTTCAGTTGGGTTGAAACGGGAGACCCTGTATCCTCTCCTGAAAATTCTCCCCACTGCCATTGGCGACAAACCATCCATAGCGGATCGTAAACGGACGCGCGAATGCCTGATTCCAGAGTTTGATCAGTAGTTTGAGGTTCAAGTCGTTGCCAAGTGCGCATAGTTTTGTCTAATTAGCAGGTATAAATCAAAGGTGAACAGCAGGCAAAATATGACCTAAGGATTGCAGAGACGCCATGTCAACAGCGCGTGTCTTAGCTAAATCAAAAGTCTCGTGGAGGATATCTAGTAGTGTTTTAGGTGTCCACGCAGAATCTAGATCTGGAGCGACAGCAAGTAAGAGTGTCTGGGGAGGCCGAGTCTCAGGCGCGTCGTACTGGAATGCCAGTCCTGTTGTTTCGGATTCATTAGGCTGTACCGCTATCCATTCATCGATAAATAAGCCAGCGATAGAGGAACTAGGAGATATCGTTATCGATTCGGGTGCCCAGGTCATCACTGTAAGCAATGCATCTGAGGTCGATGGCGATGATGTCTCTTCAGCTGCTATCCTACTGGCTGAAAGATTCAGAAACGTTTTGTTTTGCAGTGCCTCTGCATAGGTGATAGTGTCGAGAAAATCAGCGATGCGATCGCGCACATGGGCAACTTGATACAGCCAATTATCGGTGACTGGTTCATCCTCTGCCGGAGTCTGTACAAGTTGCGATAATTCTGATGGAGACAAAGTAAATCGAGGCAAGATTTGGAAGCCTCGTCCAAAAATTAACCTGAGTACCTCGACGGGGTCGTTACTCCTCAATTTGGGGAGGTGATCCCGCAGTTGTAACCCGACTGAAAATGCCTGCTGTACTAATTCAGCCTGAATGGTTGCTGTTTCTCCCACAATCGACTGGGGAACCGTACCTTGTATGCCATACAGAGCAAGTTCCAAGAGTGCTCCACGTAGCTCGCTTAAAGTATCCAACGCCGATAGATTCAATAGATTGACAGCTTTCGCGAGATCGACACTGCGAGGCAGATCTAGCAGGCTTCTTGAGACAGTCGTATCTCCATCGGAGCAAGCTGAAAGGAGATTAACCAAACCGCTTAAATCCCAAAGGTCTGATGCGTCTAGGCCCAATAGTCCTATGTCGGCGTCTGGGGGGATAGTCAACGCTGCCCGGAGTCTTTCAAACGAACGAGCAAGGGAGCAGCGAGCGGCCTCTGCCCGACCTGTAAGCTCGGTGCTATCGTGGCGGGAGGCATCACCTGCTTGCATAAATGTTCCTCCACCTGGTAATGCCCAATCTAAGGCATTTATGGAGCGAGCGCGGGTAAATAAGCGACGCACCATACGTGTAACTTCTAAGATTACGGTAAATGGCACAGCGTCACCAGGATCGTCATCGGGAGTCGCTTCAAACTCAAGTTGCGTTTTCAGGGCAATAGCTTTCAGCTCGCTGGGTAGAGTTTGCAGCAGCTTTTGGGCAATACGCACTTCCAACTCCGCTTGCTGTGCATTGCCAGACTCTGTACCGAGATATACAACATCAATCGGAGCAAGTCCTAACTCATCTAGATAGAGCGCTCGCCGCATGGGGTGCCCGCTACTATCTAAAATCAAGTCACCCTCTACATCGAGAAATGTTGCAGTGCATTTGACTTGATGCGGATCGCCTAATAGTTGACCTGCCCAGGCATTAAGGACCGGTTCAGCCAAGGCCCGCGGTGTCTTCTCAGACGGCCAGTTGGGGGGAGAGGCTGCCATTCCATCGTTGACCATCAGTAGTCGATACGTCAGGGCCTGACCTGTACGAGGGGTACGCACGACATCAAACTCTGAGGGCAGGTTATCTCCTCGGGAAATAGCATCGAGGACAGCTCCCGCACGCGCAGCGTTCCCCATCACCAGTTGATGAACGCTTTCAGCGATGGTCAGGTCGCTAATGGCATCAATGATGTCATTGAGGTTGGTAATTTCTGACTGTATTTCTGGAAGAGGGTCAGTGGGCCCATTTGGCTTATACGCTCGTAACAGTGCCAGCCCGTCAATAACATTTGTCGGGCCAATTACCTCCTTTGCCTCTTGTCCACTGCGATCATTATCAACAGCGCGCTTGCCCGCAACGAGGGGAAAGCGCGATCGCAGCTGTAAAATCAATTTCTCTGCATTTAAATTAGAATCATTAGAGTCTCGTAAGGCCCGCTCAAAGCGATACCCTAGAAGTGCACCAAGTGGCTGCTCAGCCCGGATACCTTCCAGAACTTCTAAGGCTGTTTGCACTCGCTTTGATGATAGATCGACGGCAAAGGGATTCTCATCACGGAAATTTGGATCTTGGTGGGAAAGATAGCCACTCCGTAGCACAGCAGCCGTTGTTGCCTGATTAACCGACGGAGCCTGAATGTAACCATCTGAGACTAAGGGCTTTTGGCGAGGGCGCAGATTTTCAACCCAGCCATAGCCACCTATGTAGAGCCCATGCAGATGCTGAGTTCGTTGCTCGTCAAGTCGCTTAGTGGCAAGGGATGTCACCCAGGCATCGAAGCGATGACTCGCTAAGCTGAGCGTTTCCTTCAGCAGCAATTCCAACGTTTCAACACCATTAGTCTGTCGGACAAGACTCGATAGATGGTTGACCGCCTGCCAAAAGTCATCAAATTCTTCTAAAACAGCCTCTGACAAATTAATCTCATCTCTAAATGGTAGTTCGCGATTGATGATATCTCGCTCATCCTCAATATCCCGTACAAGGACATGCTCTAGAAAATTCGTAATTGCTCTATCCACTGATTGTAGAAAACCTGTTGATAGCTCATCACGATACAGTGGCCCAACAGATCTACCATAAATACTATCAAGCGCTTGCTGATCCAGGTTTTGCCAAAGTCCATCCCAAGCAACGTGGACAAATTCAAGCACGGCACCATGCCATAACAGTGTGAACAGTAGGGAGTGGGGAGCCAGGGGAAGGTCGAAATTCCGAAGTGCAAGTTTTGGGACTAATTGTGTGAGGGAAGGCCGCAGCTTGTCCATCAACTCAACTAATTCACTTGGTATATTATTAATCCTGCCCAAGCTTCTGAAGAAGTCTTCTGAAAATGGAAGCCGCAGCAATGTGTCGTATGTGATTTCTTCAGGAAATTCAGGGTATTGAAGTTCTCGTCCAAAATTACCAGAGGAGTTAACATAGTTGCTCACCTGTTCGTCGGCATCACTCCCTGCTGGATAGCGTACGAGTGGAATTGGAGGGGTAATTGGAAAAGCGGTCTGCGTGAAGAGGCTGCGAGCTAAGCTGGTATTTCTGACCGCAATCCCCAAACGTTGTTGAAGTAGTCGGTCAATTGGCACGGCAGCCTGTTCAAGATTGATTTGAGTTGAGATAGAGCTATGAGGAACAAGCGGACGTCCCTGAAAACTTAACGGATGTGCCTCTGTGCCAAGAATCTCAACTATCTCTTTAAAAAAGTTTTCAAGAGAAGAGGCATTTGATGAAGCGCGATCGCGATGAGGCACACCCGCAGTAGAGTCTTGCCATATGGGAAATAACTGTTGCAGAAGTGCAACAAGCTTTTCCTCAAGGGGATCTTGACCCTGCCAAGCTGCGAGTGAGGTCGTTGGCAAGATGCCATAGGGCTGATTGCCGACACGGATTGCCGGTATGGGGCCACGGCCCCGAACATACTTCACAAAGTGAGCACGGGCAGAATGTAAGAGGTCAACCGCATCGGCATCATCACGTGCCCGTTCAGGGGATAGGATTTGCTGCTGTAGAAAGTAGCCCCAGGTCGGCCGCCACAGGGCTGCATTCATTTGTTGGGCATCAAATTGCTCTGGCTCATCGGCGTAGGGAATATCGAACAAGTTTCTTGCCAGATCTGGACGCATTCCGAGCGATCGCAACAAGACAGGCCCATTTGATTGTTCACCAAGGGTTTGGACCGCCGCATCATCCAAAGATGGAGGTGAGCCAATTGCGTCAGTGCGGTACCCAGACTCTGCGTTTTCGGTATTGTTGCTGGGAGTTCCCTGGGGTACAAATGACAACCCCCCGGTATAGCTATGGGCTGCCAACAGGGAGGCCAACTGATCACCGCTGTCGAGGGCGAGGTCTTTTGGATCCGCAGCAGCAGTGTGCTGAACGCCGAAAACGACGAGCCGGTCTATGACAATATCCTTAAAGCTACCGAATACTTGGATCAGTTTTTCTATTGGGATACGAGAAGCCATGCCGACCTGCACCGCCTCCTCAAAATCAAACATCCAGCGAATGCCTTGAGGTTCTGTCGGATTGCTTCTAGTTGTCCATAGGTCTTCCTCTAAGGTTTCAGGAGCGGCATCAGAAAATGTCAGTGGCAGAGAAGGCCGAACTGGGCGCTCAAAATCGTGCCAAATCTCCTGTAGTTTATTGTTTTCCTTATAGCGGAGATGGGCAATCCATTGACTAGGAAGGCTTTGAAATCGGTTTGAAATCAGATCGCTGGTCAGTTCAGAATCTGTTGTCAATATATGCCATATCCAGCGAGCACGACCTACTCCATAGAGACGAGCAAGCTGTTGCCAGCCATTCTTTTGTCCTAATGCTTGCTCACCGTCTTGCCGTTCCTGCTCAGTCATCAATGTGCGATGAGAGTTGACATGAATGTCGTCTGGATAAACTCGTACCTTGAGTACCCGCTCAGATTCACTAAATCGCGTCTCTAAACGAACGGGCAATAGGGCGATGGGATACTGGGATGTAAGGTTTGGGAAATCTGGCATAGCAGCTACAAGCGAGGAATCATATCATCAGCGTGAATAGCAATTCTTATGGGGAGATTAAACGTGATGTAAGCCATGTGAGCGGAATTCCATCCCCATCTGAAACCACCTATATCCAATCCGTCATTTTCATTAAGTGCATCATTTTCAGCTCGTATTCGAATGTAAGAAAGCTGGTCCAAGTTGTCTTTATTTGAGTTAGAATTATTTGAAGTGTTTTGAATCAGATCACCCCAAGTGATGTCTGACCAGGGCTCTATCTGGTTATCTGAATCACCCTGATTAGCTGCTATGAGTTCATCTGATGGCCGTCCAACATTGCTGAAATCCAAAGTCTCATCAAGACCAAAGCGGGGTTCGGTAGGCTGCCCTTGTAGAACAAAAAACCAACCCGCTCCAGATTCTCCTGTTGTTGGGTCAACGGCTCCAATAGCATTCTCTGAAGTCAAATCAAAACCTAGAAACGTGATGTCGGGTTCTAACGTGCCACGAAACACCGGATAGAGCTCTCGTTTCCTCCACTCCTTTGGTCGGTAACCATTTCCTTCCTCATCAAACAGAACCTCTTCATGGGAGTCGTTTCCTGGATTAGTAATAATTGGACGTCTTGCTTTATTTTTATGTTTAGGGTTACGACCTGGCCAAGTTGGCGATTTTTTCTCAAAAACTGCGCGGGTGGCATAAACAATAGTATTCGGTAGCAGCCTTAATAACTCTCCTCGAATTAGAAGAACTAATCTGCTCGCATCATTGCCTTGTTTAAGGTGGGCTCCCAATTCTCTCTGCCAAAGATGCATCGGATTGATGTCATCCTCCAGGTTGCTAATTGAGGAGCCGCGAGTGTCCCAGAATTTACGAAAATAGGTGCCGCGCTGGTCTGTTGGAAATTCGCGCCATAGGAGCTCAGCCGACATTTCATGATTGAGTCCGGCCATGTAAGATTCAACAAATTTGGGATTAGTTTCAACCAGAGTGATGGAGTTGGTGGGTATGTGTTCCAGCCCTGGCAGTAGCCACTCTTGAGATCGCGCCTTGAGTTCGAGGTACATGGGGCGCGGAAAATTAGGTGCAGCTAAAATTGGCTCTAGGGAGCAGTCACTACTATCTCCTGGCCAGAGTAATCTCTTGACTGCGCTACTCAAACGGCCGTGGGTGCGGCGACATATCGTCTTCTCTGGATTTAGCTTCTTGCACAGAGCGTCATGGATTGCCTCCAAATCGGGTGTTGAGGGCTGGGGACGTTTGTCAGATGGCAACAGGTCATCTTCTGGCAACTCCAGGCTGTTCAAAGTAATCGTGCCATTAGGAGGCGCCTGATTCGAGAAGGCAGCCGAGAAGCGCCCAGAATGAAATTCCTGGGTCAGATTGACAGACGAACTAGTCACCTCTAAATCGCTCTCGGATGTAAATCGTCGCATAACAGGGCCACCCGGTCGGATAATCTTGCGAAACGCAGGCGACACAGCCGCAGGAGGAATAGCGCTATTCGTCAAATCCCCCTTGATGGTTATCTTCAAAGGTGGTCCATTTGGCTGCTGTTTTTCCAAGGTGATGCGTCTGTGAAGAGGGGCCGTTAGCTGAATCAGAGCATCTCGACCCTTTTCAGGATCGTCACATCGCTTTGGAAACAGGAGGTAGCGTTCAGAAATTCTGCGGCTGACTTGTCGAGCAAGCTGCGCCTGCCTGAGCAGTTGGTTGACTCGACGAATCTCGCCCATCTGATCCCAAGCAGAGGCCATCAGCTGCTCTTGCTGATCGCGCACGACGGAAACACCGACACCCGCAGCAATTCGATGACGAATCGTGAGATTAAGTTCGTGCAACCATGCGGCTCCTTCTCCTTGCGAAGGTAATGCGGGTTCTGCGGCGTGCCAGCGACCATACACGGGAGGGCCGACAACCGGCTGGCCTTCATCATCTTCTGTTTTTCGTAAAAGGGACTCGATACTATTTTCTAATTCTGTAGGTTGTGCTGCTGCGACAGTTCCAGGTATGCGCAAAGCCCCCTCAATCGGTAGCGTCTTAAATACAGGCTCTAACCTAACCGGAATCGGCAGATCGATGCCATCCTCATCGGGAACTGTAGTATCTGATCGCGGCGATCGCACAAAATAAATCTCCTGCGGCACCTTAAACCCAGGATTTTGCACATCGACTTCACGAGTACCGATGCGGTCGTCCAACTCATCTTTTGATTTTGTCTCTAATAACCGAGCTAGGGACTCAAAATCCCCTTCAAACCCGGTGCCAAACTCCCAATGGTAGTAGAGAGGTAAACGAACAATTTCTTTACCTGCATCAGCTGAGGACGTCTCCCAGGCAAGTGACAGCGTTTCTGATGCGAGTTCTTCTGACGAAGCGAGTGTTTCTCCTAGAGCTGCTAAGGCCCCTTCCTGAAACACAGGAACCAGACAGGCGAGATCGGACGACACACGTCTGAACTCCAGTCACCCGTCCCGATCTCGAATGCCGTCTTCAGCTT
>ERZ1740070.897-NODE-897-length-19387-cov-4.264329_pt1 | contig 19387 bp, 16 predicted proteins | sample MGYA00581734_ERZ1740070 | MGnify/ENA primary metagenome ERZ1740070 (study PRJEB43018, sample SAMN04849744) | marine metagenome | isolation source: floating plastic debris | place: Pacific Ocean | collected 2008-09-01 | study: EMG produced TPA metagenomics assembly...
TGCTCTTGATGATTCTCTCCCTCTCTACCCCTTTCCCGCTCCTCTTTCTCTCGCTCTTTCTTAATTTCTGCTGCTGTTCTCTTTGGCGATCGCACTAGTTCTTTGACTAAATCATGGCTGACTTTAGTTAGTTGTTTTAGTGCTGATACGCTCCATTTTTGGACGTTATTACGAACTAAACGTTGTAACCTTTTCGGCAGTCTGGAGAACCAATTGTAAATTTCGATTGCGGCTTTAGCTATGTATCGGGATGCTCCGAAATCATCGGATGCTAGCCAATTGTCAAATACTTTTTTACCTTTTGGGTTATGAGCAATGCAGTCTTGATAAATCGAGTTTAATGCTTGCCCGTTTTCTAATAAGCCGTCGAAGGTTTGGCGGACAAAGCCGATGAAATTTGATAATGTTTGTTGAGCTTTGGACTCAAGTTCCGAATTAGAAAAATTGCTGTAGTCAAAAGAGTAGATGATTGGCAATTCATAAGGCATAATAAAGAAACCTCCTATAAATGACGGAGAACCATACCCCTCGCTGTGATTGGTAGTCTGGACGGGGGGTTTTGGTCTTTTTACAGTCAAGTGGTGCTTGTGACCATTTAATACACACTCATTTAACACTAATATAAAAATAGTATATTTATTTAAGTTTTATCGAAAGGCCAGTCTTGGGGAAGAGGAAAAATTTGTTTTACGGAATTGATTACGTCAGCTAAAGTAAGCATTCTAGGTAGGTAGCCAGGACGTTGGGAAAAGTCTGAACCCCAGTTAATATCGATAGTACTTTCTTTAACACCTGATACTTTGGCAAGTTCTCGCACACAAGCTGCTCTATAACCTCGTTCCCCAGGCTTCTTACCTTGGTAAATAGGCACCCACTTACGACAATACTCTTGTGGTTCCAAAGGCAGTCTCCAATTCTCTCTACCTTTAGATATTGCAGCAAATGTTAACAAAGATGCTTGTTGAACATTATAATCTTTCCAATCCATACTAATAAAAATATAGCTTCATCAAAGTATAGATTGGGTGTTTCGCCTTGGCGTTATAGATATGTTTTTTGTCAAAAACGCAGTTGTGTTCATAATAGAAATAATGTTCCTTCCTAAGCGGGCAAGGTAGTCTTCCGTTTTGATTGGCAGTCGTTACGGTAGACTTCGGTACCTAAAACTAAGTAGCAAAACCTCATCTAGCAATGCGGTAGTACAATGCTGAGAGTATTTTTACTTTTATATTTAAATTTTATCACGTAGTCACGCATTCACGCGGTCACTTAACATCCCGTAACATTAAATTTATGTCTAGAAAAAGTAGAACCGAAAGGCTCAATCTATCGATAGAAGAAAAATTAAAGCGACATTTTAGTACTGTGTGTACCTGGAAAGGGGTAAACATGAGCGATGTTGCTCATGAATTAATTGAGAAGTGGGTTGAAGAGAATGCACCACCAGGTCTTTTTGATAAAGAAGATAAATCAATTGGCAACAAACAAAGTTAAGCTCCTGTTTCCCATATCGTATGAGCGCTTACTGTAAAATGTACTCTCTTATAGATAATATTTATGGATTAGTCATCGTAAAGTGATACCAAAGTGTAATAATTCTGACATATTGTCTACCAACGTTTATTGTGATTGCTTTGTTTTGCTATGCCTATGTTAGGCTGTACTAATGTTATAAAGTAACAAAAAACAATTACTCTCTACATTTCTCGTAGATGTTCCAAATTATTGCGATGAAGCACCGTATTCAGATGATTTTCTCCTAATAGCTGTTTTCTTGATTCCAATGCTTTTATGAGAAGGGGTTCTACTTCACTGTACCCTTCTTGGGAGTCATAGAGATTCGCTAAATCGTTGAAATTTTGTGCAGTTTCAGGATGTTCTTCTCCCAGCAGCCGTTGCGTATGTGCTTTACTTTATTTTTTTAACAACATCGCTTTCATCAAGCAAATCCAATAAAGTTTTTCTTCAGCAATCCGCTCTACGGTAGCAGTTTCATCAACAATAAATTCATTTTTGGAAGGAACTTGACGTTTTAAAGGTTTTAAGGAGCGAGATATAGCTAACTGATTTCGTAATGCTTGAACTGTTGGAACTTTGATTGGTAGACCGTTTGACACTTGCTTACTATCTTGTGAAGGTTAGGGATAGACGTTAGCGCTAGTTTCGGTTTTGGTTGAAGATTTTGGCGATTTTTTTATTTTGATTTATTGCTGATTGAGGCAGAGTTGGAGTTATTTGTTGGATAGATGCTGGTGTTTGCTGTTGTAATTGTGGCAGGGGTGAAGACTGGGAGCGCCGCATTTGCACGCTCAGCCAAAGGATGTCAGCAATTTCCCTATCATCCAAATCAAATCCCAAGTCCTTAAAAGCACCAATTACCCGTACAAAAGGAAATTGAGTATAGCGCACTCGAACTTTTTTGATAGTAGCAATTTCTTACTTTGCTCTCAGTAGATAATAAGAGGATAAGGTATACAGTGCTACTCAAAACCCTTCCCAACCTCGCAGACCAAACGAAAACCAACATCATCGTCATTGTAGTCGCGGACAGCCCTACGGAAGTTGCCGCGAAACGCGGAACGGCAGCGTACTGGATTGAGGAAGCAGGAACCGCCTCGCAGTACGGCTTTTCCTTTTTTTTGAGAAAAATTATCGTTATTATTATCAAACCAAGCACTGCCGTCCGTTGGCGCACCGTCATAGTTCCAGTGCCAGTCATCAAGACACCATTCCTGAACATTCCCGTGCATATCGTACAAACCAAAAGCGTTGGGCGGAAATTGTCCAACTGAGATGGTTCGTTTTCGGTATTCTCCTTGGGGTTCATCAGCATGAGTTTTGCTGGCATTATAATTAGCGAACTCACTACTTATTGTTTCGCCAAAATGAAAGGATGTAGTGGTTCCTGCACGACAAGCATATTCCCATTCTGCTTCGCTGGGGAGACGGTATCGTTTTCCAGTATGCTGAGAAAGGCGATCGCAAAATTCAACAGCATCGTACCAAGATACTTTCTCTACTGGTAAATCATCTCCTTTAAATCTAAAAGGTTCTGGCTTCAGCTTGCGGTAAATCCTGGGTAATGCAGCTACTGCTCTCCATTGCTCTTGAGTGATGGGATATTTAGCCATGAAAAAGGGTTGAACGGTTACTTGATGTTGTGGGCTTTCGCTATCCCTCCTATTTTTTTCATTTTCTGGGGTACCCATATTAAAGCTACCACCAGGAATAGCAACCATATCCAAATTAATACTATTTCCTAAATCCTCGTTAAAATATCTTGCTTGACACTGTTGTCGATTAACTTCTTGTCCTTGTGTATTGACAATGACAAAATCAAACTTAAACAAAGGTTTGGGAAGCCCTATTGCACAGGTAATAAATTTTTGTGTCAGTGCTATCAAGATATTTATTTTTTCAGTGTCTTTAGTCACGTTTAGCCACCAAATACAAGGTAAATGCCCTGGTGGAGCATCTAATTTAAAAGTTATTTCTTCATGGTTAAGCCAAGATTGATTGCGAATATCACGCCAGCCAACGATTTCAGTAAAGTGCTCAAATTTTTGACTTTGGTTTCCTTTAATGTTCTCCCAAATACTGCTTTGCATTCCTAAACCAAAGCACCCATTCGAGTATATTAACCAAAGTTGATCTAAATTCATTAGGGTTCGATAAGAGATTCTTTCAATAGAATAAGTATCAAGCTCACCTTCCGCTTGTTGATTCGCAAATTTGAGCATTATAGCTGCTGTTTCTCTGTCAGCTTGCTGCCAATCTTTTTGTGCCAAATAATTTACAAGCTTGCCGTAATCTTGAGAAACTTTAACTTTAACTACACGAATACCTGCTTTCATTGCAATGCTTTTTTCTATCGTCAAACATCCAAGTTTAATATATTCTTTAGCCCCATAAATTTGGACTTCAATTGCACTAGGCAATCTGTAATAATAAATTTCCTCGCTTTCAGTTTCTCCTAAAATATTTGACCTAGCTTTTGAACTCAGCCATTCACAAAAACCAAGAGCATTTTCATAACTAATATTAGTGACGGGCTTTTTAGCGTGTCCAGGAGAAAAACGTTCCTGTGAATTTAATTGCTCATCAACGAATAATTGATATTCAGCATAAGTAATATAACTTTGGTCAATTTGGATATTCTCATCAATTCGTAGTAGCTTGTTCAATCTCCTTCCTAACTTTACGGATGCTGCTAGTTTCGCCACTTCTGGCTCTGGAGATTCCAAACTCATACTTTCGAGTTGCTGTCGTACTTCTTGGGAGACACTTTTACCTTCTTCTAAACAATCATAGGCAAGAGTTAAAGATTTAACAGTAGGATTATCCATCGCCGCACGGATAAGTTCGGTAGTGTTACTACCAGCTGCATAAAGACGGATAGTTTCATACCACCAAGAATCCTTAATCTTTTCAATTAAAAGTTGTTCTTGATTAGTTTCTTTTACCTGGACTGCTGCTAAATATTCCTGAAAACTCAAGTGAGCAAATTCATAAACACCTACATCTTTTTCAACTAATAAACCACTAACATTTCTAATATGCTCTAAAAAAGACTTTGGTGTTACATCTGAGCTTGCTACATCTAATAATGACTGCCCAATAATTTGCTTTTCTTCATCAAAAGCAAACGCACGAACTTTCTTCAGCATTAATTGCAACGCTAAAACTTGTAAAACCAATTGCTTTTGCGATGCCTTAAGTTGAAGTGGTTCGGAAACACCTTTAGCCTCCTGTCGGCGCACTAATAGCACTTCACAAATTTCAGCATAAAGCTCTACTCTACTTCCTGGAAGTGCCCCTCGATTATCATGGACGGTAGCAATCATTGTTAATAGCAAAGGATTAAGCGCCATTGATGCTAAAGGTGGATAATTTTTAATCCGTCTAATCAAATCATTCGCTTTTCTTTGGGCATCAGCTCGCACTCCTGGATCTTCTTTTCGTGGTTGTCGAATAAGTTCGTTTTGTAGATACCAGTTATAGATAAACTTCTCCATTTGTTGGAGATTAAAATTTTGTGCCTTTAAAACAATTCCAATATTTTCAAGTTCGGCGTTTTGATAACCAAAAGGACGAGATGTCAAGATAAAAAACGTTTTCGGGTAAGCCCGTATCTGAGCATCTACCCACCTACTAACCTGATGTCGTTGATTTTCGTCTGCGACTTCATCCAAACCATCTAGCATCACCAAGCATTTTCCTTGGTTCAATCTCTCATCAAACCAATGCGGTGGAGGTTCCAACTTTAATTCAAGTTCTTGATTCTTCAACTCATCCCCAATTATGGTTGCTAGGTTGGGAGGGTTTTCACTAATTATTTGTTCCCGAATTTTGTGTAGGTATAGTAATACTGGAACTAGCTTTGGTGCTTTCCGATGCTGCCGACGTTGCTTCTGTTGAGCATAAGTTAAAGCTAAATATTTCAATAGCGTAGTTTTTCCCGAGCCTGGAGCGCCAATTATAACTATACGCTTATAAACAGGTCTTTTCTTAGCTTCAGCCAAAATATGCCAATTTCTGAGATTACCATCTAAGTTTTGTTTCTGAAGTATTCTTGAAGATATCAGTGCTGGACTTTTTGAAGCTACCCGCAATGCTACAAATACCTTCTCCAAATCTGGTGTAACTGCACCGGGTGTTTTTAACCCTTGGGGTTGATAAGTACGATAAATATAAACTAGATTTTTATAGTATTTACCTTGAAACCGTGAAGTTAGCTTCCACCACAATCCAACAAAAAAATTTTCAACAGCGTCAACAATCTTATCTGCTAACCATTCTTCTGATTTCTCTAATCTTTCTTCAATCTAGTCTAAAACTCGGTTAGTAACACCTGAAACGAACTTATAAGCAATTGCCAAAAACGTCGCTGCTATTGTTAATAAAGCTGATAATAATGCAGCTTGATAATTCCCAGCAATTACCAACGAACCAATAGTCCCGAATCCTCCCAGCCCAAAAACACACCAACCAAGATATCTAATAATCTTTTCAACCCTTTTTTTTCTCGCTTCCCTCCTATCAGCAGCCGGTTTTTCTTGTTGCTGAGTAGATTCTTCCTCTTGAGGATTCCCTTTTTGCTCTTCTGGTTCGCTATTTGACATGGCTTGTATGGCTCTAGGGGACAAGAAAAAATCCGAGTTATCAGATCCTGCAATTATTTATTAAGGAATCAAGCAATATCAAGAAGAGAAGGTTACATTTTTGACAATAAGTATAAAAAATATGTTTTAATTCCTCTCAGACTAACGCTTCGAGTCACAACAAGATAACGGGCGTAGTGATAGCTCGGTGCCGTAGTAATCGACTTTTCTACCAATCTCCACTTATTGAAGAGTTAAATAAAAAATGTGGAGGTCAAAAAAAATACGGTGAACGGTTTGATTTAGGCGATGCCCATACTTGGCATTCTCTCGGGCGTTACAACCCTTGTACAACAGACAACTTGCCTTCGTTCGTATTTTAAATGTAAACATACAAGCTTGGCATCATATACTAGTATTCTATGCTACCAAAATAAATCAATATAAAAGCCGACCAAACAAAACTTTTTGTCCTATAAGTGAAACCAAGCTCTTAGTTTTGGATAAATTTTAGCTTAGAGGTAATAAAAGAATAATTAGGATTTGTAGCCTTAATATCAGTTTAATCAACTATGTGTAATGTATATTTTAATTATTTGTAACTGTATTTTTAGCTATAAATAAAGAAAAAACTAAAACAATACCAAAAGGATATAAGTAACAATCGCAAAGAGGATATCAAGTGGGAGTAGTTTATATTGGCGATCGCAATACTGGTAAAACTCACTTAGCAATGGAACTTGCTAACCCCCATAATGAAAATGTAAAGGTTTCTAGTCCTGATTATGAAAATCTCAGGCGACTTTTGTATGATGATAAATTACAAGGGACTAGAGCAACAGACGCTAAGAAGGAAGTTGACAATCGCGAGTTAGAAATTCAAGTTCGACTTCCTACTGGTTACAGAACAATAAATATAGATTGGATAGACACCCCTGGAGAGGTTTGGCGGAAGTCATGGCAAGGGGATAACCCTAAAAAGTGGAAAAATTTCTTAGATACAGTTGGTAGTAGTAAGGGAATTGTACTTATACTTCCACCTTACCGAAATATTATTTCAAATCCAAATGTAGATGCTAAGGAGTTTTTAACCAGACAGCAATGGTGTAACAGATTTAATCGCTGGGTGGATTTTTTCAAGAATGATTGTTCTCAAGCTAGACGGGTAGTTATTTGTTTAAATAAAGCAGATTTATTTTGCGACATCGATAAAGAAGCGGCACTACTTAACAGAAAAAATTGGCAAGAACGTCATTCTTATGTTTTGCAAAAATACTTTAAACCAATACAACCTCAAATAGAACAATTTAATAAGATTATGGCTAGAAGTTCAGTTAGTTGTTTTATTACTAGTATTTATAACCGTAAATTATTGGAATTACCTTGGCTCTATCTTGGTACTTTTTTATCTTATTAAGTTGGGATAGTTATTAATATGGGAAATATTTGTGTAATTGGTCCACGAAATTCTGGTAAGACTACTTATCTGGCTGGATTAGCATATTGGCCAGATAAGCAACGAAGGAATCATAAGTCCAGTTCATTTAGTGTAGAAGCTAATGGTGAAGCAAAGATACTAGAGGAAATTGCAGAAAATATTATATGTCAAGGAGAATCTTTACCCCCTACACCTATTCCTCAAAATATATATGATGCTCCTTTATATCAGTTTCAAATCAAAGTCAGTACTTTATTTAAAAAAAATGAAGAAATAAATTTGGTTGTTAGAGATTATCCGGGAGAAGTTTTTGAAGAATTAGAATCTGGTTTTTCTAGCGAGTTAAGTGAAGAATTTGTAAATGAATCTTTAAAAGAAGATATTGAAGGATGTTTAATCCTGTTGAGTGATTGGACAAGGGATGACCAATACAGCAAAATGCTGAATAAATATATAGATTTAATGGATAGTAAAAGTAGGCTAAATAATTTACGCCTTGCTGTGGTTATGAGTAAGTGCGAACGGGGTGAATTATGGTCTGGTCGTTTAGAAGCAGAAATGGATATTTTTGCAGTTCATTTACCTAAAACTCAACGGGTTTTAAGGGAAAATATTCAACCCAAAAATTTACAATTTTATGCTCTTTCTACCTTTGGAGTTTTAGGGAAAAAAGACCCTCGACCTAATCGAAAAGATGTCGTAGGAACAAGTGGTTCTAATGCTGTACTTAGAGAATCGGCTCGTTGGCAGCCTTACAATATGATTGCTCCTCTATATTGGCTTAGTACAGGGAAGAGAATATAGAACAATGAATTTATAACATTTTCAGGTTCGCTAATTTCTTAATTGTTAAGAATAAGACTTGATTATTTTTAGTTTATTTCGATATAACGAAATGCAACATATTCTCTTTTAGAGAGTTTATATTAGGGAGGTTTCAAGATACGATACTATCCTTTATCAAAAATGTATTTATAATTACAATGAGGCAATTATGGCTACTAAATTAATCAAGTTAGACGATGATACTTTGGTAGAAGTAGAAGTTTCAGAAGACGAAGCAAAACAGATTGCAGGTAGTGTTGCAGATAGAGTTAGCACAACTTTTGACAAAATTAAGCCAATATTAGTGAAAACCTGTCGTCCCATTGCGGCTGCTTGGAAGGAATTGAATCAAGAAATGCAGATTGAGCAAGCTGAGATTGAAATTGGTTTTAGTTTTGAAGGTGAAGGTAATATATACGTTACCAAGGCTAAAGCTAGTAGTAATTTGAAAGTGAAATTAGTATTGAAACCCAGTAGTGAACAATGAATCAAGATTTTTGGGACTCAATTATTTTAATTACTAGCAGTGATACTAATAAGTACGGTGGAGACTTTGGAACAGGTTTTGTGATTCATCAGGATGAGCAGACGACATATGTTTTGACTTGCGCTCATGTGGTGGATAAAGTTGGGGGTTCAGATAAGGTAAAAGCGGCTGGTCATTCAGCAACTGTTGAAGCTATAGGAGATACAGACGGTTGTGATTTAGCCGTTTTAACTGTTGAAGATAAATTAACCAAGCTACCACCACTTAAGCTAGGTGCAGTTGGTGCAAAGGGAAGAGAATTTGTTACGGCTGGTTTTCATACCAATATCATAAGAGTTCGTCAGCTAGCGGGGATTTGGGGTGAGTTAGGTGGGATGCAAATTATAGCAAGAGAAGGCGATCGCACTCGTGCTTGGAATTTAGAAATTAGCGATGACAGCGAACATGAGTTGAAAGCTGGTTATAGTGGTTCACCTGTGGTTGATAAAACAACTGGTTGTGTTTTAGGTGTGATTGCTCAGTTAACAGGTCAAGGGAAGGGATTAGCTATTTCCATAGAGGCTTTGGGAAAGGTTTGGCAAATGAATGGTTTAGTCATAACCAAGATTCCTTTACCAGGAGAACCAAAAGAATCAAAAATGAAAAATGACATGGAAGAGACTGAGAAAGAAATTGAACGAATTCAAAAATTAATCGATGCCAAAGTTAGTAACCGAGATAACTTGAACTTAAGTATTGAATATTTTAGAGGAATCAATCCTGTTGCTGTTTTGAAATATGAGGATGAAGTCAAAAAAATTGAAGAAGAAATATCTCAATTAGAGGAATTGAAGAAGAAATATCTCAACTGAATATGATTTAAAGTTAATTCAAAAGTTAGCATATTCAATACAAAATTTGGATTTATTTGAGTAAACCATCTGGTAAATTATAAAGATGTTTTTTGATAAGAGAAAAAAGCTTGAAAGTGAACTGATAGAAATTGAAGAAAATCTTAAACGCAACAAAGAAAAAATAAAAGCTTACTCTGGAAGTAAACATAATTTAGAGATAGCTGCGGAGAGATGTCGTGGTATAAATGAACATGCATTTCAAAAACATCAAAATGAAATAGAAGATTTGTCAAAAAAACTTGAAATTGAAAATAATGAAAAAGAAAAATTAGAAAAAAAATATGCAGAAAAAGAACAGGAAATATCTAATTTTTTAGAAAAAGAAAAAGAAGATAAAGTCAGAGGAGAAACAGAGGAAGAAGAAGATAAAGAAGGAGAAGTCAGAAAAGAAACAGAGGAAGAGAAGAAAAAAAGAGAAGAAGAAGAAGACAAGTATCAAAAACAACAACAAAATTTTAAAAAGCGAGAAAGAGAACAATATAGTTCATCATTTGAGAAATTTAATGAGTTTTACAGAGAAATTCAAAATTTAGATCAACCTAAAGACAATCAAAAAGATAAAGAGATAGCTAATATACCAGAAAAAATTATAGCTAAATCTTTATTGCAAGATGAAAATTTAGTCAAGAGCAGATTGAAAACTACTATTTTATATGTATCAACCTTTTTCCCAAAACTTAGTAGCCGTGACTTTGAACGCATAGTTTTATTTTTATTGAAAGAACAAAAAGTAACTGTGACAGTTACCTCAAAAAGTACCAATGAAAAAGGAGATATACAGCTAATTGAAGCTTCAGAAGAAAAAGAGTTAAGTCAAGTATGGCAAGATAATATCTATAAGCGTGACCAAATATTAGGAGAATCTTATCTTAAAGCAATACGTTCAGTAAACTCTCTTAGAATTATAGATTTTTCTTTAGATTATCTTAGAGAAGATTTAAAAACATACTTTGAAGAAGAATGTCCTTTATATTTAGAGGAAAACTTCAAACGCAGTAAATTTTTATTATTTGACTCTGTTTCAACAGTCACAATTAATGCCATAGATTTATCAGTAGAAATGGCAATCTCTAATCCTGATGCTTATGGACAATCATGGCTATGTAGTATTGTAGAATATTTAAAAATTTTAGACTTCGCAGATGAGCTAGCTAATCAAAAAGATTCAGATATAAGCTTAGCACAATGGCTTCAATTTCTTATGCTGGGATTAGAAGCAGAACAAAGAGAAGAATTGAAACTATTTGAGCAGTTTTTAAAGTCTATTACTAAAAATAAAATAAAGCAGTTCGTGTTTTTACGATTATCAGTTCTCATTTCCCAAATGTTACCTGATACTATACTTAAATATGAAGTAGAAAGCTTTCTTGATTGGGCAATTAGAGAACAACATCAAGATGCTGTGTTAGAAATTATAAAACCTCTACAATCGATACAAAATTTTGATCAACTTTATTGGATAAAGCAAGTCTTAGATCGAGGAAATGGAGAACTCAAAGAAAAAGCTTATATATTTTTATCAAGTCGCTTAGAACAAAGTACTAATTCTCTTTATGATAGACTGGAATATATCAAGAATTGGCTACCTGCTTCAGAACGTCCAGCCAATAGGTACTCCCCTTCTAATGAATATGCTTTGCGGCTACTATTCGAGTATGCTTTCGAGAAATTATCAGAGTTAAAACCTAAAGATTACGGTAACTACCCTTCTAAATATCCACTTTTTGAACCACTTAATGGTACTTCAGATGACAACCCCAGATTACGACTATTAGTAAAGTGGATTTTTCATCCGGGCCTGAGATACATAATTAACCCAGATATTACAACTACAGAAGTAACTGGTTCATTAATTTCTGAATGGTTCTACATTCTGTGGGGATTAGGTAATAAGGAAGCAAAACCAGAAGTTGTAAATATTATTGATAATTTAATTAAGCAAATAAAAGCTGCCATAGACCTTAAACAACAAAAATTTTTAATTCAATTTTGGAATGATTTGTCTGAAGAATTATTAGATAAAGCCGAATCAGCCAGTAAAGCTGGAGATGAACAGAAAAGAAAGGAGCTTATTCAAAAACGTAACCTCGTTAGACAATTAAAGCAAAAATTTAAAAAATCGTAACGTTTATTGTTGAATTTACTAATTTAAAGGAGAGTAATAGAAATGAACCAACCACGTTCTTTAGATAAAGTAATTAAAGAAGTTAATGCAGATTATAAACCAAGAAATTCTGCGGAGCAGATTGTAATTATTGATAAACGAAAAAATAAAGTAATTCCGAGAAAGCCCTTATTTGGTGGTAGTAACATAGTATTTTACTTGGTTAGTACTACAAAAGATAATTCTAACGTTGCTGTCTGTCTAAATCTACCTTATACAGTGTTAGATTTTGCCAGTAATACGACACTTGATATTTCAATAAACTATCGCGCTAGTTGTACTACTAAAAATGCTGAGAAATTAGCTTTATCTCTATGTAGTAGTGATGAGCTAATTGATGAATTAGATAGAATAATTTCATCTTGGTGTACAGAAATTATAGGCGATAGAGCTTTACATTTTATTGAAAATTTTGCTACTGAAGTTAAAAGTTTAGAGAATAAACTACAAAAGAACGCAAAGGAAGATATTGGATTAAATCTTGAAGTGAGAATTAATGCTCAAAATCAAGAGGTATTAGAGCAAGCCAATATAAAACGGATTATTGCTGAAAATAAACTAAAGTCATATGCTCCTAATCCCATAAAATTTGATGTTAAAGTTTCTGATTACGACGAAAATTTATTATTACAGGTTGAAATTCTTTTAGAAGTTGATGAAGATAGAATAAATGAAGCAGCAGCAAATTATGGTAAAGAAGCATTGTTAATTAATATTATTAAAGAGCAGATAAAAAAATACTTTATTCACAACGTGAATTTACAAGATGTTTATCAGCAGTTACAAACTACTATTTTAGATGAGGTCAATAAGCAATTAAATAAAGTTTTAGTTGGTAAAGGACGAAAAGTAGGATATTTATCCCTCAAAACGGAATCAATCTCTCATATTAAAGAACGTATAGCTTTAAAAGAGTTTTTAGAAGTAAAAGATTTTGAGGTTCAATGTAGCATCAAAGGGTATGATAAACCGATTAAGGTGATTAATACATTACAAATGGAGCTTGAAAATATCGGCAAGTATAGTGCTGAAGTTACTGGGAAAAAATTACCTGTTGACAGAGAAGGTAAACCCGACTTGGAATCCTGGGTTAAAAGCAAATTGGAAACAATAATAAAACCTTTATTACTTGAAAAAGAATACGTTGATATATTACTTGATTTTGAACCTCAAGGCTCTGAAACTAAAAACTATTCAAAGTTAGTACTAGATAGCATGGGAGATGCTGCTAAATCTATTGGTTATTCAGTTAAACATATTGTCTCAATACCAGATTTAGAGCCTTTTAAGTTGAAAGGTAATTGTACATTACAAACTGGTGAAAGAGATTATGCAACAAAGGATGCAAAGGTAAGTGTCAAATTAAATACTGTTGCTATAGCTAAAATTGAAAATCTCAGAAAGGTTAGAAGTTATCTTAATCCAGAAATTCCTCTTCAGGGACAAATGGAAACAGCAATTCATGAAGCTACAAGCCGCTATTTAAATAGTATTGAACCAGAGAGATTTTATATGCGTTTCTCTTCTTTTAATGAAGAATTAGGAGAAAATAAATCTGTAGAACAGGAATTAGTAGATATAATCACCAAAGAGTTAGAGGATAATTATCATGCTACTGTTAGCAGTGTTATACCAAAGATAGTTAACACAGATATAATTGAACTGTTTAATAATTTGCTTGAGGAAACAGGTGAATTTGAAATTGAAGTAACTTCTCTTAGAGGTGGTGAGTTAGTTAAATTTCAAGGCAAATTTCAGATTATATGTGTTCAACAAGACCGTTGGTATATTTTTCAAACTAAGTTCCAATCTCAGCTAGATTCTCGCAAATTATTACTTAAGAATTTACCAAATCTACAAGAACATAGCTCAAGAATTATTGCTCAGGAAGATAGTGAAAATGAATTTGAAGATACCAATCAAAGAGTTAATTTTATACGCAGACAAGCTTGTGGAATAAATAAAATCGAAGAAGCTTTAAAAGAGTATCTAAAAGCCAAATTGGATACTTTGTCTAATGATGATTTGCAGTACATAGATTTCGATGATCGAAGTTTGATAGAGAAAATGTTTACTGCTTGGATAAATGAATTAAAAGAACCAGGTAGTATTGTAAATCAATTTGGCTTAAATCTTACTATATTTACTGTATCGCGTTTACGCACAAAATCAGAAATTAAATTAACTGAAAATCGTCAAAAGTTGGATGAGCAGAAAATAGATAGTTCTTCAAGACACCTAGAATCTAGAGAAAAATATATAGCTCGACTACAGCAAGAATTAGATAAACTATATGACAAACGCTTGAAGCTTATTGGTCAAGAAGAAAGCGAAGAAGAGCTTAATAAATTAAATGAAAAAATTAAATCCATACAGAAAGAAATTTCTACTCCATCTCTAGAAGATGCTGAGGAAAAACTCAAAAGTGTAGAGCCAAAGAAAAAAAATGGTAAAGGTTTTCATGATATAGCAAAAACTATGAATTTACCGGGTACCCAAACTGAGCATAGGCTTAACCCCAGTGATGAACCAGATAATGAGCATGATGATATGAAATAGTCTAAGTAAGGTAATTAACAGCTAAATTTATCAAAAATGGTAGAAGTTATTGAAATAACCTTTTTTGAACAAGGTAAATCAGCTAAACAAACTATTCCTGTTTCATCTGATATGAGATTAAGAGATTTTCAGGAAGCAGCACAGACTTTACTGAGTTTACCAGACAATTTACCTTACCAAATTGCTCTGGAAAGAACTGGCGAAGTATTGCCGAATGCATTAAACTTCGCAGAGGCTGGCATTAAAAATGGTGACAAACTAATATTTATCCCACTAAGTGAAGAAGATTCTAGGGAGAGGAAGAATAGTGATTCTACTTCTGGAGATTTTTCCGTAGTAAATGCGGAAGAAATTTCCACTGCAAAAAAAACCCGATCGCTAGTTCCATATATACTTCAACTGACAGTAATCAACAATGGTCAACAAACAGAAACTTACGAATATCCCATCGAGTTAGAAGAGTTCCATGAAGATAACCCAAAAGAATTTTTCAGTGATTCCAACGGAAGGGAAAGACAGAATTTCGTCAAAAAGCTGCAAAAAATAGTATCTAGAGAGATAGAAAGTTATGAGATAGACAAAATTTTACAAGACTGGTGTGACGATATCTCTCTTGGATACCGTACTACCGCTGTAAAAATTGAATCTGAGATTTAGAGATTTCCTACTTCTGCCCAAACTATTTTATCGGAAGGATTATTAGGGTTTGTAAATGCCTCTAGTTTACGAATAACTATTTTCTGTCCCAACCGAGATGCACCTAACTTCTTCGCAAATTGGTAGTCTGGTGCTTGCGGAGCGCTTTTCCGTAAATTAGCTGCCACCTTCAGGGTTACTTGTTCGCCGACAGCAGGAACCGTTTTGGAAGAAATGCTTATAGGAAGAGTTTTTGTAAGCCTTTCTCCAATAATCTCTTCACTACCTGTATTTTTCACAGCCCCGATTCTAATCCAACCTAGAGATTGATATTTATTTGATTTATTTTGCGAGTAAGCAAATCTAGCCGAAGCAATCTCCCTATCATTAACCATACGCTCAAAAACGAGTCGCGACATATTAGGAAAGATTTTTCCATCCCGAGAATAAGCTTTATCTTCGGCAAATACCGTCAATATATAAGCAGTTTTACCACTTCTAATAAATGCTACTTCCTGTCGTGTCTTAGAAGTCCAGCCAGCTTTGGACAAAAAGTACACATTCTTTGGTAGTGATTCACCAAAAAAAGCACGCACGGGGTTGAATTCTCCCGCGTTGGGGTCGAGTTTCTGCCAAATTTCTAGACTTAAGTCTCTATGTAGCCAGTCTGCCATTTTGTTACTGTATTCTCTTGAAATAGCCTGTCCGTTTACAATTTCGTACATTAATCTAGCAGCTTGCTGGGTTGTAATTTTGTTACGATTTGGCTTTTGGAGATTACCACGTATTTGCAAGTCACGACCTTTGGGTTCATAAAGTTTTTCGCTAGGAATGGGAAAAGTTTTTTGGCTAATATTAATTTTTCCATAACCTGCTTGTTCAAAAAACGAATTCATCTGGTAGCGTTTATTGAGCCAAGTTTGCAATCTTCCTTCAGGTAGCTCTGATCCGGATACAGTTTTAGTAATTTTGTCAATAATACGACTAGATGCTTCATTATCCGATTTAATCATCATCTTTTCTAAGTCGCTAGTAAATGCTGATTCCCCGGTCAAAACCCCTTTTTGGATATTACTGTAGAGAATAGGCATCCAAAATAATTTTGCAACGCTTGCAGGATACCTCAATCGCTCTTGTTGATATTCAGCAAATTCACCAGTGTTTACATCGATTAGAGTAATAGATAAAGCATTTTGTGGCATTCCTTTCCTAGCAGCCATACTCAACAGTTCATTAACAATCGCTTGCAGGCTTTGACTACGCTGCAAATTTGGTGATTTTGCAGCGTTATACACCAATTCCACATTTTTTTGTTGTGATGGAGAAGAAACAGCTTTCTTATTCTCCAAACTCATTCTCAAATCAAAGGTAGTAGAACCTTTATTTGCAGCAACTTGAATTGTGTATCTGCCAGTAATAGGTAAGATTGGGTTTTGTAGTAGCTTGTGCTTCGGTGTATAAACCCAAATACAAATGTTTGGATTTATCCTATAGTTCAGACGTTTTCCAGCTTGACCTTGAAAAGTATATCCTACCAATTTCTTTGGATTGACTATTCCAGTTTCTAGTACTTCTTTCTCACCCAGTTTAATTGGTTTTAAATTCTTATTTTCAACTGTAACTAGTGGTTCTTTTGGGCAATTACTTGGATTTTTGTGTACTTGGTTTTCTAAAGTCTGAGAATTATTACATCCACAGATTGTTAATACTATCAGAGGTAGTACAAGTCTTTTCATGTAGTTAAATATAGAAATCCTGTTTAATTTTTGTAGTACTGTACTAGTAGTGCGTTTGATTTATTCACCAGGGGGAAATTTTAGCCCTATTCATAGGACTTTGTACTATTAGCTCAGGGTTGAAAACCCCGAGCGGGAATGAAAAAAAACCCGTCAAAATGAATGTGGTCGAGTACCAGTAATATTAGAAAAAGCAATTTAACATGAAGGGTTAGAGTTTCTTGTCTTCTGAATTTGTTCCAAGGTATCGTAACCAGATATTTTCCATTTTCCTTGGTCAAATTGGAAATTGTAGCGAACTCTACTTACATCTAAAACAGTATTCTGACCAATAACAGGTCTGCCATTTTTGCAAAAAGTTCGTTCTTCAGTAGTAACGACATCTATTGTTGCTTGATTACCGCTAGAATTAAAATTTTTTACGCTATTAATTTCTTGTCTACCATAGTTATAGTAAGAGTTATTATCTTTTAGCCACTTCATTGAGCTATCATAATTGCTAATATTCCTGCCATAAATTTCGCCTGTTAGGATTTCAGCGCCTAAATTTCTATCAAATGGATAAGCAAATATTTTAACCTTTGCTTGTTGCCATCTCTTAATTAAGTTCACAGCTTCTTGTTCAGTTATAGATGATGATGAGTTAGAATCAGAAGAATTGGAATTAGAAGAATTAGTATTGTTATTACTGATATTAGAAGAAGATTCAGCAACATCTAAACCCATTGCTAATTCAAAAGTTTTTGAACCTTTGGGTGAGGAAACTTGAATAGTATACTTTCCGTTTATTGGTAAAACAGCACTATTCAATAACTCATTATCTGGAGCGTATACCCAAACACAAACATCCTCATCTGTGTTATAGGTTAATTTTTGACCTTTTTGAGCATCAAAGGTATATCCAATTGATTTATTTTTACGAGCTATTCCAGATTCTTTACTAATTTGGGAGTTGAGTGTAACTTCTTGAATATTCTTTTTTGTAAGAGAATTTGCAGGTTTTTCAGGACATTCATTAGCAGAAGCACTATCATCATCGGAGCAAGCTTGAAATCCAAATGTTGTCAGGAACAGAAAACAAATTAATATTCTTTTCATGGTAGTTAATTAGTGTGATTACTGACATAATGCACCTGACTGATAGTCCATCAGAAAATAATTTTTCTGATGAATAGTCCGAGTTAATTTAGTAAGCTGACTATCTTTGATATTTATAAATACCTTTTTGAAATATTAAATAACAAGTACAAGCTTAGAGATATATATGTAAATAACTTTGATTTTTGACTCTTGACCTCAGATAAATTCTGTTAGATAAAATTAGAATTAAATTTAAAATTTCTTAAGGTTTTACTTTTCCATTAATCAACCATTTACCATCGCTATTATTCCATATCAAATATATTCTATTCTTTTTATCTGTCACAGTTCTTCCTGTTTTCATAACATACTGTAACTGTGCATCTACTGTTGCTTCATTTTGAGTTTGGCTAACCGTTCTGACTTCACCAATGTTTGTCCTTCTCACACTATTCCACCACTTTATATAATCACCATTCGGGTCGCGACTTCCTGATAAGTTTTGAAAATAAGTAGATAAACTATTCCAAGTTGTTTGATATTCACGGTTATTAAGTCCAATGTAATACTCTTTTATCATCTCTGATGGTGATGGTCGCTCTAAGGGTTGTATTGAAGAAGAATTATCGGAAGTATTATTACTAGTAGTTGTGGGTGATGTGGATGATTTTGAGACATCTAAACCCATTGCTAATTCAAAAGTTTTTGAACCTTTGGGTGAGGAAACTTGAATAGTATACTTTCCGTTTATTGGTAAAACAGCACTATTCAATAACTCATTATCTGGAGCGTATACCCAAACACAAACATCCTCATCTGTGTTATAGGTTAATTTTTGACCTTTTTGAGCATCAAAGGTATATCCAATTGATTTATTTTTACGAGCTATTCCAGATTCTTTACTAATTTGAGAGTTGAGTGTAACTTTTTGAATATTCTTTTTTGTAAGGGAATTTGCAGGTCTTTCAGGACATTCACCAGCAGGCTGTCCCACTGAATCTTTTCCTGGAGAGCTACAGCCATAAATGCTTAACAGTAGCAAAGATAGTAATAGTTTGTTCATTAATAATCCTCCAACGCTTGTTCTTTTAAGGATTTTCCCCACAACCAAAAAGGAACTACACCACCAAGTCCAAGAAGAAGTAAAACGCACAGAAACATAATATGTCTAGTCTGTGCAGGGAGTGAAAACCGAAAAATGCTGTAAGACTTTGGTTCAGATTTGACAACCGAATTATCTTCTGGGGATGTAATTTCTACGTAAACCTGATGTTTTGAACCCCGTTCGGGATTTGGTTCGGTATAGGTAATTTCATATTCACCTAATAAAGCATCTAGAAATAGCTTCAAATTAGAAGCGCATGCCTCAGCATCTCCTGAAAATTCACTTATTCCCCCACTTAAATTAGCAAATTGTTTAAGGCGATCGCGGACAACAAATACTACTTCGGGAACTTTACCTTCACCT